>Ga0070741_10002530_pt1 | contig 48708 bp, 37 predicted proteins | sample Coa_R1_4_FD_66440 | JGI IMG/M metagenome (GOLD analysis project Ga0070741, IMG submission 66440) | Surface soil microbial communities from Centralia Pennsylvania, which are recovering from an underground coalmine fire - Coalmine... | ecosystem: Environmental > Terrestrial > Soil > Unclassified ... | reverse complement strand
GACGATCACGCCGGCCCTCAACACGATCCTCGATCGCCGCCGCGGGCAGCGGCGCGACGGTCAACGGCTCATGTTTCATCGTATGACTGTGCGCGCCTGGAAGTACTGCTGGGCGAAAGCGTGTGCCGCAGCCAATCTCCCTGGTCGGTATCTGCACGACTGCCGACGCACCGCGGCGCGCAACTTCGTCCGTGCGGGCGTCCCGGAGCGCGTGGCGATGGTCCTTCTCGGACACAACACCCGCAGCGTCTTCGACCGCTACAACATTGTCTGCGAGCGCGAGTTCCACGAAGCGGGCGAGCGCCTCGGCATCTACCTGCGCGCCCAGCACCAGCACACCCGCTAGGCGTCCCTCCCCACGCCGCGCTCGCGGCCCACTGATAACCGTCATTGATAACCGTTCGGACAGATCTCGGACAACCGCAGATCCGCTGAAATTCTGCGGAATCTGGCCAGAAACAGCCCGAATCTCGAACGGTTATCGGGGGATGCCTTCTAAGCCGGGGGTCGCAGGTTCGAGTCCTGCCGGGCGCGCGACCCGCTTGCGGCGCGCTTCTCGTCCTTGAGTTCAGTAGCGAACGAACCGATACGCGACCTCCGGCCCCTCGTCGCCGTTATACGCCAATCGCCCCATCAGCAACGCGAACGGCTCCATGTACCGCGCAACGCGGAGGTCGCCGACGTCGACCGCTTCGAAGCCGACGTCCGCAATCAGCGTCGCCGCGACCTGCTTGGCGGCGGCATCGTTGCCACAGTACGCCATCGATGGCGGGTTGTCGTGCCCCTTCGAATCGAACACATCGAAGAACGCTTCGCTTGGCACGGTGCCGAATGCCGACACGATCCGGGCAGTCGGCCGGCGCTTCGCCAGATCCTCGGCACCGGAAGACGTGTGTCCGATCACCAGACCCGTGTCATCGGCGTTCATCGGCAGCGAGCACGTGATGACGACCTTTCCTGACAGGTCGCCCGCCTGACCGAGCACATCGTCCATGCGCAGCCAATGAACGGCCAAGAGTACGGCGTCGGCATCCCGCACCGCCTCCGCGGGCGTGCCAGCCCGTGCGCGGCCCTGAGCGTCGTGCGCCAGCTTCTCGAGCTTCTGGCGAGACCGTGCGTAGCTGAAAACGATGTCGTGGCCGGCGCGCGCGAACAGCGTTCCGAGCTTCGCGCCCATCAATCCTGAGCCAAGGATGCCGACCTTCATCGTGATTGAGCCTCCGGCGCGATTTCGTTCAACGCGCCGAGTGCGTTCAGCGTCCGCGGATAGCCGACCCACGGGAGCAACTGTGTGATGACGTCGTTCAGCACGTCGCGGCTGTTGCCGACGTTCAGGTTTCCGCGGACGTGCCCCTTGACCTGCGAGTCGGCGCCGCCGAGCGCAATCAAGATCGACAGCGTGACGAGCTCGCGCACTTGGAGATCGAGGCCACCGCGCGTGTAGTAATCGCCGAAGCAGTTCGCCGACAGGAACCGCTGGATGTGGATTTGATCTTTCGGCGACCGCTGGTACATGTCGTCGATGGCCGCGCCGAAGATCGCCTTCTGTGCCGCAAGGCCCTTCTCGTGCCGCGTTGTCGGGTCGGTCGTCGATTGGCCATCGAGCGGCAGGGGAACACCCCTGCTCGTCAACAGCTCGTTGGCCGCGTGAATGAAATCGAACGCGCGCGCCATCCCCACGTACGCGACCGACTGGTAGACGATCTCCTTTAACTCGACTGGCGTCACGCCGACGTTGAGCGCCGCTCCGGCCATCACGGAGAACTCGCCGACCCCGTGGGTGCCGATGATCGCGGCGAGGGTCACGACCATGCGGGTGCGTGCATCCAGCTTCGTCAGCGCACGCACCTCGTCGAACGCGAAGTTGTCGAAGATCTCGACGAGCTCGGGATCGGTAGCAGCGAGCGTCGACCGATGATTCGGCAACAGTTCGTCGTGATTGCGACGCGCGGTATCGCTGATCGCCATGGCCCCCTCAGAGTTCGATATCACGTTGATCGCTTCACGGTCGTTCATCGCCTTGTAGGTTCCTCTCGAGTCGCTACCGACCGACCATCTGCTGGAGATGTTCGGGGTACCGTGCGCCGCGCACTTCGATCTGCGCCGCGGCGCGATCGATCTCGCGAAGGTCGTCGGCGGTCAGCCGAACGGCCGCCGCGCCGAGGTTCTCGTCCAGCCGGTGCCGCTTCGTCGTGCCGGGAATCGGCACAATCCACGGCCGCTGCGCGAGCAGCCAGGCCAGCGCGATCTGCGCGGGCGTCGAGTGCGTTCGCTCGGCGAACGTCTTCAGCCAGTCGACGAAGGCGAGATTCGCTTTCCGGTTGTCTTCCGTGAAGCGCGGCACGACGTTGCGGAAGTCCGTCGGGTCGAACGCGGTCTTGTCGTCGATCTTGCCGGTCAGAAAACCTTTCCCGAGAGGGCTGAACGGCACGAATCCGATGCCGAGCTCCTCGAGCGCCGGCAGCAGCTCGCGTTCGGGCTCGCGCCACCACAGCGAATACTCGCTCTGTACCGCCGTCACCGGCTGGACCACGTGCGCGCGGCGGATCGTGGGCACGCCGGCTTCCGAGAGGCCGAAGTGCTTCACTTTGCCTTCGGCCATGAGGTCCTTCACTGCGCCGGCGACGGCTTCGATCGGCACGTTCGGATCGACACGATGCTGGTACAGCAGGTCGATGCGATCGGTCTTCAGGCGCTTGAGCGACGCGTCCGCGACTTCGCGAATGTGCGCGGGACGACTGTCGAGACCGGCCTGCTTCCCATTCGCGAACGCAAATCCGAACTTGGTCGCGATCACGACCTGCTCGCGGACCGGCGCGAGCGCCTCGCCGACGAGTTCCTCGTTGGCGTACGGTCCGTACGCTTCGGCCGTGTCGAAGAACGTCACGCCGCGGTCCACCGCCGCCCGGATGATGGCTATGCCTTCTTCGCGACTGGCGGCAGGGCCGTACCCGAAGCTGATGCCCATGCACCCGAAGCCGAGCGCCGATACCTCCAACCCGCTTCTGCCCAATGTGCGCTTTTGCATATGTCCCTTCGTTTCTCCCGACAATCCTCAGCGTAGCGGCCACGGTCGCGCGTGAGTAGTCGGTCGAATGTGCATGGGGATGTGAGTACCATTCACCAATGCAGCTCAACGACTTGAACGTGCTCGCCGCCTTCCTCGCGGTGGCGCAGGAACGAAGCTTCACACGCGCTGCCACACGCGTCGGGGTCTCGAGGTCCGCGCTGAGTCACGCGGTCCGGGGTTTGGAGGAACGCATCGGCGTGCGTCTGCTCGCACGGACGACGCGGAGCGTCGCGCCAACGGACGCGGGCGAGCAGCTCATCGCGCGACTTGGCCCGGCGCTGATGGACGTCAACTCGGTGCTGGATCAGATCGCCGGCCTCAGCGATCGGCCGTCCGGACGGGTGCGGGTCGTCGCCTCACGATTGGCCGCGCGGATGATCCTTGCGCCGAAGATGGCGCGCTTCGCCCGCGAGCACCCCGATGTCGTTCTCGATCTCACGACCACCGAAGAGAGTCGCGTCGACTTGGTGCGTGAAGGATTCGACGCGGGGATTCATCTCGGCGAGTTTGTCGAACGCGACATGGTCGCGGTGCGTGTGTCGAAGGAGCAGCGCGCGGCAATCGTCGGCGCGCCCGCGTACTTCGCCGCGCACCCGAAACCGAAGACACCGCGCGACCTGACCACGCACCGATGCCTGAACTTCCGCCATGGGGCGTCCGGCGTCTACCGATGGGAGTTCGAGAAGGGACCAAAGTCGCTGGCGGTCGCCGTCAACGGACCGATCATTGTCGATGACGTCGACGTGCTGATCCACGCAGCGGTGGCCGGCGCCGGCCTGGCGTTCACCCTTGAGGACCACGTCGCACCGCAATTCGCCGAGGGCGCGCTCGTCCGCGTCCTCGAGAACTGGTGCCCGCCGTTTGCCGGGTATTTTCTGTACTACCCCAGCCGCCGGCAGCAGCGTGCGGCGGTGTCTGCGCTGATCGACACGTTGCGTCTCTGAGCAGAGGCTCGACGCAGCCGTGGTCGAGCGATCCTGTTGTGCGCCGCGCGAAATCAGTCTTTCGTTGCGGCGTTCCGCCCCAGCTTGCCGAGCCCACCCAGCAGGTCGAGCGGCAGCGGGAACACGATCGTGGTGTTCTTCTCCGTGCCGATCTCGATGAGTGTTTGCAGGTAGCGCAGCGTGATGGCCACCGGTTCTTGATTCAGGACCGCCGCCGCCTCGGCCAGTTTGGCGGACGCCTGGAATTCGCCTTCGGCGGCGATGATCTTCGCGCGCCGCTCGCGCTCGGCTTCGGCCTGCGCCGCGATCGCGCGTTGCATCTCCTGCGGCAGGTCGACCTGCTTGACCTGCACCTGCGTCACCTTGACGCCCCACACGCCGGTGTGCTCGTCGAGGATCGTCTGGAGCCGCGCGTTCAGTTTCTCCCGCTGCGCGAGCAGATCGTCCAATTCCACTTCGCCGAGCACCGAGCGCAGGCTCGTCTGCGCCGCCTGCTCCACCGCATACCGGAAATTCTCGACTTCGATGACCGCCTTGGTCGCGCTGACCACCCGGAAATAGACCACGGCGTTTACTTTGAGCGAGACGTTGTCGCGCGTGATGACGTCCTGCGGCGGGATATCCCAGGTGACCACACGCAGGGAGACCTTGATGATCTTGTCGATCGGCCAAAAGATCAGGACGAGCCCCGGCCCTTTTTCTTTCTTCAACACGCGGCCGAGCCGGAACACGACCGCCCGCTCGTACTCCTGCATGATGTTCAGGCAGTTGAACAGCCACACCAGGAACACCACGACGACGATTCCCATGGGCAGCGCCGCGTTCGGATTCACGAGGCACCGTCCACGAGCACGAGCGTCCGTGCGTGCAGCCCGACGGCGCCGTTCACCTCAGCCTGGTCTTCCACGTGAAGTCAGTCTAGCTGGGAAGGCGGCGCCGCGCTGTACCCGATTGCACAGGGTGGGATGGTCTCTTCCGACAGCCTCGTCAACACGCAGGGCCGCACGGCTCGAACACGATCCGACGCCCGCCCGCGTCGCGCTGCCACGCGTCTTCGACGCCGGCGAGCGGCACGCGCTCGATCTCGATCTGCAGATCGCCCCGGACTGCGTGACCCATCACGCGGTCGAACGCATCGCCGAGCACATCGGGCGGCGGCATGCCCGCCGTCCCGCAGATCGTCAGCGGCACGCTCCGAAGTACCGCCGCGGCGAGCGCAATCTGCGGCCCGGCGCTTTCGCCGACCTGAATCAGCCGGATCTCCGGTCCGCCGGCAGCGAACTCGTGGCGCGTCAGCGCCGCGAGCAGCGCTTCGGTCGGTCCGTTCCAGACGTAATCGACGATCACGTCGTAGCGTCCGTGCCGCTTGAACGCGGCGATCAACTCGTCGCGCGGCTGGTCGAGACGGATCGTGGCGTCCGCGCGCAACCTCGCGAGCACCGACGGATTGCGGCCGGCGGCCACGATTGGGCCGGCGCCGAGGATCTTCGCGATCTGGACGGCGAGACGGCCGGTCGTGCCGGTCGCGCCGAGCACGAGGACGGTTTCTCCCGCCGCGAGGCGCGCGCGCCACGCCAGCGTCAACCACGCGGACACGCCGGGGTTCGGCAGGGCGGCCGCCGTGGCGTCGTCAAGCTCGCCGGGCACCGGAAAACAGAAGCGCCGAGGCGCAACGGCGCGTTCCGCCATCGCGCCGTACGGCGCGCGAGCGCCGCCGAAGAACACGCGCGTGCCGTCGTCGAGGACACCGACGCCGTCGACGCCGCACACGCGCGGCAGCACCGGCGCGGTGGCGAAGTGCGTGCCGCTGGCGAGCTGCTTGTCGATCGGCTTCAACGAGGCGGCGCGCACGTGCACGAGCGCCTCGCCGTCGATCGGGACCGGATCGGGAAACGGTTCGAACCTGGGCGGCGTGCCGAACTGGTGCAAGACTGCAGCGTGCATCGCGTCCTCCGTGCTGGACATGATGTAAGCATTCGCTTACATTTGTCAGCTTGCATATGCGTCGGACGCTGCGCGCATCGCCTCGTCGAAAGCTTTCGCCCCGAAAAGCGCCCCGGCAAGACCGATCGCGGGCGACCGTCGAGGCGCTCCTGGAGGCGGCTGCTGACATTCTGGTCCGCCACGGCTACGCGAAGCTGACGACCAATCGCATCGCCGAGCGCGCGGGCGTGAACATCGCGTCGCTCTACCAGTACTTTCCCAACAAGGAGGCGATCGTCGCCGAACTGCGCCGCCGGCACGGCGCGGACCAGCGCGCCGCCGTGCGGAACGCCCTTCGCGAACGCCGCGGCACCGACCTCGAATCGATCGTCCGCATGCTCGTGGCGATGGGCGTCGCGGCACACGCGGGCGCGCCCGAACTCCACCGCGTCTTCACGGAGGAGCTGCCGGCGTTCCGGGTCGACGAGGTGTCAGCCGTCGATCCTGCGACGGTCGACGAGTTCCGACGCTTCGTGCGGGACGCGGCGCCCGAGGTGCCGGATGTCGAACTCGCGTTGTGGATGGTCGCGACGATCGCCGGAGCGGTGATTCATCGAGCGGCCGTCGAGCGCCCGGACGATCTCCGGCGCGGACGCATCACGGAGGAACTCACGACCGTGCTGTGCCGGTATCTGCGCCGCGCGTGAGGCCGCGCAGGCGTCGCGGCGAAAACGCCGCGCGTCACTGACGGCGCTGGGCGCTCACCTGGTACGAAACCGGCGGCGCCGGACAACTGGCGACGCGATCCGCGTGTGTCGTCTGCCCCGAGCCAATCCAGCACTCGTCGAACACCGAACAGTAGCAGATGCGGGCGGAGAGCTTCTGCCGCTCGGCGTTGAACGCCTTCCAGAAGTCCGCGTTGCCGGACGCGAGCGGCATTGCGAGCACGTCGACGTGATCGCCGGCACGCAGGATGCGCGGCGCTGCGAGGCCGACAGACGTCACGGTGGTCTGTGCCTCCGCGACGGCCGTCGGCGTTGTCAGGCAGCAGGCCTTCAGCAGCGCCGTCGGCGATACCATCGGCTGCCCGTTCCACCACAGCTCGAACGTTTCGATGCGCGCGGGACCGATGCCGGAATTCGTCAGCACGAGCCGCACGTCGCCTGCGCCGTGCTCGTCCACGTTGTGCGTGTGGAACTCGACGAACGGCCATGAGTTGGCTTCCACCAGCCGCGCGTTGTCGTTCGCCATCCGCTGCATCGTCCGGCCATCCTCGATGGCGACGACGAGCGACACGACGGAGATGAAGAACGCGCTCATCGCGAGCGCCATGTCCAGCCAGCGGCGGCCGGTCTGCGGGGCATGGTGGGCGGCTTCGTGGGCTTCGATCATCGGGGCGATAGGGTAGCGCGAATCGGTCGAGGCGCGAACCCGCGCACGCGCGCGGCGTCGGGCTCCCAGTTCCCGCTCGGCCGCACGTCGTTGTCTGCACGGCCACGGACGAAGCGGGCAACGTGGACCGCCAGTCCTTCCCGATCGTCGTGCGCGATACGACGCCGCCCGCGATCGCCTCGATCACGCCGACGATCGGCGCGGTCGCGGGCCGGTTGTTCCCGGTGACGCTCACCGACAGCGTCAGCGATCTCGTCGACACTGCGCCGACCTGCAAGATCGGCAGCGTGACGGCTTCGGAACCTGGAAAGCACACGGTCACCGTCCGCTGACCGTTTCGCTCCGGGCCGACACGTCTGACGATGGCCGGCCGCTCGTCGATACGATCGAGGTCGTCTGCAAGGACGGGTCGAACAGTGTCGCGCGCGCGACGACGAGCGTGACGTCGCCGTTCAACATCGGAAACCGCCGATCCGATGGCGTTGGCCGACTGATGGCGTGACGCTCGACTGCGCGTGCGATGCGGCACCGTAGTCTCCGTCCGCATGGGTCCTGTTACACCGCTTTCGGTCCGTCTTCGCTGACATTCGGCCGCCCGCGCTCTGGTAGAATCGCAACTCATCTATAACGTCGCGTGCACAGATTGTCACTCTCCATCGTCAGGCGAATGCTCCCGGCGGTCGCGGCAATCGCCGCGGCGGTCGCGCTCGCCCCGCACGCACAAACGCAAGACCGCGACGTCCGTCGAACGGTCATCGTCAACGGCCACGAAGCCGCCGAAGGCGAGGTCCTCGTCAAGCTGCGCACGGGCGTCACCGCCGCGCGCCGCCAGCAGCTCGAACAGCAGCTCCAGGCCGACGTCAGCGAACCGATCGGCGGCGCGATGCACCGGATGCGATCGCGTGCCTTCGACGTCGCAACCCTGCTGGCGTTCCTTCGCACGCATCCCGACGTGGCATACGCGGAGCCGAACTACGTGCTCCACACGACGATTACGCGGCCGACCGATCCGCTCTACGACTTTCTCTGGGGCCTGGAAAACTTCGGCCAGCTGATCCTTCAATACGGCGTCGTCGGCGCCGACATTCACGCCATCCAGGCCTGGGACATCACGACCGGATCGCGCGCGAACGTCGTCGCGGTCGTCGACACCGGCATCGACTACACGCATCCGGATCTCGCCGCGAACGTCTGGAGCGCCCCCTCGTCGTTCACCGTCAACATCGGCGGCACGTCGATCACGTGCGCCGCGGGCACGCACGGCTTCAACGCGATTACGAAGACATGCGATCCGATGGACGACAACGACCACGGCACGCACGTGTCCGGCACGATCGGCGCGGTCGCCAACAACGGGCAGGGTGTGGCCGGCGTGAACTGGATCGCCAGCATCATGGGGAGCAAGTTCCTCGATGCGTCGGGAAGCGGCTACACGTCGGACGCGGTGAACGCGATCGAGTTCACGATCCAGGCCAAGGCCGCGTTCGCGGCATCGTCGGGTGCGAACGTGCGGGTGCTGTCGAACAGCTGGAGCGGCGGCGGCTTTTCGCAGGCGCTGCTCGACGAGATCAACAAAGCCAACACGAACGACATGCTGTTCGTTGCCGCGGCGGGCAACAACGGGTGGAACAACAGCACCTATCCAACCTATCCGGCGAACTACTCGGCGCCGAACGTGATCGCGGTTGCCGCCACTGACAACACCGATCAGCTGGCGTATTTCTCGGACTACGGACCGCTGGTGCATCTCGCCGCGCCCGGCGTGCAAGTGCTGTCGACCACGCGCAACAACACGTATCAGTTCTTCAGCGGAACGTCGATGGCGACGCCGCACGTGTCGGGCGCCGCCGCGCTGATCCTCTCGAAGTGCGCGCTGTCGACGGCGAGTCTGAAGACCACCATTCTGAACACGGTCGACGTCGTCGGGGCGCTGACCGGCTGGGTCGCGACGAACGGTCGGCTGAACGTCTATCGCGCGCTGCAGTCGTGCGCGCCGCCCACGATCTCGATCGCCGCGTCCGCGATCAGCGCGGACGCCACGACGCTGTCGCTTCCGGTCACGGTCACCTCGGCGGTCGTGCCGGTCGCGAACCTGACGCTCTCGGCGACCTCGTCGAATCAAGGCGTGGTGCCCAACGCGAACATCACGTTCACCGGCACGGGCGCCTCGCGGACGATGCTCGCGACGGTGCCGCCCAACACCAGCGGCACGACGACGATCACGACGACCGTCAGCGACGGGACGCGGACGACCAGCGCCACCACGCTGTTGACCGTGTACCACGTGGACGCGGCGCCGACGATGTCCACCGTCGCGAACCAGATCATCAACGAAAACGGATCGTCGGGCGCCATTCCGATCACCGTGAATGACGTCGACTCGCCGGTCGGCAGCCTCGCGCTTGCCGCGTTCTCGTCGAACACCACGCTCCTGCCGAACGCCAACATCGTGTTCGGCGGCTCAGGCGCAAGCCGGACGGTGACGATCACGCCCGCCGCCGGAAAAATCGGTTCGGCGTTGATCGCCCTGAACCTCAGTGACGGCACCGCGACCGCCTCGCAGACGCTCTGGGTGAACGTCATCCCGCCGAACACGCTCGTCGTCGACACGTTCACCGACGTCAACGGCACGCAGATCCCGTCGCATGCGCCCGACATGAATGCGACCGGTCACGGATGGACGGTGACGGGCGGCCCGCCGACGCCGACGATCAGCAGCGGGAGTCTGGCGGCGGCGACCGGCGGTGGCCACATGCAGGCGACGATCGATGCCGGCATTTCCGACATCGACCTCGCGACGGACTACTACAACAACGGCGGCCCCGGCATGGGCGCGCTGGCGTTTCGCGAGACGGACGTCAACAACCTCCTCGCGCTGGTCACCTACCAGAACACGTTGCAGCTCTACGCACGGCAAGGCGGCAACTGGGCGATGCTCGCGTCGCAACCGATTCCGCCGTTCGCGTCGCACACGTCGCACCGCCTCGAAGCGCGCGCGGTCGGCAGCACCGTGCAGGGCTGGTGGGATGGCCAGCAGATCCTTCAGGTCGTCACGTCGCTCCAGCAGACCGCGACGCGACACGGCGTCGACTGGAACACCTCGTACGACGCGACCTCGCTGTACGACAACGTCGTCCTGCAGGACGCGCGCCCGGTCGTGACCGGCGTGACGATGGCGCCGTCGCCGGTCAACGTCGTGGTCGGCAGCACGCAGACCGTGACCGCGCAGGCAACCGACGCGTCCGGCGCGCCGATCAACAACGTCAACTTCACGTGGACCAGCGGCAACACGAACGTCGCCACACTGCTCTACGCGGGCGTCGGCGTCGAAACGGTGAACGGCGTCGCACCGGGCACCACGACGATGACGGCGACGGCGCCCAACGGCGTGTCCGCGACGATCACGGTGAACGTCCTCGCGCCGCCGACGGTGACGTCTGTCGTACTGACGCCGACGCCGGTGTCGGTGAACGCGTTCGGCACGCAGTCAGTGAGCGCGCAGGCCATCGACCAGAACGGCCTGCCGATGAGCGGCGTGACATTCGCGTGGACCTCCGGGAACGCGAGCATCGCCACCGTGGCGAGCACAGGCGCCGCGACGGCGATGGTCACCGGCGTGGCCACCGGCTCGACGACGCTGACCGCGACGGCGCCGAACGGCGTGAGCGCGACGGTGGCGGTGACGGTGGCGCCGGTGCCGCCGACGTGGCTCGTCTCCGACACCTTCACCGGCGGGAGCGGCACGCTGCTGACGGCGCACACGCCGGACATCAATCAAACGGGACACGCATGGACGGTGACCGGCGGCCCGCCGACGCCGACGATCGCCAACGGTCGCGCCGTCACCGCCGCGGGCGGCGGCCACATGCAGCTGACGATCGACGCCGGCATCGCTGACATCGATCTCGCGACCGACTACGTCGCCGGCAGCGGCCCGGGCATGGGCGCGATCGCGTTTCGTGAAACCGACGCGAACAATTTGCTCGCGCTCGTCACGAACCAGAACGTGCTGCAACTGTACGCACGACAGGGCGGCAACTGGGGCGTACTGGCGTCGCAGTCGATCGGCGCCGTGACGCCGGGGAGCACGCACCGCCTGCAGGTGCACGCGGTCGGGAGCACGGTGCAGGGCTGGTGGGACGGCCACCAGCTCTTTCAAGTGACGACGACGATTCAGCAGACCGCGACGCGGCACGGCCTCGACTGGAACACGTCGTACGACCCGACGTCCGCGTACGACAACCTGTTCCTGCAGGACGCACGGCCGACGGTTGCGACCGTCAACGTCAGCCCCTCGTCGGTGACGATGTTCGCCGGCGGCGCGCAAGCGATGAGCGCACAGGCGGCCGACGCGACGAACGCGCCGATCGCCGGCGTCGCATTCACGTGGAGCACGGGCGATTCGACGATCGCGACGGTCGCGAGCACCGGCGCCGGCACCGCGACGGTCACCGGCGTGGCGCCCGGGACGACGACGCTGACGGCGACCGCACCGAATGGCGTCGCCGGCAGCGTCACCATCACCGTGCAGAGTCCGCCGACGGTCGCGTCCGTGCACGTGACTCCCACGTCGATCAGCGTCAGCTCTGTGGGCAACCAACCGGTCGGCGCGAGCGCGACGGACGGAAGCGGTCTCCCCGTCAACGGGCTGACCTTTACGTGGAGCGTCGCCGACACGACCATCGCTCGCGTCGTGCCGCTCGATGCGACGTCTGCCACCGTGTACGGGGTTGCCGCGGGCTCGACGACGCTGACGGCGACGGCGCCGAACGGCGTCAGTCAGACAGTGCCCGTGACGGTGACCGGCATCCCGTCGACGTGGCTCGTGTCGGACACGTTCACCGACACGAACGGCACACTGCTGACGGCGCACACGCCGGACATCAATCAGACCGGACACGCGTGGACGGTGACCGGCGGTCCGCCGACGCCGACGATCGGCAACGGCCGCGCGGGCACGACGGCGGGCGGCGGTCACATGCAGCTGACGATCGATGCCGGCATCGCCGACATCGATCTCGCCGCCGACTACCTCGTCGGCAGCGGACCCGGCATGGGCGCGCTCGTGTTCCGCGAGACCGACACGAACAACCTGCTCGCGCTCGTCACGAACCAGAACGTGCTGCAGCTCTACTCGCGGCAAGGCGGCGCGTGGGGCCTGCTCGCGTCGCACTCGATCGCCGCACTCACGCCCGGCAGCACGCACCGCATCGAGGTGCGCGCCGTCGGCAGCAGCGTGCAGGGCATCTGGGACAACGTCGTCGTGCTGCAGGCGACGACGACGGTGCAGCAGACCGCGACGCGGCATGGCCTCGACTGGAACACGTCGTACGACCCGACGTCCGCGTACGACAACGTCTTCCTGCAGGACGCACGGCCGACCGTCACGACCGTCAGCGTGACGCCGTCGCCCGTCGCCGTCTACATCGGCGGCCCGCAGGCAGTGACGGCGCAGGCGCTCGACGCGACGAACGCGCCGATCGCCGGCGTCGCATTCACGTGGAGCGGGCGACTCGACGATCGCGACGGTCGCGAGCACCGGCGCCGGCACGGCGATGGTCACCGCCGTGACGGTCGGCACGACGACGGTGACGGCCACGGCGCCCAACGGCACCACCGCGACGGTCACCGTGAACGTGACGACGCTGCCGACGGGACTGCTGGTGTCAGACACGTTTACGGACACGAACGGAACGCTGCTGACGGCGCATACGCCGGACATCAACCAGACCGGGCACGCATGGACCGTCACCGGCGGTCCCCCGACGCCCACGATCAGCGGCGGGCGCGCGGTGACGTCGTCGGGCGGCGGCCACATGCAAACGACGATTGACGCGGGCGTCGCCGACGTCAAGATCGCGACGGACTACATCGTCGGCAACGGACCGGGGATGGGTGCGCTCGTCTTCCGCGAAACGGACGTCAACAATCTGCTCGCCCTCGTGACGTTCCAGAACACGCTGCAGCTCTACGTGCGGCAAGGCGGCGCGTGGTCGCTGGTCGCGGCCGCGCCGGTCGGCACGATCGCGCCGGGCAGTACACATCACATGGAAGTGCGCGCCGTCGGCAGCAACATTCAGGGCTGGTGGGACAATCAGCAGATGCTGCAGTTCACGACGACGTTCCAGCAGACGGCGACGCGCCACGGACTCGACTGGAACACGTCGTACGATCCGACGGCCGCCTACGACAACTTCACGCTGAATGCCTGGCCGTAAGACCTCGCGTCACTGACGGCGTTGGGCGCTCACCTGGCCGCGTCGCCTTCCTCGCGCGCGGCCCGGCTTGGCACCGCGGCCGATGGGGTATCATCTGCCGCATGAAAACCGCATTCCTTCTCGTCGCCTGCGTCGCCGCCGCGCTGCCTGCCGCCGCGCAGGACACGCTCAAGACCGCGAACATCCAGCGGTACTACAACCCGGTGAAGCTCGACCTGCTCGGCGCCGCGTCCGTGATGCCTGCCGACAAGTACGGCTTCAAGCTCGATCCGGCGCAGATGACGTTCGGCGAATGGATCAACCATTCGACCGAGCGCAACTACCTCGACTGCTCGACGCTGCGCGGCGAGCCGAACCCGATGCCGAAAGCCAAGGTCGACGAGCTGAAGACGAAACCGGAGATCGCGAAAGCGCTCGCCGAGTCGTTCGACTACTGCGACGCGACGTTCGACAAGCTGAACGATCAGAAAATCCTGTCGTCGCAGGCGATGGTCATCGCGTTCCTGCACACGACCGTCCACAACAACGAGATCTACGGCAACGTGGTCGGCTATCTGCGCGCGAACCACATCCTGCCGCCGTCGACCGAGATGATGCAGGAGATGCGCAAGGGGCGCTCGGCCGCGGACGTGATGAAAGAGATGCTCGAGAAGTACACCAAGAAGCCGTAGTCTCCACGCGCGGACGAGGGCGGCCGCTGACTAGAGCAGCTTGGCCGCCATCTCCGCCACCCGCGATCGGACGACATCGGTCATCGTCAGGTGCGCGAAGGTGGGCTGACCCTTGAACCGCTCCACCACCTGCACGAGGCCGTTCGACAGCGCGTCGATCTCGGTGCGATCGATCTGGTCGGGATCGCCGGTCAGAATGACGCGCGTCCCCTCGCCCGCGCGCGTCAGCACCAGCTTCATGTCTTCCTGCGTCAGATTCTGCCCGTCGTCGACGATGACGGCCGCGTCGTGGATGGAGCGGCCGCGCAGGTAATTGATCGGCGCGATCTCGAGCACGTTGCGCGCCATCAGATCCTCGGCGCCCGACATCGCCTCCTTGCGGCCGTCGCCGTGCTCGGCGATCGAGTTGCTGAAGCGCTGCGAGCCCGATAGCCGGCGGATGATCAGATCGAGATTGTCGAGAATCGGCCGCGCCCACGGCGCCATCTTCTCGCCGAGCGTGCCGGGCAGAAACCCGAGCTGCCGCCCCGCCTCGGCATTCAACCGATAGACTTCGATTCGCGAGACGCGTCCCGTTCGATACAGCTCGTACGCGCAGAGCAGCGCCATCAGCGTCTTGCCGGTGCCGGCCATGCCGACGAGGCTGACGACGAGCGTTTGATCGTCGAGAATCAGCTCGCGCGCGCACGCCTGCTCGGGATTGCAGGGACCGAACTTCTCGCCGTTCTTCCAGGCGACCCGCCGCAGGTAGCCGACGCCGTCGTGCTCTTTGTAAATGCCCCACGCCGCCTTGCCGTTGCCGTTCACGCGCAGCTCGCAGCACTGGTTGACGAGCAGCGAGGAGACGTCCGCCATCTCGGACAGCTCGGACGCCGGCAGCCGCTGCTCGACATGCAGCGTGGACAGCAGACCGGCGCGCTCCGACGGCACGTCGATTCGCACGCGTCCCGAGTAGAACTTGTCGGGCGACGCGACCGGCCGATCGGTGTAGTAGTCCTCGGCGGTGACGCCGCGCGCGCGCGCCTTGCACCGCATCGCGGCATCGCGCGTGACGATGACGACCGGCGTCTGCGGCTCGGATCGCTGGTACGCGTTCGCCAGCAGGATCACCGCATCGTCGGCGTAATCGCGCGAAAAGCCGGGCCACGCGTGCGAGAGATCGAGCTCGCCGGCGTCGAATCGCACGAGGCCGCCGCGCAGCGGAATGCCCGCGCGCAACTGCGCGTGGTCGGCGTCCGCCTGCAACTGGTCGAGAAACCGAATCGTCTGCCGCGCGAGATAACCGACGCCGTTGGTATCCGTACGCCGCCGGTCCAGTTCCTGCAGGACCGGAAACGGAATGACGACGATGTTGCCGTCGGCAAGGTGATGGATGACGTTAGGGCTGGAGACGAGGACACTCGTGTCGACGATGAAGATCTTGGACCCCGAGGCACGTGGCGATTCCATGAGTCTCCTGACGGAGGTGATGGGCAAACAAGATCCGCGCGCTCCGAGGACACGGTAGCAGACCCGACGCGCGCGTACAAGCACGAACGTAGCGGGAGATCGTAAGGTTGTTGTAACAGGCTCAGAGGCGCAGCCGCAGCGCCGCCCAGAACAGCGTCGGCGCGCCGGGCGCGTAGAAGGTCGACTGCGGCACCGGAAATTCGCCGCCGATCGCCGGGAGCGATCGGGCCGCGTAGCTTCCCGCGGCGGTGAATCCGGTCGAGCCGAGCTGCGCGGCGGTGAAGTAGTGATGGTCGAACAGGTTGTTCACCTGCGCCACGGCCTGCCACTGTTTCGTGATCTGATACCGCACGCCGAGATTGACGACGCCATACGCCGGCGTCGTCCCGGGCCCGAGGTAGTAGGTGCCGTCGGGTTGATGCGCGTTGTTCTCGTTGCCGCGCGCGTACACGCCGGACGCGGCGACGAGGTCGACATCGACCGAGAGGCGCGACGTCGCCTGGTAGTCGGCAAAGAGCTTCAGCGTGTGCCGCGGAACGAGCGGAATGCGATTGCCGGGTTGAATCGTGATCGTGCCGTCCAGCCCCTGGTCGCCGGCAAGCGCCGCGTCGTTGTTGCTGTTCCCGGTGCCGTTCACCGTTTCTGTGCTCTGAAACGTGGCGTCGAGCCAGGTATAGCCGGCGCCGACGGTGACGCGCGCCGCGCGACCGTCGACGCCGAGCTCCACGCCCTGCCGGCGCGTGCGGCCGAAGTTCTTGAAGTAGCCGAACCCGGTTTGCGTGGACGCCACGAACAGGATGTCGTGCACGTTGTCCGCGTGAAAGACGCCCGCGTGCCACGTCACCGCGCCGTCGCCGCGAACGCCGGCCTCCACCGTGCGCGTGACGACTTGATCGAGCGGCGGATCGCCGGCGAGCGCGTTGGGCAGTTTGCACGGCTGATTCGGATCCGCGCATCCGAGCTCGATCGACGTTGGCGTCCGGCTGCCTTCGCTGTAACCGGCGTAGAGATTGATCGATGACGAGGGATTGAACGTCACGCCGGCGGCGGGATTGAGGCGGCCGTACGCGTGATCGCCGGTGAGCGATCCGGGACCGGCGATCGGCGCGAGGTTGTCGAGATTGCTGAGCGCCGTGCGGTTGTAGCGACCCGACAGCGTGAGGAACCACGCGCGTCCGATCGGCAGCACGTCGGACGCGAACACGCTCCCCGTATTCACGTTCCCTTGCAGATCGACACCGTTGTCCGCGAACGCGTTCAGTGCCGTCACGCTGCGATCCGGATTGAGATAGCCGAACTGCGTCGACTGCTGAAACGCGGATCGACTGCCGTCGTACGCCGCGCCGATCATCAGCGTGTTGCGGGCGACGAGCCAGTCGCGCCACGTCGCCTGCCCCGACGCGCCGTAGTTGTGCTGCACGCTGGCGGTGCGGCTCAGGAGACCGTTGCACCGCTCGGCGGGGTCGGCGTGCAGGAGGACGCTGGCGATGCAGCGCCACGAGGGGAACGGCGTGTTGGCGGCCGACGCTCCGCTCGTCGGCACACCGGTGTAGCCGGCCGCCGCGAGCGCGCGCTGCTCCGCCGCGTTCGGCTGATATACCGCCTCGTCGAGCGAGTCGTCGTTCAGATCGCCGTTGAGCGTGTTGGCGCGAATGTCGCGGTAGTACACGTTGCCGCTCAGCGTGAGCGTGCGGCTGCGATCGTGCCGCGCCGTCAGATTGACGAACGCCGCGCGGTTCTTCGTCTCGTCCGGAATCGTGTAGACGCTCGCGTAGTCCTGCGCGAGGAGCCGCTGCTCCTGCAGGCCGTTGCCGGTCAGATCGTTGTCGGCGTATCCGACGTCGAGCGCGACGTCGTGGGCCGCCGCATGCTGCCCCACCTTCGCAAACAGTTGACGCACGGTCGACGGCGACGCGGCGCGCCAGCCATCCTCGGCGAAGACATTGCCGGCGACGTACCAGTGCAGACCGTTCGCGCGGCTGCCGCCGTGCTCGAATTCGACGGCGCGGCGCACGTCGCTGCCGTACGTCGCCTGCACCGACGTGCCGGGATTGGTGCGGCCATCCTTCGTTTGCAGGGCGAGCGCCCCGCCCAGCGTGTTCAAGCCGAACAGCGGATTCGATCCGGGGATCAGCGTGATCGAGCCGATCGCCAGACGCGGGATCAGATCCCAGCTGACGAGGTCGCCGAACGGCTGATTGAGCCGGACGCCGTCCATGTACACCGACAGCCCCTGCGGCGTGCCGAGCAGCGGCGAGGCCGTGTAGCCGCGGTAGTTGACGTCGGGCTGAAACGGATTGCCCTGCATCTCGTTGACGAAGACGCTGGTGAACCGGCGGTTCAGGAAGTCGGACAGATCGAGCGCGCCGCTGCGTTCGACGTCGGCGCCGAGCGCGGTTTGCACCGGCGCGGGGATCTGATCCGCGGTGAGATCCAGTCCCGGCAGCGGCGTCGACGCGATCACTTCGGTCTTGAACGTCGGCGGCGGAGTCGTCGACGAGGTCTGCGCCAGGGCGAGGGTCGGGCGTAGCGCCACCATCGCCATCAGCACCGCGCAGACTCGACCCGTCACGCCGTCATCATTCTATCCGTCCGTCGAGTTGTCACGCAGGCGGGTGATTCAGTACGGTGGGCGAGATGAAGAAAGCCACCACCGGCCGCGGCGCGGGATCGTGGCGCGCCAACACGCTGGCGCGCATGCGCGCGTTGATTCTCGAAGCCGATCCCGACATGACCGAGGAGCGCAAGTGGGCCAGGGCCGCGAACCCGTCCGGCGTGCCCGTGTGGTCGCATGACGGGATCGTCTGCACCGGCGAAACCTACAAGAACGCCGTCAAGCTGACGTTCGCGCACGGCGCCAGCCTTCCCGATCCGTCGCATCTCTTCAACGCGAGTCTCGCCGGCGGCACGCGACGCGCGATCGACATCCGCGAAGGCGACACGATCGATGCGCGCGCGTTCAAGGCGCTCGTGAAGGCGGCCGTCGTGCGCAATCGCGCGGCCGCGTCCAGGAAACGCTAGCGCGTCAGTGCACGCCAGCCGCGACGGGTTCGGCGCGCGCGACGCGCGTCCGCAGCGGCTCTCGCTTGAGCGCGATGTGCAGCAGCACGGACGCGCTCATGATGACGGCGCTCCACACGAAGATCTCCTGCAGCCCGTGCAGCAGCGCCGTCTTGACGTCGACCAGCATCCGCTGCAGCAGCGCCGGTCCGCCCGGCACGCGCGCGAACCCCTGCTCGAGCTGCGGCCGCACCTGCATCAGCAGCAGCGGGTTCTCGAGATACGGCCGCACGAACGCCGGCACGACGGATGGAATCGTCCGCGTGAACTCGTTGTGATACCGCGTCAGCATCAGCGACCCGAACGCGGCGACGCCGACGGTGCTGCCGACCGACCGGAAGAAGATCGTCGACGAGGTCGCCGCGCCCATCCGCTCGTTCGGCGCGACGTTCTGCACCGCGAGCGTGTAGACCGGCTGCAGGAACCCCATGCCGAACCCGGCGATGACCATCGCCGTCGCGACGTACAGCCGCGACGTCGCCGCGTCCATCCGCGCGAACAGGATCATGCCGACGGCGACGAGCACCGCGCCCGCGACGCCGATCTGTTTGTACTCGCCGGTCCGCGAGATCGCCTGGCCGCCGGCCGCGGCCGCGACGACCACGCCCATCAGCAGCGGCGTGAGCAGGTTGCCCGACGCCGTCGCCGACACGCCGAGCACGCCCTGCATGAACAGCGGCAGATAAATGATCGTCCCGAACATGCCGACGCCCAGCACGAACGACGCAACCGAGCAGACGCCGATGATCGGGTCGCGGAAGAACTCGAGCGGGATGATCGGCTCGGCCGCGCGCGCTTCGTTCGCGACCAGCGCGACGAGCATCACCGCCGACACCACGAACAGCGCGACGACGCGCGTCGCGCCCCACCCGAACTCGGTCGCCCACGTCAGCGCGAGCAGCAACGGCACCACGCACCCGATGAGCGTCGCGAAGCCGCCCCAGTCCAACTGCCGATTCTTGCGCCGCGGCTTCATGTTCGGGAACTCGAGGTACATCGCGAGCAGCGCGACGATGCCGACCGGCAGGTTGACGTAGAAGCAGGCGCGCCACGACCAGTGATCGGTCAGCCAGCCGCCGAGCGTCGGTCCGAAGATCGACGCGATGCCCCACAGCGCGGCGAACAGCCCCTGATACTTTCCGCGTTCGAGCGGCGAGAAGATGTCGCCGACGATCGTGAACAGAATGCCGGTGACCATGCCGCCGCCGACGCCCTGCAGGCCGCGAAACACGATCAGCTGTCCCATGCCGTCGATGGGCAGCCGCGTGAACTCGCCGGCCGCGCCGCACAGCGCCGACGAGACGACGAAGAGCGTCGCGCCGAGCATGAAGAACGGCTTGCGACCGTAGAGATCCGAGAGGCTCGCGAAGATCGGCACCGACACCGTGGTCGAGAGCAGGTAGATCGTCGCGACCCACGGATACCGATCGAATCCCTGCAGCGATGCGATGATGCGCGGCTCCGCCGTGCCGACGATCGTTTGATCGATCGCGGCGAGCAGCGCCGCGAGCAGCAGGCCGGCGAGCGTCCCGACGAGCTGCGGACGCGTCAACCGGATCAGGCCGGACGTGACGTAAACGGGTTCGGCGGCGGCGTGTGGCGTCATCGAAAAGTCGTCTAGCCTAACACACCAATATTCGCGCGTACGGGACGGCCGGCATGTGCCGAGCGCTGAAGAAGTGACGCGCGTGGCAGAATGTCGCGCATGCGACTCGCCTTCGCCGCCACGCTGTCCGCTGCTGCCCTGATCGCGCTCCTGTTCTTCGCGACCTCCGCCGCCGTTCGCGCGTCCGCGTCGATGCCCGACTGGGCGTACGCGATCCCCCAGCCGGCGCCGGCCGGCGCGGCGACGCCGCAGGCCGCGCCAGACACGACACCGCGCCAGCTCGCCGGCAGCACGTTGACGTTCACGCGCCAGCAGATCGCCGACGGCTTCGGCCCCGCCGACTGGTTCCCCGCCGATCATCCGGCGATGCCCGACATCGTCGCACACGGCCGGCGCCCGGAGGTCCGCGCGTGCGCGCTGTGCCACTACCCGAACGGCAAGGGACGCCAGGAAAACGCCGGCATCGCCGGCCTGCCGATCTCGTACTTCGTGCAGACCATGAACGATTTTCGCGACGGGCTGCGCAAGAGCGCGGAGTCGCGAAAAGCGAACACGAACCTGATGGCGTCCTACGCGAAGGCTATGACGGCGGACGAGATCAAAGCGGCCGCCGAGTATTTCGGTTCCATGGCGTGGACGCCGTGGGTGCGCGTCGTGGAGACCGCGACGGTGCCGAAGATGACGAGCCGCGGCGGCATCTGGGTGCCGATCGCGGGCGGCGGCACCGAGCCGATCGGGGCGCGGATCGTCGAGACGCCGGAAGACGCCGAGCGCACGGAAGTGCTGCGCGATCCGCGATCCGGGTTCATCGCGTACGCGCCGATCGGCAGCGTCAAGAAGGGCGAGGCGTTGTCGCGCGGATGCGCGACGTGCCACGGTCCGCGGCTGACCGGACTCGGGCCGGTGCCGGGCATCGCCGGCCGATCGCCGAGCTACCTCGCGCGTCAGCTGTACGACATGCAGGCCGGCGCGCGGCGCGGCGAGTGGAGCGCGCTGATGAAACCGGTCGTCGACACGCTGTCGGGCGACGATCTGGTGAGCATCAGCGCGTACGTCGCGTCGCTGCCGGTGCGCTGACGACCGATCGGCGATCGCCGCGCACCGCGCCGTGCTCTGTCAGCGAAAACGAAACCGGAACGCGTACGCGTCAAGCGTGTAGCCGCCGCGGTCGACGTGTGTCGTGTCGACGAGCTCGTACGCCTGGCGCAGCGACGCCAGCTCGCGGTTGTCGGTGTTGGCGAACGCGGCGTAGTAGAAGAGATCGCCGTCGTGCGTCACGTGAGCGGCGAGCGTGTCCCGATCGATGTCGCCTCTCGCGACGAAGAGCGGCATCGCGCGCGTCGGGTTCGCCGTCAGCGTGTAGCGCCGGCCGTCGACGTCGGGTGGAAAAAAGTAGATCGCGTTGCCCATCAGCACGACCGATCCCGGGCGCGGCCTGACGCCGCGGATCATGTCGGCGTAGACGTATTCGAGCTGCAGAAACTCCAAGTTGTAGACGAGCGCGTCCAGCTTGAGGCCGCCGGTCATCGCCGGCATATCGAGCAACCGGTGGGATCCAAACTCGAAGGTGCCGAAGATGGACCTCGAGAGCGGATCGATCGTCCTGAAATTGGATGCGACGATCAGCACCGCGCACACGGCGAGATACGCGAATCGCGCGGCGGCGCCGCGCACGAGCCAGACCAGCGCGCCGTAGAACGTCGCAATCAGCGCCGGCGACATCAGCAGCACGTATCGCGCGTTGTTGAACCCGCGGTATCGCGTCGTGATGTACATCAGGCCGCCCACCACGAGCGCGGCAAACAGCGCCAGCCGCGGCGCGGACGCGTCCGCGGCTTCGGCGGCCGTCGGCCGCACGAGTCGCACGACGATCGCGGCAACGACGACGAGGCTGAGCAGCCACTGACAATTCAGCACGAACATGTCGGCCAGGAAGGCCTGCAGGCTCGGATCGGCGAGGTTGGTGTTGAGCCACGCATCCGAACGGCTCGCAAACGTGACGCTGCCGACGGTCGCGTACGCATTGGCCCAGCCCGCGAACTGGCGGCTCGAGCCGACGAGCACGAGGAACGCCACCAGCGCCGCGACGGGCACGGCGACGATCGGCCACTGCGCGCGCAGCCGCGCGAGGCGCTCGCGGCGCGGCATCGACGGCTTCGCGATGAACGTGATCGCGAACGCCACCGTCGTCAGGGCGACGGCGGCGCCGCCGGTTTCCTTGGTGAACGCGACCGCCGCGCCCAGCAGGCCCGCCGCCCACGGACGGCGCGCCAGCAGGAAGTACGTGAACAGCACGAAGAGCGCGGCGGCCGCGTAGTCGAGCGTCAGGAAGATCGCGTTCGCCACGAACAACGGCCCGAGGCCGAACAGCGCGGCGACGAGCGCGTACTCGCGTGCCGGTCGATTCGGAATCAGGCGACGCACGATCGCGTGAAACGCGACGATCGCCGCGACGCCGATGACGCCGTTCACGACGTAGAGCAGCGCCGGCGTCCACGGCGCCACGTACTGCGTCAGGCCCATCACGAAGGCGTACGCGATCGACGGATGGGCGAAGCAGCGAAAGTTCAGGAGATCGAACGGCTTGTGTACGGCCTCCTCGATGCACGAATAGTAGATGCGCGCGTCCCAGATCGGGACGACGTCGAGGTGCCACGCGATGATGGCGGCAAAGCACGCCAGCACCGCCGCGAGCCAGCGATCGGAAGCGTGAAGCCGGACGGGCAGAGCCAGACCATATCACGCGCTACGTCGACGCGACGATCACCGGCGAATGCGAGCGCCTGGTGTCGAACGCTTCCACCGCACCGAAGCCAGCGTCCGCGAGCCACGCGCGGTACTCGGACATCGGATAGGTGTCCTCGCCGCCCATCACGAACATGTTGACGGCGAACAGCACCGCGAACGGCGGACCGGTGCGCTCTTCGTTCGGCACCATGTCGGCGATGACGACCTGCCCGCCCGGCACGAGCGCGCGGCGCGTGCGCTTCAGCAGGTCGCGATTCTGGTCCGGCGTCAGACCGTGGCAGATGTTGCCGAGAATGACGATGTCGTACGCCGACTCGCCGAGATCGTCCTTCATCAGATCGCCCGCGCGGAACGAGAACTGACGGTCGACGCCGAACTCTGCCACGATCTGTTTCGTCTCCGCCAGCACCTTGGGAATGTCGAAGCCGGTGATGCGGGCGGCCGCGTCGCGCCTGGCGAACGGAATCGACCACGCGGCGCCGCCGACGCCGACGTCCAGCACGCGGACGCCTTTTCGTTTCGTGCCGATGCCGAGATGCTCCGCCGTCGCATCCGCCGGCCCGAGGCCCATCGGCATGATCGCGCGAATCAGCTTCGGGAAGAACTCCGCGGCGTTGTCGAGATCGCGGTATTGCCGCACCTTCGTCGGGTCGCTCAGCGCTTCGGTGAGCCGTCCCCAATTCTCGTACGTCAGGCCGGTGTGCATCTCGAACATCGGCGTGAGGTCGCCGGGCCGGCCTTCGACGAGGAACGCGTCGGCGTCCGGCGTCAGCCCGTACGTACCGCCGCGCTTGGTGAGCACGTCGACGGCGGCGAGACCATCGAGGACGACCCGCGTGCCGTGCGGATCGGTCTTCGCCGCGCCCGCGATCGCGTCGACCGTCGTCTGTCCGTTGGCGATGAGGGTGAAGAACTTGTGGTGCGCCGCCGCGCGAAGCATCTGGGAGATCCAGTAGCCGTTGCTCATCGCGAGCAGCCGATCCGGTCCGGTCGGTGGGTGAGCGGCCGCGCGACCGGCGGCCGCAGTCGGAACCTGCGTCATCACATCTGCCATCGTTCTGCGATCCTTTCCGATCCCGCCGTGGGCACGCGAGGACGGCGATCGGACGGGAGGCAAACGCGCCGAGGAGCGACCCGGGGACCGTTGATCCTCGCGGCGTGGCGAGATCGGCGCATCGTAACGCGCGCATTTCCGGCACTTCAAGCTCAGGCTTCGGCACGCGAGCGGTTGACCTGGCGATGACCCGCATACAATGGGCGCACCATGCCGACACGACGCACGCTCCTCGCGGGAGCCGCCGCCACCGCCGTCGCGGCGGTCGCGCGCGCGCAGACGCCGGACACCGCCACGCGCCTCGAGAATGTCGCGGCGACCGACGCGAACACGATCACCGTCGAGCGCCGCGACGACATCGTCCTCATCGGCCTGAACCGGCCGGGGATCTTCAATCGACTCGATCCGCCGACGCGCGTGAAGCTCGCGGAGGCGATGTATCGCTACGAGCACGATGCGACGCTGCGCGCGGCGATCCTGTTCGGCCACGGCGATCACTTCTCGCGCGGCATCGACGTCGACGCGTCGCAGGCCGCGCTCATCGCCGGGCAGCGGACGCTGCCCTCGTCGGGCAACGTCGTCGATCCGCTCGGCAATTCGCTGCCCCACCGCACCAAGCCGCTCATCGTCGTCGTGCACGGACACACGTGGAATCTCGGACACGAGCTGTATCTCGCGGGCGACGTGCGCATCGCGGCGGCGAACACGGAATTCGGCCAGGACGAGAACACGCACGGCCGCTTCCCCGGCGGCGGCGCGACGGTGCGCTTCGTGCGCGAAGCCGGATGGGGGAACGCGATGCGCTACATGCTGACCGGCGACCACTGGAGCGCCGAGGAGTCGTACCGCATCGGCGTCACGCAGCAGATCGCGCCGACGCCGGCCGCGGCGCTCGAGGCCGCCGTCGCAGTAGCACGCAAGGTCGCCGCCTGCGCGCCGCTGTCGATCAAAGCGACGCTCGCGTCGGCGCGGCAGGTGATCGATCCGGTGGAAGCCGACGCCCTGTCGAAGCTCGGCGCGCAGTATGCCGCGCTGTATCGCACCGAGGATTTCGTCGAAGGGCGCCGCGCCGAGGCAGAAGGACGGCCGCCGAAGTACACAGGCAAATAACGATGACCGACATCACCCGACGCGATTGGCTGGCCGCGACCGGAGCGGGCGCGGCCGCGCTGCTTCTCGATCGATCGGACGCCGCTGCGCAGCCACCCAACGCGGAGGCGATCGTCTTCGCGCACACGACCGTCGTCAACGTCGATGCGGTGCAAGACGATGTGGCCCTCGCGGTCCGCAACGATCGCATCGTCGCGATCGGTCCGACCGAGGAGGTCCTGCGCGCGCACGCGCAGGCGGAAGTGATCGACGGCCGCAACAAAGCGCTGTTTCCCGGGCTGATCAACTGCCACGCGCACCTGGCGGCCACGCTCGAGCGCGGCTTCAACGAAGACTTCGGCTTCCCGAACTCCGCGCAGTTGAAGATTCGGCCCGCAAGCCTGCTCCGCGGGGACGAAGCGACGCTGATGGTCACGGTCGGCGCGCTCGAAGCGATCCGGACCGGGACGACGACGATCGTGGAGAACTCGGGTGGGATCGCGGCGCACGCGCCGGCGCTGGCGCAGACGGGACTGCGCTGCGTCTTCGCCGAATCGATCCGCGACAGCGAGAACGTCGCCGGACCGATGTCGCCCGACGGCCTCGCGAAGAGCGTGACGCCGCGATTCTCGGCGAAGCTGCGCGACGAGGGGATGCAGCGCATCGGTGATCTGTTTTCGAAGTGGCACGGCGCGAACGGCGGACGTGTCCGCGTCTTCCCCGCCGCCGCGCTCGCCGAAACCTCGTCGCCGGAACTGCTGCGTGCCGTCCGCGAGTTCGCCGAGCAGCACGACGTCGGCTACACGATTCACCTGTCGCAGAGCGTCTCCGAAGTCGAGTTCATGAAGCGGCATCACGGGATGACGCCGCCCGCGTTCCTCGACCGGCACGGCTTCCTCGGCCCGCGGCTCTTCGCCGCGCACTGCCGGTACGTGGACGCCGACGACATCGCGCGGCTCGGACGCACGAAGACGATCGTGTCGCACCAGGCGGCGATGGCGGCCAATCGCGGCGTCATCCCGCCGATTCCGGCGCTGCGCGCGGCGGGCTGCCCGATCGCGAACGGGACCGACAACAACACGAACGATCTGTTCGAAGTAATGCGCGTCGCGCTCCTCACCGAACGCATCAAGCGCGACGATCCGTTTCCCGGCGTGCGGCCGCAGCCCGAAGACGTCCTCGAGGACGCGACGCGCGGTGGCGCGCACGCGCTCGGCCTCGGCACGGCCGCCGGATCGCTCGACGTCGGCAAGAAAGCCGACCTCCTCGTCGTCGACACGCGCCGCGCGCACCTCGTGCCCGCCGGCCGCTTCGTGTCGGCGTGGATCCACAACGGCCAGCCGGCCGACATCGAGTCGGTGATGATCGACGGCCGCTTCGTGATGCGCGATCGCAAGGTGCTCACCGTCGACGAGGATCGGATCGTCGCGGACGCCGACCGCGTCGGCCGCCGCGTGTGGGACGCCGTGCGCGCCGCCGGACCGATTGCCATCCCGGGACGCCCGCGCCGCGCCTGAGCGCGGCTTACATCGCTGGCGGTCGAATGTCAGAGTTGCACGCGCCGCGGCGCTGATTCCCGGGCCGTCGCGCAATCTGCGCCAGTTTTCGTCCGCGATCCGGCACGCATCTTGAGGATCTGCGATGGCGTGACGTTCCTGATTTTTCTCGCGGCGCTGTCGCTCGTCGCCTATCGCGCCATCCCGAAAGAGACGACCGCGCGGCTGCCGCGCGTGGCGCTCGCGCTCGGCTCCGTCGTGCGCAATTACGGCCGCGCGGAAACCGCGCCGTTCTTCGAGGCGCTTGCGGCGCGGATCCGCAGGCCCATCGCCGCGGTCGTCCTCGTGCTCGCCTGCCTGCTCGCGTACCGGTTCGGATCGATCGAGTCGATGGGCAGCGTCGGGCCGCGCACGACGAACGGCGAGTGGTGGCGGCTGCTGACGGCGATCGTGCTGCAGCAGAATGCGATCACCCTCGTCATCACGATCGCGGCGCTCGTGCAGCTTGGTTACGTCGTCGAACGGCTCGTCGGACGTTTCGCGTTCACCACGGCCTTCGCCGCGTCGGGCGTGCTCGCGGGGCTCTGGACGCTGTCCGCGCATCCGCTGCAGGCCACGGCGGGCGCCTCGTCGGCGATCGCCGGGCTCTACGGACTGCTGCTCGTGTCGTTCGCCGCGGGACTGCTGCATCGATCGGAGGTGACGATTCCGATCGCCGCGATGAAGCAGATGGCGCCTGTCGCGGTGGCGTTCGCGCTCGCGAGCCTGATCGATCACGCGTCGAACCTCACGGCCGATGTCGTCGGCTTCGCCGCGGGCATCGCCGTCGGCGCCGTCGCCGCGCACGACGTCAGCGAGGGGCCGGCGCCGACGCGGCTCGCGGCGATGGCCGCGGGCGGCGCGCTGCTCGTCGCGGTCGCCAGCGCGATTCCGCTGCGCGGCATTCTCGACGTCAGGCCGGAACTGCAGCGCGTCGTCGCGCTCGAACGCAGCACCGCCGACACGTTCGACGCCGCCTCCGCGCGTCTGCGAGCGGGCGCGATGACGCCAAAGGCGCTCGCGTCGGTGATCGACACGGCGATCGTGCCGGCGCTGCGCGCGGAAGACGATCACCTCGCGGCGTTGACGCATGTCGCGCCCGACGACAAGCCGATGCTCGCCGACGCGCACCACTATCTGCAGCTGCGCGTCGACAGTTGGACGCTGCGCGCGCAGAGCCTGCGCGAGCCGCTGGGCCCGCCCGAACCGGTGCACACCGGCGACGACGACGCCACCGCGTTTCGCGTGCGCGCGCAAGCGCGCCATCGTGCCACCAGCGTCGCGCGCGGCAAGGCCGAAGCCGCCGAACACGCCGCGCTGGAAGCATTCGCCCGCCTCGCTCCGGCCTCGTGACATGTGGTGACAGATTCGACACGCCGCCTGCGCCCGGCGCATACTCTCCGTTCCGGAGGGAGCGTTCGATGAGTGATCACCTGACCAGACTGTTCGAGGAATACGACCGCGGCCGTCTGTCCCGGCGCCGGCTGCTGCAGGCCCTGGGCCTCGCGGCCGCGGGCGCGGCGGCGCTGCGTCCGGCCGCCGGCTTCGCGCAGGGCCAGTGCGGCGGCGCGCGCGCGAACCTGCCCGAGTGCGATCCGACGCCCGCCAAGCTGCCGTTCGAGCGCACCGGATGGAAGACGGTCGTGCTCGATCACTTCTCCTGCCAGGCCGTCGACTACCAGAAGGAAGCGGCGTTCTACCAGGCGCTGATGAACTGGAAGATCGTCGCCGACGACGGCAAGCAGGCGACGCTCGACATCAACGGATGGGGCGCGTTCGTGATCCGCGGCGGGTTCGAGCCGGCGCCCGCGCCCGCGACGCCGCCGCCCGCAGCCGCCGCCGGCGGCCGCGGCGGTCCGCGTCCGCCGCGCAACTGCGCCGTCGACGGCTTCTGCTGGGGCATCGGCGATGAGTGGGATGCCAAGAAGGTGGAAGCGGCACTGAAGTCGCGCGGCCTGAATCCGGTCGCGGACAACCGCGGCGATTTCCAGAGCTTCCACGTCAAGGATCCCGGCGGCTTCGATCTGCAGATCAGCAACTCGTCGCCGAAGAAGCGGCACCTCGCGAGCGGCGTGAAGTCGTCGGCGCCGGCGCCGTTCGCGTCGACGAACTGGAAGACGATCTGGCTCGATCACATTTCGTTCGAAGTACCGAACTACAAGGAGAGCGTGGCGTTCTACGACGCGCTGCTCGGGTGGAAGCCGACGAAGGACGAAGGCAGCCAGAACCAGGTCGAGATCGACGACATCGGCGACGCGATCGTGCGCCGCGGCGGCGGGCGCGGCGGCGGCGCGCCGCGGACGGCGGGCATCGGTCACATCGCGTTCGGCATCACGCCATTCGATCCGGATGCGGTGAAGAGCGAGCTCGAGAAGCGCGGGTTGAACGCGCGCGAAGACACGGGCGGCCGCGGCGACATCCACACGGCGGCGTACAAGAGCTATCACACGACGACGCCGAACGGGTTCGATCTGCAGATCAGCGCGACGACGCGGGCGAATCGGAATCCGCTCGGCTAAAGCGGCGCGTCAATCGATCCGCAACGCGATCGACGGATCCACACGCGATGCTCGCCACGCCGGCCAGGCGCCGGCGAGCATCGCGACCATCGACAGCGCCGCAACGGCCGTGGCGAACGCCGTCGGATCCCGCGCGGTCATCCCGTACAGCAGCGACGCGATCAATCGGACCGCCGGAATCGTCGCCGTCATCCCCGCAGCCAGTCCCACGACGACCAGCAGCAGCGTCTCGCGCATGATCAGCCAGCGCACGCTCGCCGGCGACGCGCCGAGCGCGAGCCGGATGCCGATCTCGTTCGTGCGCCGCGCGACCGAGTACGACACCATCGCGTACAGCCCGAGACACGCGACGGCGACCGCCAGCAGCCCGAATGTGCCCGTCAGGGTCGACACCAGGCGCTCCCGCGCGATCGATCGCTCCTCGAGGTCCGCGAGCGTCACGACCTCGCGCACCGCGATGCCGCGATCGGCCTCGCGCACGACCGCGCGCAGCGCGTCGGTCGCCTGACGCACGTCGCCGCCCGTCCGCACGTAGACGTTCCGCATCGGCACCTCGGGATGCTGGCTGTACGGATAGAACGCCATGCGCGGCGGCGCCTCGCGCAGGCCGTTGATCCGCGAGTCGCGGACCACGCCGACGATCTCGTACTTCTCGCCTTCGGTGAACGTCCGGCCGATCGGGTTCACGTCGCCGTAGAAATGACGCGCCATCGCCTCGTTGACAATGGCGACGCGCGGCGACTCCTTCGTGTCGGTCTCGAGGAAATTGCGCCCGGCGACGAACGTCATCGCGAGCGCCGGGAAGTAGCCGGCGTTGATGTAGTCTTCCTGCACGTCGTTGTCGTCGCCGATGCCGCGTTGACGACCGGGCACGTCGATGTCGCTGACGCTGTGGCAGTTCGCGAGCGTGCCGCACATCGCGACCGCCGCCGCCTGCGCGCCGGGAATGTCGCGCGCGCCCGCCAGCAGCCGCTCGCGCAGCGACGCCATCGTCTTCGGCGTGTAGCCCGCCATCCGCGGGTCGAAGCGCGCGGTGACGAGATGCGCCGCCTCGAAGCCGGGATCGATCGACAGCAGGTTGCGCAGCGTGCGCACGAACATCAGCGATCCGACGAGCAGCACGAACGACAGCGCGACCTGCGCCACCACCAGCAGCCGGCCGAGCGACGCGCCGCCGCCGGACGAGACGATGCGGCCGCCGGACTTGACGGCGTCGTGGACGTCGGTGCGCGAGAAGCGAATCGCCGGCATCAGCCCGAAGAGCATGCCGGTGGCGATCGACGCGCCGATGGCGAAGGCGACGAGCGGCCACCGCGTCGAGACGTCGAGCATCAGCGGCGCCGGGCCGTCCGATGCCATCCGCAGCAGCGCCTGGCTGCCCGCCTGCGCGAAGAGCAGGCTGAGGGCGCCGCCGAGGACGGAGAGCGCGAGGCTTTCGGTGAGCAACTGGCGGACGAGGCGCCCGCGCCGCGCCCCGAGCGAGAGGCGCACGGCGAATTCGCGCGCGCGTGCGGCGCCGCGCGCCATCAACAGGTTGGCGAGGTTCGCGCACGCGATGAGCAGCACGAGCGCGACGGTCGTCATCAGCACGAGGACCGCCGCGCCGAATTCCTGACGCAGCTCCGACATGCCGCGCGACCCGTCCGCCAGCGTCACATGCGTCCGCAGCACGAACGCGCGCTGCTGCGGATCGCGGATGGCCGACGCGCGCGCCTCGATCTGGCGGCGGAATGCCACGTCGACCGCCGCGGCCGCTTCCGCTCGCGGCGTCGGCGCCGGCACGCGCGACACGAACGTCAGCCACGAAATGCCGTCCTGCGTGCGCCACGGCTTGGACGCGTCGGCGTCGTTGACGTCGGCGTTGACCGCGTAGTGCACTTGCTGCTGCAGGCCGGTCGGCATCCACACGTCGACCGGGTCGCCGATCCAGAATCCGTCGAACCCGGGCGCCGCGACGCCGACAATCGTCACCGGATAGCCGTTGACGCGAATCGTCGTGCCGAGCACGGACGCGTCGCGCGCGAAGCGCCGCGTCCAATACCGATCGCTGATGACCGCGACCGGCGCGCCGCCCACCGACGCATCGTCGGCGTCGCCGAGCAGGCGTCCGAGCTGCGGCCTGACCTCCATCACGCCGAACCACTCGCCGGTGACGAGCTGCCCGAGCACGAGTTCGGCCGACGGATCGGCGGCACCGCCGGTGAGCTGCATGCGCACGACCGCCGACATCCCCGTGATGCGGGCGTGCAGCGGCTGCATCGCCTCGTCGAACCGCTGCAGCCAGGCGTACGGAAAGCGCGACTGCGCCTGCAGCGCCTGCGATTCGATCGCGGGTCCGGTGCGCGTGACGTACGACAGCTCGCCCGGCGACGGCAGCGCCAGCGGGCGCAGCAACAGCGCGTTGACCACCGCGAAGATCGCGGTGTTGGCGCCGATGCCGATGGCCAGCGACACGACCGCCGCCAGCGTGAAGGTCGGGTGCCGGCGCATCGTCCGCGCCGCGTACCGCAGGTCATGGACGAGATCGTCGAGCCAGCGCGTGCCGCGGACGTCACGAACCGCTTCCTTGATCGGCTCGATGCCGCCGAAGCTCGCGGCGGCGCAGCGGCGCGCGGCGTCTGGCGCGAGGCCGGCGGCGACGAGACGGGCGGCCTCCTCGTCCACGTGGAAGCGGAGCTCGCGGTCGAGATCGCGATCGAGGCGATCGCGGCGCCACAGCCGCAGGAACCAGTTCATGCGCCCTCCAGAATCAACGCGATGGCCTGCGAGAGACGGCGCCAGTCGGCGATCTCGGATTCGAGGCGCGCGCGTCCTTTGCGCGTCAGGCGGTAGACCTTCGCCTCGCGGCCCGACTCGGTTTCGGTCCACTCGGCGGCAAGCCAGCCTTTCTGCTCGAGTCGATGCAGCGCGGGATACAGCGACCCCTGCGGCACCTGCAGGAGCGCACGCGACGTGCGGTTGATCTGCTGCGCGATGGCGTAGCCGTGGAGCGGCTGGCCGTCGAGCGTCTTGAGGATCAGCAGGTCGAGGGTGCCCTGGAGGAGGTCGGATCGATCAACGGCGGCCATGCCCAGACATCCTACCTATCCATAGGCAGGATGTCTAGGCATCAGGCCGCTGCCGCTATTTGCCGCGGTCGTGCGGAACCGTCACCGTCGCCGTCGCGACCGTGGAGTTTCCGGCGGCGTCAGTCGCCCGGTAGGTCACCGTGTAGACCCGGCCGTGTCCGTTGCCGGCGCGCGCGGCGCTCAGCGAGAAGCTGCGATCGTCGGCGCCGAACGTTGCGCCGACGATGTCGCCGCCGTCGAGCGGCTCGTTGGACGTAATGGACACCAGCGACACCGTCGGCGCCGGATCGAGATCGTCCGCCACGCGAATCGTCGCGACAATCGGCCACAGCTTGCCGTTCGGCGGCCAGAGCGAGTCCGGCGAGAGCGTCACCGACAGCGTCGGCGGCGTCACGTCGACGGCCACTCCAACGTCCCACACGCTTGCGGCCGACGTCAGCGCCGCGATGACGACGTCGCCGTCCGGCAGGATCGATCGGCTCGCGACGCACGGATCGGGCGATGCGCCGAGGCCGGAGCATGGCGCGACGATCAATCCGTTGCGGCGCACACCGATCATGCCGAGCGGCGTGCCCGCCGGAATCGCCGACGCGTCGATGCGGAACGTGAGCGACAGCGGCGTGGACGGCGTCGCGGCCGGCGCGGTCACACGCACCTGGCCGATCGTCCTGAACGCCGGCGACGAAGGACCCGGGCCCGCTTCCGCGATCACCACCGGACCCGCGATCGGCGTCGTCAACGTCGTCTCGATCGGATCGTGCAGCGTCGGCGCCGGCGTGGCGAGCGTGCCGCCCGCAGCGAGCTGATCGCGGACGCACAACCCGGACAGCGCGATGGGCAGCTCTGTCGCCCAGTACGGATACATCGACCCCACGTTCGTTCCCGGCGCCGCACCGACAACGAGGTCGAACCACAGGCCGAGGCGGTCGCCGGGACACACCGCGATGTCGTACGCGTCGCCGCTGTTGAGTGGATGCGACACCTCGTACGTCGTCGCGGCGCCGTCGTTGTGAATGGCGTACGCACCGTCGTTGGTGCCGCCGCTCTGCGTGTCGGAACCGACGCACAGGATCGGATTGCCGAACACGTCGACGCACGATCGGCGATAGTCGTCGCGCAGCGCCGGATCGCTCGACGGGATCGCGATCCAGGTGTCGTCACCGGCGTCCATGCCGTCGTTGTCGCCGTCGACCTCCACTTCGAGCGCGTTGTACGGGTCGAGCGACGGCCGCGAGATCGCGACGCCGAGGTACAAGTTCGTGACGTCGTTCATCGCGCACACCTTCGCGGGCGCCGCGACATCGGGCAAACCGGTTCCGCCGGGATTTGGCACCGAGGCATAGAACGATCGGCACGCCGCGCCGCTCCACTCGGCGGGATTCATGACGCCGTCGAGCGTCGCCGTCCCGCTGCCGCCGATGCCCGATGGCGGGTAGACGTTCACCGTCCACGTCGCGGCGTTGTCGGCGGTGTTGACGTCCGGCTGATCGGCGGTGACCGTCACGGAATTCGTGGCGGGCTGAACGATCGTCGGCACCACGTCGAAGGCGATGGTCGCCGACGCGCCCGCCGCGAGCGTCCCGATGTTGCACGTGCCCGGCAGCGCGCCGGTCGTGCACGCGGTCGCGGGCGGCGTCAGCACAATCTGACCGAACGACAGCGTGTCGGTGACGAGCACGTTGGTCGCGTCGGCGGGGCCGCAGTTGGTAACGGTGACGATGTCGTGCATAGCGCCGCGGACGGGACTCGACAGCGGACCGCTCACCGTCACCGTCAGTTGCGCGGTGCCAGCCGGTACGGCGACCATCGCGCAGCTCGAGAAGTTCGACGTGCTGCCCGCGGCATCCGTCGCGGTTGCAGTGACGAACTGTCCGCCGACGAGCGGGTCCGGCGCCGTGAACGCGATGGCGGCGATGCCAGCCGCGTTCGACACGACCATCGTCGTTCCGAGCGGCGTTTCGCCCTCGCCCGATCCCGACGGATCGCAGACGACGTTCGAGAAGAACTCGATCGTGAACGTGGCGCCGGCGACGGTGCTGCTCACTGCGCCGGTGATGGTCCCCGACGGCAGCGCCGTCATGATCGCGGGCACCGTGCCCGGCTGCGCGAGGTCGATGCCAAGCGAGCCGTTCGAGGCAATCGAGTTGCCGCGGATCGTGACGCCGTTCGCCAGCGAGCGTCCGTCAATCCCGCGATCGCCGTTGAAGACGATCGTGTTGCCGAAGATGAGAGTGCCGACCCCCGCGTTCCAGAGCTCGATGCCCTCCTGCGTGTTCCACGCAATCAGGTTCCCGGCGGCTCCCTCGAGGCCGCCGATCTCGTTGTTCGCCGCGCCGGTCGCGATCTGCACGCCGCTCGCGAAATTCGGAATCGCGACGGTCCCGGTCCGATCGGTGCCGATGTAGTTGCCCTGGACGACATTGGCCGTCGCGCTCGCCCCCAACAGGTCCACGCCGTGCGTGCGGCATCCCGACACGACGTTGCGATCTGCTCCCGACATGCCGCCGATGATGTTCCCCGGCCCCTGAACGAGGACGTTCGCGTAGTTCGGGACGGCGAACGACCCGGTCGGATCGGTGCCAAAGTAGTTGCCGGCGACGACGTTTCCGGAGCCGGAGTCGGCGATGAAGATCGCAAAGCCGGATCCGTTCGGCGAGAATCCGTTGAACACCAGATTGCGGATCGCGTTGGCGCTGCCGCGGATCGCCAACCCGGTGCTTTCGTCGTACCCCTCCGGCGTTCGGATGTGGCTGCCGTCGATCACGATTTCCGGACCGAGTGGATTCGTGTCGCCGGAAAACGTCGTCTGCGTCGCGCCGTCAATCGTGACACTCGACGCGGTGATCGCCGGCAGGTCGGTCACCGGCGAAATGACGAACACGCCGCCGGTCGACGCCTGATCCGGCGCGATATTGAACGCGATGGCGCACGGCGAGGCACACACGTGGCTGTTCGCATCGAGAATGGCCTGGCGCAGCGAACCCGCTCCGCTGTCGTTGGTATTGGTGACGACACCGGTCGCCGCGTACGCGTTACTGCCCGCCAGCACGCACACGCACGCGATCGTCGCAGCCGTCAATCGGCTCGTCTTCATCGACTTGCTCCTTGTTGCAGAGAGATCGAATACAGACGAGCAAGCAGGCTGCCAGCAAAACTTGCGGAATCGCGTCAGAGAAACCGGAGCGAGGCGTGGACGCCGTGGAAGCGGCCGTAGCGTTCGGCGGCCCGCGCCAGCGCGCGCTGCTCGTCGCGCGTCACGCGGCGCTCGGCCGCCGCGCGCACGACGATCCGATCGCGACGGCGTTCCGCCTTCCAGACGCCAGCCACCTGTCCGCGCGCGATGAACGCCTGCGGCAGAATGCCCCAGCGCGCGTCGCCGCGCGGCACGGCGTCGAGGTCGCGGTACGCGACGAGATATTCGTCGTACACCGGCAGCAGATGGACGCCACGCGACGGCGCGATGGCGCGCGGCCGGGTCGTCGACCAGTACGTGAGGCCGTCGACATGCATCGGTCGCGCGCGGACGATGTCGACGCCGCGGCGCGCGTCGGCGACGGCGACCCCCGACCACCACGCGAAATCGCGGACGGTCGCGGGCCCGTGGCTGCGCAGGTAGCGCCGCGTCAGCTCCGCGAGCGCCTCGTCGCGCGACAGGCGGGGCGCGCGCGGCACGCGACGCTCGAGGAGCGCGTACGTCGACTGCTTCCCGCGACGCGGTCCGCTGCAAATCAGTCCTTCGAGCTCGGCGTGCATGACGACGAGCGCGAGCGCCGTGCCGGCGAGCGGCATCCCCGCGCGCGCGAGCTGCGCGGCGAGCTCTGGCCGCGTCAGCGCCGCCTCGCTTGTCAGCGCGCGTTCGATCACGGTCATCGCGCGATGCCGCAGCGCCGCATCGGTGCCGAGCTGCGTGTGTCCCCACGCGAGCGCTCGATGGACGCGCGGCGCCGTGAGGTCGAGCAGCCAACGGATGTCGTCCGCCGCGACGAAGTGCCACGTCGGGCGCATCAGGTGCGTGCGGAGAATGCGCCCCTCGTCGATCGCGCGCACGACCTGCGGTGCATCGAGTTCGCGGCGCAGCCGCAGCGCGATCGCCCACGTCGCCGCACCGAAGTCCTGCGCCTGGATGGCGCCGAACCACGACACGACCGCTGCGGGATCGCGCGGCGCGGGTCGCGCGAGGCGCTGGTTCGCGAGCCGCTCGGCGGCGATGCGCGCGTGGGTCACGACAATTTCTGGAGTTGCGACTCGACGAGCGGCGCGAGAGACGGCGTCGAGGCGAGCGGCGTCAGCGCGGCGCGGGCGCGATCGATCGCGCCGGCCTCGACGAACCGGAACGCCGCCAGATAGTCGCGCAGCAGCGCCTCGCGCCCGACGGCGGGCTCCTTCACGATGGCGGATTTCAACGCGCCCCACCCGAGATCGATGACGATCGGCTTCACCGTCATCAGGTCGCCGGCAATCTGCGACAAGCCCGCGACCTGCCGCACGAAGTAGTGCTCGTCGATTCCGTGGGCGCCCGCTTCGGTGTCGACCTGCGCGTAGGTCTGCGTCCATCCGCCGGGCCAGTCGCCGGCGAGGCCGAGGCCGGGGATCCGGTACGCCCGGCCTTTGTTCATCGGACTCTTGACCGTGCCTTGAAAGCCGCCGTTCACGCCGGGCGCGACGTTGCCGGCTTTGACGTCGACACGCGGCCACTGATTGCCGACCGCCGCGCGCGCGATCGCTTCGACCAGCCAGACGTTGTTGTTGTGGACGTCGATCAGGCTCGTGATCACCCCGCCGTCCTCGGGCCGTGCCGTCGAGTACGCGTAGTGGTTGCCGCCGTCGCCCGTTTCGATCGTCTGCCGTCCGCCCATGTGTTCGACGCCGATGGTCGCGACGATCGAGCGCAGCTTCTCGGGATGGATCGCGTAGTAGTCGAACTGCGGCCAGCTCCCTTCGCCGCCCGGCATGAAGTGCCGACAGTCGAAGTAGAACGTCAGCGTGCGCGCGCGCGCCGCGCGCGGCACGTGATTGAAGTACGACAGGATGCCGAGCAGGCCGAGCCCGCCGTTCTCCTCGACGAGCGACATCGCGTCGGTGTGCGTGGCGATCAGAATCTGCTCGTCCGCCGGCGTGCCGTAGCGGCGTCCGGGCAGATGCGCGATGAACGCGCGGCCGGTGTCGCGCTGAAAGCGCGCGGTCAGCGTCAGCGTCGCGGTCTTCCCCGCTTTCGCGTCGGCGATCACCTTCGCGCCGTTGACGCGGTCGAGCGTCAGCGTCGGACAGTTCACGTATGTCGCGCCGAGACCCGCCTTCCCGTCAGCGGTGTAGACGCTGCGCTGTGCGAGCCCGAACGCCGCGCCCGGCGACAGGTCGTAGACGACGACGATGCCCGCCGCGCGGTTCCTGATACCGATCGCGGCGAAGCCGCCGAGCTGACTCCACACCCAGCGGCAGTGATACGAGCTCGTCACGGCCGTCGGCGGCGGCACGAAGAGCGGCGGCCACACGCCCGGCGATCGCCACTCGTAGTCGGTCGGCGTGTAGTTGTCGAGAAACGCGTTCGAGTACGGCGGCGCCGGATACGGCGTCGTCGCGAAGACGAGAATCGTCCCCGCGATATCGCTCGCCGCCGGCGGATGCGCCGGATCGTAGAAGCGCATCGGCGCGGTGACGCCTTCCTTCGGCGTAAACCCCGACGTCATCCCATACGAGGCGACGACGGGTACCGGCGTCCCATCGGTGACGAGCGTCTCGACCGCGACGCCGGAGCCGTGCATGTGCGCCCGTCGATCGGGCCAGTCGTCGACGATGAAGTGGTCGTAAGGGATGTCGACGGAATCGAGATCGACCGCGCCGAGCTCGGGCAGCTTCGCGACGAGAAAATCGGTGAAGCGTTTCCAGCCGGCGCTGCCGGCGTAGGTCGGGCCGCCTTCGCTCTTGAAGACGTGCCAGTCGAGCGCCTGCTTCGGCGTGATCAGAAACGCCGGATCGATCGTCGTGACGTCGTTCGCCGCCGCCCACACCGAGCGGCGCGCGAGCACGCTGCCGGCCGTCAAGGCCGCGGCCGTCTTCAGGAACGTTCGCCTGAGATAGGATTTCGTCATGCGTCGCCCGTTCCTCCTGCTGCTCGGGGTGCTCGTCGCCGGCGCGACGGTGATTATGGCGCAGTCGCGGCCGCCGGCGCCGTCGCTGTTGATTCGACACGTCACGGTGATCGACGGCACGGGCGCGCCGCCGCGCGCCGACACGAACGTGCTGCTGCGCGACGGACGAATCGACACGGTCGGCGACGACGCGCCGAACACGGACCTCGTCATCGACGGCCGCGGCCTGTTCGCGCTGCCCGGTCTCATCGACGCGCACGTGCACGTGTCGGGCGGGACGTGGGCGGAGGCGGTCCACGCGCTGTCGCGCACGCTGCACGGCGGCGTCACGACGGTGTTCGACATGGCCGGCGACGTCCGGATGACGAGCGATCTCTCCCGCGCCGCGTTGGCCGGCGAGATCGAGTCGCCGACGATCGGGTACGTGTCGCTCTTCGCCGGCCCCGCGTTCTTCACCGACCCGCGGGTGGTCGCCGCGTCGCTCGGCTTTCGTCCAGGCGAGGCGCCGTGGAACCGCGAGATCGCGGCCAGCACCGACCTCGCGCGCGCGGTCGCCGAAGCGCGCGGCGCCGGCGCGACGACGATCAAGCTGTATGCGGCGCTCGACGGACCGACCGTGCGGCGCATCGGCGAGGAAGCGGCGCGTCAGCACGTGCGCCTCGTCGCGCACGCGACGGTGTTTCCGGCCAAACCGTCAGACCTCGTCGCCGCCGGCGTCTCGATGCTGGCGCACGCGGCGTATCTCGTCTGGGAAGGGATGCCGCCGAGCGCCGATTTTCCGAAGCGCGCGCGCGGTGATTTTGCCGCCGTCCCCGCGGACGGGCCGGTGATGACGCGGCTCCTCCAGTCGATGAAGGACCACGACGTCGCGCTGAACCCCACGCTGTGGATCTTCTCCGACGGTCCCGCGAAGGACGATCTCAGCGCGACGCGCACGCCGTGGATGAACGCGGTCACGAAGCGCGCGCAGGATCTCGGCGTCACCGTCGCCGCCGGCGTCGACGACATGATCGCCGAGCGCGATCCGCTGCCGCTGCTCCATCGCGAGCTCGAGACGCTGGTCGACGGCGCGAAGCTGACGCCGATGCAGGCGCTCGTGGCCGCGACGCACGGTGCAGCGCACGCCATCGGCATGGACGCTGCGCGCGGTACGCTGGCGCCAGGTCAGGCGGCGGACGTGCTGATCGTCGACGCCGATCCGACCGTCGACATCCGCAACACGCGCCGGATTCGCTACGTGATCAAAGACGGGCGCATCGTCCGCGCCGAAGGAGCGACGCGATGAGCGCGATGACGAGACGCGAGGCGCTGCGCGCGGTCGCGATCGGCGCCGCGGCACCGGCGGTGCTGCGCGGCCGCTTCACGCTCTTCGCGCAATCGAGCACGCCATACTCGGCGCGAGCCGTGCGGCTCGTCGAGTCGACCGTCGTTGTCGATCTGCTGAATCAGTTTCAGTTCCCCGATTACGCGGTGAAGCCGCCCAAGATCGAGCAGTGGCTGACGATGCCCGGCACGTTCACGGCCGACGATGCGGCGCGGTATCGCGCGTCCGGCATCACGGTGTTCTGCCTCGGCGACGGCGCGCGCGACTACGCGGGCGGCGTGGAGTTCTTCGCGCGCTGGAACGGCTTCCTCGCGCAGTATCCCGACTGGCTGACGCGCATCGACAAGGCGAGCGACTTCGAGCGCGCGAAATCGCAGAACAAGATCGGCGTCATGCTGACGTTCCAGGATTCGACGCACTTCCGCACGCCGGACGACGTGACGACGTTCTTCGGGCTGGGTCAGCGCGTGTCGCAGCTCACCTACAACTTCAACAACCGCATCGGCAGCGGCTTCCTCGAGAATCGCGACGGCGGCCTCTCGGTGTTCGGCCACTCGATCATGCAGCGCATGGAGCAGGTCGGCATGGCCGTCGATGTGTCGCACTGCGGCGATCAGACGACGCTCGACGCCCTCGACGCGGCGACAAAGCCGGTGCTCTTCACGCATGCGACGGCGCGCGCGCTCGTCCCCGGCCATCTGCGCTGCAAGACGGACGAGGCGATCCAGAAGATGGCGAAGAGCGGCGGCGCGATGGGGATCGCGATGATCCGGTTCATGGTGCGCAACCAGGAGCCGGTGACGATCGAGCACGTGCTCGATCATGTCGACTACGTCGCGAAGCTGGTCGGCGTCGAGCACGTGGCGATCGGGAGCGACCTCGACGTCGTCGGCAACCCGAACGCGGTGAACGGCGGCGGGTTCGATCCACGCACGCAGCCGAACTTCGCGCGGTATCAGTATCACGCGGATCCCGACGGCGGCATCACGATCCGCGGATTGAATCACGTGAAGCGCGTCTACGATCTCACGGAAGGGCTGATTCGCCGCGGCTACACCGACGCACAGATCGGCCAGATTCTCGGCGGCAATGCGCGGCGCGTGCTCTCGTCAATCTGGCCGCGGTAGCGCGTCGAGGCGCTTCTGGATGCGCGAGGCCGCGTACCGGTTGAGGGCGTACGTGGCGGCCGCGACGGCGACGATCACCACGGCGCCGCGCGCTCCGCGCTCGGGATGCTGCTGCGCCACGCCGATTTGAAACAGCAACAGGCCTGGCATGAACGGCAGCTCGTACCAGAGCCAGACTCGCCGAAGCAGATCGCGCTGGCGTTCGAGTTCCGCCCGCGCGAATTCGAGCACGCTCGCGGCCGCGAGCGCATCCAACGCGGCGCGCCGCGCGGCGCCGTGCGTGTGGAGATAAAACGACACGAACGCGGTCGCCGCGATGATCAGCGCCGACGCGACGCGAATGATCGGCGACGGCGACGTCGCGACGGCGTAGCCGAACATGACGATGACGATCGCGCCCGCCGCGTATTCCCGTCCGTTTCTCCACGCTATCCGCTGTTGGAACCGCAGGGCTCCGTCGTGCAGGTCGTCGAGCGGCGTCATCGTGGTCTCCTTCGGCTGCGACTGCCAGAGCCGCTGCAGCGCGGCGTCGCCGTATTCGTCGGTCATACCGTGCCCTCGCGAAACCGCTGCGCGAGCAGCTTCTTGATTCGATGTACTTTCGTGGCGACGTTCGCGGCGGAGAAACCGGTGACGTCGGCGATCGCCGCGGCCTCGAGGCCTTCCAGATACAGCACGATCACCTGCCGGTCGAGCGGCTCGAGCCGATGGATCAACGCGAGCAGCCGCTCGCGCGCGCGCGCGCGGTCGAAGACCGCTTCGCGGTCCACCCCGTCGGACGTCGCCTCGACCGCGTCGAGGCCGACGAGCACCGGCATGCGCGCGCGGCGCCGCGTGACCTCCGAAATCGAGACGTTGTGCGCGACGCGGTAGACCCACGTGCGCAGCGAGCAGCGGCCATCGAACGCGAGAAGGCTCTTCCAGAGCGCCACGTGGATCTCCTGCAGGAGATCGCGGCGGCGATCGGCGTCGGGCTCGTACGCCTGCGCCAGCCGCTCGAGCGAGGGGCCGTACGCCGCCGCGGCCTCAGCGTAGCGGTCGTCCTGGGCAGCCGTCACGGTGATCAGGTAGTCGTTGGCGGCTGGATTGTCTTACACTGCACGGGCTATGAAATCCCTTTTCGTCGCGTTGTTCCTCGGCGCCGTCGTCGGCGCGCAGCAGCCGCCCGCGCAGTTCCCCACGCCGACCGACGTCAAGCCGGGCAGCATCACGTGCGAGGACGTGCCGTATCCGTATCCGAGCTCGTACCTGCCGATCACGCTGTACGGACAAGATCTGCGGATCGCGTACATGGACGTCGCGCCGACGGGCACGCCGAACGGCCACACCGTCGTCCTGCTGCACGGCAACAACTTCGGCGGCTTCTACTTCGGCGGACCGATCGACGCGCTCCGCAAGGAAGGCTTCCGCGTCATCGTCCCCGATCAAATCGGCTACGGACGATCGTCGAAGCCGATCATGCCCTACACCTTCGACGACATGGCGCGCAACACACATCTGATCCTCGAGCACCTCGGGATCACGAAGGCGATGGTCGTCGGTCACTCGATGGGCGGCATGCTCGCCGCGCGGTTCGCGACGCAGTTCCCCGACACGGTCGAGCGGCTCGTGCTCTACAACCCGATCGGCCTCGTCGACGGCCGCTACAACCGTCCGGCGCCGAACACGGAGGAGGTCTACAAGCGCACGCTCGCGTCGAACTTCCAGACGATGAAGTCATCGCTGATGCGGTATGTCGCGCACAACCCCGCGGCATGGAACGCGCAGTTTGAAAGCTACGCGAAGATTCGTTACTCATGGACGCTGTCGGCCGACTGGCCGCGGCTCGCGATGGTGCAGACGCTCATCGGCGACATGCTGTACCGCGAACAGGTGATCGACGACTGGGCGCACATCAAGGCGCCGACGCTCGCGTTCGGCGGCGCCGAAGACATGCTCGCCGGATCGCCGAAGGTGTTCCAGGAGCGGATGAAGTACATCTCGGAGACGATTCCGAACGGCAACGGCAGGCTGCTGCTCCTGCCCGGTCTCGGCCACGTGCCGCACATGGAAGCGCCCGACAAGTTCTATCCGCCGTTTCTCGCGTTCCTGAAAGAGGGCGTCAAGTAGCGCGATGACGGATCGATCGCGCGTCGCGGTGGTCACCGGCTCGGGCGGCGCCGGCTGTGGACGTGCGATCGCCCGACGCTTCGCGCGCGACGGTCTCTGCGTCACGGTCTCGGACGTCGACGAAGCCGGCGGCCACGCGACGGTTCGCGCGATCGAACGCGACGGCGGCCGCGCGGCGTTCTGCCGCGCGGACATCCGCGACGAAGCGCAGGCGCGCGAACTGACGGCGTTCGCGGTCGACACCTTCGGCGGCGTCGACGTGCTGATCAACAACGCCTCGGCGCCGCATCCGCCGACCGAGGGCATTGCCGGCTGGTTCGAGTCGCTGCAGACGGATCTGGTCGGCACGCTGCACGTCACGCGTTATGCGATCGACGCGATGCGCGCGCGCGGCGGCGGATCGATCGTCGGCATCTCGTCGATTTCGGCGCTCTGGAACGGACGCACGACGCCCGGCGGATTTCCCGGCTACGACGTCGCGAAGGCCGGTGTCATCCGCATGACGACCGGCCTTGCGCGCGAGATGGAGGCGATGGGCATCCGCATCAACTGTCTGGCGCCGGGGTGGATCGACTCCGATGGGCCGCGTCAGTACTGGGAATCGCTGACGCCGCAGCAGCGCATCGAACGCGGCGTGCCGTCGCGCCTGCTGACGACGACCGAGATCGCCGACATCGTCGCGCGCATCGCCGACGACCGGACGCTGAACGGACGCCTCGTCGTGTGGTGGTCCGAAGATCGCCCACGGCTGGTCGCGTGGGGCGATCGCGGCTACCGCGACTTCACGAACTTCTGAACGCGCTTGCCGTTGCCGACTTCCGCCGTGTAGACGTTGCCCTTGGAGTCGGTCGCGACGTTGTGCAGGAACACGAATTCGCCGGCGTAGTGTCCGATGCGTCCGAAGGCGCCGACCTCGTCGAGCGTCTTGCGGTCCAGGATGTGGATCCGGCCGTTGCCCGCATCCGCCAGAAACATGAACTCCTGCTGCGGATCGGGTGAGAACGCGACCGAAAAGGACGTGCCGAGCAGCTTGGTTTTCCGCTCGATGAAGATCTCCCGCTGAAACTTCCCGTCGACCGTGAAGACCTGCACGCGATTGTTCATCCGATCCGCCACGTAGACGAGCCCGTCTTCCGACACGCGGATGCCGTGGACGAGATTGAACTGCTGCGGCCCCGGCCCTTCCGGCGCGAGCTTGTTCGGCGCGCTGTCGTCGGGCTTGTTGCCGTACGCGCCCCACATCCGCTTGAACTTTCCCGAGTCGGCGTCGAGGACGATGACGCGGCGGTTCACGTAGCCGTCGGCGACGAAGACTTCGTTCGTCTTGGGGTACACGTAAATGTCGGCGGCGTTGTTGAAGTTGTCGGTGTCGAGGCTGCCCTGGCTCATGCCGCGATGGCCGATCTGCAGCAGGAACTTGCCGCTCTGCGTGAACTTCAAAATCTGATTTTCTTTTCGCGTCGGCAGCCGCGGTCCGCCGGCCGACGAGATCCAGACGTTGCCTTTGTAGTCGACGTGGATCGTGTGCTCGTCCGCCGGCCACTCGTAGCCAGGACCTTCGCCACCCCAGCCCTGCACGTAGTTGCCGTCGTTGTCGAACTCCATCACCGGCGGCGCGGGATGGCAGCACGGCGCGTCGGGATCCTTCGCGACCTCGTCGCTCTCGAGCGACCACGGGCGCTGGATGATCCACACGTGATCGCGCGCGTCGACGGCGAGTCCCGCAACCTGGCCGAGCATCCACTGCTTCGGCACCTTCGGCCACGCGGGATCGACCTGAAACGTCGGCGCGCGCCGCTGCGCCTCGGCGAGCGGCGCGACGCGATGCTCGACGGCGGCGACGACGGTGAACGCGGCGGCGATGCAGAGTCCCTTCGACAGCGTGGTCATGCCGTCATCGTACGTCAGTGCCGGATTTCCGGCACTCACGGAATTCAGGCAGACAAATCAGAGAGATTTGGGAGTGGCCGGCCGCTTGCACCGCCGCCCGGCGAGACGCCGTTCATGCCTGCGACTCTGGAACGTTCCAAGCCGGTGCTCGCGCCGGAGTACTGCAAGGGCTGCGGCCGCTGCATCGACGCGTGCGCGCACAAGTGCATCGTGCCGGGTACGGCGGTGAATCAGGCCACCGGGCTCGTGCCGGTGTCGCTCGTGCATCTCGAGACGTGCACCGGCTGCGGTCTCTGTTTCGACGCCTGCCCTGAACCGTTCGGCCTCCGGCCCGACGGCGCAGCCATCGTCAGCCATCCGCACCCGACGGCATCGCCAATCCCCGACACGTTCGGCGACCTGCCCGCGAGCGAGCCGCTCGTCGTCAAGGGGATGTATGCGTCGGCGATCGGCGCGCTCGTCGCCGGCTGCCGTCATTTCTTCGGCTACCCGATCACGCCGTCGACCGAAGGCGCCGAGCTGATGGCGAAGCTGCTGCCGCACCTGCACGGCGAGTTCCTGCAGGCGGTCAGCGAGGTCGCGGCGATCAACATGATGTACGGCGCCGGCGCGGCCGGCGTGCGCGCGATGACGTTCACCTCGTCGCCCGGCTTCAGCCTGATGCTCGAAGGCGTGTCGTACATGATCGGCGCGCAGGTGCCGGGCGTCATCGTCAACGTGATGCGCGGCGGGCCCGGCCTCGGCAACATCGGCCCGGCACAAAGCGACATCAAGCTCGCGTGCCGCGGCCTCGGGCATGGCGACACGCACGCCATCGTCCTCGCGCCGTCGACGCCGCAGGAGATGCTCGACCACACGATGCTCGCGTTCGAGCTGTCGTTCAAGTATCGGCAGCCGGTCGTCGTGCTCGCGGACGGGTATCTCGGTCAGATGACGGGCAAGGTGATCCTGCCGCGCAGAACCGTCACGCCCGGCACGCCGGCGTGGGCCGTCACCGGCGACGCCTCGCACCGCGGCAATCTCATCTCGTCGATCTTTCTCGAAGCGCACGAGCTCGAGATCGCCAACCAGCATCTCTTCCGCACCTACGAACGCATCGACGACGAGGAGCAGCGCGCCGATCTCTTCGAGTGCGACGATGCGGAGTTCGTGATCGTCGCGTGCAACACGCCGGCACGGATGGCGAAGGGCGCGGTGCGGACGCTGCGCGGCCGCGGCGTCAAGGCCGGCTTGTTCCGCCCGCTGACCCTGTGGCCGTTCCCAATTCGGATCCTCGCGCCGATTCTCGACAACGCCACGCGCGTGATCGTTGTCGAGGCGAGCGGTGGGCAGCTCGAGGACGAGATGCGGCTCGCGATGTCGCACGCCGAGACGCGGCACGTCGAGATCGATCGCGTCAACCGTCTGGGGGGCATGATTCCGTCGCACGACGAGATCGTCGAGCGCATCACGAGCCGGCTATGAGCACGTTCTACGACACGTTCGAACGGCACGCCGGCGGCGAAGGACTGAAGGCGCACAGCACGCACTACTGTCCTGGCTGCGGCCACGGTCTCGTGCACAAATTCGTCGCCGACGCGATCGACGAGCTCGGCATCCAGGATCGCACCGTCGCGATCTCGCCCGTCGGCTGCGCCGTGTTTCTCTACTACTACCTCGACGTCGGCAACGTGCAGGCGGCGCACGGCCGCGCGCCCGCGGTCGCGCTCGGCGAGAAGCTCGCGCGTCCGGATTCGATCGTCGTCAGCTACCAGGGCGACGGCGATCTCGCGTCGATCGGCCTCGCGGAGATCATGCAGTCCGCCGAGCTCGGCATCCCGATCACGGTCGTCTTCGTCAACAACGCGATCTACGGCATGACCGGCGGTCAGATGGCGCCGACGACGCTGATGGGTCAGAAGACGGCGACCAGCCCGACGGGGCGCGACCGGATGATGGGCCAGCCGCTGCGGATGTCGGAAGTGATCGCGCAGCTCGACGCGCCAGTCTACGTCGAGCGCGTCGCGCTGTTCGACGCGAAGCAGCGCGTCAAGGCGCAGAAGGCGATCAAGAAGGCGCTGCAGCTGCAGGTCGAGAACAAAGGCTTCGCGTTCGTCGAAGTGCTCGCGGAATGTCCGCTGCACCTCGGCCTGACGCCGGAGGACGCCGAGCACTGGGTGAAAGAGCGGATGGTGCCGGTGTATCCGCTCGGCGTGAAGAAAGACGTGACGGCGACGCTCGCGCCGTGGCCGGTGCTGCCGACGCCGCTGCACGATCCGGCGACGGTCGCGTCGGTGGTCGGCGCGTCCGCCGAACGCGCCGATCGGTTCTGCGACGGCTTCCCGCACGCGCGGTTCGGGCGCGACATCGCGCTGAAGCTGGCGGGCGCCGGCGGCGACGGCGCGCAAACGGCCGCGATGATCCTCGCGCGCGCGGCGATCAACGAAGGCTTCGACGCGACGCACATCCCGAGCTACGGTCCGGAATCGCGCGGCGGCACCTCGTACGCCGACGTGCGCCTCGCTGAAATCGAAGTGCTGTCTCCGGCTGCGCCGGCGCCGCATGTGCTGGTCGCCTTCAACGCCCCGAGCCTGACCACGTTCGGCCCGACGGTCGTCGAGGGCGGCATCGTGATCTACGACAGCACGGTGGCGCCGACGCCGCCAGACCTGCCGGGCGTGACGCTCGTGCCCGTCCCCGCGACCGAGATCGCCAACGGTCTCGGGCACCTGATGATGAAAAACCTGGTCGCGCTCGGCGCGTTGTGCGAAGCGAGCGCGCTCTTCCCCGTCGAGACGTTCATCACCGCGATCCGCCAGGCGCTGCATGGGAAGCCGGCGCTGCTGCCGCCGAACCTCGAGGCGTTCGAGGCCGGGCGACGCGCCGTCCGGCATCGCGACTGCTGCGCGGAAGCGCAAGGCGACGGCGTACCGTGCACGACGGTTCATGTCGCCTGCGCGGACTGCGAACGTGCCCATTGACCTCATCCGGCACCCATGGGCTACGTTGAGACCGTGACCGACGCGACGCACATTTCCCGCTGGGACGATCGCGCCGTGACTGCAGACGATGCGGTCGCGTGCGTGCGCAGCGGCATGACGATCTTCATCCACGGCGCGGCCGCCACGCCGGCGCCGCTCATCGACGCGCTCGCGCGGCGGCGCGATCTCGCGGACGTGAAGCTGTATCACCTGCACACCGCCGGCGATATGCCGTGCATCGAGCCGCAGCATCAGGGGCGGTTCCTCTCGATTTCGTTGTTCGCCGGCCCGCCGGTTCGCAAGGCGATCGACGAAGGGCGCGCCGACTACGTGCCGATCTTCCTGTCGGACATCCCCGGGCTCTTCGCGTCCGGCCGCGTGCCGCTCGACGTCGCGATCCTGCAGCTGTCGCCGCCGGACAAGCACGGCTACTGCACGCTCGGCACCTCCATCGACACGGCGCTCGCCGCCGCGCGCGCGGCGAAGTTCATCGTCGCCGAAATCAACGATCGGATGCCGCGCACGCACGGCAACACGCTCGTGCCGCTCTCGCGCGTCCACGCGTTCATCCGCACGTCGCGTCCGATCTTCGAGCACAGCCCGGCGCCGGGGTCGCCGGTGGAAAACGCGATCGGCGAGTACATCGCGAAGCTGGTGCCCGACCGCGGCACGCTGCAGCTCGGCATCGGCGCGATTCCCGAAGCCGCGCTGCGGCGGCTGTTCGACAAGCACGATCTCGGCGTGCACACGGAGATGTTCTCCGACGGGATCGTGGACCTCGTCACGGCCGGCGTGATCACGAACCGGTTCAAGCAGGTGCACGCCGGACGCATCGCGACGAGCTTCGTGATGGGATCGCAGCG
>Ga0070741_10002529_pt1 | contig 48711 bp, 41 predicted proteins | sample Coa_R1_4_FD_66440 | JGI IMG/M metagenome (GOLD analysis project Ga0070741, IMG submission 66440) | Surface soil microbial communities from Centralia Pennsylvania, which are recovering from an underground coalmine fire - Coalmine... | ecosystem: Environmental > Terrestrial > Soil > Unclassified ... | reverse complement strand
CTCCTCGTCACTCACATCACTCGGATACGGTTTTCGCTTCGTCGACATCCCAAGCGTATTGCCGGAATGTATTTACTTTGTACATCCTTTTCTTCCAAAAAGTTAATGACAGGCTCTAGACTCCTCTGCGCCGTTGCTCCCATCGCAAGCGGGCGTCATGGGGGCAGTCGATGATCACGTCGTAGCGTTCATCTTCGCCCATGCGCATCACGATCTGAACTCCCTTGAGCTTCCGTTTAAGGCAGAACTCCGTGGCGTCCCATGTGTTGCGGAATTTCCGCGAGTCCCGGAGGGCCGCCACCCACGAACCATCCTCCGCCACAAATCGCCTTGTGGCCGCTTCCCTTACAAAAATTTGGACGTCCGTGTCCATGCCCTGGCGGCGTGGGGGTCTGCTCCACGCCTACCCGTCTCGTCCCGTAATCGGTCAACTTCGAAATACTCTGACACTGATAACCGCGCCTATTCCCATACTTATTCACACATTATTCTCATATGGGGTGTATACCCCAGTAACACCTTCAACAATTGTGTTAACAGGATGTTAAACGCATTGTGAGCCTGACATCCAACGGGTATTCACAACTTAGTCCTACTCATGACAACACCTGCCGCTCTAATAAAATCCCCGCGGGATTAAGGCATGCCTTATATAAGAGCGTGCGGAAGGATGAGCGCAAGTCAGCCTTCATCCGGAAAGAACGCGAGGAGGCCATCGGAATGATCTGGGGCTAGCCCCGGAGCCTGCCTTGGGGTGAATACCCCGGATGCATCCGGACAAGGTGTCCGGCTATTTTCCAAGTCACTGTGCGGTAAAGACACGGGAGTCGTATGCGGGAGGTGCACCGCAACTGCGCCCGGTGTTGGAGTCGCCGGCTCAGTATGCCTGATGCCCAAAAAAAGCCGATTCTTCTCGTGGAAGATTCCGACGAGGACGCTGCGCTTTTCCAGATCGCCCTGAAACAGGCGGATGTCACGAACCAGGTGATCCGCGTCAAAACCGGCGAGGAGGCGGTCGCCTATCTGGAAGGAATGGAGCCGTTTTCCGGCCAGCTACACCCGCGTCCGGGTGTTCTCATCCTGGATTTGAAGCTCCCGGGTATCAGCGGCTTTGCCGTCCTGGAATGGCTCAAAATGCAGGCACAGTTGCAGGGAATCCTGGTGATCGTCGCCAGCGGCTATCAGGAGCTGAGAGAAGTCCGGCGCGCCTATGCTTCGGGAGCCAGGTCATTCCTGATCAAGCCGGTGAACGAGCTGGAAATCAGGAACATGGTGAGGGGCTTTCCCGGTTACTGGCAATGCCCCGGGGATCACCTTGAAGGCCGCTGAGGAAATCCCCGGGACACACTCACCGTCTCCGCCCCGCCGCTTCAGAGTGCCGGACCACGAAGAAATATAGGGTGCCCCCCGCCTGCTGGCGGGGTAAACAATCCAATTGTGCCGCGACTGAAGGCCGGGAATGGCCAGGCTACTTTTTCTTGGCTGCCGCGTCGGCGAGCTTCTTCATGTACTTATCGGGGTCCTTGTCGAAGTCGGCTTTTTCGCTCTTGTCGCAGACCTTGATTTCCTGCCCCTTGTAGGCAAACACATACGGCTTCTCCATGCCGTCCAGTTTCATGTCGCACACCAGGCAGGTGTCGAGCGGATACGGTTTGGGTTTCGCATCGTCGGCGCGCACGCTTGTCACCGCGGACAGGAGCGCCACCGCCAGCAGGCTCGCAAGAATCCATTTCAGACTTTTCATATTTTATTGGGGGTTGATGGTTGATTGTTGCTCAGAACATCCAGGTCAAATTCACCTTGAACAGCACCGGCGCCGCCAGTTGGTTCCCGGTGAAATTCTGGTATACCGGAAACTCGGCGTCCGCGTAAAGCTTCACCGGGTGCAAATGAAATTCCACCCCGGGCGAAAGCAGGATGCGCTGATAGCCGGAGGCGACGGGATTGGCCGCGTTCGCGCCGCTGTCGCTGGTGCGCTCGGAAAAGATCACCTGCGCGATCGGCGCCACCCGCACGGATCCAATCCGAAGCCCTTTGTAATCAACACCCGCCGCCGCGTCCAATTCCAGCCCGGGACGATACTGGTCCTGGATCAAGGTCGGCACATCGAGTTCCATCTGCATGAAATAATCCCATTGCTGGTAGGTGTCAAAGTTCCCGCGATAAAATCCGCCGAGCAGCACGTCTGTGCTGCCCGTGCCGAGCTGCGTGTCACGGTCCACGACATCGGAATCAAACTGGAAATTGCCGGTGGGCAGTTTCACCCCGAGCGTAACGCCAACGGAAAGATCGGGAACGAATCCGGTGTAGATGCCGCGCAGCCGGATATCGCCCAATTGGCTCCAGTTGCGGGACACAACGTTCCCGGAATCGTCGGCCGTCACGAAGTGGCGATGGTCATATGGTATTTCCACTTCGGCGCCCCAGCTCCGGGTGAACATGTATTGAACGCCAAGCGTAAAAAACTCCGTCTGGATCCTTTTATCATTGTTGTTTTCCGCGGGAGCCTGGGAGGTCCCGCTCCAGTTGCGGTTCTGGTCCTGGTAATCGAAGTCCAGGAACGCCATGCCGCCCTGGTCCGTGGGAAGCATGGAACTGGTGCCCACGTCAAAGACACCACACCCGCAGGCGCAGGCCCGGACGTTCTCCGGCGCCAGCAGCGTCGCCAGCAATCCGCCGGTAATAATGGTCAATTGCGAACTTAACTTCTTCATTTTTATTAATCTGGTTCCCGGGCGCGCCGCGACAACGGGCACCCGAAGGGTTACGGAAATATCAAACAGCCCGCGCGCTCAGGACGGCAGGCAGACAAGGAAGATCAGGCGAAGAGTCCCCGTGGCGGGGGAGTGGGAGGAGAAAGGGAGATGGATTTGACCGTGCGAGTTGTCACTGCAACCTGCCAAAAACCGTCCGGAGCGACGAAGAAAAACCGCGGCCTCGCATCAAGAAATTCGAGACGGCTCAGTTGCAGGGGAAATTCCGTCTTCTTCTCGGAATCCTTGCCGGCGGCGATCTGTTTGCACAGGCAGCAGGGATGCCGGCCGTCGAAGGTATGCTCCACCGCCTCAGCCAGCGAACCACTGCGGAGGTTGTGGGCGAGCATGGTCGTCCAGGCCACCGATTGCAACACCGCCCAGTGCGCGCCAGTCGCCATGAGCAGCGCGACAATCAGCAGGGCATTGGCCAGGCGGACGAGCATCGGCGAAACAATCAGATATGCCGCTCCGGAAGTCAACCGACATTTGGCGGCGCCGATCACGAGGACGCACGAAAACGGCGGTGTCTCTTCATAGCCAGCCCTGCGGAAACGATTCACTGGAGCGGATTCCAGAACATTTTTGGGTTCGCGAATCAACGACTTCCATCGCTTGCTGAATTCGCCGTGAAATCGGCGGATTCGGAGATATTTATTCTTGCGCGAGTTGTGTCGGGCGTTAATGATCGGCTCGTTACGGGCTCAACCCACAAGGAACCTAACTAATGAAATTTTATCGAACATTCGGTGCCCTGCTCTTTCTGGTGATCCCTATTTCGATGGCGCCGTTCGCCCAAGCTCAGACGCCGAGTGATTGGACGGCCTCTCCGAATCTTCCCTTGTTCTTGCAAACACTGGAGCAAACGACTCCCGTCCCGCCTGAATCGGTCCCGCCACTGGGAAGTTTCTGGTCTGCCCAGTTCCCGCCCGGTACGCCTGGAGCACTTCCTCCCCTTCCCGGAAATCTCAATCATCTGCCTGCTTGGGATTTGGGCAATGGTAATTGGCTTTTGGCGGATCAAAACTTCGATTACAGCGCGTTGACGCAACAACCGGCTGGACTGCGTGGCTTAAACATGTCCTTGGAGTTTGAATCTGGTGCGGATTATGCCTCGGATGGTTATCTATTTGACACCAATGCGCTTTGGTTGGAATTAACCAACATCTCGGGCGGCTGGTCATACCTTAATCTCCGCAACGGGACCAACATGGTTTATGCGATTTGGAGCACAACGAATTTAGCCACTACAACCTGCCATATTACACCGGCAGCTGGGACTATGTGGTTAGGTACGCGTGGACTATACCGGGTTCAGGCGTGACCAACTTGCTCGGTCCGATCACATGTACGTCGACACTACTCAACGCCGACGGTGACTTCAGCGTGACAAAATGGGGTGTGGGTGTGACACGCTCCACAAATGACATTTATTCTATTTATCCTTGATCCCTATGAAAAAAATCTTATTCATTCTCGCATTGGCCGCTTCACTTCTACCGGCGGCGGCTTTTCTAACAGGCATCTTCCCGGGCTGGGACAACCTGATTGCCCAGTCTCCTGACATCGTCATCGCACGATGCGTCGCAACCCAGGATCGTTCCAATTTATTGGGAGCAAGTTTTGCCGCCCCTGTGCTCTCGCAAATCGAGGTGCTGTCCGTTCTCAAAGGCAATTTGAAAACCGGCCCGCTCCAATTGAGATCGCTGTACTGGCCGCATCCGGGTGATTACTTCCTTGCTTTTTCCGGCTATACCCTTACGCCCAGCAACAACGTCTTCAATGCCATCGAGGAATATAGAATCCTCCCCATGCAACGGCTCATTTCGTCCAATCAACTCGCCGGCAATTCGTTGCAGGAACAGGTCCGAATCATTGTGCGGCAACGCGCCGAAGATCTGGACCGCGAGATTGCACATGCCAAGGAAGAAAAGGACAGAATGGAAGGACGGGTTAAACCGTTAGTGTTTCCCGGTTCATCCACCAACAAATCACCCGGAAGTGGGACGTTCTAGAAATGTGGCCATGCTGGCGAGTCCAAAAATTATGAAACTCAAGTTCGTCCCGGCTTTGTTGTTCGCCATGGTTGCGGCGGTTGCCTATGCAAACTTACGGTCTCGTCCCTACGACAACACGAAACCACCAACTCTTCCGTTGCCTTTGGCGTACGAGAAGGCTCTGGCTTTTCTCGGGCCTAAAACGAATGAGTATCACTGCATCATCGCGGTGGTCACCAACGTTTTCACGGCCAAGGGTGATTGGTATTTTGATTTCTACTCCACAAATGCCAATGTCCGCTTCCCGGTGGAGCATATTGACGTGAGCTTCGACGGAGACGTGCACCAAGATTTCGGGTTTCGGTGAAACATTTTGAAGCAAGGATCATGAAACTCAAGTTCCTCTCGGTTTTGTTGCTCGCGATTGTTGCGGCGGTTGCCTACGCGAGCTTGCAACCTCCCACCTACGATAATGCGAAACCTCCAACTCTTCCGTTGCCTTCGGCGTACGAGAAAGCCCTTGCTTTTCTCGGGCCGCGAACGAATGAGTTTCATTGCATCAGGGCAACGGTCACTAACGCCTTCTCGTCGGACGGCGAGTGGTATTTTAGCTTCTACTCAACGAATGCCAACGCCCGCTTCCCACTGAAACAAATTGACGTGAGTTTCGGCGGGCGGGTGATCGAAGATAATGGCTATCGGTGAAAACTAACGCGTCACCAAAGCACACCCCGGCGCGATTGCCCAATGGCCTCGTGTAGCTCGTTGTGTCGCGTCGTCCCGCCGGGACGCTATGCATCTTGGCTTTTTCACCAGCCATTTTGTAGCTGGCTAATTTCCATTGGCCCTCCGGGCCGGAACGGATGGCTCGTGGATGCGCCTGGGGTGATTTGCATTTTCCGTCGGGTGGGCGCGGTAAGCCGATCACAGATCAGCGTTCCGGAACACGCCAAGTTTGCAGGATGCAAAAGGCGGGCAAACCACAGAGGCACGGAGGCACAGAGCGGCCTATGGCCGCAACCAAATGATTAACCCCGGAGACGCCGAGGACGCAGAGAAGAGAACTCCTCGGCTTTTGTGTTAAGGCCCGGGGAATCCGAATCCGGGATAGATAATTGTGCCGCCCCTACAGGGCTCATATTTTGTTTGGTCGCGCAACCCAGGGCGTTGCCCTGGGCTATCATATGGCGCCCCGTTGGGGCTGAGGATTTCGGATTCGGCTCTGTAGTGCTATGTCGGAAAGTCGTGCATTTTTGGCAAAGTTTTACGCTGCCATCTTTGAGCAGTCGCAATCGGTGAGTGATCTGTCCAACGCGCCGATTCAACTTTGATCAAAGGCACCACCTCTCCCTAACTCTCTCCCCCCGCTCCGCGGCGGAGAGGGAATAAGAGACGGCAGGTGAATGGCACCTCTAAAACCATGCGGAAGCCTCTGGATCCATTGGCCATTCCATTAAGATTTATTTTCATCACGCGCCGGACGGGATGGCCCCCAAATAAATTTGCAAATTGGTATAGGCGGAGTATTCTTGGCAGCGACAGTCAGTGCTGTCGCCGGGGTTAACGCCGGAGCCTGAGAGGTCAGCGATCAGGCCGGGCCGAACAAATAAGGCCAGGCGCATGCCCGAAACAGCACGAGGAGGGGAATCAGCTTGCTGATTGATCCATCATGCGTGAAGCACGATGCAGGATTGGACCCAGCCGGATCGATACCTCGCAGATTTTTTCCCTCCTGGATGTTCTTTGACAATTTAATCAGTCCGATGCGAGATGCAGGGCTTCGGCAGGCTCAGCCGAGCGATGCATGATGCGCGATGTCCCCTGACTCTGCCCTCGCTCCCGGAGACTTCGGCAAGCTCAGTCGAACCGGGAGCGAGGGTGGGCTTCGAGGCGTTTGCGGATGTTTGTGGGTATTTGAGAAAATCCGGGGTATTTGGCTTAATTCGGGATAAAAGTGGCATGGGGGGGAGGGGGGCGGGCGAAGCCCGCGGAGAACACGAGGATGGAGGATAGAGAGGATGGCAAAATCCGACTGGATCAAAGTAAATCAAACCGCTTCTTGAGTGCGGAATGCGGAATCGACGGAACTCGACCTGGCGGTCTCGCCACGCTGCCGCGTGAACGCGGCGTTCCGCGGATTGAGCCTTTGGATAAACGGAAGCGAGCTGGCATTCGAGAGGTTACGGAGGAGGAGTTTCCGGAAGTTTCCGCTGTTTCCGATACTGACCTGTTGCGTTTCGAGAGAAGAAATCGTCAGTTGGCCAGCTTTCTGGAGCGCGGAACCCGCGGGTATTTCGGCGGCGCGCACGGAGTGACGCGCCCTACCTCGGCCGCCACGAGGTTCAGAAACGTATTTCCGATCGAAGGGAGAGTTTCCGATCTGATTGGAAACTCGGGGGTGAACGAAGGGATTGATCGGCAGCGGGTTCCGAAAAGGCGTGGAGGGTATTTGCCAATATTTGCCGGATAAAAAATAATTTTGTGTTGAGGAAAATTTCCGATATCCGTGTTCCGAATTCGCGCAATCCGCGGTTTTTGTCGGGAGGACGCGCCAAGCCGATTACGAAATCGGCGTTCCGGAACGGCGGCTTGCAAGCGGCTTCAATCGCGGTTCGGCACTCCCCTGCCCCAAAGTCCTGATGGCCCGCCGTCGTCATTTCTCCCCTCTTGCCGGGAGGCGCTGACTTGCTATCATCCCTTCATGCCCGATTCTTTGCGAATGCCGCGTTAGACCCAAATTCAACCATCAGACCCTGCAATGCGCCCGCCCAAATACGCCACCTCTGTCTGCTTCGCTCTCGCCATCTCGTTTCTGACCGCGCCGCCGATCGGAAGCGCCGCGCCTCCCGAGGGGCCGGGTGAAAATGAAAGTTCCCTGGTATTGCCGGACCGGAACAGCCCGGCGCTTGCGTGGTATCGCGAGTCATTGAAGACCCGCGACGAACGTCTCCAATGGTGGCGCGATGCCCGCTTCGGAATGTTTGTGCATTGGGGCGTCTATTCGGGCCTGGGCGGGACTTACAACGGCCGCAAAGTGACCGGTTACGCGGAACACATCCAGCGCATCCTGAAAATTCCGATTCCCGAATACCGCGAAAAGGTTGCGGGCACATTCAACCCGGTGGACTTCAACGCGGACGACTGGATCCGCACCGCCCGAGACGCGGGCATGGGATACTTCGTCATCACTGCCAAGCACCATGACGGTTTCGCCATGTGGGATTCGCAGGTGAACGATTACAACATCGTCAAGGCCACGCCCTTCAAGCGCGATCCCATGAAGGAGCTGCGCGCCGCCTGCAAAAAATACGGGGTGAAATTCGGCTTCTATTATTCGCACGCGTTCGATTGGGGCGACGCCAACGCGCCGGGAAACGACTGGGATTATGACAATCCCGGCGGCGACAAACTGCTCCACGGGGGGAGGAATTGGTGGGAAGCCAGCCCCGAACTGCTCCCCAAAGTCCGCAAATACGTGGACGAAAAGGCGATTCCGCAACTGCTCGAACTGATCAAGAATTATGATCCGGACATTCTCTGGTTCGACACACCGCACAAGCTGCCGCCGTCCGAGAACCTCCGCATTCTGAGGGCCGTCCGCCTTGCGAAGCCGAACATCGTGATCAACGGCCGGCTCGTGCGCGGCATGGGCGATTATGAATCGACCGCCGATCGCCCGGCGGAATTCGCGCCGCACGAAGGCGATTGGGAGGGCATCCCCACCACGAACGAATCCTACGGGTGGAACCGCAACGATCATTCACACAAGCCGCCGTCGCACTTCATCCGGCTGCTCGCCAAGGCCACCGCTCGCGGGGGCAACACGCTCATGAACATCGGTCCCATGGGCAACGGCCGCATGGACCCGGCGGACATTTCCATTCTGCAAGGCATCGCCGCGTGGTGGAAAAGTTACGGCGACTCCATCCGGGGCGCCGGTCGCACTCCCCTCCCCGTCCAGGCCTGGGGCGAATCCACGCGCAAGGGCAACGCGCTCTATCTCCACGTCTTTGACTGGCCCGCGGACGGGCGCCTGGTGGTCGGCGGGCTCAAATCCGAAGTCCGCAACGCCTGGCTGCTCTCCGATCCTGGACGCGCGCCTCTGAAATTCTCTCGGCCCGGCCCGCTCGATGTGGCCATCGAAGTGCCGAAGAACGCTCCCGATGCGACTGATTCCGTGGTTGTATTGGAATGCGCCGGTGAACCGGCGGGCGACGAGCATCGTCTGCTCCAGCCGGCGCTGGCCACCGATTCGTTGCGCGTGTTTGATGCCAGGCTGCACGGCGGCGGGCTCGCCTTCGGCCCGGGCAAGAAAACCGATGCCTATGTCACCGGCTGGTCCAAGCCAGAACAGTTTATCACCTGGCCGGTGCGCCTGGCCGAACCGGCGGTTTTTGAGGTTGCCGCGACCTATGAGAACGGCGCCCCCGGGAACGCCTTCGAGCTGTCTGCGGGCGGGCAATCGCTCAAGGCCGTCGTTCCCGCCGCGAGCACCGGCGAGCGCGTTCAAAGCACGACCCTCGGGCGTCTGACCTTGCCGGCGGGAGAATACGATTTGAAGCTCTCTCCGGTTACAATCAAAAGCGGCGAACTCATGCGTCTGCGCACGCTGGAGTTCAAGGCCGTCACAGACACTGCGTCTTCGCGTTCATCACCAGGCTCATGAAACAAATATCCATGCAAAAATCGCTCGCGTCGTTCTCCGTCGCCTTTATGGCAGCCGTGTCGCTGCTTTCCGCCGGCTGCAAATCACCCAGCGCGTGTTGCTCCGCGCCGGAGGAACCGACCGCCACGTCAAGCCGGCCGCAAACGCCCGTTACACTGACCATTGACCCCAACGGACCCGGCGCGGCCATCCCCGCGGATTTCATGGGCCTCAGTTTCGAGATGTCCCGCGTGCTCGCGGACACCAACGGCGGGCATTACTTCAGCGCAACGAACAAGGCGCTGCTCAAAACGTTCCACACTCTCGGCATCAAAAACCTGCGCGTGGGCGGCAATACGGTTGACCGTCCGACGGTGCCGATTCCCTCGCATGCGGATGTGGACAACCTTTTCGCCTTTGCGAAAGCAGCGGACATCAAGGTGATTTTCGCGTTGCGCCTGCGCGACAGCACGCCCGAGGCGGTCGTGGAACGCGCGAAGTATATTGCGGACCGATACAGCGGCAACTTGCTTTACTTCGCGGTCGGCAATGAACCGAATGTGTACATCAAGGGGGCGAACGCGACCGGCGATTATTGCGAACAGGCGAAGAAATACATGGCGGCGATCAACGCCGTGGCGCCCCAGGCGCGGTTCTGCGGACCGGGCACGATCAGCGGCAACTGGTCCACCGCTTACGCCAGGGCATTTGCGCACGCAGACCTGGTGAAGCTGGTCACGCAGCACAATTACACCGGTGGAAGCGCCTACAAGGTGACCAACAACCCGGCAGGCGCCATCGACAAGATGCTTTCTCCCGCGTGGCAGGAATCTTATGAGAAGGCCTGGAATTCGTTCGTCCCGGTCGCGAAGGAAAGCGGGATTCCCTATCGCCTCGAAGAGGCCAATAATTTCTTCAACGGCGGCGCGAAGGATGTAAGCGACACCTTCGCGGCGGCGTTGTGGGGGCTGGATTACCTCTATTGGTGGGCGGGGCATGACGCCACCGGTGTCAATTTCCACACGGGCGATTTCGTCGCCGCCGGCGAGCGCAATACCCCCTGCCGTTACGCGGTGTTCTGGAGCGCGCCTGACGGATACGCGGTCCATCCATTGGGTTATGCGGTCAAGGCATTCAGCCTCGGCAGCCAGGGACGGCTCGTGCCAGCCACGCTGTCCACCAACAATGACAACGTGAACCTGGCCGCATACGCCGTCATCGGCTCACAAAAGGAACTTTACGTAACCTTGATCAACAAGGATCACGGCGCGGCGGCGCACGACGCGATTGTCACTATCGCCCCGACGCAACCGTACCGCCGGGCGAAGATCACCCGCCTCGCGGCCAATCAAATCACGGACACCACCGGCGTCACCCTGGGCGGGGCGGAAATCACGGATGCCGCCGGCTGGAAAGGCAAATGGAAGACGGTTTCGGCGGCGGAGAACGGCAGGTTCGTCGTCAACATTCCCGCGGCCAGCGCCGCGGTGATCAGATTAGAAGCCGAGTAACCGCTTCATCCGCACCACGCTTGTCGCGAAGCTCTTTACCGGATGGACAAGGCAAGATCGATCTGGTGCATGGCTTCGTTGACGTGCCCGGCGATTCTCTGTTCGTTTTTGACCTCGGCTGCCCCGAGCACATTTTGCAACAGGCCGCGGGCCTGGCGCAATCTGTCGTCGGACAAGTCCTGCCGCTGGCGATTTTCCAGGTCGCCTTGCAATCCAACTCCCAGGCTGGCGGCAGCTCTCTCGATCTGGTGCATGGCCTCAACCCGATGGCCTTGATAATCATGATTACCGGTCGCGAGGATCTGATAGGCATCGCGCAGCATGCGGGCTTCGTCACGATCCCTGAAGGCGACCAATTGCAACTGATTGGGAGCGGCGAGCTCCCGACTAACGGCCTGAGCAGAGTATGCGCTGATCGCTTCCGAACGCATGCCGCCCAGCAGCAGGGCGGTGATTACCGAACCGATTGAAACGTAATTCGTGTTCATATTGTGTTTCCATACTGTGGCGCAGCATCGGAGGAGGTGATTACGGGGAGGTTGCCTATCGGGTCGATTCCCCATGACCCCGGATCGTTTGACAATTTGCGGTTCTAAAGCATCCTTTCCCGTTTATGAGCACCGCAACGCCAGTGCAGCTCGAACCGCCCGGCGCTGGATTGCCGGCCGGTGAACTCTTCATCTCCCGCCTGCTCTTCGGAGGCTATCGCCTGATCACCAGCCGGGAACGCGCACTGCAACACTTCCAAACCTCCACAGCCCGCATTCGCCAACTGGCCGAAAGTCTTGCGCCCGCAGACGCCGCCAGGCCGGTGTTGATCGACCGGGTGCGGGGAATCGAGGACAGCAGCCGTAATTGGTCGGTATACATGGCCCTCGAGCACCTCGTCATTGTGGACGGGTTGATTACGGCGACGTTGAAAATGCTCACTGACGGACGCACGCCCGACCGAAAAGTTTCGACGGCTGCCGTCAAGCCGCCGCCGGTGACCGACCCCGCCGTGATACAACGTTTCACCGAAACCACGGATCGCTACGGACGCATTCTGCCGGGACTTCCATCGTTGCGCACGGCCGTCCGGCTGGACCATCCGTGGTTTGGACCTTTGGATGCCCATGGCTGGCATTGCATGGCGGCGATTCACCACGAAATTCACCTGCAGCAAATCCGGCGGATTATCGCGGGGCTTCGCGCCGTGGACTGACCGGACGGCTTGGGTTCGATCTGGTGCAGCGCCTGTCTGGAGCCGCCAAGATGCGCAATTTGCCTTCGGGTACCAGCGACAGCTCTTCGTATCTCGAATCGCACTAACTCTTTTTTGCCCGATTAGAGCAAAATATGGTTAGGTAAGATATTCGTGCTGAGGAGTTACCGCATATTGATGCGGTTGCGAAGCTTTTCTTCCGCGCTATATTTTCCCCAATGACGTTCCCTTCAGTTATTCGCACAGGAAATCCACACTTCCGCCCTTTCCCATGAAAATCATGCTGCAGCACAAAACCACAGGCATGTATTGGAAGGGGGACAATTCCTGGGTCCCCATCGCGCAGGAGGCAATGAATTTCACGACGATCGAAGAAGCGGTCATTTACGCCTGTGAGCGCAAACTCACGGAACTCCAGGTGGAATTGTATTACCCCCAGACCGGCACAAAATTCATCCTGCCATTCGAGCAGGTATAGCCCCTCTATCCCCCGCTCCGGATCATTTCAGCTATACCTCACAGTTTGATGTTGACATACCTCATGCCGGGAGGTAATACCTTGCGCGTATGGCGAAGACCAATCCGAGTTTTTTGAACGGAGTGCCTGAACTGCTGCTGCTGAAGCTGCTCTCGAGACGGGAAATGTACGGCTACGAGATCGTGAAGGCGATCCAGGCCGAGACCCAGGAGAAGCTTTCGTTCGGCGAAGGCTGCATCTATCCCTACCTGCACTACCTGGAAAAGGAAAAGCTTCTCAGCAGCCGGCGCAAGGAAGTGGGCGGGCGCAGCCGGAATTATTACCAGGTAACCGAACGCGGCCGAAAGCGGCTTGAGGAACTTTCCGGTGAATGGGAACGCGTGGCCTCGGGCATCGCATTCCTGATGGGAGGCAAACATGCATAGGCCATCGTTGACCGGACAGTTGGGCAGGCGCCTGCTGCAGCTCGGGTTTCCGGTGGACCGGGTCCCGGGCCATCTTCGCGAAGTGGCGGAGCATTACGACGATTTGAAACAGGCCGCCCTGGAGGAGGGACTGAGTGAAGAACAGGCCGAAGCGCGCGCCACCGAACTGCTGGGAAAGCCCGAGGTCCTGGCGGAGCAATTCGTGCTCGCGCTTCGGCGCTCCTCCTGGTGGGGACGGCATCGGTTCCTCGGATTTTGCCTGTTGCCACCAATAGCGCTGACGGTGGCCTTCATTGCAGCCGCGGCGATCGTGTTTCCGCTGGCGAGCTGGTGTGTGGCACATCATTGGCTGACGCCGGACGGCGGTCGGCCGGGATTTGTCCCGCTTGCCGCAGGTGCCGTAACCGCACACGTGTTCATCCTGGCGCTGGGTACGCTTTTATTCTGCCGGCTGGCGCAGCGCGCCGCCGCGGGCCGGGGCTGGTCGCTCGTCGTTTGCGCAGTTTGCGCGCTGCAAGGCGGCGCTTTCTATTTCCAGGTCGAACCACACATGTTTTCCCTGGGTTATTCGTGGCCGTTGAATTATCTGCGGGCGCTGATCCCGCTGGTTGTGGGCGCCGGAATCGTTTTCCGGCAGAAACGAATGCTGAAGATGCTGGCGCCGGCGTCAGGCGGCGTTCCGGCAATTGAATAGAAAGGAGGAGCATGAAAATCAAACTGGAAAAACATTCAAGAGTTGCCATCGCACTAACTTTGGGAGTCTGCGGCATGTTGCTGGCCGGCTGCGCCGCTCCCAAGGAAAAACCGACCCTCCAGCGCGGCTGGGTGGGAGGAAATTATCGCTATGCGAACGTGCCGCCGCCGAAGCAGAACGGCGCGGTCACAAACGAAATAGCTGCGACTCCCCCAAAATCGGGATTACAGGTCACCTTTGTGCGAACGAATTCCCCGGCGGCGATGGCTGGGTTGCGGCAGGGAGATTACATTCTTGCCGTCGATCAGAAATCGGTGACCGGTTTCAAAAGTTTTCTGCGGATTATTGACGAGAGCAAACCCGGGAGCCTGTTGCCGGTCAGGCTCTGGCGCGATGGTCATTACATGGAGACCACATTGTGTGTCGGGCGCGAGACCTTTCGAACGGGAGGGTATTTTTCCGTCATGTTCCCAACCGTGGTGCATAACTGGGATCTTTGGTTCCCCGGCTTCATAAGGGGGGAGGATGCCGCCTGGGGGCGCGGTTTGTCGGTGGTATTTGCTGGTTGGGAGATCGGCGGCAATCATCGCCCACAACTTGACCGGGAACGGCCCAAACAGGAAATTTTCGCCGGCGACGTTGACATTTGGCTGGTCATCTTCGAGGCCTCCAAAGGCAAGCGGATCCTGTCGCAGGAAATTGTGGCGCCGCAGACGAGCTGGCTGAATTACACCGGGTCAGAAACAGCGGCCACCTTTTGAAGCGCCGCTCAATGCACTGTCACAGCGGCCGCATTGACTCCCGGGGCGAGTTCAAAATGCGCGCCGGAGTGCAGCACAATGCCGCTGCTGCTGGCTCCCTCGACTCGCAGAAATGCCGCCGGCGTGCCGGAGGTTTGGAAATCCTCGATTGCCGCGCTCTGGACTGATTCGAAACGGACCGCCGCTTCGGCGCCTTCCTGGATAGGCGCTTTGACGCCGGAGAATTCCACATTGCCAGCCATCTGGCACACCACTGCCGGGCGCGCGTCCGGCGCCTTGACCGTGAAGACCGCGTCGTGCAGTTTCAAGCCCTTCACGTGCCGGGCAAAGATTCCGTAGGCCGGAATCTGTTTTCCAAACATGGTTATTTCCGGATAAGCGGATTCCTTTTCTTCCAGCACAGCACGGGCTTCGTCGCGCGTTCCCCCGCCCGGCAGGTGAAGTTCCAGTTTTTCCATCCTCACTCCGGTGATCGCATGATCGGGAATGCCGCTGATGAGAATGCCAATCGGCGAAACACAATCGGCGCGAATGTTCTCGATGGCGACATTTTCAATGGCGCCGACCGGTTTCGGCGCATCACCGGCGCGAAATGTTTTCAGGCGCGCGCCCAGGCGGATGAAGATCGGGACGGTGACATTATCCATCGTGATGTTTGCGATCAGCACGTTGCGCAGGTGTGCGCCGTCCACGGAGAGCAGCTTGATGCCGCCGTGGCAATCGGTGAACCGGCAATCGGTCATTTTCAGGTTCTCGAAATCACCGACGGATTCGGTGCCGAGCTTGACGCCGCCCCAATGGGTCCGGAGCTTGCAGCCGGTAACTTCGATATTCCGGCAGGGCGATGGGCTGGTGGTTTTAAGACAGATCGAATCGTCACCGCTGTAAATGTCGCAATTTCGGATCGAGACATTCTCGCTGGAATCCACGTCAATGCCGTCGTTGTTCCCGACCTCGTGGCAGTCGATCTGGATATGCTCCACCTTCACGTTTTGGCATTGGGACAAGTGCATGGTCCATGCCGCGGAACCATGCAGGTGAAAATTCTTCGCCGCGACATTTGAGCAACGGACGAGGCGAACCAGAAACGGCCGTTTCCCGCGGTCCCCGGGCGCGCGCCCATCGAGCAACGCTTTCCCCCGGCCGTCAATCGTCCCCTGCCCTTCGATGCCAATATTCGTGGCGCCCAGCGCGCCCACGAAGCAATATCCCATCGGCGAGCCCCGGCCATCGCGGAACCCGTCAATCATCTGGTAGTCACCGATGTCCAAACTCCCGAGCAATACCGCGCCTTCATCGAGATGGAGAGTGACGTTGTCCTTTAGGAGAATGGTTCCACTCACGTATTTTCCCGCCGCAAACCGGACGGTTCCCCCGCCCTTCCCACTGCAAGTGTCGATCGCCTTCTGAATGGCGGCGGTGTTCAGAGTGGTTCCGTCGGCCACCGCGCCAAAACTGGAGACATCGAGCGAAACCGATCCCGCGACGACCGGTCGAACCGCGGGCGAAAGCAGGGTGAAGACACTTAGAATTACCGTCCCAAAGCGCGCGGTGATCATATTGGTTAACCGCATGTTCCCCGCGGGGCGGCGTGCAGTCAAGCCGCACTCGCAATTCGAAGCTTGACCCGAGGCGCGAAAACTGTTATAAGCTTTTCCACAGTTCCGGATAATCGGTGCTGATATTATTTCTTCTGGCAGCGACCATCCGGGTTTGTCTTTCCGTACCTACTGACCTGAATGCCATTCTCATTCCCAACTTCTGCCTATGAGCCTTTCGAGATCTGTCGACCTGACATTTCGTCGGCGCTTGTTCCTGGGGCTGATCGTCATTCTGGCTGTTTTCGCCCGCAACACGCTGCGCGCTGATAACACCCGCACCAATGCCTATGCACGCGCCCGCTTGCGAATGCAATTGCGCGAGCAACTGGCCAGCCTGGAGAATCGAAAACGCGAGTTACCTCCGGGCGTGCTTCCGGAAGCGTCCGCCCGTGCCGCATCCGCTGCAAACGCGACATTCGGAGCGCCCCAATCGCCCGGTCTGCTCACGCGCTGGTATTCGCTTGGGCCGGGGCCTATAGGACAGACTCAAAACAATTTCACGGAAAATGTGAGCGGAAGGGTGACGTGCCTGGCCGTGGATCCCTTTGAAAATTACCACTGGCTGATCGGCGCAGCGCAAGGCGGAATCTGGGGCACCACCAACTCCGGCGCCAGTTGGGACCCATTGACTGACGACCAGCCGTCGCTGGCGATGGGCGCAATCGCGTTCTCCACAGGCAACCCCAACCTCGTCTACGCGGGGACCGGCGAGGCGAATTTCTCGGCGGATTCCTATGCGGGCCAGGGCCTGCTGGTATCGCGCGACCGCGGCTTCACCTGGCAGATGGTCAACACCAACTTCGCCGAGTCATCCTTCAGCGGGATTCTGGTTGATTTCTTCGGTCAGACCAATCACCTCGTCGTCTCCACTACGCGCGGCGTTGGCGGCATCGTGAACCACGGCACCAACATTCCGCCAAACGCGCCCGCGCGCGGCGTCTTCGTTTCCACCACTGGCGGTGTTTCGTTCAATCAGGTTCTCCACGGCGAGGCGACCGACATCAAGTGCAACCCATTCAATTTCGCCGATCAATACGCCGGACTCGGGGAAATCCTGGGCTCCTCCTCCAACGGCGTTTATCGCACCACCAATGGCTGGGCCACCTCACAACGAATCAATGGCCCGTGGTATGGAATTGCCAACCAGAGTGACCTCGGCCGTGTCGCTTTCGCCATCTCATCTGACGGCGGTGTTGCCTACGTGGCGATTGCCTACACACGCGACAACCCAAATGGCGACCTGGTCGGAATCTGGATGACCTCCAATCCCTGGGCTTCCTCACCCTCATGGACGCAGCTTGCAAGCGTGGATAACGGACCGTTTCTTTGGTATTCGTTCGCGCTCACCGTTGATCCCAACGATCCGAACTCGTTGTATTACGCCGGTATTGACGTGCTCCACCACACGTTTCCGGCGGACACCTGGCAAACGCTCACCGGCGCCATCCATCCCGACCAGCATGCCATGGCGTGGATTCAGAACGGGTTTGACACCAGCAGTTACAAACTTCTGGTCGGCAACGATGGCGGGGTGTGGCAAAACAGCGCCTATCCCCCGGGCCTCGGCTGGTTCGACCTGAACAACGGCATCTCCACCGCGCAGGTTTACAGGGGCGCTGTCAATCCCGACCACTCGTCATCGCTCGCCCTTGCCGGCCTGCAGGATAACGGCACGGTTGCCAACGGCGGGTCTGCCCTGTGGCCGGAGTTTTCCGGCGGAGACGGTTGTGACTGCGCGATTGCCTCAAGCGGTTCCTATTCCAACTGGGCCTTCAGTGCTGAAACGCTGGGTTTCGAAATCAACCTCTTCCGCACCGAGGATGGGGGCCAGCTGGATTTCCAGAATGCGTCGTTCGGCATCGATCCCGCCAATGCGGGGTTCTTCGTTCATTTCGAAAAGTCGCCGCGCAATGACGATCTGTTCATCGCAGGGACGGCCCAGCTCTGGCGTTGCGACAATTTCTTCAGCGGCACTTCGCCAACCTGGGTATCGAACAGCCCCGTTTACCTTGACACCAACAGCAATCCGGCCTCGATCACCTCGATGGCTTTCGCGCCCTCGGATACGAATGGGATGATTTATGCCTTCGGGACCGAGGACGGACAATTGCTCCTGACCACCAACGGCGGCTCCGCCTGGCGGGATGAAAATGTCGCCGCGACGCTGCCGCGACGCTTCGTCAGCGGTATTGCCTTCAGCCCGACGGTGCCCAGCACACTTTACGTCACATACTCGGGCTTTAACGCCGGGACGCCGGGCCACTCGGGCCACCTGTTTGTCAGCAGCAACGCCTTTGCCTCGCCTCCCACGTGGACTGATATCAGCCCGCCCGTTGATCTTCCCAACAACTGCCTGGCCATCGATCCCACCAACCCGAACAAGATCTACGTCGGAACGGATACCGGCGTTTGGTTTTCGATCAATGGCGGCGGCACATGGACACACCAGGGACCGGAGATTGGGATGCCGAATGTGGCCGTCTTCGATCTCCGCATGGACAACGCCGGGCAACCGACCGCCTTCACTCACGGTCGCGGTGTCTTCACCTTGAAACAGGGCATTCCCATCATCAACCCAAACTACCGGGTGCGGAACCCCAGGATCCCGATCGGATGCCTGACCTGTCCTCCGGAAGTTTGGTTCAATCCCGGCGACGAGGTTCAAGCGCCCGTGACTCTCCAGGACTCGCTGCCAATAGATACAGTCGATCTTGTCGGCACGCTCGTTTCTTCCAGTTATTACAGTGCTGTCAGCGGCCCGCAAACCTACGGCGCGATGAAGGGACTGGGAGCATCGGTCACCCGCACGTTTTCGCTTCGCGTGAATGCGGGCGGAGGATTTAGAAGCCTTGTTGGAGGTGGCACTTACAATTGCGGCGATGAAGGCCAGTTCATGGTGGACCTTGCTGATCAGGGCGTCGATCTCGGCCAGGTGGCAATCCCGTTCCGGGTGGGTGTTCCCAATTTCCCGCTGGGTCAGGATTTCACCGGACTTCCCGCCGGATCGGTGCTGCCGACCGGCTGGTCTTCGACTTCCGCGGGAGCGGATGTCCCCTGGATGGTCGTGAGCACAGCGCCACCGAACGAACCTCTGCTCGACGTACCCGACAGTCCCGAGGACGTGCCTCCGCCAAACAACACCATCGAATTCAATGCCTTTACGCCTTCCGTTCCCGGCTCGGGCCAAAGCTACCTGGTATCCGCGCCCTTCACGCCGTTGACTTCGCAGGCGCAATTATTCTTCCGCCAGGCCTATGACGTCTCGAATCAGGCGGACGGTTGCATTCTGGAAATCTCGACTCCAGCCGCAGGATTCACTGATATTCTGCAGGCGGGCGGATCGTTCGCGCAGTACGGCTACAACGTCACCCTCAGCGACCGCAACCCAATGGGTCCGCGCCCGGCGTGGTCGGGCAATTCCGGCGGCTGGCTGCCGGTGAAGGTCAATCTGCCTCCCTCGACCATCGGCCAGTCCGTCCAACTCCGCTGGCATTTTGCCACTTCCTCCACCATGCCCGTCCCCGGCGGCGGCTGGTTCATCGACGCGGTCTCCGTTTCCGAAGCTCAATGCCTCCCGCCGGTCAGCGATCCGGTGATGCTCAATCCCAGAGTCAGTCACGGACAGTTCGAGTTCGACATCAGCACCGCCCCGAGCCGCTATTTCTATGTGGATTATAAAACCAATCTGAACGATACCGCCTGGACCCTCCTCACCACGTTGAACGGCGATGGCACGCTCCAGACCGTCAGCAACACGGTTGCAGGCGCGAGCCAAACCTACTATCGGTTCCGCGTGCAATAAACCGCGGGCATCCTGGCGCGTTACGCCAAACAAATTCGAGACGCGCCATTGTAGCGTGCAGTATGGCAAGCATGATAGTCACCACGGAGACAGTCACCAAGCCGCTGGCGGAACTCGTAAGGCACGTTCAGGCCGGGCGAGCCAGTTTTTACTTCGGCTCCTTCGGCTCCAGTTCGAGGAAACCCTGGAGCTGGCGGATGCGCGTGGGATGGCGCATTTTTCGCAGCGCCTTGGCTTCGATCTGGCGGATGCGCTCGCGCGTGACCTTGAATTGCCTGCCCACTTCCTCGAGCGTGCGCGCGTAGCCATCGCCCAGGCCAAAGCGCAACTCGAGCACCTTGCGCTCGCGCTCGGTGAGGCTGGAGAGCACGTCACCGAGTTTGTCCTTCAACAGGCTGAAGCTCGTGATCTCGGACGGATTCTCAGTGGTCTTATCCTCGATAAAATCGCCAAAGCTGGTGTCGTCGCTGTCGCCTACCGGCGATTGCAGGGAGATGGGCTGCTGGGCCATCTTGAGGACAGCGCGGACCCGGTCCACCGGCATCTGCATTTCCTCGGCCAGCTCATCGGGCGTGGGCTCGCGGCCGAAATCCTGGATCAGCCGCTTCTGCACGCGCATGAGCTTGTTGATCGTCTCGATCATGTGCACCGGGATGCGGATGGTGCGGGCCTGATCGGCAATCGAGCGCGTGATCGCCTGGCGGATCCACCAGGTGGCGTAGGTCGAAAACTTGTAGCCGCGGCGATATTCGAATTTCTCCACGGCCTTCATCAGCCCCATGTTCCCCTCCTGGATGAGATCGAGGAAGGAGAGGCCGCGGTTCGTGTATTTCTTGGCGATGGAGATGACCAGGCGCAGGTTGGCCTCGACCATTTCGGTCTTGGCCTGCAGCGCGCGCAGGGTGGCGAGCTTCAACTGCTCGTAGGCATTGAGGAATTCCATGTGCGGCATGCGGATGAATTCCTCCAACGCCTGAATCTTGCGCTGCTCCGCGTCAACGAGCGCATCGGCACTGGGAGAATGCTCCATCTGGGCGTCGCGAATCATCCGCAGGCTGAGCTGGAATTTGTCGCGGATGTTTTCGGCCACCAGCGCCATCTCCTCGATCACCTTCTGTTTGAAATAGAAGCGAACGAACGTCCTCTGGAGCTTCACATCCGCCTTCTTGAAGGCCTCGTAAAGCTGCTCGCGCCGGCCCTTGGCGCTCTCGAACCAGAACGCGTATTTGATATCCACGTCCTGGTCCAGGGCGCGCACCTGCTTGATGAGGCGGCGCAGCGCCTTGAGATGGTTCTCGCGGCCCTCGATCTTTTTGTCCACGATGACGCGATCAAACCGTTCCTTGGGCGGTTCGCAGAGGAGTTTCTCGGCCAGCGCGATGTGTTCCTTGCCCGCAAAACCGAAACTGTAAATGGCGCTCTTGACCGATTCCTCCGCCTCCTCGATCCGCTTGGAGATGACCACCTCCTGCTCGCGCGTGAGCAACGGCACCTGGCCCATCTGCTTGAGGTACATGCGCACGGGGTCATCGAGAATATCGAGCCGCGTACGGTCCTCTTCCTCCTCCTCCCGCTCGGGTTGCTTGACGCGATCCACCTCGGCCTGGTCGACAATCTCGATCTCCAAGCCGCGGAGCTTCATGCAAATCTCATCCAACTCCTCGGGCGAAACAACGGAATCCGGCAGCGCGTCGTTGATGTCGCCGTAGGTCAGGTAACCCTGTTCCTGCGCGAGACGGACGAGTTCCTTTATTTTTTCCGCGCGACCGGCCACACCATTGTGCGCGCCGGCTGCCTCTTCGGGCGAACCGCTGGGCGGGAGCGACATCGAAGGGAAGGTAGGGTGTTGATCGCCGGCGCCGTTGGTGGGGACGGCAGTATCCGACGCCAGTCTGTTGATCGGCCGGAACGAATCGTTGTGCTTGCGTCTCGCCATGGCGTGGTTCACTTGACGTGCTGACCGCCCGAACTGAGTAGCAATATGGTTGGCGGAATGCTCATCGTCAAGTTACGACAAATATTTCACCGACTGTGTTTCCGGAATCATCCGGAACTTGCAACCAAGAATCAAGATTTTCGTGTCGCAATCGCTTAGTGAGCGCCGCCCACCGGCACCGCGACACCGAGCGTCGAGCTGCCGTTGACAGCGCGCGAACCCATGTTCGCGCTCCACGAGCGCGCGAACGTGCCGACAATCAGGTCCAGGTAATCTGTGAGCACATGGTACGGCGTCAGCGGCACGTAAATGATGTCGCCTGGTTCGACCGGAATGTCACGCAAGCTGCCGCCGCTGATCTTGTCGAAATTGGCCTCGATCAATCGCGGATTGCTGATGGAGCCGCGGGCGATCCCGACGTGCGAAGTATAGGCATCCTTGACCGGGCCGCCGGCGCCGGAAATGGCAGCCAGCAGCGTCATGCCGTCGGTATACGGGACCGAGCGCGGAGCGGCGACAGCGCCCAGCACGTATACTTGTTGCGACAATGACGAGGGAATGAAAACGAAATCGTCGGGCCGCAGGTAAATATTCTGTGACATGTCACCCTGTTGCAACAATCGGGTGAAATCCACCGGCAGCACCCTGCCCTCGCGCATCACGAAACTGTGGCGCAGGTCGCCGATGTCCTCCGTGGTGAGGGAACTTGCCGTCGTGGCCGTGCCGCCGGCCATGGCCAAGGCTTCGAGGAGTGTCATCGTCCCGGAGAGCGGATAAATGCCCGGCTTGCTCACGCGCCCGAGCAGCCAGATGTATTTGCTGCCGACGGCCTTCAAGGTCAGCGAAACCCGCGATTGCGTGACGTACTTGCCCATTTCGGCCTCAATGCGCGCCCTGGCCTGATCGAGGGTCAATCCCCAGACATCGATGCCCGGCAGGAAGGAATAATAAATCTTCCCGTCCAGGCCGACCGTGGGCGAGGCATGCGAATTCGCATTGCCGGGGATATCGATGTCCACCTGGTCGCCGGGACCGAGCACGAACAAATCGGTCGGCGGCTGCAGCAGGGCGGGATCGAGTTTGGGCGCTTCGGGAGCGGCGGCGACAACGGCCGCCTCGAGCGGCGGCGCAGCCTTGCTGGGAGCGGTGGCCGAGAGCGGATCGCCTTGAAAGGCGGGCTGCAGTTTCTGCGTTGCGCATCCCGAGAGCATTACCAGGGCGAACCCCGCGGCCAGAATGAGGTCAGGTCTTTTCATGTCAGTGAACAATGGGGTTGATGAACGGACCAACTTTCGCACCGGTATAAGTCACGACCAGGGCCTCGATGAATGCCCGCGTGCTGTCGTCCAGCAATTGTTCCGCGCGCGCCCACGGCCGGGGGGAGACATATACGATGTCACGCGGCTGCAGGCGGAAATCGGGCGCCTTGCCATCAAGAGCCTCATGAGTATTGACCTCGAACGTTTGCGGATGACTGAGAGAACCGCGCACGATGAGCACCCTACTCTTGTATGCCTTGATCGCAAAACCGCCGCGCGATGCGATGGCGCCGATCGCCCCGATGCCCGGCGTATAGGCCGTGGTTCCCGGCGACAGCACCTGGCCGAGCACATAAATTTCGTTTGCGCCCGACGAGGCGAAATACAGGTAATCGTCCGGCTCCAGCGGGATGTTTTGGGAGAGATCGCCCTGCTGATAAAGCTTCTCGAAATCGACCGGCAGCTTCTGTCCGTGCCGCACCACGAAACTGCGGGAAAGATCGGCCATCTCGACGGTGTTGCGTTCGAACACGCCGGTTTCCAACCCGCCGGCCCGGCCGATCGCCTCGATGATCGTCAGCGGGCGATCGAAGGCATACACGCCCTTGTTCACGACGGAGCCGAGCACGTAATACTTTTTGCTGTGGATCCCGACGGGCGTGATGACGGTTTTGGGCGAGCGATAGTATTTGCCCAGTTCGGCGTCCATCTTCGCGCGGAGTTCCTCGATCGTGAGCCCGGAGGCCATGATGTCGCGCGCCTCGAGATAGGTGACGCGGCCATCGGGACCGATCACCACGTCGTTGCGCGGCTGGTCGAAGTTGTCGTTGATATACATCGCGAAGTCCAGCGTGTCGCCGGGCCCGAGCGTGAGGTGCTCCTGCCAGGGAGCGCGCTGCGCGGGAGCGACCGACAGGGACATGCCGCCCGCTGGAGGCGGTGTTTGGGCGCGGGCGGACGCGATGAAAAACGTCAGCAGAAGCAATACCGGCGCCGGCCAGCCAAGGGAACGTTTCTTCATAATGAGATCAGCGATTCGGGTTCATGGTTTAGCACCGCGCCCACCAATTTGCAACGCGCATGACGCAAGGTGTCCAGATGCAGCCGGGTTTCGCGGCTTTGCGACCTGCCGCTGTCCGCGAGCCAGATGACCTGGGGCAGATTCTCCGCCAGCAAGATACTGTCGGGCACGCTGGCCGGCGGCAGGTCCACGAGAACGACCGTGCGCGACGAGGCGCGGCATTGATCAAGTTCGCGGCGGAACTGCACGCGACGGTCCAAATCCCAGAGCATGCCGGGCAATTGTATGTTGACGACCGAACCGCCGCCGGAGCGGACGAGCGAACGGTCCTTCGCGATGGGGATCAACGCCGAGGTCGGCGCTGCATCCGCGTTCGCGGCGGGCGCAGTCTCGCGGCCCTTGCTGAAATCAATGCGGACCACCTCAAAACCGCGCTCGCGAGCCGCGCCGGCCAGCAGGTCCACCCAGGTGGTGCGCCCTTCGCAATGCCCGGCGGAAATGAATCCGCAGACAGTGCCCTGGTTCGGCGACTGCGCGAGCGTTCCGGAAAGAATCGTCCAAGTGCGAAATGCCCAGGCGCGGCGCGCGGCCTTGTCCATTTTGTTGAGGTCGCCGAGCGCGGCGAGCACGGGCAACCGCGTGATGCGCTGCACGTCGGCGGCGGTCTTCAATCGCGGATCGGTGGTTTCCAAAAGCATCACCACCACCATGGAAGCCAGCAAGCCCAGGAACCCGCCGCGAAGCCCGAGCGCAGTGGCCCGGGAATAGCGCGCGTGCGTGTCCACGTCCGCGAGCCGTGCCGGCGCAGGCGTCTGGAAGTAACCGGCGGCGTTGGCACGATATTGTTCGGCCTCGAAACGCCGGGCGCTGAGTGTCTTTCGGTAATTCTCGAGACGATCGAGGCTGGCCTTGAGTTGTTCGTACTCGCTGGTGTGCGCGTAGAGTTGCTGCAACCGGCCATTGACGGTCGCGGCCTGGGCTTCGAGTTGCTGGATTTCGAGTTCGAGGGATTTTTGCCGCGCGCAGGAATCGGCCAGTTGCGGGTTGTAATGATGATTGCCTGAAACAGAATCGTCGCCGGACACCGCGGCGAGCTGCTGGTTTAAGTCGATAATTTCGGCGCGGACACGTTTGACATCGGGATGCTCGTCCCGCTTGCCTTGCGATTGATAGGTCTCGAGCCGGGCCGTTGCCTCCTCCAGGCGCTTGCGGATCGGTTCCGAGGCCAGAAGCTTGTCCTTCTTCTGCAACAGATCGAGTTCGCCGCGCGCCATGTCGAGCTTGATGCGAAGGTCCACCCACTCGCGTTCGAACGCGGGATTTTCCACGGCGGGGTCGGCGAGCCCGGAATTCGTGCGAAACGCGCCGAGTTGCGCGTTGATTTCGCGTTCCTGCTTCTCAATTTCGGCCAGTTGCGTGGTGAAGCTGGCGTACATCTGGCCCGGATCTTCCGTCTGGGCTGCCTTGCTCGCGGCGACCGCGGTGTCGGTATAAAGATTGGCGAGCGCGACCAGCGCGACGGGATCCTTGCCGGTGATCCGGACGTCAATGGTCTCGGAATTTTTCTCCTGGTTCACGTCCAGGCTGGCGAGCAGGTCTTTCTCGGAAATCGGTGGTTGCGATCGCGCGCTGACGTCGCGCACCAGCTCGGGCGAGGTGAGAAAATTGACGAGCGTCTGGCTGGAAAGCTGCGGCGGACGATACGCGACACCTTCCTGTCCGGCCGACACAAACCGCGGCGACAGGTCCCGCAGGGTAAGTGTGATGGGAATGGCACATCGCGCGCGGGCAAAACCAAGAGCGCCACCCGTCAACGCGGCGGCGGCAGTTGCGGCGGCGAGCCAGCGCCAGCGACGGCGCAACGCCTCCGCGAGACGGCGCGGGTCCACGGGAAATTCACGCTCCTTCGGTTGAGCGGCGGACTGAACAGCGGGCGCTTCCTGGGGCGCGCGACGCGGGACGTAGTTTTCAATGGGCGCAGGTTCTACGACTGCGGTCGAGACCGATGCCGTTCCAGGCAGGAGTAAGGACGTTGCGCCGGAGGATGAGGCGGCCCGCTTGCGGCGGAGCTCGCTGATGCTCAATTCGGCGTCGTCGCTCATGCAGTGGGCAGATTTTGATGCCGCTGAAGATCGCGAACGATGGCGTCCACGGATTCGAAATTCACCTGCGCCGCCCCTTTGAGCCAGGCGTGCTCGAGCGCGAGCTTGGCAATGCGGTTGAGCTCGCGCGGCGTGCCGAGCGACGCCTGGAACGCGCGTTCAACGGCATCGGCGGGAAACAGATCGCCCGTCGCATGGCCCGCGGACTTCAAGCGATGCTGCAAATACCGCCCGGCATCTTCGAGGCTGAGTGAATTGAGATGAAACCGGAGGCTGATGCGCTGGTTGATGGCCGGCAGGCCCCCGACCAATGCGCGCAACTCCGGCTGGCCGACGAGAATGATCGTCAGGAAATTTTTGCCCGCGCCATTGAGATTCGTGAGCAACTTCAGTTCGTTAAGCGTTTGCGCGGACATTTCCTGCGCCTCGTCGAAGATCAAAACGAGGTGGCGTCCCTCGGTGTGAATGCGATCGATGATCTGGCGGAGACGTTGATAGCGCGCGTGCTTGGTTTGCGCAGGCTTGAGCGGGGCGCCTTCCAGATTCTGGAGCACGCCCGCGAGCAGGTCGCTGAAATTGAAGGCCGAATTCTCCTGGGTAACGACGCAGAACTTGCGCGAGCCGAGCCGTTCCGTGAACACCGCGCGCGTGATGGTTTTGCCCGAGCCGATCTCGCCCGTGAGCATCCCGAGCAGCATGGTCTGCTCCTCGACGAGGAAAGTCAGGCGATCCAGAGCTTCGTCGTGGTCGCGGCTCTGGAAAAAAAAGCGCGTGTCCCAGGTGGGCTCGAATGGACGTTCGCGCAGGTTCCAGTGACACAACAAATCCATGCGCGTAAAGTAGATAGCGTCCGAATGGATTGCACGCACAATTTCGGTCCGTATTTATTGCGGGCGGCATCCGTAGAAACACGTAATTCCCGCTCAACCCGGCTCACCAGCACAGCGGGGCGGGATCCGGTGACCGGGCCGTGAGAAGCCGCTCCCGAAATGAAATTTGCGACGGGTGGCAGCGCCGGCTGTCGCCTACTGTTTCAGAGTTGAGGCTGGCAAATAGAAATTCCAAGTTACACGATCCTTGAAGAAACGCCCCTGCTTCTCCAAAACCCAATCGATTGCTCCCGGCCAGGCCAAATATCCGGTCACATTCGGGTTGATCAGCTTCAATGTTTCAGGATCCACGCAAATAAGCTTTGAACTGCCGTGCTTTCGTAGGATTTTCCATACCTCCTTCGTAAAGGTGTTGAGTTCCTCGAATTTGGGATAGTCCTTGCTGAAGCCAGCCGAGATTGACCCGGAACTTAGAATTGGCTCTTCGTGCAGAGATCGGAAATACTGCAGCACTGGTCCGTTCGCAGGCCCCTCGAATTGACCGTCAAAATAAGCACCGATTGGAATCGCCTCAAAAATCTGCTTGTCCCACAGATACGCGCACGATGTTTTGCAGCGGTCGATAGATACCCGTTCCAAGGGGATAGGCATTGCCCACACGCGACCGTCCAAAAATGTAATTTGAGGGAAGCGCGCTTTCAGCAAATCCGAAAACAACTTTTCGTCACCCTTGGTCATCAGGAGTTGAACTTGTTTCATCATACCACGCCGAAATTGCGAAATCGCATCCCGTTCAGACGAGTTCCAGGATACGACGGAACTCGGCAAACTGCCTTTTGCTTTCCTGCTCTGCGCCTCCACCTCGAAAGGCGAGCATCGCATCCATTGCTTGCCGATGAAGCGCAAAAATTGCGTAATGCTTTACCTCCGGATCCACTCGGCCTTCCAATAGAATCTGAGCGAAGGCCAATCCGATAATAAAGTCATCGCGAATCAAGACATCAAAACGCTTGTCGAGCTGATCAGAAATGAATTCCTGAATTCTTCCATCCGGCTTAGCCTGATGAAATTTCATGTAATCCGCGAACGTGTCCGCGCCGGTATCGGTCCCCAACGGCGAATCCTCGTCGCCATAGTTCCAAACAACGGAGCCTGCGAGCAGTTCCCGAGCGCGCGGGTGGGCAGTTTCCGGCGTGACATCCCAAATGGTTTGAAACCTAGGCATGGCGTCCCTGCACTTTGCCCGTGAGTCCGTCAACGAAGCCAATCATGCGTTCTCCTTCTTTATTATACAAACACTTCAGGACCTTATGAAATGGAAATGCCTCCAGCCTGTGTTCGGGCCAATAGATCGAGAAATGGCTTAAGTCTGTTTTTGACCGAAACGTTGGAGTTCCATGCAGCATGCCTAAAATCGCCTCTGACAGAACCAAACCGAAATCGCAAGCAAACAGGTTCACGTTGCCCGTCTCGGGATTCCAGCCAGTGCCCCACATTCCCGCCACAATCGAATCCAATTCTTTTGCCGTCGAAGTCCAGTCCTTAAGCGGCACCCCGAACTGTGCGGCGATTCGTAGTCGAACCGTTGTAGCCTTACGCCGGAAGGAATCTTCCAAGTCCGGCGTTGACGGGAGCACTTCACTGAATCCGGAGAATGGATGGGATAGGTTCTCAAGCAGATCAAATGGCGGCACTTCAAGGTTTGGCATACATTTGCGCGGAGCCGGGCAGGAAATCTTTCGCGTTCAGTCAGTACCGTCAAACTCGTCTTTTAAACGTCCATCGGACTCTCCAGTTCTACATTGAACGCTTGACGGATTCTTTCCAGGCAGGCGCGAGCGTCGACAGCGGCATCTTGCTCATACGATTTTGCGATATTCCCAGCCAAATCGGCAAGCAGCAAACCCCACGTGGCGGGATCGTCCCACAGCCCGACGCGCAGGGTGAAATGCTGACCGCCCTTGGCGATCCAAACCCGGATGATCTCCTGTGCGTTCGCGTCCTCCTTGACTGCTTCGGGGATCAATAATTGCCCGCTCTGATTCTCGTTCAGCATATGGTTCTCCTGCGATGTTGTTGAGCTTACACAATATCATTTTGACATGCGGCGTAGAAATGAGTCGAAATCTTGGGCCAACCTTTTCAACGCTTTTCTATCCATTCCTACAAACGGAACCGAAACAATTTCTGATGTTGCCGACGCAAGGTCGAATGCAAAAGCCTCCCCGCCACCATCCGAACCAAAGATTAGAAGACCGGGAGCAACCGTGCTGACCTGGTATGCGCGATTTCGTTGAAGCAAATCCTCCACACGCCACAGGTTAGCGTACGAATGCGGCCCTAAAAGTCCTTCTCCTCCGTTTACCGTCTGCAGGAAGCGTATGTATTGAGGCGGTAGTTGCAGTCCGGACGCCTTCTCAAAAGTCCGAATGGCATCCAAACCCGCAGGTTGGTTGCCCCGGAACGTCCCGGGTAATTGTGGTTCTTCAAGTTCCACTGGAGTAGCTAATCCGCCGTCAAACTGTTTGTTGCCTGGGCAGGCGGGATCGAAAAGAGCCGATTCCTGGTTCGCAGGAGCGGCAAATTCAGTTGTGATATTGAAGTCATTGCCCTTAATAATCGAATATCCTCAAGCTGCTTCTCCAGCTCGCGTTTCAGCAGAAAGTTGTCGAAGTTTTCATCGAGTTCATATTCTGCCAGCTCCGCGCTGAATTGCACGAAGTTGTCCAAAGCTTCAATTACTTTCAAGGCACACCATGCTGCCGCGTCCAAGTCGCACGCGATTTGGGCCTCGATTGTGTATAGAAGTCCAATTACCGCGCATTGGGCCTGAACCGCCAACGGGTCTCCGAATTCATCGCTGTGATGCACAGTCTTCTTGAGCGTATTATATTCGCGGGCAGCTTCCGAAGACGCACACGAGCCTGAAAGGTTACCCCAAGCCCATTGCAGTGTGTCAGCAAACACGTTCATTTCATGGTGGCGGTGTTCACGCATCGAAAACGCCCAGTAAGCGATCTCCAGTCTCTCTGTGCACAACAACGTGAAGCAAAGGAGTTGTTGTTGGTTGAAAGTTTTCAGAAATGCCTTCAACTCGTCTCGGTCGAATTGTTTCATTGGTTAGCGATTGGCTTTGGCGCCCTCAAAAGGCGTCGTAGTCTGAATATTGTTTGGGCCTATAACATTGACTTGACACTCAGGGCATATGTCCCTGCTGGCTTCGACTTCTTGAAGCGCGCCACGAATTAGATCAGAGCCACGCAACAGAGTCACCTCCGCATGTCCGGTGCCGTTAATTACTTCGATTCCCCTTTGCATTGCCCATACCTTTTGAGCGTAAGGCACGTAACGGTCACTCGAAGCAATTGCCAGCGAACCATTCGCATAACGACCGATCGCTGTCGTCTTTTGCTGCCGACCTATTCGATCTAACAACGCATGCGCTTCGTCAGTCAAGCCTCGCAAATTCGTACTTGGACAAGGGGCAGGCTTCATGGCCTGATATTCCCAAGCCATCATCGGATTAATTCCTTCAGCTATTTCAGATGGACTCGCACCGAGCAAGCCAGTGAGCCCTGATTTATCTGAGAGCCAATCCAATCCCATCGAAATTCCGCCAGCAGCAAACTGAAAAGCATCAACAACCCCATTACCGAGAGTCGGACTCAAATTGGCAAAATCCGCCGCAGTCTGCTCCAGGGCGCTATCGCCGCGCACATAGGAAAAAGGCCCGGGGAGATACGCCCCTCCTGAGGCATCAACTGAAAAGGTAGAAAACGCCAACCCATACGGGTCCACCAGATTGAGAGGTGAATTCACAACAAACTCATGCAAATTCAACCCTCCGATCTCGCCAATCGGGTCTCGATTCAGCCACCTCTGAACGCCCGGATCGTAGAAGCGGAATCCGTAATAGTACAAGCCGCTGTTGGCGTTGAATTCCTTGCTGGAAAAGCGGAAGCGATTTGCATCCGCCATTGCGCCCCATTTGCCGAGTTGGCGGCCGAAGGGATCGTACAGATAGCGGGCGACAATGTTCTGCTGGCTGTCCATCATGGCGGTGACGTTGCCGGCGCCATCGGAGTGGTAGTACGTGGTGCCGTTGGCGTCGGTGCGGGCGAGGAGACCGCCGATGCCGCCGGCGCCGCTTCGCGTACCGCTCAGGTCAAGGCCGCGCGTGTAGCTGACGAGGACGTTGTCACTGGCGTCGCGCTCCTGGATCGGGAGCATCCCGTCGAAGACGAAATGGGTCTCGTTGGTCTTGGTCCAATTGCTGTTTGTCCAGGTGTAATCCTTTTCAATCCGCCGACGGCCAAAACCGTCATAAACAAACTCCGTCTTCCACCCGTTCGTGACCGTGACGTTCGTCAGTTCATTTTCCGCATCATAGAAAAACCCGCGCGTGCCATCGCTGGTGAGATTGCCGTTGCCGTCGTAGGAGCAGACCACGTTCGTGGGCAGGTTCACGGAAATGCTGTTCGTGACCCGTGTGCCGTAGAGGTTCTGGGCAATGGTGGTGAAATTGTTGACCCCGTTCGCCAGGGTGTTGTTGGTGGCGGCGAACGTGAAGTCTCCGTACGTCCGGGCTGCCGTTCCGTTGATTGTGACCGAGGCGGCGGGCGCGGGCGTGGCGCCGCTGACGGTCAGCGTCCCTGTGCGCGAAATGCTCGCAAGCTGATTGACATTGTCCGGCGTGAAGGTCTGGACGAGGGCATTGTTGGTGCGGAGGTGGAGGTTGCCCGCTTGATCATAACCATAGCCCAACTGCTCGTTCAGGCGCGGCGTGCCGTTCGCCTCGCTCGCGTTCCACGAGATCAACTGGCCGATTTTGTCGTAGCCGGGAGTGGCGGTGGAAGTGGTCAGGCCGTAGTTTCGCAGGACACTCTTGATCAGGCCGAGGTTGTCGCGGCCGTAGGTGTAGCCGTCCAGCACGTGGCCCCATTGATTTGTCAGTGATGTGGACTGCAGGCGGAAGAGGGTGTCGTAGGTGTTGACAATGGCGGCCGAGTTGGGGAGGGCGATGCCCATGACGAGCGCGGACGGGCTGGACGCCGGGTAGCTGTAGATGAAATTGCCGGCGGGAGCGGTGTTGGTGATCAGGCGCCATTCAAGATCGTGAACGTAGGTCTGAGCCCAATTGCCCCCGGTCGGTTGCGCCAGCGTGAGGCTGGTGCGATGGCCCTGGGTGTAGCCGAGTGTGAGGGTGGCGTTGGTCCACGGACTGGTCTCGCTTTGGAATTGGCCGGCGGGCGTGAAAGTGAACGTGTCCGTGCCGAGCGCGTCCGACATGGTCTGGAGGCGGTTGTCGGCATCGTAGGCATACGAGATTCCGTGAGTCGGGTAGGCAGGATTGACGTAGCTGATGTTGGTGAGGTTCCCGTCGGCGTCGTACAGGTAGCCGGTGTTGGTGATGGCGGGTGTCCAGCGGGTCTTGACCTGGCCATTGGCAAAATAGGCGAGGTTCAGGACCGCGTGGTTGGAAGTGTCGAGCTTGTTGGTGAGCCAGCCGTACTCGTTGTATTGCCAGGTGGTGATGTTGGTGAGGGGATCGGTGAGAGTGACGACCTGATCCAGCGCATTGTAAGCGAATCGCGTGACTTCGAGATTGGCGTTGGTAACGCCGATGAGGCGACCGGCGTTGTCGCGATCGAACTGCGTGCGGAAATTGTCCCGATTGGTGTAGGCGACCAGGCCTTTGGCCGTGTAAAGAAACTCTTCGCCCACATGGTCGGGCCAGACGCGATTGGTGAGGCGGTTGAGCAGGTCGAAACCGTTGGTGATCGTGAGGTTGTTGGGATCGGTGATGCTGAAGGGTCGGTCGACGCCGTCGTAATTGACCTGCCAAAGCGTGCCGTAGGTATTGGCAACGCTGGTGACGAGGCCCTGGTTGTTGTAGCCGTATTGAACGTAACGGCCCGAGCCGTCGGTGCGTTTGGTCAAACGCCCTGCGAGATCGATCTGGTTGGTGAAACTGGCCCCATCCGGGAAGACGACGTTGATGAGATTGCCCTGATTATCGTAGTAGAGGCTGGTGGTATTGGTGAGTTCGGCGTCGGTGATGCTGGTGAGCGCCCCGCAACCGCACCAACCGTACGAGGTGACGTTGTTGAGCGGATCGGTGATGGACGTGAGGTGCTGCATGGCGTCGTAGCCGTAATAGGTCCACTGGTTCAGCCGATCCTTGGTGGCTGTGGGATCCAGAATGGTGAGGCTTCCCGAACTGTTGGCGAAAGGAACGCCGCCGATCAGGTCAAAGCGATTGCTGGTGGTGGTACCATCCGTGAAGGCCCTGCCAGTGAGCTGGTTGAGGCCGTCCCAATAATTTGTGAACCAAAGCTCGGTAAGGGCCGTGCCGGTGACGTGGACTATCTGCGGCAGGCTGTTGCTGATTTTGAGCGTGATGGAACGTCCGCTGGTGGCCCAGGAAATGTTCGTCAGGAAACCGTTGTCCAGCGGGTAAATGTAGATGTTCGTCGGGTGACCGGAGGTGCCGATGTTGGTCTGAAAGGCATTATTGAGGTACGACAAGGTGATGACATCGCCTTCGGGGAGGGAGATGCTTTTGAGGTTGTGCGTAGCAGTGTCGTATCCCAACGTGGTGACCTGGCTGAGGGAGGAGTTGGTGATGGAAGAAACCTGATGAGTGTCGTATCCGAGATTCACGAATTGCCCGGACGAGTTGCTGACCGAGAGCAGGTCAATACCATCGGTGGAATAAGCGTAGAAATTGGTGCGAATGGATTGGGTACCGTCTGCTTTGGTAAAGCTCTCCCACCGGTGCAGGGGGAGGCCGTTGGCACCATAATCAAATCCAACGAACTGAGAGCTTCCTCCGGGCAGAAGACGTGCCACGCAACCAACAACATTGGTGCCCGCCTCCTGCGGGTTGCCCGAAGGCTTGCCTTGATAGCCATACCATGTCCGGGCGCCGACGCTGGCTCCTGCGGCATCGACTGAGGGATCCACCTGGCTTGAGACCTGTTCTGTGAGCGAAATCCCGTCTGTGCCGTCCAACAACCAGTGTTGCAGGCCAGCCTTCTGGTAGTCCGCCAAAGTCAGGTCGGCGACTCCAGTCCCCAGTGAGGATCCCAGCGCAGCCCGGGTGCTGCTTGAGATGGCGGCAAACTGGCGGGCATCCCAATGGAAGGAGTTCCGGTAGTTCAGTGTCTGGTCGATTGAGCCTGTAGTTCCGGTATCGAACGTATACCCCGGCACCGACGGAATCTGGTTGTCCGGCACGTTTGTGGTGATGCCGTTGCCCAGATTGTGGATGTAACAAAACAGTTGGTGGGAGCCATCCGCCTGCGTAACGAGGGTCGCGCGCTGCTCAAATTCGTCGATGGCATCCGATTCCTGCTGCTCGTAGTAGGAAAAGCTTGTGGTGCCATACGGTGTCACAAGGCCAGTAAGCCAGGTTTTTGCATCGCTGGAATACGAGAAGCTGCTGGTGAGGCCGGCGGGATCGGTGATCTGAGTCAGACCAGAACTCCAGTTGACATTAAAATAAGCGGTGCGTCCGTATGGGTCAGTGATTCCCGTGAGCGCCAGCCCGTCCCCGGCTGTGAAGGCATCGGTATATGTGTAAGTGTTGGTTCGCCCATCGGAATCCACCACGTACTTGACATGGTAACCATAAAAGTTCGTCTGGAATTCTCCAATGTTCTGATTGAAAAAAATATTTGTGCGCGGTTCGTAACCAATCCACGTCGTCCGGCCCTGCGGGTCAACACGGGCCGTCATATAGGCGCCGCAAGTCGAACGGCGCGGCGGAATATTCTGCGGTGGTGAAAGCGGCGGAAAGTAGTCGGGGAGAGTCGGGTCGGTGTGGATCAAAACGAGGCCATAGATTTCTTTGCTGCCATCCGGATAAAGGACCTGAAATCCGTACGCGGCGTTGGTCACAAAAAAGGACTTGTACTTGGGATATGGCTCGTCATTATTGCCAGTGTAAAGGTCCTGGTAGTTATGGGGCACATTGGGACCATTGGCGGAATTTGGGTTGATTACCTGCACCCGAATCTGGCCACTCGAAGTTGGCGCGCTGGAATTGGTGATGCTGAAGGGAATTGTTCCCCCATCCCCTCGATACAAAAGGCCCTGGTAATAGCTGGTGTACGGGATGAATGCGTTGGTGGGATTGTTTGGGTCCGATCCGAATTGCAGCGTCACGGTCGGGGCGGTCGAATTCGTCTCAATGTTAGGGTCCCAAAATGTAATCTCCTGCCACCAGCTATGCTGCCAGGAGGAATTGGTCATGGTTACAACACTCCCCGGGTTCTTATGGAGAGTGTATCGCATCAAAACGTGCGGCTGCAAAAATCCGTCACTCCACCACAAGGAATTGGTCTCATAACCGTACCAAGGCCCCAATACCTGCCCCCGCTGGCGGTAGCTCCATCGGAAGTTGATCTCCTGACCCGACGAAGTGGTGTAGCTCAAAGGCGTGTCTGACACCCAGGTATTGATGTAAGGTTCGTTGACCCACCAGGATGGCATGCCATTTGTATGGCAAAGGGGGCAAGGGGAGTCGGGACTGCCTTGGTTCGCGGCGCCTGTACCCAGGGATCCAGCGCCCCCAGATGTGTGAAGACAGCCTAAATCCTTGTAGTCGTTCATGCGACCGCTCAGGCAAGAGGTAACGGCCGAGGTCTTTTGTGCCTGAAGCATCGCAGACAAAATAAATACGCTAAAGATGGTCAGTTTGCTTTTCATGATGGTTCCCTGATTTCCCGATGGTTCACGGCAGGCTGGACATTCCGCTGGGATTGCCCACCCAGACGCTGAACGGTTGCGTGACGCTGGGGTTGCCCCCGTAAAGGTATTCCTGGCCGTTGTACAGGCCGTTCAGGTTCGGGTCCTGGAAGGTGACGGCAGGCGCAGGCGATGAACTCAAGCCGTGGAGCGTGTACCAAGCAGGCGGTATTTCCACAGCGGCGACGTAGTATTTTCTTCCGACCGGCTGGTTGGTCATCACTATGAGATTGCAGGTGTAACCATTCGTAACCCAGGACCATGAGGAACCTGCCAATGACGCGCCGGCGAGGTTGGTGGTGCCGTAGATGTCGTAAAGGGTATTGGCCGTGCCGCCCTGCAGGGTGAAGGTCATTGTGACGCTGGTGGGCGAAGCCTGCGTTGCCAAGGGGTTCATGAACCAGACGGGTCCGCCGGGAACACAAGCCGGCATGGAACTGCCGCTGAACATGCCTGCGGGCGCGAACATCCCAAAACCGCCGCCTTGTGCCGCCTGCCAGTTGGCGATGTAAGCGCCCAGCGCATTGTAATAGTTCGTGAACAGGGCGCCGTCGAAGATCAGGTTCCAGGTGGTGAGGTCCTCAATTTGTCCGCGCGCCTGATCGAGGCCGGTGTAATCGCTGCCGATGAAGAACCCGTTGGCGAGCACGTCGGAACCGGGCCAAACGCTCACGCCGGGGCCGTTGGTGGCGAGCTGGCCATCGAGATAAAGGAGCGAGTTGCTGGCGGTATAGGTGAGCGCGACCAGATGCCAGGTATTGGAGGCCCACGAAATCGGCGCGGAGAGGTAAAGAGCGCTTGTGCCATTGGTTTGGGCGGCGAAGTAAACATTGGTGCCGCCCGGGTCCAGGTAAAGCGACCACCACCCAACCGAGGCATTGGTCGTAAAGGCGCCGACATCAAGGAACCGCCCCCAATCACCGGGGCCGTAGCCCTGGGATTGGTCATCCGCGCTGGCCCAATCGGGACTGAACCAAAACCAGAGGGAGCCGGAGGTGCAGTCGAGATTCGTGGTGCCGTTGGTCTCGACCAGATTGTATTGGAGGAAGGCGGGGTCGGAACTGTCCAGCCACAGGGCGTTGCCAATGGTGGACCATGACGAGACGATGGTGACGTTTGTGAACGCCAGCGGCGCGAAACCGAGGGTGGTGAGGTAATTGGTGTCGGTGAATGGCCAGGAATCGCGGAAGGGATCCGACGGCAGCGCCGGCGGGCTGTTGGTCTGGGCGTCGGCGCGCACAGGGGCGAGCCCGAAAATGATTCCAACGGCGAGGGCCAACAGCAGGCGCAAAGCTTGGGTTTTGAAGAAAGAAAGCGATCGAGCAATGTTCATGACACCCTTCATTTTTCTGAAATCTCCTTGTCAGCCCCGAAAGTCCCCCAAGGTTGGCCGGAAATTAATTTTCGGCATCGTAAAATGGTTTTTTCGGGTGTCGAGAAAATTTTTTATCTTTGTATAAAATATAAGTCGGACTTTTGGAAATGATGAGGATGAAGCAGGAAACAGCATAACTGATAGTTTTATTCCGACGCTGTGAACTATTTGACAATGCGATGTCGAGTTATAGTATAGGTCGCGTCGGCGTTCTATCGTATGCGCCGGACGAGGAGGTAGATTCCGCAATAATGGGCGGGGTTATTTGGTCCTCCTGTGCTCTTTGACAAGTTAATCCTGTTGCGTATTACGTGTTGCGTGTCCAGGAAATCGCTGGCGGCGAGGCAGGCTGCCGCAAGATGCGGGATACGCGATGCGTCCGCAAATGCACCGAAGCGCCCCCTCACCCTGCCCTCTCCCCCGAGGGGGAGAGGGTGGGACAGAAAATCGGCGATTAGCGGAGAGTTTTTCCGCTATTGTCCGCATTTTCCGATAAAACTTCCGGGTTAAGAGGCGAATGGGAAACAGAGCGGTTTCGCGCGAAGCTCGCGAAGGTGGCGGAGGGGAAAGAAGGGTTTTAACCGCGGATGACGCGGATGGCGCGGATATGGGATATAGAGGTGCGATGGCGCGCAGATATTGAGGCGAAGGATCAATTGAAGTGAAAGCGAATATCGGAAAATGGTGGGAGACGTTGGATCACAAAGGGTTGGGAAAGGCGTTTTACGATAATGTCCACATTGTCCGATAAAATGAGAATTGATTATCAAATTTTCAGATTATCAGATTATCAGATTGGGAATCAGTGGGTTACGCGGGAGTTTCGGGTGGTTTCCACTGTTTCCGATAGTCTCGTGTGGTGCGAAGGTCGCGAAGGCTGCGAGGCGGGAAGGGATATGTGAAGCGTTTCCAGTGGAGAGGAAATTCGGGGGCGAGTTTCCGGTCTGATTGGAAACTCGCGACGGGGTCAAGAGTTTCGGACTCAAGCGGTTGAAAAAGGGTGAAAGGGGTATTTGCCAATATTGAATGATAAAAACAAAATTTCGCGTGAGGGGTAGTTTCCGATATTGAAGCCGCGTCGGATATGCCATGAGCATCCCGGAGTTCAAGGGGGTGAACCGGGGTGTGGAGCGTGGAAAGGGAAGATGAAGATCGCAGGTTGATATCGCCCAAACCCGATCAGGTCATGGATGCGCCCCTCTCCCCGTCCCTCTCCCCACTCGTTCCTCGTGGGGCGAGGGAGTCGAAGCGCCGGGTTGAAGGATAGGACGGACAAATGGTGAGCGTTTGGCGATTATCTGGGTTCCGTGTATTTGCCTTGCGTCGGCGCGGGAGTCGCGCAATCACTGCTGACGTCTGAAATGTCATGAGACGCAGATACCAATATCAACTTGTGCTGCAGTTCCCGGCTTCGTCGCTGAAGGATTACGATGCGCTGATCGAGTTGGAGGACAAGCTCATCGCTGGCATCGGAAATTTCGGCAAGGTGGATGGACATGACATGGGTTCGGGGGAGATGAACATCTTCATCCATTCGGATCATCCAAAGCTGGCATTCCAGTGGGTCGAGCGACTGATAGGCACGCAAGATTTCATGCTGGAACTCAAGGCAGCGTATCGAGAGGCTGATGGAGAGAAGTATACTATTCTGCATCCAGCCGGGTTGGAGCAGTTCGAAGTGAAGTGAGAGAGGCGCGCGCCCCTACCGCGGCAACCGCTCCAGCAACTCAATCGCCGGCTGAAAATCAGCCCTGGCTTTTAGTGCCTGCTGCGCAGCAGCGCGAGCTTCCGCGTTTTTCCCGAGCACACTGCGGACAAGCGCGAGGTTAAACCACGCTTGAACATGCTGCGGATCGAGTTTGACGGCTTCCTCAAACGCGGCCGTGGCCGCGTCAAACTTCCGTTGCTCCGCGTATTCCAAGCCGAGGCGATAGCGGGCTTCGGCGGATTGAGGTTCGAGGCGCGCGGCGGCCTGGAGTTGCTCGGCGGCTTCGGCGTGACGGCCCAACTGGCTGAAAACGGACGCGGTCTCGTAACGGAGCGCGGGGGAGAACGGGTCCCACTGGATGGCGCGGCGAAGGTGGTCGATTCCCTCGGACGAAATGCCGCGCACGAGGTCGAGGGCGGCGAGTTTGTATTGGCCGGTGGGTTGGTCGCTGTCGAGGTCGAGGACGCGGAGCAACTCGGTTCCGGCGCGGCTGTGCAGGTCAACGCGCGCGCGCAGGACCCACGCGGCAGCGGTGCGGACGTTTCGCATCGGGTCGGTGAGCGCGGTATTGAGCGCAGCGGTGGCGTCGGGATCACCCTGCTCCAGCAGCGGCGCGAGGGAGCGCACGGTTTTTTCGCGCACGAGGGGATGGGCGTCCTTCAACGATTTCAGCAGCGTGGTTTTTACGACGGGATCAGCGGCCCATTGCGATAGGAATCCGGCTGCAACGGCGCGCCAGTACGGGCTCTCTGCGCCGGGAGCGAGCATGGCGGTGAGGCGATCCTTCGCGGCGGGTTCGGCGCGCGCGGCGGAGGCGAGCCATTGCGCGCGCTCACGGGTGTGGCGACTCATCTTCGCGCCATACCATTGATCGGTGTAGCCGAGCGCCCAGTCGGTGCTCTTGTCTGCGTGGCAGCGATTGCACGCGTTGGGGACACCGAGTTGCTTCGTGAGCAGCGGATCGGGGATGGTGAAGCCGTGATCGTGGCGCGGGTGGCGTTGCATGTAGACGGTCACGGGCATGTGGCAGCCGACGCATTCGCCGCCCTTGCCGGTGAGCTGGTGGTGGCCGTGCTCGAGGGGGTTGATCGCGGGCGCGTTGGTGAAGCCTGCCGCGCCGCCGGTGTGACAGCGCATGCAGAGCGCATTGCCGGACAGGAGCGGTTGCATCGAGTGCGGATTGTGGCAATCCTGGCAGCTCACGCCGCTCTCGTGCATTTTGCTGCTGAGAAAGGACTCGAACTCGTAATCCTCGTCCTTCACCTGACCATCCGGATGCCAGCGGCCGCCTTGATCGAGAATCTCGAGCCAGAAATGGTCGTAAAACGAATCGCCGGGCACGAAATCGCCGGTCAACAAATCCCGGCGCGAATGGCAGGAACCGCACGCGCCGATCATGCGCGCCTTGTCGATGGGAGTGATGGTCGGGTCGGGAGTCTTCGCGTGGGGATGGGCCTTTTGCCAGTCGTTGTGGGCTTTGAGCGGCCCGTGGCAGGCTTCGCAGCCGACGCTCATTTCGGCCATCGCAGTGTGATAGGTGTCGGTGCTGGAGTCGTAGTTCTTTTGCAGCCGGGTGTTGTGGCAGTCGGCGCAGCGGGAATTCCAGTTCATGCCGCGGCCGGTCCAATGGCCCCATTCGCCGGTGCGACGGTCGTCGTCCCCGTAGACGTCGAACCACTCGTTCGTCTTCGGATCATAGGTCAACTCGTGGACCTGCCAGCGTCCGCCGGGCGCGGGCGTTAGGAATTGGCGGACGGGATCGTTGCCGATGACGCGCTCGACGCGATTGGGCTCGACATTGGTGTGAAAGCCGAGCGTGACGATCTGCCATTCGCCGGCGTGGGCACGGACGCGCGAGGTTTGCGAGGCATGCTTGATGGTTCGTTCGGGGTCGAAGGCGGCGCGGTCCATCGCCTGGTTGATGGGGCGCTCGGCAAGTGCGTGATTGGACTTCGCCCACAAATCATACTCGGGCCGATGGCAATCACGGCAGCTTTCCGACCCGCCGTAGGCAAAGAAGGGGTTGGGCGCTTCTGCGGCTGGGGAAATGCGGGTGAACAGGAAAAGGCCGAGCGCGATAAGAGCGGCGAGCCTTCGAATCCCGTTTGGTTGCACGCGGGATTATTGAAAGCCGCGTTCGGAAGGACAACTGAAAACGGATGGAACTGGATCAGTCCTCGAGTCCGGGAAACAGAGTGGCCCGCTGCCGCCTGAGGCGGCGTTCAGGGACGCGTTGCGGCTGCGGAGCAACCCCCGGTCTGTCGGACATTGCTGCGCCAGATCCTGCGAACACCGGCGCGCTTCGCAAACTGGATTCAGGACGGCGGTGGCAGGGGTGTTTGCTTGAAGTCGAAGCAGTCGGTCATGTCGTCGGAGGCGGCGTCGCGGGCGTTGAGCGGGGCGATGCCGAAGGTGATTTCGCAGAATTTGACGATGCTGACGTGGGAGTGAAAGGCCTTCGAGATTCCCTTTTTGGAAAAGGGACTGATCACGAGACATGGCACACGCGGACCATAGCTGAACTGACTCCCGGTGTAGGATGGCCCCGAGGTCGGTCCGCCGCCCTTCCAGGTGTCCTTCTCCGGCGGGTTGACGTGGTCGTACCAGCCGCCCCAATCGTCCCAAGTGATGAAAATGGCGGTCTTCGCCCAGTACTTGCTCTTCGCGATCAGCGAGACCCGGCTTGCCGTCCATTCCATCCCCTGTTTGACCGGGGCCGGCGGGTGTTCACTGAGTTCGACCGGATGACCGGGAGCGTAGAGCCAGGAAACATTCGGCAGGGCGCCGGCGGCAACGTCGGTATCGAACTTTGCGGCGAGGCCGATGTGCGGACTGCCTTTGAGCGCGGCGATTTCGTTGAAATAATTGTCAGTCGCACCGTAGCTGCCCCAGGTCAGGCCGACCTTGGCGAGACTGGCGGGGAGCGAAGGCAGGTTGAAAGGCGGCTTGGGCTGATATGGCCGGCTCGTGCTGGTGTCGTCGATCACCGGCGAAGCCGCGGCGATGAGCATCAAGTGATTGGGCTCGGACTGGCTGGCGACCTCGGTGAAATAATTATCGCAAAGCGTGAACTGGCTCGCGTAGGAGAAGTAGGTGGGGATGTCCTTCTGGGAGTACTGCTGATGGACGGCGATCTTCGCGCGATTGAGCCAGTCTCGGTGGCTGTGGGGATTATCGTGGGGAGGGGGATCGCTGGCCGGGGCCATGGTGGCGCCGTTGGCGCCCGGGAACGTCCCGAAATAATTGTCGAACGTGTGGTTCTCCTTGACGATGATGACCACGTGTTCGATGGGATTGTTGGGCTTCATGCGCACTTATTCTGTTTGTTGGACCACTCGAGCTGGACGTTGTAGCCGGCGACCTTCTTGAAATTCCACGCGCAAATATCCCCGATCTCGCCGTTGGTATTGTCGTACCAGCCTTTGCCTGGGACGGGGTCGGTGATGGATTCGCAGAGTTCATGCGAACTGGTCCCGGTGAGGGCGTCAAAGGCGCTGAGCCCGCCGAGGCAGCCGCTGCAGGTGGGATAGGGCATGACCGCGTAGTAGACCTTGCCCGCGTTATTGTGATAGCCGCAAAAGCTCTGGCAGGACTTGCCGCCGCCCATTATGCAGACGATTCCCGGGTCGAGGTAGATGAAATAGAGCGAGTTCTTCGTGACCGGCGGAACGGCCTTGGCCTTGATCCACTTCTGCAATTGTGACTGGATGGCCGAGTCCGTGATACTGCCGACCGGGGCGTTGGTCGAGATGGTCTTGGAACCCAGCAGGGCACCGTGGCCAATCGATTTCCCGGGCACATTGTATTCCGCGAGCTGGTCGATGAGCGGGCTGACCAGAATGGCCGCGAAGAACTGGTTGATCTGCTTGAGCATCTGTTGCGACGCGGGCGTGGCGCCCCAAAGTTTGCCCCAGAAAATCGTGTAAACCTGCACGTTGCAGATCAGCGGACCGCCATTGTAGGAGAGGTGGGCGTTGGCCGGGGCCGGATGCGGCTGGCCATCAAAAAGATCGCCATCTTCATCCTCACCGCGCATCCGCGATAGATCATCGATGGAGACGGAAGGTTTGGGATGGTGAAGGGGCACAACGCGGACGTGTTCGCCCGGTTTGAAAGTGGCAGTGGATCTGACAGATGATTTGCTCGGCTTTTTCATAGGCTTCTCTTGGTTTCCGCGGAATTCCAGGACCTGGGACCCGTGAGTTGACTGCGTCAACTGGTTTGACGAGCGCGATTTTATAAAATGTGCCGGGCAATTACAAGATAAAAGGCTTTTGCCACTTAAAAGTCACTTAGAATTAGGACAATCCAGAGACTTAAAAGTACAGCCTTTCGCAGCTGTATGCCCACCGACTACCGCAGGAATTCCCCAACCGCTCGCAGGAAGGCTTCCGGCGCATCGGCATGCAGCCAATGCCCGGCGTCGGGGATGGCCACGAAGCAGGCCTGGGGAAAATCGCGCAGGATGGCGGGCCGATCCGATTCAAGGACATACTCCGACCGGCCACCGTGGATGAAGAGCGCCGGGCCGGCGAACGGATGCCCGGCCGGAATGGGAGCATTCAGTTCGTCGTAGTGCCGCGAGATGGAATCCAGATTGACCTTCCAACGGAAGCCACCCTGCTCATCTCGGGCAAGGTTCTTGAGGAGGAACTGGCGCGTCGGGGCGTCCGGTATGGCCGGAGCGAGGGCAGCGTCCGCGTCGCCGCGGGTTTGGAACGTATTGAGCCGCAACGAGCCCATGGCATCGATGATGGGGCGATGCCAGGGCGGGTAGGATTTGGGCGCCATGTCGGCGACGACGAGCTTTTCGACGCGTTCGGGATTATCGAGCGCCAGCCGCATGGCGACCTTCCCGCCCATGGAATGACCGAGAAGGTGCGCTTTCGGAAATTGTTGTGAATCGAGGAAGGTGAGTACATCGCCAGCCATCACTTGATAGTTGAAATCCTCGGCATGCGGCGAGCGGCCGTGGTTGCGCAGGTCGAGCGCGAAGACCTGGAAGGAATCGCCCCATCGGCGCGCGAGCGAAACCCAATTATCGAGCGATCCCAACAGCCCGTGAAGGATCAGCAACGGAGGACCGCTGCCGAAGCTTTGGAAATGCAATGGGACACTCGCCATACCAGCCGGTGGCAATCTAGAGGGCGAGGTCGCTGGCGGCTACAACAAAACGGATTTCCCGGCGGTTCGCCTCAGGCCCCGCGCGGTGAGACGTTGGACGTCTCAGTGCTTAACGTGGCCTGGATGCTGGCGAGGATGCGTTTTTCCCAATTGCGCAGGTTCAGGATGGGCGGCCCGGCCTGGCGGCTCACCACCTCAACCACCGTTTGAGAGGGAGAAGTTTGCCTGACCCAGATGCCGACGTTCTCACCGAAAGTCTCCGGGCGCCAGCCTCGTTTGGCGGCAATGTAGCCATGGGATTTGTCGGCGTTCACGATGAACAGGTCGCCCATTTGGGCGGCGGCAACGGCCGCGCTCCAGACGCGCTCAAAATTGGCATCATAGGTCTCGGTGGTCCCTTGACCGCGGCTTTCCGCGACCGTGTGCTGTGTGGAACAACCCGCCGCCAACAGGAGGGCGGCGGAAATGAAGAATGCAGAAAGGGCTTTCATGTGCTCAAAATGTTTTCTGGCCGATGGTCAGCTCAGGGAAATTAAGTCCCGAAGAAGCCCGGGTGCTAATGGGGTGTTTACCCGGGGTGAGACTGGCATCCGAGCGGGACTGGAAATCCATTGCCGCAAAGCCCGTTTGTTGCCGCTGCGGGTGGAGACATCCGCGCCCCGGGGACGGAAACGCACGCTAACTTATTCCCCGACGGAAGCGTCGATGCCAGAGGACCACGGGAACGGCGAGCGCCGCAATTGCAAGTGAACCCGGCTCCGGGACGACGAACGCGTCCTCGGTCGGGGAACTCCAGTCCCACTCGCTGGTCCCATCGCCGCCGCCACCGACATGCAGGTCCATGTCGAAACCGTTGGTCAGGGGGACTTCGATGATTTGCTGGCCAAATTCGCTGTTGCCGTTCAGGAAATGACTCAACTCGATGGATGCGGGGGAGCCATTGGTATCGAGTTGGGTGAATCCGGCCATTTTGTAGTGCACGTCATAGCTGAAGTCACCCGTGTAAGTCTGCCCGCCGGTCACCACGGAATAGGAGGCGTTCACCGTGCCTTGCAGAGTGATTCCGTGGGGGACATCGAAAACATGATTATCCGGATCCCAGGAAATCGGCGTGGCGCCCGTGTCGAACGACAGCGCATTGCTGGCGATCTGTAAAGTAATGGACACATCACCCGGTATGGGATTGCCCCCGTTGGCCTGGTTTTCGTGAAAACTGAAGCTGGTGGTATAGGGCTGGAGCGAAACGGTGCCCACCTGGCGCAACGTGCTGCCGATCGGATCGAAGTAAAGGGTGTCCGAGAAGGTGTCGAACTGGACCACCGTGCCGCCGTATGGGTGGGTGGTGTTGTCCACCTGCGGCGTACGATCGGTCATGTTGATCTCCCCGAATCCGCTGGTTGCATCCGAGAAGGAGTATTCCTGGGCGTTTCCGAACAGGCTAAAACCCGGTGTGATCAGGACCAACAATGCGCCACGCAGCAGCGTCCGTGAGTTCATAGGTATCATTGCTCCGGAGACCGAGAAACATGGAGCAACCCGACAATAATTTCAAGTGGCACGCCCTGGGTCAAGAAGAATGGGCTGATCGCGCAGGCAAAATAAGGTGACCTTTTGCCAATTTTTACGATTCGCCCAGGAATGAGACAGCCTAATGTCAAGGACATGCAGCGCGAGCCGATTCCATGTGTTTCACGGAAGCGCGTTTGCGGTGACACGACCAAGCGAAGGATGAGGCGGGAATTAGAAGGAGAAAAATCACTATGAAAATGCTGGTGCAATTGTGGCACAGCCGGGTTTGCGGCTGTCATTCTGAGGAACGGGAACAGGTGTGGCGCGGGTGGCGCAAATTGCTTTTCCCGGTGGTGAGCCTGGCAGCGCTGCTGTGGTTCCTGGTGAGGGTCATTCCCAAGCCGAGCCGGGCGACCTATCCCTGCCAGCAGGCGGCGTTTCCGCTGGCCTCGGCATTCGTGGTGTGGCTGATCGCCCTGAAGGTGGGAATCATCGCGGCGGTTCGTGCGCGGATGCCGAAATTGAAACCGGTCTTGATCGGAATTTGCGGCCTATTGGTGGTGGGTCTGGCCGCATGGGGCGCAAGCGAAGCCGCCAAGAGCCTGCGCGGGCCATGGGTCCCGAGCGATCCCCCGAATTCGCCAATGGGTGTGGCAAAGGGAATTTTTCCCGGACGCGTTGTGTGGGTCCGCGACACGAACGCAACGCCGTGGAACGGCGATACGAATTCCGGGGCGCATTGGTGGGATGACAACACCGGGGTCAACCAGCAGGCAGTGGACCGGATGACATCACGATCACTGCAGGCGCTGACCGGCGCGAGCAGCGATGCGCAAGCGTGGGACAAGCTCTTCAAATATTTCAACAGCACGCACGGGCGCGGTGAGGTGGGATATCGCAAGGGCGAAATAGTGGCGCTCAAGCCGAATTGCAACAACGCCTACGCCGGCTACGGCGACGTGGATAACCAGATCGACGCCTCCTCGCAGGCGATTCTCTCGATGCTGCATCAACTGGTGGACGAGGCGGGTGTGCCGCAGAACAATATTGTGGTGTACGAGGCGGTGCGCGTTGTCGCGGATCGGATCTACAATCCCTGTCACGCGAAATTCCCGGGAGTCATCTGGATGGATTCGAAGGGCAACGGAACAAATGGCCGGCAGGCGCCGAACTGGCACAAGGACGCATTCGATTATTCCATGACGAACACGGGTTGCGGACGCGACGTGCCGGAACTCGTCTTTCAGTCCACATATATAGTCAATATGGCGCTGCTGAAGGGGCATCCGACCACCGGCGTGACGTTGACCGCGAAAAACCATTACGGCTCGATCGACGGACGGGAACACAAGAATTACATCAACACCTGGCAGCACCAGATGGGAATTTACAATCCATTCGTTGACCTGATCGGAACCAAACAACTCGGCGGAAAGACCGTGCTGTTCATGGTGGACGGTCTCTTCGGAACTCGGGACGCCAACGATCCAGTCGTTCCGAAATTCGCGGCGTGGACCAATTTGTTCGGCGGGCAATGGTCGGCGAGCATCCTCATGTCGCAGGACCCGGTGGCGATTGATTCGGTGGGACTGGATTTTCTGCGGTATGAATTCGGGAGTTACCTGGCGTCGAGCCACGGCCCGGGGCACGAGTTTTTTGCGGACAATTATCTGCATGAAGCCGCGCAGGCAGACCATGCGCCGTCGGGAATTTCGTACCACCCCGACGGCGTTCCGCTGGCCAGCCTGGGCGTCCACGAGCACTGGAACAACGCGCAAGACAAGCAGTACAGCCGGAACCTCAGTCCCACGGGCAAGGGAATCGAACTCTACATGGTTGGCGCTGAGGAAAAGAAGATCGGCAGCGCAGGGCAGGAGAGAATGGCGAGCGTGCGGTAGCACCTGCAACCAGCAGTGTCCTTATACATTTCGCCCCGGGCCATTTCGTCGTTGACGCTTTCGGCCAAGTCGAGGTTCGCTCTGGGTGCTGCTTGAATACCGCAATTGTCACCGGAGCCAACGGATTCATTGGCTCGCACCTTGTTCATCGCCTGCTCGCGCGCGATTGGCGTGTCCATGCAATCGGCCGCGGCAAGGCGGGAACTTCTTGGGGCAACCGTGTGGCACCCGCCCTGATGGAGGTCTCGGATTCTTCCCCGAATGGCGACTCGCTGCTCTGCCACGAAGCCGATCTTAACGCGCCCGCGCCGCTCCTTTTCCGCCAACTCCGAGTTGCGCCCGACACCGGCATTCTCTTCCATGTCGCCGGCGACACCCGCTTCACCCCCGCCGACCCGAAACGTCAACAGCAGGTCAACGTGGATGCCGCCTTGAACGTCATTCGCGGGTTCCGCCGACATGTCGGCCGCGTGGTCCATGTGAGCACCGCCTATGTTGCCGGGGACCGCACCGGCTTGATCCGCGAGGACGACCTCGACTGCGGGCAGGGCTTTCACAACAGCTACGAACGGAGCAAGTACGAAGCAGAAAAGGCGCTTACCGCCCTCTGTCGTGAATTGTCGGTTCCGCTGGTCATCGTCCGACCCGCCATCATTATCAATGATCGCCGCACGGGCCGCGCTTCCACCTTCACCCACCTCAATGCACTCGTCGAGGTAATCAGCCGACTCCAGGACTACTACGGAATTCCGGACGGCCAGGTGGTCAGCCGCAAGATTCGACTCCTGGCTGACCCTCGCGCCCGCCCGAACCTTGCGGCCGTGGATTCCATCATTCCGCCGCTGCTCGAAATTGCCCAAGCCCCGGATTCTCCGGGCAGAACATTCCATCTCTGCCATCCCCGCCCGCAATCAAATGCCGAAATTGTCGACCTGATCTGCGACGCTTTTCAGGTGAAGGGAAAACTGGAGCTCGAATTCGTCAATCGCGTCGAGAAGCCCGTGAGCCGCACGGAGGAAATGATTGTCCGCTCGTTAAAAGTGTACGCGCCCTATCTCAATTCCCGATCCGAATTTGACCTCGCCAACGCCCGGGCGGCGGTCCCTGATTACGATTCCCACTTCTCAACACTCGACGTTCCGTTCATCCGCAAGGTCATCGAATTCCAGCGGGCGCACCGGAAATGACCACCCGCCATACTCGCGCTTGATTCCCGGCGCTTGTAGGGGGAATGTCATGGCGAGGCGGCACTGATGGGAATCGGTGCCGCCTCGCCATTTTCTTTTGTTCAGCTATGGAACTGCACGGGAAAAGTATTGTCGGCGGA
>Ga0070741_10002528_pt1 | contig 48751 bp, 47 predicted proteins | sample Coa_R1_4_FD_66440 | JGI IMG/M metagenome (GOLD analysis project Ga0070741, IMG submission 66440) | Surface soil microbial communities from Centralia Pennsylvania, which are recovering from an underground coalmine fire - Coalmine... | ecosystem: Environmental > Terrestrial > Soil > Unclassified ... | reverse complement strand
AAGACCGTTCAGCAGCTGCTGGGTCACGAAAACCTCGCAACCACGCAGATCTATACGCATGTTTCGGTGGAGCGTCTGCGCGAAGTGGTGGCCAAAAGCCACCCCCGCGGAGGAAAGCGAACCTGAGCCCTATCGCGCCCTGATCAGCACCTGCTGCCGAGACGTTCCCGGATACAGAACAAGCTGATCTCCCCTAAGCGAATACGGAATCAGGAACCGGCCGGAAACGGGCTCTCTTGATGCGGTGGTGCCTTCGCTCACGTTGAACAGCCGGACGGATTTCTCCGTGGCTTCGTACTCTCCGACAGTCAGATACGATCCGTGCGGGTTGGCAAACCTTCGAACGAAACGATGATCGCGATCGAATTCGATCATGAACAGCGTGTCCTGCCGCTCGATGCTCACCCAGCGTCCGGTCAGGTCCACGGTCTTCGGTGTGGTCTTCGCGCATCCGGCGATCCAAACCGCCGCCGCAATCAGCGATATCCGGTACAACATCGCTCGTGCCAAAAAACCAGTGGAACGATCAACAGGCAAATGCAATTTCGGGTCTCGAACTGTTAGCATACCGTTCGCGCCTGCTTGCTTCCGACCGGAGTGTGATCAACGTTTTTGGGGGCAACACCAGCAGCAAACTGCGCGAACACGATCACCTGAACCGCCAAGTCACGGTTCTTTGGGTGAAGGGCAGCGGTTCGGACATGGCCGATTGCACCGGCGCCGATTTTGCCGGGCTGAGGCTGGATGAAATCCTTCCGCTGATGCGCAGAGACGAGATGACCGACGAGCAGATGGTCGCGTACCTTGCAAGATGCAGTTTCGAACCCGGCAGGCCCCGGCAGTCCATCGAAACTCTGCTCCACGCCTTTCTGCCGTTTCCCGAAGTGGATCACACCCATCCCGACGCGGTGATCGCGTTGGCTTGCACCCGCCGCGGAAGAGATGCCGCAAATGAGGTGTTTGGCGAAAGAATGTCTTGGGTTGATTACATCCGGCCCGGATTTTTGCTTTCAAAGCGAATCGCCGAAGCGGTTGCGCAAAACCCCCGCGCGGAGTGCGTGGTGATGGGAAAACACGGCTTAGTCACTTGGGGCACGAGCGCAAAAGAGTCGTATGACAACACCATTCGGATTATTTCGGAAGCCGAAGCCGCAATTAAAGAAGCAGACAAACGCGTTTGGACAGGCGCATCGAATCCGGTGAACAAAAACAGTTATGTGTGGCTTCCTGTGCTGCGCGGCGCGATCTCAAAAAATCGTCATCACGTTTTGGCAGTTGACCAATCTGAACGGATTGTCAGCATGGCAAACACTCCGAGCGCCAAAACGCTTTCGCAGATCGGTGCGGCATGCCCCGACCATCTTGTGCACGTGAAACGCAATCCGTTGTATTTGGAATCAACCGAAAATGACGAAGCCATCCGCAACGCCGTAGACGAATATCGGGCAGCGTATGAATCGTATTTCGAAGCGCACCGCGCGGAAGGCGATAAGATGTTCGATTCGGCGCCCCGCTGCTGCTTGATTCCGGGATTCGGTCTGGCTGCGGCGGGCCGCGACGAAAGGCTTGCCGACGTTCCGCGCCAGCTGTATCATCGCGCGGTCGAGGTGATCGAAGGAGCCGAAGTTTTGGGCGGCTACGAGAGCCTGACTCCCGCCGAAGCGTTTGGAATCGAATACTGGCCGCTGGAACTTTACAAACTCAGCCAAAGGCCGCCCGAAAAAGAGCTGGCAGGGCGCATTGCCGTCGTAACCGGAGGCGGCAGCGGGATCGGTTTGGCGAGTGCCAAAAGATTGGCCGAGGAAGGCGCGCACGTGTGCATTGCCGACATCGTTTTGGAAAACGCGCAGCGCGCTGCGGATGAAATCGGCACGCGCGCATTTGCGGTGAAGGCCGATGTGACGAACGAAACCGAAGTGGTTGATGTTTTCAAAGCGTGCGTCAACCGATGGGGAGGGCTCGACATTCTGGTTTGCAGCGCAGGGATCGCGAGTTCGGCAGCGATCGAAGACACCGAACTTGCGGAATGGGAACGGAACTTTGCGGTTTTGGGGCGGGGTTATTTTCTTGCATCGCGCGAAGCGTTTCGCATCTGGAAGCGGCAGAACATCGGCGGGTCGCTGGTGTTCGTTACCAGCAAAAACGCCGTTGCGGCGGGCAAAAACGCCGGCGCCTATTCGGCGGCCAAAGCCGCAGAGCAGCATCTTGCAAGGTGCCTTGCAGAAGAGGGAGGCGCACACGGAATTCGCGTGAACTGCGTGATGCCTGATGCAGTGCTGCAAGGCTCTTCGATTTGGGGGAGCGCGTGGCGAAAACAGCGCGCCGAAGCGTACGGAATTCAACCCGAAGAGTTGGAAGAGTTCTATCGCAAGCGCACGACGCTCAAGCGCAACGTTTATCCAAAGGACATCGCCGAAGCGGTGCTTTTCTTTGCCTCGGACCGCTCTTCAAAAACCACTGGAGCGGCGCTGACCGTGGATGCGGGAGTATCAAGCGCGTATCTTCGGTAGAATGTCAGGCAGTTTATGAGCATAAAGTCGCGACAAAAACCCTCAGCAATTCATGCGGGCAAAAACGGAGCCCGAAAGCGCAAGCCGGTGGCGCGTGCGCTCGGTCTTACCCACGAAGATATCGCCCGCTATCATCGCGAGATGCAGCAGGAACCGAGGTTTTTGCTTGCGCGCAATGCGGTTGCCAACAGTTCGGTTCATTCGGTGGCAAAATCGCGGCCGGTGGTCGCCGGTGCGCGCCACACGTTTTCGCATCATCTGAATGTTGGGGCCGCAACAAGCCAAAACATGAGCGGAAGGTGCTGGCTGTTTGCAGGCCTCAATGTGATGCGCGTGGCTGCGATCAAGAGCATGAACCTGGACGAGAAGTTCGAACTTTCGCAGTCGTATCTGATGTTTTGGGACAAGCTGGAAAAGGCGAACTATTTTCTGCACAACATTCTTTGCACGCTGGATGAACCCGTTGGCAGCCGATTGCTCGATTGGCTTTTGACCAGTCCGATTCAGGATGGCGGGCAGTGGGATATGTTCGTAAATCTCATCAACAAATACGGTGTGGTTCCAAAATCGGTGATGCCCGAAACCGACAGCAGCAGCAACACTGCATTGATGAACGGCATCATTACTGCCAAACTCCGCGAATTCGCATGCAAACTGCGCGATGCGAGCCGATCGTCCACGCCCGCCGAACTCGAACAGATGAAGGATGAGTTCATGTCGGTGATTTATCGCATGCTGTGCATTCATTTGGGAGAGCCTCCGACTCATTTCGAATGGCAGTGGCGCGACAAAAAACAGAAATTTCACCGTGATGGAAACGTAACACCGAAGCAGTTTTACAAAAACCATGTGGGAATTGATCTCGACGATTACGTTTGTCTGATCAACTGCCCTCAAAAGACAAAGAGATACAACACGCTGTATACGGTGGAGTTTTTGGGCAACATGGTCGGCGGACATCCAATACGATATCTGAACGTTGAGATGGATGTGATGAAAGCCGCTGCCGTGAAGCAGATCGTTGCCGGAGAATCGGTCTGGTTTGGCTGCGATGTGGGCAAAATGCTGGATCGAGACCTGGGCATTTTGGATATGAATGTTTACGATTACGAACTTGTTTACGGAACCAAGCCCGAACTCGACAAGGCGCAGCGGTTGGATTATGGACAAAGCTGCATGACCCACGCCATGGTGTTTTCGGGAGTAGATTTGGACGCATCGGGCAAGCCGAGGAAATGGAGGGTGGAAAACAGCTGGGGCGAAAAAATCGGGGATAAAGGGTTTTTGATTATGACCGACAGGTGGTTCGACGAATATATGTACGAAGTGGTTGTGCAGAAAAAGTATGTCTCACAAAAGATCCTTGCCGTTTTGAAAACCGCCCCGGTGAAACTGCACCCTTGGGATCCGATGGGCACTTTGGCGCGCTCAGGATGATCGTAACGCAGCGCGAACAGTTCGACCATTTGGCACAAAACGGCGCGCGCGTTCCAGTTTATGCCGAGATTCTCGCCGATTTGGAAACCCCAGTCACCGCGTATTGGAAGCTTGCACACGAATCGAACTGGTCGTTTCTTTTGGAATCGGTGACGGGCGGCGAACACCTTGCACGATACAGTTTCATCGGCGCAGATCCCGATTGCATCATCCGTGCAGCGGGCCAAAAGGTGGAAGTTGTTTCGCCGGACAATAAACAAAGCGAAGCCCGAACCCTCACAAATGACGAGAGCGTTCTTGATGTTTTGGCATCGCATCTTCTCGAAAAGCCTTACGCGCACAACCCGAAACTGCCCAAGTTCATCGGCGGCGCCGTTGGGTTTGCATCTTATGATCTTGTGCGCCATTTCGAACGTCTGCCAGACAAGAACCCCGACGATCTGCGCTGCGACGATCTCTGCTTCATGCTTTGCCCAACGGTCGTGGCATTCGATCATGCTCAAAATCGGATTTTGGTGATCTCAAATGCGTTGCAAGGGGAATACGACTTGGCCGTCCGCCGCATTCAAGAAGTCGTAGAAAAACTTCGAAGACCGCTGCCCGATCTGCCTTCCAAGCCGTCCGATCAGGTTCCTGCGTTCGAATCGAACATGACCAAACAACAGTATGAAGATGCGGTTCGTGAAGCGGTCAACCGAATCGCAATGGGCGAAGGCGTGCAGTTTGTTCTCAGCCAGCGGTTTTCTTCGCGAAGCGGCGCGCCGCCCATATCCATCTATCGAGCGTTGCGATCCATCAACCCGTCGCCTTACATGTATCTGCTGAATTTGAACGCAACGCAGATTGTGGGAGCGTCGCCCGAAATCTTGGTTTCCTATGAACGCGGCATCGCGCGAGTGCGGCCCATCGCCGGGACAAGACGGCGGGGCAGTTCGGATGCCGACGATCAGCGTTTGGCATGCGAACTGCTCAGCGATGAAAAAGAACGCGCCGAACACATCATGCTCGTGGATTTGGGGCGGAACGATTTGGGCAGAATCGCGAAGCCGGGAGGCGTCCGCCTCAACGAATTCATGACGATAGAAAAATACTCGCACGTGATGCACATTGTGAGCGATGTTTCAGGGGAAGTTCGCGAGGATGCGAACTGCTTCGATGTGTTCAAGGCGTGCTTTCCAGCAGGAACGGTTTCTGGAGCCCCAAAAGTGCGGGCGATGGAGATCATAGACGAACTCGAAACCTCTCGGCGCGGGCTGTATGCGGGCGCTGTGGGCTACTTCGGATTCGATGGCGAAATGGATATGGCGATCGCCATCAGAACCATTCTGATCAAGAACGGCATTGCCTACATCCAGGCCGGCGCTGGAATCGTATATGATTCGGTGCCCGAAAACGAGTGGCAGGAGTGCCGCAACAAAGCCGAAGGAGTCTTCTTGGCTGTGGAAATGGCCCACAAAGGGTTTTCATGAGTTATCTTGTTATTGACAATTACGATTCGTTCACTTATAACATCGTGCAATACATGCAGGAACTTGGAGCCGATGTGATCGTCAAGAGAAACGATGAAGTGAACGCGGAGTTCATCCGCCGGATGCAGCCGGAAGGCATCGTTCTGAGCCCCGGACCAGGGACTCCTGACAAAGCCGGCCAGATCGAGTCGCTCATCTTGGAATTTGCGGGCGAACTGCCGATTTTTGGGGTGTGCCTGGGAATGCAGGCGATCGGCGAAGCGTTCGGCGGCAAAATCACTCGAGCCAAAAAGATCATGCACGGAAAAGCCAGCAAAATCCATCATTCAGGCGAGGGTGCGTTCCGCTCGCTGCCCAATGAATTCGAGGCGATTCGGTATCACAGCCTTGTCATCGAACAGGCCAGCCTGCCCGACTGCCTGCAAGTAACCGCAACAAGCGACGACGGCGAAATCATGGGCGTTCGGCACAAAACGCACAATGTTGAGGGCGTGCAGTTCCACCCCGAAAGCGCGCTCAGCGAGCACGGTAAAATGCTCCTCAAAAACTGGCTGGCTTCTACCAACCCACGCTTCGGCGAAACCTCAAAGGAACGTCCATGATCGCGCCGATCTCCTTCTTGATTCTTTCGATTCAAACCGACAAAACCGCCATTGAATGGAAGCCGGTCAAAGGCGCCGTCGTGAAGCAGAAAATGGTGCTCCAGGCTAACCTTCAATCGGGCGGAGATTTCGCAACGCTTACTGTAACCAGCACAAACGAGCGAAAATGTGTGGATGTAAAGTCAAACGGAAACGTGACCGTCGAAGTCCGGCAGATGGATCTGATCGTTGCGGTGGGTGGACAGAATATCAATCAGCCGCCTCCGCAGGGCGTCTTGAGCATCGAATACACAAAGTTCGGCGAAGCGGTGGGGCTGTCGGGATCGGTGCTGCCCACACCCAACGAGCTGGAACTCGCCGCCGCAATGCGAACCCTGTACCCGCAAACTCCCGTTGCCAAGGGTGAAACGTGGAAAGTTTCAAGGCCTGCCAACGCCGAATGGGGCACATCAGGCTGGGAATCCACATTCAAATTCGAGGGGAGTGAAACCGTCGAGGGTCGAAAGGCGTACAAGATAACGCTGGTTCACCGTCAGACCGCGGGTTCTTCGGGCGTCAGTTCCACGGGGACGGTTTGGCTGGATCAGCAAGACGGCATAGAACTCAAAGCCGAATACCGTTTGAAAAACGTGGACTTCGGCCAAGGTTTGAAGGCTGCCGACGCCACAGTCAGGCTGACCCGTCTACAATAGCACTCAGGAAAACCATATGAAAGCAAAAACCGTTCTCGCCGTCGTTTGCCTCGCGTCCCTCGCTTTGGCAACCCAATCCACACCCAAACTTGCCTGGAACCCGAAAGTGGGCGCCACGCTCGAATACGCCATCCAGGCAGATTCGAAGGATTCCACCGGAATGACCGTCAATTTCAAGGCCGACCAGGTGGTGAAGTGCACCAAAGTCGAAGGAGGCAAAATCACCCAAGAAACACGAATGAAAAACATCAAGATCGTGGTGAACGGTCAAGACTTGGGCGATCTTGGAGACAACGGCGACCAGGCCGTAACCACCGTGTTCGCGAGCAACGGCGAACTGCTCGAAGCGGGTGATGACGGCAACCCCCGCCTTATCCAAACCTTGGTGTTTTTGTATCCCACCGAAGAAGCCAAGCTGGGCCTCACCTGGACCCGAGAGTTCAAAGGCAAAGATGCCGTGCCCGCAAGCAAAACCACCTTCACCTACGCCGGCCTTGAGGACGTGTCGGGAACCAAATGCCACAAAGTGAAAGTTGAGTTCAAAGAGCTGTCGGGAGACGCACCGATGTCGGTCAAATGCACCGCATGGCTCGCAACCGATACCGGCGACATGGTTAAGTGGAACGGTGAGTACAAAAACGTGGTATGGCAGGAAGGGATGCCCCCCGCCGACGCCACAATGAAAGTGGAACGCAAGAAGTCGGCTTAGACACTCTCTGCCCCTCAACTTCCTTCGGCTGGCGCGTGCGAACCACGGGCCAGCCGTTTTCCTTTTGGAACCGAATGAATCCAAAAAGCGTTCGTTTATGGTGTACAATAGACGCAAGCAACTTGAGTCTATTAGGCTAAAGAAATGAGATTTGACCGGTTTACATTAAAGGCGCAGGATGCGATCCAGGCGGCACAGTCCGAGGCCGAGCGGCATCATCACACGAACATCGAGCCCGAGCATCTGCTGAAGGCGCTTCTGGTGCAGGAGGATGGGGTTACGGGGCCGTTGGTCGAAAAGGCTGGGGCTTCGCCGATGAGTTTGCGTTCCCAAGTGGATTCGGAACTTGCTCGCATGGCGAAGGTCGAGGGCGCTTCGAGTTACGGTTCGAGCGTCAGTCCCTCGCTGAAGCGGTGTCTCGATGACGCGTTCGATGCAGCCGAGAAGATGGGGGATGAGTACGTCTCCACGGAGCACCTTCTGGTTGGAATTGCGATGGAAACCAAGAGCGCCGCGGGGAGGATTCTGCGTGCGGCCGGGCTCGATCAGAAGGTGCTGCTTCGCGCCATCGAATCGGTGCGCGGCGGCAGACGGGTAACCGATCAAAACCCGGAGGAGAAGTATCAGGCGCTCGAAAAATACGGCCGCGACCTGACGAAAGCCGCGAGGCAGGGCGGGCTCGATCCGGTGATCGGTCGCGACGAAGAGATTCGCCGCGTGATTCAAGTGCTCAGCCGAAGAACCAAGAACAACCCCGTTTTGATTGGTGAACCCGGAGTGGGAAAAACGGCGATAGTGGAAGGGCTGGCTCAAAGGATCGTGGCGGGAGACGTGCCGGAATCGCTGCGCGACAAGTCGGTGGTTGCTCTCGACATGGGCGCCTTGGTTGCCGGTGCGAAATTCCGCGGCGAATTCGAAGAGCGTTTGAAGGCAGTGTTAGAGGAGATCAAAAACTCCGACGGCGGCATCGTTTTGTTCATTGATGAGATGCACACGTTAGTGGGCGCGGGGCGTGCGGAAGGGAGCATGGACGCCGCGAACATGCTCAAGCCGATGCTGGCGCGCGGTGAACTTCGTTGTGTGGGCGCAACAACGTTGGATGAGTACCGCAAATACATCGAAAAGGATGCCGCGCTCGAAAGACGGTTTCAACCGGTATACGTGGATGAGCCGAGCACCGAAGACACGATTGCGATCCTTCGCGGCCTGAAAGAAAGGTACGAACTGCATCACGGAGTAAGAATTTCAGACAGCGCGATCGTTGCGGCCGCCGTTCTCAGCAGCCGCTACATCAGTGATCGGTTTCTTCCTGACAAGGCGATTGATCTGATTGACGAGGCCGCGAGTCGGTTGCGCATCGAAATTGACAGCGTGCCGATCGAAATAGACACGATTGACGGGCGGTTGCGCCAATTAGAAATCGAAAGACAGGCGCTGAAAAAAGAGGACGATGCCGCAAGCAAAGAGCGTCTTGAAAAGCTCGAACGCGAATTGAGCGAACTGAACGAAGAGCGTTCACGGCTTGCCGCACATTGGCAGCAGGAGAAAGAAAAAATCACCGAAATCCGCGCATTGAAAGAAAAGGTGGATCAGAAAAAAATCGCCCTTGAACAGGCAACGCGCGAATCGGATTGGGAAAAAGCCGCACAGATTCAGCATGGCGAAATTCCAAGCCTTCAAAAGCAGATCAATCAGCTGGAGGACGAGCTTTCTCGGCTGCAAGCTGCCGGAAAAATGCTCAAAGAGGTGGTGGATGAGGATGACATCGCCGAGGTGGTTTCGAAATGGACGGGCATCCCGATCAGTCGTTTGGTGGAAGGCGAAATTGCCAAACTCATTCAAATGGAAGACCGCCTTCACGAACGGGTGATCGGCCAAGACGAGGCGATCCGAGCGGTCTCCGATGCGATTCGCCGTTCGCGTTCTGGAATTTCCGACCCGAACAGGCCGATGGGTTCGTTTCTGTTTCTGGGGCCAACCGGCGTCGGCAAAACCGAACTCGCGCGTGCGCTCGCAGAGTTTTTGTTCGACGATGAGCGCAACCTCGTGCGCATTGACATGAGCGAATATCAGGAGCGGCACACGGTGGCGCGTCTGATCGGCGCACCGCCTGGCTATGTGGGCTACGAAGAGGGCGGGCAGCTGACCGAAGCCGTGCGCCGAAGACCGTACAGCGTTGTGCTGCTCGATGAAATTGAAAAGGCCCACCCTGAAGTTTTCAACGTGCTGCTGCAGTTGATTGACGATGGACGCCTGACAGATGGTCAAGGCAGAACCGTGGATTTCAAAAACACCCTTGTCATCATGACGAGCAATCTGGGTTCGTCGGAATTCGGCGAAGCCGCCTTCGGCGAAGAAGGCGTGCGCGAACGCGTGCTCGAGCACGTGCGCTCATTTTTCCGTCCAGAGTTTTTGAATCGAATTGATGAGATTGTGGTTTTCCATGCGCTCGGATCGAACGATATTCGACAGATTGTCAGCCTTCAAATCCGGCTGCTGGCAAAACGGTTGAAAGAACGAAACATTTCGATCGAGCTGAGCGAAACCGCCGAAAGCGAGCTGGCGGCCGAAGGGTTCGACCCCGCATATGGCGCAAGGCCTCTGAAACGCGTGATTCAGAACAAAGTGCTGAACCCACTGGCGAAGCAGATTCTTGAGGGTGCCGTGCGCGACGGCGATTCGGTGTTCGTTGATTTCAGCGACGGTCAGTTCCGCTTCTCACCCAAATCTCCGGTGCGCACCGAATCGTAGGTATCTTTCCTCATTATGAGGAAGTTATTGCCCGTTGGGCTTGCGCTTGCTGTCTGTTTATCACTCCCGGCTCAGCCGGCTGTGGGCATTTGGACGGGCAAGCTCGATACGGGCGCGATCTCCCTTCGCATCGTCATTCGCATTCGGCAGGAAAATGGGATGCTAAAAGCGGTTTTGGAAAGTCCCGACCAAACGACTCAAACGTTCGATGCGGATTCGGTGCGGCTCGACGGCAGCAATCTGATCATCGAATTCAAAAACCTGAACGCAAAATTCGAAGGCAGAATCGCAGCCGATGAAAAATCCATCTCAGGATCGTGGACCCAAGGGGGAGCCGCGCTGCCGCTGTTGCTCGCAAAAACCGATCGGATCGTCGGGCCGAATCGTCCACAAGAACCCAAGCCGCCTTTTCCGTATGACTCCATCGAGGTTAAGTTCGAAAACCCCGCTGCCAAGGCGGTGTTTGCCGGAACGCTCACGATTCCAAAATCGGCGGTCAAACCTCCGGTGGTGGTGATGGTGACGGGTTCCGGCGGCCAAGACCGCGATGAAACTTTGTTGGGGCATAAGCCTTTTTGGGTGATCGCCGACTATCTGTCGCGGCACGGCATTGCGGTTTTGCGATACGACGATCGGGGCGTCGCAAAATCCACGGGGGATCGAACCAAGGCAACCACATTGGATTTCACCGACGACGCGCTTTGCGCCGTTCGGTTTTTGAAATCACGAAAAGATGTGAATCCACAAAAGATCGGAATCATCGGACACAGCGAAGGCGGACTGATCTGCGCGATCGCCGCATCCAGATCGCGCGACGTTGCGTTCATCGTTTCGATGGCGGGAACGGGCGTGCCTGGAGAGGACGTGATTGTGGAACAGTCCGCGCGCATCGCCAAGGCGATGGGAGTCGAAGAAGAAAAGATCGCAAAAGACGCGGCTTTCCGAAAGAAACTGTTCGATATCCTCACCGATGAAATTCCCGATGACGAGGCGAAGACTAAGGCGATCGAACTCGCCAAATCGAACTGGGCGAGCCTTTCGGAGCCGGAACAAAAAGCGTTTGGATCGAAAGAAGGCTACGCTGCCGCTGTCGCAGGCCCCGCGGCGACGGCGTGGTTCCGGGAGTTCTTGGTGTTGGACCCTTCGGAGTTTTGGGTGAAAGTCAAAGTGCCCGCGTTGATACTAAACGGCGAAAACGACCTGCAAGTCATCGCCGATCAAAACGTCCCGGCGATTGAAAAATGCTTGAAGGAAGCGGGCAGCAAAGCGTACACTGTAAAGCGGTTTCCGGGCCTCAACCACCTTTTTCAAACTTCAAAAACGGGAGCGCCTGCCGAATATGGCGAGATTGAACAGACCATCGCCCCCGAGGTTCTTGAAACGATTGCCAACTGGATTCTGAAGATCACAAAATGAACACCGTTTCTCGGTTAGATTCGGCTTTCATCGTGATTGACGTTCAAGATGCGTTCTTGGCTCCTGTGGCGGACAAAGCGCGGATCATTTCTCGCACGAAGTTTCTGATTGAAAACGCAAAACTGCTTTCGGTTCCCATCTTGGCAACCGAACAGTACGCTTCCCGCATGGGAGTGACCACTGCCGAAGTTCTCGATGCGCTTGGCCCGGAGTGCCAGCGGTTTGATAAACTCTGTTTTTCGTGCGCGAAAAGCGATCCGTTTCGATCAGCCCTCAGCGGGTTGCGCAAGCCCCAACTGGTGCTTGGGGGAATCGAAACGCACATCTGCGTGGCTCAGACTGCGCTCGATCTGCACGAAGCAGGCTGGCAGGTGTTCGTTTGCGCGGATGCCGTCGGTGCGCGATCGCGGCTTGCGCATGAAATCGCGTTGGCGCGGCTCGCATCCGCAGGATGCATCATTACGCACACCGAATCGGTCTGCTATGAGTGGCTTTCAACCGCAGAATCCTCTGAGTTCAAGCGGGCGCTTGAAATTGTAAAGCGTTACGATGAAAGCCGCGATTGACGCAGCAATGTGATCGCCAAAAGAAAACCCTCCTTCGGCCCGCATTCCGAGATGATCGCGATGCGATGATCGTTCAGTTTTCTTGCAAGCAGCGCCAGCGCATCCTCTTCTTTTCCAGAATGGTACAAGGAGATCGCCCGCCGAAAAACGCCGCGTTTGTCGGCGGCAGCGAATTCCAAAAACAGTTCATCGCGCGAAACCGGGTCGAACAGCAGAAAGCGGTAGAACTCGCGTTCGACGTTCAGAAGCCGAGCTGCGGCGAGCAGGCAGCGCCGTCTGGCTACGCTCGAATCCATCTGTCTTGCAACGCACAGCAAGGTTTGCAGATCGTGTTCGTTTCCTACCGATCCAAGCGCGTACGCCAGTTCCGCCGATGATTCGTCCGGTTTTTCTTTCAGCAGCGTCCTGAGAGAGTCGGCGGCGCTTGCGAGTTTCAGTTCGGCGCAAGCCTCGGCAGCGGCGATGCGTACCGATGGGTATGCGTCGTGCAGCGCCCAGGAGATGACCGGCTCGCACACCGGATCACCCACGAGCCTCAGAGCCTGAATCGCTGCGCGCCGAAGTTCGGCATCTTCGGTGTTCGAGGCGGCCTCCATCAGCGGCCCCAGCGCTTTTCGAGATCGCAGCTTGCCCAACGCCCGTGCGCTTGAACGTCTCAGTGCCGACGAAGGGTTTTGAAGCAGGGAAACAAGCGCCGGCACGGCTGATTCGTCGTCGAGCGCGGCGAGGGCTTCAATCATCTCTTCATCCACGGCGTGCGGATTTTTCTGGATGAGATTCGTGAGCGCCGCAACCGCTTCTTCGCCGCCGAACTTTGACAAAGCCATAGCGGCTTCTCGGCGCACGATCGGAGACGGATCGTTGAGCAGCTGCGCGACTTCGGTTTCGGCGAAAGTCATTTTGGATTCACCTAACGTTCTAACGGCCCGCTGTTTTTCTTGAGCGCTTGCGGCTTTTTGCAAGTTTTTCATGGCAAGAACTCCGCGCGGCCTCACACCTGCCACTTGGCGCAAAAACCCTCGAATGCTCGATGAACTGGGATCAACGATTCCGATAAGAAACAACACGGCGACCAATCGGATCGCGGCGTTTGCGGCAAACAGCGCAACATAAAACGTGCGGCTGGGGGATTCTCCCGAAACCGCATTCAGCCAATAGCCGGCCGCCAAAGGTGCAATGCCCGATACGACCGCCGAAACGGCTTGTGTCAGGCCGAGCGCCTGCGCGCGGTGCTCAGGTTTCGTAACGGCAAGGGTGAAGTTAAACTGGCCTGCGTTGACTCCCGTCCATGCGACTCCTGCGCAGATGTGACCAAGCACAAGAATCGAGATGTTCCAAACATCCTTGCCTGGATAGGTGAGCGCCCAACATGCCGGCCCGCCAAAAATCAAAACTCCCGCGATGAAAAGTATCGGTTTGTTGCCGTATTTTTCGCCTAAATATCGCCAGAGCCGCGCCGACGCGACGCTCGCAATCGCCATGCATGCCGCAAGCAGCTGCAGCGTGAGCAGGTTAAGGTTCAAAACTTCCCTTGCATAAGGAAAGAAGAACGGCGCGGCCACAGTCTGGCCTACAGTAAAAACGGCAAGAAAGATCAGGAGTCTTTTCAGCGGCTTGTGTTCGAGCGCAACCAGCAGCGACTTGGGCTGATGAGATTCGGCAGGTTCGGGGTCGCGCACGGTGTCGGGCATGCGCATAAAGAAATAAAAACTCACAAACCCAAGAAGCACTCCGGCCGAGAACGTGATGCACAAACCGAGATCGGTTTGGCCGCGCGCGCGCATGAAGTCCATGAACCGGCTGGCAGGAAATCCGACGACCGCCGCAAAAGCGACCGCATAAGCCGCGCGGCGCGAAAAGTACCACGCGCGGTGACTCACCGGCACCAGTTTCGTGAGCCATTCGTTGTAGGTGGGTTGAATCATGAAAATCGAGATCGCCTGCAGTGCGACGCAACTCAGAAAGATTTCGAGACGCGGCCAATGGGCTGGCATCAGGGGCAGAAACGCGATCGGAATCCACCAAAACCGCCAAAAGAACCCTCCGACACCCACATACTTTTTGTATCGTGGAAACCTTTGGCCCAGAATGCTTCCCGGAATTTGAAGCACGCCCAACAGGGCCGAAAGCGCGAAAATAAACGCCCGAAGGCGCGAATCGGGAGTCAGCCGGATGATGAATTCGCTGTAGAAATTGCCGGCAACCAGCGCGCCGAACATCGTGGCGAACGCCAGATCGAAATTCGCGATTCTGAGCGCGCGAAGGTTTTCGAGTCTATCTCCGGCCGGCACTTTGCGCTGCTTAAGGCTACCGCCCTCTGCCGAATCAAAACTGATCGGTAAGAAACATCTGCGGCAAAAACCCGAGGCTGCGAGCCATCAAGGTCATCGTCACCTGTTCGTTTTCAACCGGTATCTGAAGGTGTTCTGCCATAGATCGAAGCCCGAGCCATTCGACCGGAGTTTGGGCAGGTACGGGTTGAAACTCAGGAAGCAGTTCCCGCACTCGTTCTTTTTCCAGCACGGCGTAGCCGCCTCTAATTCCGATGGGAGATTTCATCGTGAATCCCCAATATTCCCACCTTTTGGCATCGCGGGCCAAGCGCCGCGGGTCTTTGGAGGCCCACTGTTGGTACTGTTCCCGCACGAACGGCTCGGCAGCCGGTTCGGCGGTGCGCTCCGGCGTGGTGGGCAGCGGGCAGGAGATGACTTCATCCACTGATTGAAACCCGATGCGGCGATAAAGCCGCTCATCGGTGGCGAACAGCAGCGCTGGCGTGGGCTTGGGCGCCGCGGCGTTAATTAACGATTCGGCGAGTCCTCTTCGTCGAAAATCCGGCAGTGTCGCCACGCCTGCGATGCCGATGCCGTCGAGTTCGCCGAATCGAATCGGCACGGTGGTGAGACATGCCGCCATGCGTCCGTCTTCGAAAGCCGCCCATTTGCATTTGACGTTGAAAAAAGGTTCGCGGCGAAACACGGTTTTTGCCCTTTCGAAATCGAGATCGAACACGTCGCACAAAAGCCTAAGAAACGTCTCAGCTTCGTCGTCGCGGATGGTTCGGATTTCGGTCATCAACCCCCCGCCGGTGCGATAGGATTGCGTTCGACGTACACGCGCACCGTAACGGTTCTCTGTTTTGCCGTAAGTCCTTTTGGCATCACAACCGCGGTTTGATACTGCGTGGTTTCGGAAATGCCGTTGATATCAATGGGCGCAGTATCCAGCGTATAAGTGCCTGCCAAAAGTTTGGCGTCGCCGCTCACTTTAATCTGATTCGGAATAAGTTCATATCGGATGACGCGAAATCCAGGTGCGGGTGATCCGTTCCAAACGGGCGAAATCAGAAGGTTTTTTTCTTGCGGAGTTGGGGCGAGCGAGGGGCTGAAAGTGACTTTGGATGGCGAAATACTGAGCCCGACCACAGCGAGCCCGTCTTCATCCAAAACGGAAACGGGCCGTTCGTAAGCAACGCCGGGTTCCAGTTTGCCGATATCTACGGTGATTTGGGCGGTACGCGCGCGCATCACGCTGGCCTGCGGCCCGGAAATCACCACTTCGTCGGGCGTGAACTTATAATCGTTTCCCAAAACGTACCGTTCGCTGGTGCCGACGTATTGCGGTGGAGCGAGTTTCAACACTCTTGAAACAACTTTTTGCAAGGTAACCGCAACGAATTCGGGCCTCGGAACCACCTTGGCTTTGGTCAAAACCTCGTTGGGGACCGTAACGTGAACTCGATAGGACGAAGTCGAGGCGTCGGCCTTGCTCAAATCAACCCACGCCGTCACATCTTCGGCTTTCACACGCGGCAGTTCGCTTCCAAGCGCGCTGACCTCGACCGTCACAGTGGTCGGCCCTTTTGTAATCGCGAGGTCTTGCGGGCGGTTGCGATAATCAATCGTGATGTTGTTGAACGTGCTGCGAAGCGTGGGTTCCTCGATGCGCACCACGAGCTGCCAAAGCAGAATCGCCAAAAGCAGCGAACCGATTTTTTGCGGCCAGTTATTGAACAGCCACTTCATCCGTCCGCTCCTTCTGGGTTTTGGCGTCTGCGTTGCTGCGTTTGGATCGCTTCGGCGCAATCAGTTTTTCTGACAGATACGATTGCAAAAGGTCAGGAGTAAACCCCTCTTTGATTTTTCCGTTTTCTGCTACCGAAATCGTGCCCCGCTGTTCCGAAATCACAATCGAAAGCGCGTCGCTCTCTTCGGTAACGCCTGCCGAGGCACGGTGCCGAAGGTGCATGTGCGGCCCGATCGGCGCGGCGCTCAGGGGCAGATAACAGGCCGCGGCAATCACGGTGTTGCCCCGAATGATCACCGCTCCGTCGTGGGTCGGGCCCGATCCCGTGAACAGCTGCACCAACAAAGGCGCGCTGACCCGCGCAAGCACCGTCACTCCGTTCGCTTCGATCTCGGGAAGCCGCTTGCTGCGCTCGATCACCAAAATCGCTCCCGTGCGGGTTTTGCTCAAGTCGGCTGCGGCCGCCACAATCTCGGCGATCGTATCTTCGTGCATTTCGGCTTCTCCGCCTCCCAGCCTTTCGGGCCAAAACCCGAGTTTGCCGATCCCCTCCAGGGCCGAGCGCATTTCGGGCAGGAGCAGGATCACCAGAGCCACCGGGCCGAGCGCCAAAGCGCGATCCAGGATAAAATGCAAAGTGCGCAAACCCAATAAGTCGCTGAGGTACCAAACAACCAAGTAGATCGAAACCCCGCCGATGATGCGCCACGTGCGTGAGCCGCGGACTGCCGTCAGGAGCCGATAAGCCAAGTACGCGACAATCAGCACATCAACGAACTGAATCGTCAAAGATGTGGCGTCGTTGGAGTACTCAAACCAGTCGCGCACTGTGTTGTGCGCATAGTCTACCGGCGGAGCGGTTTGCAGGGCCGAATCGAAGGCTGCCCAAAATGGAAACAGGTTTACGAGAGCATAGATTCAAGCTCCCACGCGTTGTGATCGTGGGAAGGCCGAACGTTGGCAAATCCAGTCTGTTCAACCGCATCGCGGGCAAACGTGTGGCGGTGGTTCAAGAAAAGCCCGGCATCACGCGAGACCGGCTGTATGAACAAGCAGAATGGAACGGCCGCCGATTCGAAATCGTTGATACGGGAGGCATCCTCTTTGGCGATGATGACCCCCTGGTCGAACAGATTCGCGTGCAGGCCGAGATCGCGCTGTCCGAAGCCGATGTTGTGGTGTTTGTTGTGGACGCCGTAGATGGAGTTGTTCCGCCCGATGAACAACTCGCCGAGGCGCTGCGTTCGATCGAGGCGCCGGTTTTGGTTGCAGTTAACAAATCAGACAGCGCAGAGCGCGACGCTTTGGCAACCGACTTTTATCGGCTTGGAATCGGAGAGGTATTCCCCATCAGCGCTCTTCACAATCGCGGCATCGCGCAGCTGCTCGATAAGATCAGCGAAAGGCTTCCCGCCGAGACGACGCCGCAGGATGATTCGGAACGCTCTGCGGTGCGGATCGCAATCGTAGGCAGACCGAACGTCGGCAAGTCGTCCATCCTCAACGCCCTTTCGGGCCAACAGCGTGTCATCGTGAGCGAGATTCCCGGAACCACGCGAGACGCCGTTGACATGCAGATCGAAATCTGCGGCGAACCTGTGGTGCTTGTAGATACCGCGGGAATCAGAAGGCGCGGAAAAATTCAAGGTTCGGTCGAGTATTACATGGTGCTGAGGGCCGAACGCGCCATGCAGCGATCCGATGTTGCGATGATCGTTCTAAATGGAAGCGAACACGTTGCCGATGGTGACAAGCGAATCGCAAAAGCGGCACACGACTTGGGAAAGGCGTGCGTTTTGTGCGTGAACAAATGGGACCTGGTCGAACCGCCCGACGGGCTGCCACAGCGCCGCTCGCAAGCCAAAAAACGGTTCGCAAACGACCTGAGAGACCAGCTTCCCGAAGTGGGTTATGCGCCGATCTGCTTCGTGAGCGCTGCGCATGCAACCGGGCTCAAAGCCGCCGTGGAGGCGTGTTTGGAAGGCGCCGAAAATCAACAGTTTCGCATTCCCACGGGCGCACTCAATCGGCTGATTCGCGAAGCGGTGTTCGAAAGGCCGCTTACGCGCAAAGGCAAGAGTTTCAAAATCTATTACGCCACGCAGTCAGGAACCGCGCCGCCCACGTTTACTTTGTTTTGCAACGATCCCGATTTGGTGCATTTCAGCTATGAAAGGTATCTGCTCAACTCCATCCGAAAACAGTTTCCTTTGGAAGGTGCTCCCATCCGGTTAATGTTTCGATCGAGTCACGAAAAGTCGAAGGCAGGGGTCGCGTGAAAGTTGTGAACCACTATGAATCGCTGGGACTTGTGCCCACGGCGTCTTCTGCCGATGTCAAGCGCGCCTATCGCCGGCTTGCCCGCAAGCTGCATCCTGACGTCAACCGCGCAAAAAACGCGCAGAGACAGATGGCCGAATTGAACGAAGCGTATCGGGTGCTGATTGATCCAGATCTTCGTGCAGAGTACGATGCTGCACGCCGCTCGAGCGTCGTGGACGCTCCGCCTCCTCCCACCGTCGCTGGCGAGCTGCTGATCGAGCATGCGTACACGATTACGAACGTTCCGTCGCCGGTTTACTGCGTCGCGTTCTCGCCTAACTCTCGCAAACTCGCCATCGGTTGTTTCGATAACGTTCTCCGCGTCATTTCGGTGAAAAAAGCGAACCCACTCATCGAGCTGGAACTGCAGGGAGGTTCGTTGACCGACATGCGATGGATCAGCAACGACCGGATCGTTGCTGCGGGCGAAAGCGACCGATCTGTATACACCTGGAACGTTTCCCACGGGCGGGTAACCGAATCAAAATCCAAAAAAGCAGAATGGGTTTCTCAACTTGCGATCAGCCCCGACGGCAAGCGCATCGCTCTCGGTTCGGTGCACCGTTCGTTGGTGGTCATCGAGCGCAGATCAGGCAGAACGGTTTACATGCGAAGGCGTCACGAAAGCCCGATCTCTGCCGTTGCGTACAGTTCAGACGGCCGGCTGATCGCAACGGGCGGCGGCGACGAGGCGGTAGTTCTCTATGAAGCCGAAACCGGTTTGGAATATGCGATGCTTCGTCCCGTCGGCGCATCGCCGGTTCAAATCGCTTTCGATGCGCGCGACCGGATGTTGGGTGTGGCTCTTGCCGACCGGACGATTCGGGTTTATGCGCTGAAAACCGGGGAATCTCTCAAATCGCTTTGGGGGCACGAAAAACCGATCGAATCCATCGCGTTTCATCCCTCGGGATGGCTTTTGGCCAGCGCCTGCCGTAAGGGCGAAACCCGCCTGTGGAACGTGTTGGGAGGCAGGCTTCTGAACAAACTCACGGGACACAATGGCCCGATTAAGTCCGTGGCGTTTTCGCCTGATGGCAGGTGGCTTGCAACTGGGGGATTAGACCGCGCGGTTTCGATTTGGAGCGTGGAAGTCGGAGCGGCGCCTCAACCGGGTTGATTCAAAAACGCATCGAGATCAAGAACATATCCCCATTCGTCATAAGAAGCGTAATCTGGGTCTTCCACACGCCGTTCGGCGATCAGTTTTGCGCCGTATCTTTCGTAAACCTTGTGTGCGGTCGTCAAAAGTTTGTCCGACCAAAACTCCATCTGCGTAAAGCCTCTTCGGCGCGCTTCCTCGGCGATGGTTCTGAGCATTTTTCCGCCGATGCCTTTGCCTCGATGTTCTTTCAAAAAATACAGTCTGTGAAGTTCGCAGCGCTGGTCACACTTCGGCAGAAAACCTCCCGCGCCGACAATCGCTTCGTTGAATGCGGCAACCCAAAATGCGCCGCCCTTAGCCAGATAGTGCGTTTGGATGTCGGCGGTGTCGGCGTTGTATCTTTCGGGCTGCCACGGAAAGCCGTACTCTTCGAACACCTGTCTCACCACTTCCGAAACCGCCTCATCATCTCCCGGCTCATAAGGTCGAATGATGTATTCTTGCACGCACCGATGCTACCTTTTGGGCACACGGAGTCATGAGCGAAACCGCCTTGGTTTTGGGCGCGCACGGCCTTTTGGGGACGGAAGTCCGCAAGCAGTTCGAAGCGTGCGGGTTTGGTGTCGAGGCTCCCGACAAGCGGGAAGTTGATGTAACCAACGATCTTGATCTGCATCCATATTTTTTGCACACCCAAGCCTCGATCGTGGTGAACTGTGCGGCCTATACAAAAGTAGATGCCGCCGAAACCGAGCGCGATGCAGCGTTCGCTTTGAATGCAGGCGCCGCATTCAACATCGCGCGTTATTGCACTTGGCGGGGAATGAAACTGATTCATTTGAGCACCGATTTCGTGTTCGATGGAGAAACCGATCAACCGTATCGCGAAAACGACCCAACGCATCCGATCTCTGTTTATGGCGAAAGCAAGCTGCATGGTGAAACGCTCGTCATGGATAAGTTTCCGAAAGCGATCATCGTCCGCACATCGTGGCTGTTTGGCACCAGCGGAAACTGCTTTCCAAAAACCGTGATGCGCGCCGCCAAACAGGGCAAACCGCTGCACGTGGTGAACGATCAGATCGGAAGTCCGACCTATGCTAAAGACCTCGCCGCCGCAATCGTTTCATTGGCATCTGCCAGCGTCGAAGGCGGCATGTATCATGTGGCGAATGCAGGACGGGCGAGTTGGCATGACCTTGCGGTGGAATGTCTGAACCAAGCAGGCATTCGGGCAGAAGTTGTGCCGATTGCCACGCATGAATGGCCGGCTGCGGCTAGGAGGCCGCGGTTCTCGGTGCTCGACTGCTCCAAGTATGCAAGTCTCGGCCTGAAACCGATGCCCGATTGGCGCGATGCGGTCGCGCGTTTCGTGAACGAAGAAGCCGATTTATAATCGAAATCTGCTGGGAAAAAGTTCGCTGAGTGTGTGCACGGCGCTTTGTCCGGCTTCGGTTGCGCACACGATTTCGAAACCGATTGAATCATCCGCAAATTCTGAAAGCACCTGCAAACATGCGCCGCATGGCGGAGCGCCGTTCGCCGTGACAAGCGCGAGTGCCGATGCCGATGTGCACCCATCCGAAACCATGCTGGCAACCGCATTTCTTTCTGCGCAAATCGTGAGGCCATACGATGCATTCTCGACGTTGCAGCCGGAATAGATGCGTCCGTTCGTTCCCAGAACCGCAGCGCCCACGGCATATCCGGAATAGGGACAGTACGCATGCGTCCGCGCTGCACGCGCCGCTTCGATCAGGTTTTCAGTGTTCACTTGAAATAAACCACGGTCGCGCCCGACCCGCCTTCGCCCGGGCCGCCTTCCCGGAAACTTGAAACGTCGCTTCGTTTGCTAAGAAACGTTCGCACGACTTTTTTCAGCACTCCTTCACCTTTTCCATGAATGATTCTTACCGTGTGCAAACCCGCGAGCGATGCTTCGTCGAAGAACTTTTCCAGCATTTCGACCGCCTCTTCGGCTCGGCGATGCCGCAGGTGCAGTTCGGTTGCGGCATCCATTTTGGCGGCGATCCGCACGCGCGTGCCCGTCGAGGTCGGCGGCGCCTGTTTTTGCTCAGATTTTCGAATGTCGTCGGCAGAAACCTGAAGTTTCATCACGCCGACTTGCACGGTGATTTTGTCATTCGATCCGATTTTAACAACCCGCCCAAATTGATTCGAACTTTTTAAAGTTACGTGATCGCCGACTTTGAATAACTCTTGCGGCGCGGACAACCCGCCTCGCAATTCATCGCGCACCGCTTCGAGATCAAGTTGAATCTGCTGCGCGGCTTTGATCATCTCTTCGCGGTCGGCATCGGAAACGGCGGCTTGTTCGGATAAGGAGTTCAGGTGCTCCAAAAGTTCGGTGTATCTGTTTTTGGTTTCGAGAATCGCGTTAGAAATCTTTTCTTCCAGCTGCATTTTGGATTTGTGCAGCCGGTCTTTCCATTCGTCGCGTTCGGTTTGAAGTTTGCGCTCCTGCGCTTCTAAGTTGCGCGTGATCATCGCCGCCTGTTCCCTTTCTTCGCGTGCCTGCTTCAACGCCAAGTCCAGTTCCGAGGAGATTTTTCGATCCGAAACCGCTTCGTCTCCCATGTGCGTTTCCGCCCGGTCAATCACATCGCTGGGGATTCCGTAACGAAGCGCGATTTCGAGCGCGTGGCTCGCTCCGGCTGCGCCGGGCTGCAAGCGAAACGTCGGCCTCAGGGTTTCCGCATCGAACTCCATCGCGGCGCAAAAAAACCGTGGGTCGGATTGCGCAAACTGTTTGAGCTCTCCAAAATGCGTGGACGCCGCCGCGATCGCTCCTTTGTCGGCAAGTTTTTCAAGAATCGCTCTGCCGAGCGCGGCTCCTTCTTTGGGGTCGGTGCCTGCTCCGACCTCGTCAATCAGCACCAAGGTTCCGCGCTCTGCGGTTTTTAGTGCGTGCGCCAAGTTCTTCAGATGCCCGCTGAACGTGGATAGCGATTGCTGAAGGCTTTGCTCATCGCCGATGTCGGCGCGCACACCCGCGAACGGGCCGTACGTCACCGCATCTGCCGGAGGAAAAATTCCGGCTCCGATCATCAATGCATACAGCCCGATGATTTTGAGCGTTACCGTTTTGCCGCCGGTGTTTGGGCCTGTGATGAGCATCGAACCAAACTTCCCGCCGACTGAAACGGTGATCGGCACAGACGCCGTTCTATCTATCAGCGGGTGATGGGCCGACCGCAGAAACAAACACGGTTCACGCACCAAAACCGGTTTTTCGCAGTGAAAATCTTGTGCGTGGCGCGCTTTGGCAAAAAGCACGTCAATTTCGGCGATCGCATCGAGCCCGTCGGAAATCTCCGCAGCGTGCGCACCCACCTCGGCGCTCAACTGCGCAAGGATCCGTTGCGCCTCTTCTCTTTCGATGGATTCCAACTGCCGAAGCTTGTCGTCGGCCTCGATGATTTCCTGCGGCTCGATGAACAGCGTTTGTCCGCTCGCGCTCGCATCGTGCACGATTCCCGGCACGCGGTTTCGGAACTGAGCCTTCACAGGAATCACATATCTTCCAGAGCGCTGGGTGAAAATAGGATCTTGAAGACAAGATCGCAAACGGCCCGAGATCAGCGCCTGCAGTTTGGTTGTGATTCGGTTTTGCTGGGTTCGAATTTGAGTGCGGGCTTTGCGCAGCTCTTCGCTGGCGGTGTCGAGTAGTTCGCCATCGGGCGCGATCGAATGCTGCAAACGTTCGGCCAGAGGCAAAAGATAAGGGAGCCGCTCGCCGTAATTCCAAATCCGCGGGCCGGTAGTTTTCAGCGGCAGAAGATACTTCCGCATCCTCGCCATCGCATCCAGGCTTTCGAAAACCCGAAACAGTTCCTGCCCCGAAATCTGCGCGCCTTTTGCGGCTAAAGAGACCGGTTCGCGAACGTCGCGCAGGCCGCCGATTTCAGGTGGGAGCGATTTTCGAAGCAGTTCAAGCGCTTCAAAGGTCTCGTCAATCCTTTTGGCGATGATCTGCGCGTCAAAACTCGGCACGATGCGCATTGCGCTCTCTTCTCCCAAAGTGGATCGGCACCGGGAGCGGATCGTTTCCAACACGGCAGGAAACTCCAAAACCTGTTCTGCGCTTCGATTCACTAATCAAGGATTCTAACACCCTCTGCGATAGTAGAATCGGCACCTGTGAGTCGCAAGTTCGCTTTGGTGTTTCCGGGTCAGGGGTCGCAAAAACCGGGGATGGGGCTCGGTTTTTATGAAGCAGATGATTCGGCGCGGGGGCTGATCGAATCGCTTTCCACCGCTTCCGGAATTGATTTGAAGGCGATCTGTTTCGGCTCCGACGAACACACCCTTCGACAAACCGAGAACGCTCAGCCCGCTTTATATTCCGCTGGGCTGCTGGCTTTACAGGCGCTTCGGGCAGTCGTGAAGGAATTCCCATCCGGCGTTGCGGGACACAGCGTGGGAGAATACGCGGCTCTTGCGGCGGCGGGAGCGATGACAGCCGACGACGGCGCCCGCCTTGTTGCGGCACGCGGCAGGCTGATGGCCGAAGCGGGCAGATCGAGGCCTGGTACGATGGCCGCTGTGATCGGGGCGGATGACGCCCTGGTCGAAACGGTCTGTTCGGAAGCCTCAAAGCCGGGCGCCGAGGTCGTCGTTGCAAACTATAACAGCCCCGGCCAGGTTGTGATCTCAGGAGACGCTGCCGGCGTAGATGAGGCCGCGCGGCTGCTCTCGGAAAAAGGGGTGAAGCGGGTGATCCGCCTGAATGTGAGCGGGGCGTTTCACAGTCCGTTGATGGCGGATTCGGCCCGGCGCTTGGCAGAATCCTTGCGGGAAGTGCAGTTTTCGCAGCCCGAAATTCCGATTTGGAGCAACGTAACGGGGCAGTTCGAACCTGATCCCCTTTCCTGGCCGGGGCTGCTCGAAAGGCAGCTGGCATCGGCGGTAAGGTGGTCGCAAAGCGTCAAAAGCATGGTTGAATCTGGAATCGAACTGTTCATCGAGTGCGGGCCGGGCGAAGTTTTGTGCGGGCTGATCAGGCGGATCGCGCCCGAAGTGAAAGCCGTCCCTCTCCGCGAGCCGAGTGACCTGGAAGCGGTCGTGGAGGCGGTCGGATGAGGCTCGAAGGCAAAGTTGCGCTCGTAACGGGGGCCAGCAGGGGAATCGGCAGAGCGATCGCTGTCAGTTTTGCTTCGGAAGGAGCGGCAGTGGGGTGCTTGGCGACCAAGCCTCCAGCCGACACGGTGGCAGAGATCGAACGGGCAGGGGGCCGGGCGGTGGAAATCGCGGGCGACGTGAGTTCTCCCGCTGACGCCGAGTTCGCCGTGGACGTGGTTGTGACAAAGTTCGGGAGGCTCGATATTCTGGTCAACAACGCCGGAATCACCCAGGACGGCCTTCTGTTGAAGATGTCGGACGAAGCGTGGCATCGTGTGCTGGAGGTGAACCTAACGGGAGCGTTTTACATGACCCGCGTGGCTGCCAAGCCGATGCTGAAACAGCGGGCTGGCCGGATTGTGAACATTGCGAGCATTGTGGGGCTTTCGGGGCAGGCCGGGCAGGCGAACTACGCGGCATCGAAAGCGGGGTTAGTGGGTCTAACCAAAAGTGTGGCCAAAGAGTTTGGATCGCGGGGAATTACCTGCAATGTGATCGCGCCCGGGTTCATCGAAACCGATATGACGGAAACCCTTTCGGAACAGATGCGTGAATCAGTCATCAAGACGGCGCCTCTGGGTAGGCTTGGCCAACCAACCGACGTAGCAGACGTCGCGGTGTTTTTGGCGTCCGATGCCTCGGCTTACATCACTGGACAGGTGATCGTGGTGGATGGCGGGCTGAGTTTGTAGTGCGCCGGGCCGCGCGTGCCGTTCAAACTATGAGATTGAGGTGATCGAATGAGCGAAGTGAATCAAGACGTATTCGCAAGAATCAAGAAAGTGATCGAGGCCGAACTCGGCAAGAAAAACGAAGAGATTCGGCTGGAGGACCGTTTCCAAGAAGATTACGGCGCCGACTCGCTCGATCTTGTCCAGTTCGTGATGACGCTGGAGGATGAGTTTGGGATTGACATTCCCGACGACGACGTCGAGCAGATTCGGTCGGTAAAAGACGCAGTCGAATATATTTCGAAGAAGATTGAAGAAACCGTTGCGTAGCGATCCATGAGTTTAGGCGGGTCCGGTCAACGTGTTGTGATCACCGGTCTCGGTGCGATCACGCCAATCGGCAACACGGCGGCCGAGTTTTGGCGCAACGCGGTCTCGGGTGTCAGCGGAGCGGGCAGAATCACGTTGTTCGATGCGAGCGGCTACGGCACCCAGATCGCGGGCGAAGTGCGGGGGTTCGATCCCGAAAAACATATGGATCGAAAAGACGCGAAGCGTCTGACTCGATTTTTGCAGTTCGCGGTTGTGGCGGCCGACATGGCGATCGAAGACGCGTGTCTGCAGTTCGAATCCGAGGATCGAGACCGGATCGGCGTGCTGATCGGATCGGGGATCGGCGGGTTGGACATCCTAACCGATCAACTTCGAAGGCTTTTTTCCGGCGGGCCGGACAAGGTCTCTCCGTTCTTGGTTCCGTTCATGATCCCCGACATGGCCAGCGGATTCGTTTCGATTCGGCACGGACTGAAAGGTCCGAACACCTGCGTCGTAACAGCCTGCTCCACTGGCGCAAACGCCATCGGCGATGCTGCACAGATCATCTGTAGAGGCGAGGCGGACGTGATGCTCGCGGGCGGATGCGAAGCCCCCATTACCGAAATCGGGGTTGCGGGGTTCGCGTCGGCGCGCGCGGTTACCACACGAAACGACGATCCAACCCGCGCGAGCAGACCGTTCGATGCCGAGCGCGACGGGTTTCTGATTGCCGAAGGCGCAGGCGTGTTGGTGCTCGAGAGTTTGGAGCACGCCCTAAGCCGGCAGGCCCGGATTCATGCCGAACTGGTTGGATACGCGATGTCCGCCGACGCGTTTCATATCACCCAGCCTGATCCGGACGCCGACGGAGCGCGGAGATCCATGTCTTTGGCATTGAAATCGGCGAATCTGCAGCCAGCCGATATTGATTACATCAACGCGCACGGAACCAGCACGCCGTATAACGACCGCCTGGAAACCAAAGCGATTCACCGCGTGTTCGGCGAGCACGCGCACAAGTTGGCGGTTAGCAGCACCAAGTCCATGATCGGGCACACTCTTGGTGCGGCTGGCGCGATCGAATCCATCGCCTGCATCAAGGCGATCGAAACGGGCACGATTCCGCCGACGATCAATTATGAAAACCCCGATCCGGAATGCGACCTGGACTATGTTCCCAATGCCGCACGCGAGGCGCCCATTCGAACGGCGATGAAAAACTCGTTCGGCTTCGGGGGGCACAACGCGACGCTGATCTTTGCGAGATACGATGGTTGAACAGCGGAGTCAATCGAAGGCGAGGGTTGTTTTCGCGACGGGCTGGGTGCTGAACGTGCTCAATTTGGCGGCGATCGCGTTTTCGGCGTATGTTCCGATTTACACCAGAACCGCGCCCGATCGGCCGTTTTTCTTTTATGACAAACAGGTTCCGCTGCTGTTTGCGTACTGCATGATCCTCATTGGCTATTCCTGTTTCGCGCTTTTGCAGGTGGCATTGACCACGCGATGGATGTATGCCACGGTCGCCGATTCGCCCGAGAGCGCCGCAGCGGAGGCTTCGATGCGGGTTTCACGAATCTTGGCGGTGGCAACCTCCACCATCTGCTTCTTGTCGTTCATCGTCTCGGTGCGGGATTATCGGCTTTGGTCGGCGATTTTGGATTCGCTGCGCCACTAATCAGCGCACGCGAAGGCGTGCGCCCAAGCCTTGACTCACGCTTTCGAGCGAAGCGATCCAACCTGCGGCCGCGCGTGAATCAAATCGGTTTTCGCTCAACGTTTCCCACTGCGTCATGGCGGCAATCAACGGGCTCTGCGCATGCCTGGCGAGTTCGATCTGAGCGTAATCTTCGCTTCGAGCCCACCGAAGCGCCTGATGCGCTGCCGCAACCTTTGCATTCGGCGACAAGATCTCAGGCCAATCCAAATGAACCGCAGGCACCGACAGCAGCTTGCCAGTCAGTCGTGTCGGCCTTGTTAGGTTGATCGTCTTCGTGCCGGGCGCCTCGCGGTAAACGGTTTCGTTAATCTCTTCGAAAAGCGGGCTCAATGCAAGGCACCGGATCAAGTCTCGGGTCTCATGGGTGAGATCGGAGCTCGAGAACTCGGCATGGATGCTTTCGACGAACGCGGTTTCCTGCCCAAGCCCGACCGCCAGAATCAGATAATCTTTGTTCTTGATCGCGTCCTCGAGTGATTCGGCGCACCGAATGGTGGGTTCAAAATCGGATTCGCGCGCAAATGCCCGCGCTACGCGATCGAAAAGATCGAGCGCTTCGAGATGCGCGTCGAACAGCACAAGTTCGTTGATCGGGCTTGGATTTGCAAACAGACCCGCCAGAACCGCCCCGCCGCAGCGGCGGCTTCCAGCGCCGATGATTCCGATCCGATTGCTCATGCCTGCAGATCGTCGCTCAGGCCGACCACTTCGCCCACCGCTAAGCGAAGGTCGGAGCGGGTTTCGATGTTGGCAATCCGGCCGTCCCGCACATACACGATCCGGTCGCTCACATCCACCATTTTCAGATCGTGGGTGGCCGAAATCACCGTTACACCCTGTTCTTGGTTCAACCTTTTCATCAAGTCAATGATCTCTTTGCCGGTTTTCAGGTCAAGATTTCCGGTGGGCTCGTCTGCCAAAACGATTGCAGGATTGTTGGCAAGCGACCTCGCGATCGCCACCCGCTGCTGCTGGCCTCCGGAAAGTTCGTGCGGGCGGTGATGAAGCCGGTCCCCAAGGCCGACTCGTTCGAGCAGCGCGATGGCTCTTTCGTCGGCTTCTTCGGGCGAAAGGCCGGCAAACAGCATCGGCAGCGTTACGTTTTCGAGCGCCGTGCGCACCTGAATCAAGTTGAACGTTTGGAAAATGTATCCGATGGTGCGGTTTCTTAGATACGCGAGTTCGTTGGGTGTGAGCTGCGCGATATCTACTTCGTTGATGTAAACACTGCCCGACGTCGGTGCATCCAATCCACCGATCATGTTGAACAGCGTGCTCTTTCCACTTCCGCTCGGCCCCATGATGCTCACATATTCGGTCCGGCGTACATCGAGCGTAACGCCGTCGAGGGCTTTGACAACCGAATCGCCGAGGCTGTAATGCTTGGACAGATCGCGCGTCCTAACGACGAGTTCGTTCATATTTCGACCCTCAACGCGGCAACGGGGGGCATTTTGGCGGCTTGAAGTGCAGGAGCCAATGCCGCAATCACGGTGAGCCCTGTGCCCAGCAGACAAGACGCGCCAAAAACGGATGGCGCGGCGAGCGCCGCCGCTCCGAATGCGCCGATTCCATCGGATGCGGCGTGCATCAGTGCGGCTGCGAGAACACCGAGCAGTCCTCCTGCCAGCGAAGCGCTGATGCCGATCATCGCCGCTTCTACGAAAAACAGTTTTAGAACAAACCCGTTGGTTGCACCGAGACATTTCATTGTGCCGATCTCTCGAAACCGCTCAGTAACGCTCATCAGCATCGCATTCATGATTCCCGTGAAGCAGATGAGCAGGGAGAGAGCGGTGAGCCATCGGATGCGATTTGCCGCTTCGATCGCGTCGGGCTCGGCAGCGTGTGCTGACGCGAGCATCTGACTGGTGCGGACATAAGCGAACAGCGCAATCGCGAGCACAACGCCCAAAGCCGCCGCGAGCTGCCGCGCGGGCCGATGCAAAACGCCTTTAGCGGCTTGCGAAAAAGCAACGCGAATGGAAGGATCGCGCTGGGTCATCTGCCTTTCGGGTTTTGCCAAGTTAAATACCTGCGTTTTGAAAGTGTGTCGAGAAACGCCAGAAGCGACGCTTCAGCTTCGGCGGGGGTTAATCCAAACTGCGCGCAGAGCGATTTGGCGATCATTTCGATCGTGTGTTTGCCGTCGCACATCTGCCACACGGCTGCTCCCACCGGTTCGAGTTCCACCTGTCTCTCGGCTGGGGCGTTCGACCATTTGGCCAGCGCTCTGATGAGCGGCTTTGCATGGGTCATGGGGACCATCAACATGATGCCGCCGTCGTCGTTCGATTCGAATCCGACCGTTGGGTTGCGCACGGGCTTGAGTTTGCGAATCTGCTTTTTGCTCGGCGTCGGCTTGCGTTGAAACAGTTTCACGGGATCCAGTCCCATTCCAAACAGCACCCTTTTGGATGCCGCGCTTTGATCAGAATGATTTTGTTGGAATCGGGAAAGTGGCGCACCAGGGCGCTGCGCTGCCCGAAAAGTTTGTGTTCTTTGAGCTCGATGCCTAGGGGATGTTCCACGCAATGGCGAATCTCTGCGGCCTCCATGCTCCAGTGTTGCAGCCCGTGCTTTTGAACCAGTTGGTTTGCAAACGCCCAGCGTTCGGCCTGAAGCGACCAGCCGCGCGAGCGAAAGTTTAGGGAGATTCTGCCGCTGACCATTTTCCATGAATGGAGTTTGAAGGTTTTTGGCAAAGCGATTCTTAATCCGAGAACCGACCAGGGGAGCGTTGCGCCCCCGATGTCCTCGAATTCGGAAAGCGAGGATCGCATCTCCCGTTTGAGAGATTCCTGTTTTCTGCCGGAAAGTTCGATCATGAACACGCGGCGCGTTTGGGGTTCATAACGCACGGTTCCGTACCCTTTGTGATCGGCGTGCCACTCGTAGTCGGCACGGTTATCGGATTCGTGCACGATGGAGCTGAACTGTTGTTTCCGTCGTTTTGCCACGCGCTCGATTTTTGAAAGGTATTCATTGGCGCGAGCGCCAAGCGATGCGGGCGGCCTGCCTTGCTTCCACCTGATCTGCCAGATCAGCTCGTCGTCGCTTTCCAGGCAGACGTATCCCTGCTGGTACGCCCCGCTAAGAACGGACGGCCGCCACCGGTCGCCCAGGGGAAACGCGAAACCCTGCCAGGCAAACATGGCGCATCGGGCTTAGGGCTGCTTGGGCTGCTGCTTTTCGTCCAACTCTTCTACGGAGTTCTCGAGCATCGAACGGCCCTCCTCGATGCCTTTTTTGAACTCGCCTACGCCGCGCCCGAGCCCGCGCATAAGTTGGGGGATTTTGGTTCCACCGAACAGCAAGAGGATGACGACGATAATCGCCGGCAGTTCCCAGCCGTTCAGCCAAGCAACCGGAAATACTGTGTGCACTGTTGAATCTGCTCCTGTAAACAGATTATACGCCGCGATCGGGCGTCGGCACACCTTTTCGCGGGCGATTGGGCCGATTTGCCCGGTGATCACACCCTGTGCTTTGCCATATTCACCACGCCATCGGCGCTGATGCCGACCCCTTCTGCCTTCAGTCTGCGCATCTGCTCGCGGTGGAGATGGTGAGCGCGTTTGCCTATAGGCAGGCTGCCGGTTTTTGCCACAACCCTCCACCAAGGCACCCCGTCTGGGCATCGGGCCATCCATCTGCCCACCTGAAAGCCCGAAGCTGGGTAGGGCAGAAGCTTCCCAACATCCCCATAGGACATGACTTTGCCTTTCGGGATTTTTGAAACGATTTTCCAAAGGGCATCGAGGTTCTTTTCGATCATAGGGCGAGTTCCATGTAGACCACGCCTTCGACGGGATTGTCATAGTACGGCAGGGTGTCGCGAAAACCGAGCGAGCGGTAAAGTTGGATGGCGGCTGACATTTTTGGGAGGGTGTCCAACACCAAACGGTGATAACCGATGAATCCGGCTTCGGCGATCAGTTTGTTCATCAACATTTTTCCGAACGATCTGTTTCGGTAGTTCGGATTCACGTAAAGCCGCTTGACTTCGGCGGTGATTTCATCGAGGGGCCGGAGAGCGGCACATCCGACGAACTGTTGGTCAGCCTCGAGCAGATAGAGCCGCCCTTTCGGCGGGGCGTACTTTCCTGGAAGGTTTGCCAACTCCTGTTCGAAATCTTGAAAGCAAAGGCTGATTTCCAGCCACGCTTCGTATTCTCGAAACAGCCGCCGAATCTGGTCGAGTCGGTCGGAATCATCGGCGAGAATGATGGCTGCCACAACGCATTGTAAACTACCCTCGATGCAGTGGGTGGAAACGCGGATTCGAGTGCGGTATGGCGAGACCGATCAGATGGGCCACGCATATTATGCGAACTACCTTTATTGGTTTGAGGTTGCCCGAGGAGAGTTCTGCCGGTCGAAAGGGTTTACCTACAAAAGTTTGGAAGCCGAAGGGCTTTTTCTGCCTGTTGTCGAGGTGGGTGTGAAATATCGAGGAGAGATTCGGTATGACGATGAACTGATCGTGCGCACGCGCATCGCCGAGATCAAGCGGGCTTCAATCAAGTTCGAGTACGAGATTCGCAGGGCGGGCGAAGACGCGCTGCTGACCGAAGGGTTCAGTTGGCACGTTACGATGGGCCCCGAACGGAAGGCGGTGGCGGTTCCTGGGGAACTGCGCGCAAAACTCGAAGATTAGTACAATCAGTCAAGTGTCGTTCGATCCATCCGTGAGGGCCTGTCTCGAGCATCTTCGAGACACATCTCCAGGTACGCCCATGCTGGCTCTGGGGCAGACGGTGTTTTGGGACGAGCCTTTGAAGGCGATGCTTCCGCTGATCGGGGAGCAGGTGGGTTTGAGCGTTGACCTGGTTGCGGGGATTCACGACACGGACTATTTCGCCAAACTGCCTGGCGGAGTTGCGTCGCAGAGCCAATTCAGCGCGCTTCCAAAAAACGACGGCGCAACGAAGAACTTCTGGTCGGCGGCGGGAGAATTCAGCGCTCTTTTCGGCAGCGAAGCAACAGTTCCGCGCGAGGCGTTCAGCAAGGCGGGAGTTCCGATCGAAAAACTGTCTCAGCACGAGCCCGCTTTCATTGATCACATCACCGAAGCGTATGGCTGGCGGGGGATTGCGGCGCGCGATCCGCGAGCGCAAGTTACCAGCGAACTGAGTTTGGAACCGATCTTTCCAGTTTTGCAGCAGACGTTTCATTGGGCTTTGAACGAAACGGTGAAAACGATCGGCACGGAAAGCGTTCGGGATTCTGCGATCGCTGCGGGCGATTCAATTCACACTTTGATGTGCGACACCCGCGAGAGCTGTATGGGGCAGACACTCGCAACGTTTTACGAGTGTCTGCTTTCGGATTTTCACAAACTGGTTGCAGGAAAGAATGTGGCTTCGGAGATCACCAGGACTTCAACGCTGCTCTCTTTTTCGGAGCGGACATGCAATCAGAAGCGGTTTCAATTCGTTGACCTTTTCACCAATCCATCAACACGAACGGTTGCGATTGACGCCTACAACCATGCCGTTGAAGGATCGGACACGTATTCTTTGGATAAATTTGGTACGGGCGCCATTCCGTTCGATCTGGTGATTCCCGGAGTTGGGAGGGGCACAATCCGGCTCGCGCCCCATGCGTTGGTGATCATGACGCCGGAGCCGATTTTCGTGGACTTGAAAACCGAAATCCGTTCGATAACCGATCTTGCGAAGGTTGTGGAGGCGCGGTTTGGGCCCTGCGCGTTGGTGGGAAAGGCGATAACGCTCATCAGCATGCTCGCATCGGAGTTCATCTTCGCTTTTCACGAAACAGCATCTTCTTATGTGCATCGAACCAGAGCGATGCACAACCATCTGATCAAGAACGGAATTGACGTTCGCGTAAACCCGATTCTGCGCGTGAGTTTGTCCGCTTGGGATTCGCTCTCGGTTGTGGATTCAAGCCTCGACCTGCCGGGTCATCTGCAGCAAGGGTTTGGCGCACAGCAAGTATCGTGCGGTGATTTTGCGGAAAAGTGGCGGCAGGTGGTTTCGGAGCAGGAGAGGATTCTTGAGCGTTTGCACGAAGCGAGGAGCCCGCACGCGGCGATCTGCGCGCTCACCTGCATCGCCGGCGATGAGTTTCGAGATTTGGCCGCGGAATACGAAAAACTGCACGAAAGTTTTGTTCCGCTTCGTGAGCAGCAGATGGAACTCGACAAAAAACGAGAGCAGATGCGCGCCAGGCTTCGAGCGATCAAACGCGAATGGCAGGAAACCGAAATCAAAATGGGACAGATGTACCGATCCGGAAACATGCACGAACGAAACGTATGCATGGAAACGGTATCCCGCTTGCGCGCCGAACGAAGAGATCTCAAAGCCGCTCTCGTTCGGCTTGGAGCCGAAAAGGCGAGCCTCAGTGCCGATCCTGTATATGAATCCACCAGAACAAGAAGAAAACAGATCGAGCAGATCGCAAACGAACTGCGCATGAAAGTGGTTCGGAACGCATACCTCACGGCGTACGGTTTGCGCCGCACCGACTGCCGGCCGTCGGCATGGTGGTTTCCTGTGCTGTCGCCCAATGGCGCATGGTTCAAAACGCTGATGGAGACGGCAAAAATGCGCATCGAACCTTTGACGGGAGAGCTGGAATGAACGCAATTCAGTTTTATAAATATGTGAGCATCGGCAACGATTTTGTGCTGATAGATCAGCCGGTTGAAAACTACGAAGATTTTGCGCGGGCGATCTGCGCAAGACGGTTCGGTGCGGGCTCGGACGGGCTGCTTGTGCTGACCGAACAAGACAGCCAGCATGAACTGCGGATGTTCAACCCCGATGGTTCGGAAGATTTTTGCGGGAACGGCATTCGGTGCGCGGCGCTGCATTTGTGGCGCGGCTCGGCTGGAGAGATCATCAAGATTCGGCATGGCGGACGATCGAATGCGGCGGTTTTTTCTGCGGGCGGATGGATTGATGTTGGGCTGCCGGCTGCGCGGTTCGATGCGGGTTCGGTGCCGGTGGTGTGCGGTTTGTCAGAAATGTTCAGGCAGACGATTCAGGTTGCGGGGAGCGAACTGCTGGCTTCCGCACTGACCACGGGCTCCACCCACACCGTGATCGAGCGGTTGCGCGAGCCGGACGATGAAGAGTTTGCGCGCGTCAGCCCGATTTTGGAAAACGATGCGCGGTTTCCGATGCGCACATCGGTGATCTGGGCTTGGCCAACGGGCGAAAAAAGCGTGCGAATTCGAATTTGGGAACGCGGAGTAGGAGAAACTTTGGGCTGCGGAACGGGCAGCGCCGCGGCCGCGGCAGTTTGGTTTCGAAACAATCCGAAACTGCTGGCATTGGCGGTCGAAAACCCAGGCGGCGAAGCCGTGGTTTCTCGCGGAGAAAACGAAGGACTCGTGGTGAGCGCCAAAGCACAGCGTGTTTACGAGGGGCGGTTTGCGATCAGTTCGAACAACGTCGGCTCGGCGTCGGCTTGCGTGTAAGAATCCGAAAGTCGCATTGCAGAAAGGAGATCGCTTGTTTTTGGCGAACCGTTATTTCATGGGTTTGAAGTGCGCTTTATTGATCTTCTCGCTGATCTGGGGAACCGGTTTTGCTCAATCGTTTCCGTTATCTTCATATTCGGGCCTCAGTTGGCGGTGCATTGGGCCGCATCGCGGCGGAAGGACGGTTGCCGGCGATGGCGATCCTGTGCATCCGAACGTTATGTACATCGGCGTGAACAACGGCGGCGTTTGGAAAACCACAGACTATGGCCGCACTTGGAAGCCGATTTTCGACAACGCTCCCACAGGCTCAGTTGGATGTTTGGCCGTTGCGCCCAGCGATCCGAAGACGATTTATGTGGGAAGCGGCGAAGGGCTGCAAAGACCCGATTTGAGCGTCGGCGACGGCGTTTACAAAACCACCGACGGAGGCGCGAACTGGCACAACACCGGCCTGCAAGACGGGCAGCAGATGACCGGCATCGTGGTTCATCCGAAGGACAAAAATCGGGTGGCGGCGGCGGTTTTGGGGCACCCATATGGGCCCAATGCGATGCGCGGCGTGTTCCGATCGTTCGACGGAGGCACAAGTTGGGAGCGGTGTTTGTTCGTTGATGAAGACACCGGCGCATCGGCCATTGTGATGGATCCAAACAATCCGGACGTTTTGTATGCGGCGATGTGGTCGGCGCGTCAGGCTCCGTGGGAAAACGGTCAATGGCAGGGCCCAGGAACAGGGCTTTATAAGTCCACCGATTTTGGCAAAAGTTGGAAGGCGATCATGAACGGGCTTCCAAGAATCTCGGACGGATTGGGGCGCATCGGCGTTGCGGTCGCGCCTTCGAATTCGAACGTCGTTTATGCGACGGTTGATTCGCGCACTGGAGGCGGCATCTATCGTTCGGACGATGGCGGTGAACATTGGAAACTTGCGACGAGCGAAGCGCGGGTGTGGGCGCGCGGATCGGATTTTGCGGAGATTGACGTTGACCCGCGGAATGAAAACGTTGTTTATTGCAGCGCGATTGCCGTTTATAAATCCGTTGATGGCGCAAAAACGTTTCGGTGCATCCGCGGCGCTCCAGGCGGCGATGATTATCACACGCTTTGGATCAATCCGAAGTTTCCCGATGTGATGCTGCTGTGCGCCGATCAAGGCGCGATCGTGAGCGTCAATGGCGGCGAAACGTGGAGCAGTTGGTATAACCAGCCCACAGCTCAGTTTTATCATGTGATCACTGACAACCAGTTTCCTTACAACGTTTATGGCGGGCAGCAGGAAAGCGGTTCTGTGGGGATTGCAAGCCGCGGAAACGACGGCCAAATCACGTTTCGTGAATGGCACCCGGTTGGCGCCGATGAATATGCGTACATCGCTCCCGATCCGCTGAATCCCAATATCGTGTATGGCGGACGCGTGACTCGGTATCACAAAGATACCGGCGTCGTGGAAAACTGCAGGCCGCCGGGTCCGCACCGGTATCTGCGCACGGCTCCGCTCATGTTTTCAGAGATTGATCCTCATGTGCTGTATTTCGCGGGCGAAGTTTTGTTCAAAACGACCGACGGCGCCAAAACGTGGCAGCAGATCAGCCCCGACCTGACGCGCGAAACGTATGACGTTCCAAAAAACATCGGAGTGTTCGCAAAACCAGAGATGGCGTCAATGCCAAGAAGGGGAGTGATTTATGCAATCGCCCCATCGCGTAAAAACCTCGACACAATCTGGTGCGGAAGCGATGACGGACTAATTCAGATGACAAAAGACGGCGGCAGAACTTGGCAGAACGTTACACCGTCGCCCCTCACTCCGTGGAGCAAAGTTTCTCAGCTGGATGCAAGTCATTTCGATGACGACACCTGCTATGCGGCCGTTGACCGCATGCGGCTGGATGATTGGCAGCCCCACATTTACAAAACGCACGACGGCGGCAAAACGTGGACGGAAATTGTGCGCGGCATTCCGCAGGGCGAACCGGTGCGAACGATAAGAGAAGATCCAAAAAGAAAAGGCTTGCTGTTTTGCGGCACCGAGCGGGCAGTCTATTTTTCGACCGACGACGGCGAGCATTGGAACCCGCTGCGGTTGAACATGCCGGCCACATCCATTCGCGATCTCGTCATCCACCAGAGCGATCTGGTGGTTGGCACGCACGGCCGAAGTTTTTGGATTTTGGATGACATCGCTCCTTTGCGCGAACTTCAGCCCAAAATCCTCGAAGAGCAGGTGCATCTGTTTGCGCCGGAAACCGCTCTGCGCGTCGAATGGAATCGCAATACCGATACGCCGCTTCCTCCTGAAGAACCTGCGGGCAAGAATCCGCCCGACGGAGCGCCGATTGATTACTGGTTAAAGCTCCCCGTAACCAAACTGGTGTTGGAAATTTTGGATGCAAACGGCAATCTGATCCGGCGGTTTTCGAGCGATGACAAAGCGCCTCCGGTTGATGAAAAGGCGCTGCAGATTTCGGCGGATTGGATTCGGCCATTTCAACGGCTTTCAACCGCGGAAGGAATGCATCGGTTCGTGTGGGATTTGCGATCGGCTCCTTCAGAATCGGGCCCCGCAAGATTCTTTCCTATGACAGCAGTCATCGGAGACACTCCGTTTGCCAATCGTGCGCCGATGGTTCAACCGGGCGTGTACAAAGTGCGGCTTACCGCAAACGGAATCGCTTACGAAATGCCGATCATTGTGAAAGAAGACCCGCGGCTTGCAAAAGGTTAGGCAGCAGCGCCGAACTGTTCGAGTGCGGTTGTGATCTTTTCAACAAGCTGGCTGGGAGTGTACGGCTTGGCTACATGCGCGTCCATTCCCGCTTCCAAACAGAGCGCGACATCCTGCTGCATCGCGCTCGCCGAAACGGCGAGAATCGGAATGTGCCGCCCTGTGCCTGCTTCTTGTTCGCGAATCCGCCTTGCGGCTTCGCGTCCGTCCATCACCGGCATGTGAACGTCCATCAACACCAAGTCGAATTTCTGCTGGGAAAGCCGCTGAACGGCTTCATCTCCATTTTCCGCGAGAACGGCATCGCATCCAAGCCGCGCGAGAACGGCCATCGCCACGCGTTGATTCACCTTTTCGTCTTCGGCAACGAGCACGCGCAATCCTTTGAGCGGAGAATCTTGTTCGCCTTGCGTCTGATTCCGCTTGGATTTCTGCTCGCCGTTTTTTGAAACCCATCTTTCGATCGCCTGCCGCACCTTTTGCGATTGCAGCGGCTTTGTGAGCCATGCGTCAATACCAAAAGAAGCGTGATCGGCCCGGCTGTGTTCGTTTTCTACCGACGAAAGCAGAATGACCGCCGGCCGGTTCTCTCCGAAACGTTCTTGAATCGCTTGCGCAACGCGAATACCGTCCATGCCGGGCATCAGATAGTCCAAGAGCACCACATCGAAACCTTCCTTGCGCGCTTCCAACGTTTCAAGAGCCGCCGAACCCGATTCCGCCGTCCACAGATTGGTTCCCCAACTCGTAAGCCAGGCCGATACGATGCGTCGGTTTGTTGAGTTATCATCCACAACCAACACTTTCACGTCTTTGAGGCTGATCATCGGTTCGGATTCGGGTGCGATCGTTCCTTTTGGCAGCGTGAGTTCGAACCAAAACGTGCTGCCTTCGCCAACTTTGCTTTGCACGCCGAAGGTGCCGTTTGATATCTCGAGCAGCCTTCGCGTGATGGCGAGCCCCAGACCCGAACCGCCGAACCTGCGCGTGGTGGAGTTGTCTGCTTGAGCAAAACTTTCGAAAATGGCCGCCTGCCGGTCTTCGGGAATTCCGATTCCCGTATCGCGCACTTCAAACCGCAGTTTCAGTTTTTGGTCAGGTTCTTGCGTGGTCGTCAGTTTTACGCAAACTTCGCCTTCGTTCGTAAACTTCACGGCGTTGCTCACCAGGTTCATAAGCATCTGCCGCAAACGCACTGAGTCGCCAACCACCGCAATTGTCTCCGCCGGAATATCAATCAACAGTTCCACGTTCTTCTTCGCGGCGTTGCTTGCCATAAGGCCAACGACCTGCTCCACCACTTCGTTCACCGAAAAGTCGGTTTCATCCAGTTGAAGTTTGCCGGCCTCGATGCGCGAAAAATCAAGAATGTCATTGAGAATCGCCATCAACCCTGTTGCGCTTGCCATAATCGTGTCGGCAAACTCCTCCTGCTCCTCGGTAAGGTTCGTGCCTTTGAGCAGTCCGGCCATTCCAACCACACCGTTCATCGGAGTTCGTATTTCGTGGCTCATGTTGGCAAGAAATGCCGATTTCGCGCGGTTCGCCGCATCGGAGGCTTCCATGGCAAGCCGAAGTTCTTCGGTGCGTTTTTGAACTTCAATTTCGGTCAGGCTTTTGGCTTCTTCAACTTCCGATCTTCGAAGCGCCACGTCCCACATCTCTCGAAGACCGCGGACACATCCCACGGTAAGAATCGAAACTTCGAACAGCACCCAGCCTGCATGCTCCAAAAACCGCCACTGGTTTGCAACCAAAACGCCATACACCGATTGAGGAATATAAATCCCGCGCACCAGATGATCGGCCGCAACCACCACGGTGGCCGTGATCAACACTTTCCAATCGCGATAGAACGCCAAAAACGCAAGCGAGCCGAAAACGTGAAAGTGGGTTTCGATGCGGCCGCCAGACAAATGGATCAGCAGCGCAGACCAAAGCATCTGGCTCACGGCGATCGTGTGACGAGTGATCGGTTTACCTGGCATGCGCCAAACGAACAGCGCCGGCAGCGCGCTGATCATGCCTCCCAAAACAATCGAAGCCGCAAGATGAACGTGCGGCTGGCTGATGGATCCGATCCATGTGTGCGGCGAAATCCAAAGAGTGGCGGCGACGCCCGCGATCCACTGAAGCAGCATCAGAAGCAGCATCAAGCGATCCATTTGGCGGCGCGCGCGATCAACCTGCTTGTCATAAATCTGTTGGGCGCGCTCATTGATGCGCCGCTGCGCAGAATCCAGATGCAAAATGGCCGTGTTCATTGTTTAACTCCGTTAGCGTTTTGAGCGCCCAAATCTCCGAGCGAACATCCATACACAGGCGTCCGCACGAACTTCGTTTCTTTGCCATCCAAAATTTCGATGATGCGGTCGGCGCCTGCGCTTGTGCCTTCGTGGCCGCGAAAATCGGTCAGCCCGCCTTCGAATCGCGGCTTTCCGAACTTGTCAAAAAGAATCGTATCGCCCGATGTGGCGATCCCTTGCGAACGGGCGATTCTGCCGCCCACGTCAATTTGCAGTTCGACTCCGGGCATCGTCCGAAGCTCGTTTGCCATCCAAGTGGCCGCCCACTCTTCCTGACCGCCGGCAGGCGCAACCAGGAACGCCTTCGCCATCAGCCGCCCGCGGCAGCGGGACAACAGTCTTTCGAGTTCGCCCACGGTCGCCCGCGAGCAGGGGCATTTGGGATGGAGGAACAAAACCAACGTCGCGGTCTTCCCGTCGAGCCTTAGGTTCAACCCCGTTGCCGCAGGCAGGTGCATTTCGGGCGTGCCGGGAGACGAGGAATACCTGAGAAGGTAGCCGAAGTAGGCGCACACCGCAGCCAGCCAAATGGCGACCACCGCGGCCAGGGCGAAATTCCGCCTTGGAGAAGGCATAGTACTAATTCTCGGCGGATTGGGAGCCGCTTTAAACGCCGAAAGGGATTTCGAACTTGGGAATCGAACCTATGGATGCATGAAGAAGAGTTCGAGACGGGAGTTTTTGGGAAAGGTTGGAGCGGCGGCGGTTGGAGCGGGCTTAGCCTCGACAGGATTGGGCGCCTTCGCCGAGCCGAAAACGGCCCGCAGACGGGTGATGGCCAACGACAAAATTGTGCTCGGGCTGATCGGCTGCGGAGGAATGGGAGCCGCCAACATGCGCAATCTGATGGGGCACCCCGAGGTGGAAGTCGCCGCAGTGTGCGACGTGGATGAAAACCGCATGGCAGGCGACATCGCCGACGTGGAGAAAAAATATGGCAAAAAGCCAGAGGTTTTTCACGATTACAGAAAAATGCTCGAACGCAAAGAGATCAACGCGATCATTGTCGGCACGCCCGATCATTGGCACGCCCTGAACCTTGTTCATGCTTGCGAGGCTGGGAAAGATGCGTATTGCGAAAAGCCGATCTCGCACAACATCATGGAAGCGAACGCGATGGTGGGCGCGGCTCGGCATTTCAAGCGGATCGTTCAAGTGGGAACCTGGCAGCGAAGCACTCCCGAATTTACCGATGCGATCGCGTTCATCCGCGCGGGCAAACTGGGCAGGATCACCGGCTGCCGCGCGTGGATTACCGACACGTTCAAGGCAGGAAGACAAACCGTTCAGCCTGTGCCCAAAGGTTTGGATTACGACTTTTGGCTTGGCCCCGCGAAGTTCGTGCCCTATAAGCCCAATCACGTGCACTTCAATTGGCGATGGTTTATGAACACCGGCAGCGGAATGAGCGGCGACTGGGGCGTGCACATGATTGACATCGCGCTATTGGGAATGAGCAAAGGCAACGACTTGGTGATGCCGATCGAGGTGACTTCGCATGGAGGGCAGTGGGCGTATACCGACGACGACCGAACCGCCTATGACACGAATGAAACGCTCATGCTGTTTTCAAATCCGACGTTTACGCTTCAGTGGTCGGTGCTGCGCGATCATCCGGGCAAGCCTGGGCACGGCACCGAGTTTATAAGCGAAGATGGGCGGACGCTGAGGGTTTGGCGCGGCGGCTGGGTTGTTCTCGATCCTGAAGGCAAAGAGATGCCGAAGGAATCCAGCGAGCCGCCGACCGATCATTGGCGCAACTGGCTCGACTGTTTGGCTTCGCGCAAAGCGCCGGTTGCCGACATCGCCTCGGTAGCCCAAACCACAATTGTCTGCCATTTGGCGAACGCTTCGCTGCTTGCGGGGCAGACGGTGTATTGGGACAAATCGAAGATGGACATCGTGGGCAAAGCGGGCAAAGACACGCAAGCATATTCGCGCGAATACCGCAAGCCTTGGAAACTTCCGATGTACAAGGGCTAAAATAGCGTGATGCTGTTTGCGCCGGCGTTTCTGCTTTGCACCTTTACTCAACAAGGCGTTTGGGAGCCGATGAAGTTTGATGAACGGTTCACGTCGTTGTTGGAAGGCGGCGTTTCGAAGCATTGGCACGTGTATAAGAAAAACACGGTTACGTCGGGATGGGCTGTTCGCGATGGGGTGTTGGCGCTCGACCCGGGCGATGATGACGGCGATCTGGTGACGAACGAAACGTTCGCCAACTTCGAACTCAGGCTGGAATGGAAGATCGCCCCCGGCGGCAACAGCGGCATCATTTATCGCTGCACCGAGGAGCAGTTATCCTCTTGGCGCACGGGCGCCGAATACCAACTTCTGGATAATGAAGGCAACAACGACAACGGCACAACCCTGCACAGCGCCGGTGCGGATTACGACATGTATGCACCCGCGAAAAACGTGTGCAAAAAAGCGGGTGAATGGAACGAGGCGCGGCTGGTGGCCCGTGGAACGCACATCGAGCATTATCTGAACGGTGTGAAGGTGGTAGATTATGTCGTGGGTTCAAACGATTGGAACAGCCGCCTTGGCAAAAGCAAGTTCAAAGATATGCCCGGATATGGGGTTCAAACATCGGGGCACATCGCGCTGCAAAATCACGGCGCGAAAGTCTGGTTTAGAGATATCAAAATCAAGAAGCTTTAATTTTGCGCCTTCGGCGAAAACCAATGGCGGCCATCGAGATTCCCGCAATTACACTGAGCACATGCGCTTCAGCAATGTAAGACACTGCGTTCTCTAACCGATTGACAGGAGCCAGTTGAGCACGCGAAGGAAGGAAGCCTTCCCAGCGGTAAGAAGCTGGGCGGTCGAAGCCTATCCGGTAATCGGTCACGAACGACCCTTGTTTAATCAAGTCCGACATCTTGGGCGGCGTCCAGCTTTTGATCCCGACGTACCGATAACGCTCGACGGGGACATAGGAGTTTCCAGCTGCAACCCTGCGTATCAAAACGTCGCTTGGAATCATTTTTCCGTCTACAGCGGCGTGTGAGAGGATTTCGTATTTTGAGTCGCTGAGCCACCTGTCATCGCGTTTGAACTGGCATTCCGCACGAAGGAGTTTCCACCCTGGTCGTTTGCGCCAAGTTAATGCCATCCTCCAAAGTTGCGACTTTGGACCAATTCCCTCAAACGTCTCAGTAACGTTCCTGTCTCTGATTGTCGGGCTCGAAACGCGCCTCAACTTCGGGTCCATGCAACCAGCCAGTATGAATACGTCGGCCGGTCTTGCGAGCGTTTCGCGGAAATCGGCTGCATAAACAGTGGGCATTTTTCCCTCATTGCTGTCGCCGCCCCCAAAAATGTGCCAAGTAACGTTTCAATCCCAAATCTCGATCGTCGGAGTTGTTTGTCCCGGAACGCCAAGCATCGGCACGAAGGAGTGCACCTCTTCGCCCCACTTGCCGGCATATATTGTGATGGTCCCCGAACGAGTGACGCCCCGCGCTTCCTCGAGCATTGCTGCACGAATGAGCGGCCTGTTTATGTCCGCGAGTTTTTGGGTCCACCGGCCCGCCAGCCGGTTTTGTTCGATGATCTTGTTCGTCCGCGACTCGACTTCGGATTCTGCAAATGAGCTCGGAAATTGTATTTCCAAGTTGAAAACATGCTCTTGTTCGCCTGCGCCCATTGCAATTCTGCAAGCGAACAAGCAAAGGAGCGTCAGCCTCTTCGGCATCACCACGGCTGGGTTGCGCACCATTCCTCGATATTTGAATAAGTACTTGTGGATATAGGCTGATCCGTCTGGTATGGGCAAATGCAGACCGAGACTGGATTTGACTTACAATGATATACACGTTCAATCCCTACGCCAGCATCGGTCTTGATGTAGCAGCCTTCGCCTCCAAACCCGCAGTCATAATCGTCTTTAGCATGCGTCTTGCAGTCGGTGTCAGAACATGGATATGAAGCCTGTTCGCAATTGAAGCCAGGAACGGTTTCGACAATCTCATGTCCAATACAGTATTGAAACGGACCGCCAAGGGCGTTTTGTGTTTGGAACATGCCTACCCCCAGGATCAATGCTCCTATCTGCCATCGAGTTTTCATTGTTGCCTCCACGAAGTTGCAAATGTTGGTCCGTCGGAGCGGCCACTTACTTTCTTTGGCGCACAAGGAGTTTCCCACGCATTTGCAGTAGTGTCTCGAATCATGAAGTCAGTTGGGCGGTACCAATGTGAATGGCCGTCCAAAAAAACGTAGTTTGCGCCACCGTAATGTCTCCGGTCGCCAGCCGGAGGGATGATCTCCCCATCTAAACCTCCGCATAAGGTTAGTGGTCCTTCGAAAGAATCTGGGGCCCATATCGAGGCATGAATCATCCACCCGCCGCGACACATTGCCGGACCCGTTTCGGCAATCAAGACCGTCCTGCCGACGTCCATCACGGTGGAAGAGCCAGTTGATAGGAGTCCAGGCCCCGGCGCAGAAAGACAGGCGTTTGTGGCATACCCCGTGAAGGGATTCACCGTCATCCAGTCATCGAGCGGGATGTCGAGCAGTGGACAGGGCCTCCGATCGTGATGACGCTCCATTTCTGGATCGGCTGGTTGTTTCATGCCCAAATAAGATTGGATCAGCCAACACCAGTTTCCGCCTGGAAACTCCCCAGAATCGTCGCGATACATCAGGAGAGCTTTCGCAATCTGATTTTCTTGACTCATGCAGCTTGCTTGCATGGCTCGCTTCTTCGCCGCCGAAATCACCGGAAACAAAACGGCAGCGAGAATCAAGATCACCCCGCACGAAACAAGCAGCTCCATGAGCGTATACCCTGTGTTACTTCTGCGCATTTTGCACCTCTGGACGCTGCACCGTGAAATGAACGTTCACAACGCGCTCGAACGGCTCGCCGCCCACCAATCCTCTGATCGCTATCTGCCGAACCCCAGGCCCAACCGGCAATCTCGTTGCATCGAGGTATACCGTAACTTCCGTCCACAAAAGTGGAGGGATCGTCTCGTTATCTCCGCTCGAGCCGCACCCTTGCGGAGCCGATTCCAATTCGACCGCCCGAAGGTGTGGATTGTAAACCGTGAAGCGCACTCGCGCATCTCGGTCCCCCTGAATGGTTCCGAGGTCGCTTGGAAAACCAAAAAGCCAGATCGGCTTGGCCAAAAAAGGACCGCTTACTCCGTAAAAAATGAATAAGAATCCGACGAAGATCAGCCATCCCTCAATTCGAACCCTACGCGTTGGTTGGAGGGTCCAGAATGACCGCATCTTGACCTCCCGCCCCCGACGGTGCACCGGCCAGGTTGGCAAACTGAACGACGCTCTCTCGCTGGGGTGCTCCACCAGGTTCTTGCGAAAATCGTTCGTTTCGTGATCCTGTTTTCAATCAAAGTGTAGCCGGTGCCGGCCGCAATGTCAACACACACACAATCTTGCATATTTACCAGGTATTGACCGTGGGATTGGGCGGGCGTTATTTCGAAACCGCCAGCCGATAGGCGGGCTGCAGGTCGGTGATCCTTTCGGCGCGCAGGCCCAAATCCTTCAGAAGCCCGTCGCGCAGATCGTAGATCACGCCGTGAACGCAAACATCTGCTCCCCGGGTCCAAGCGCGCTGAAGAGTGCTGGTCCGGCACACGTTGGCAACCTGTTCGGCCACGTTCAGTTCGCAAAGCAGGTTGACACGGTTTTCTCCGCCAACCGAAGCGAACTTCTGCTCATGCTTTACATAGATGTCGCGGATATGACAAAGCCAGTTGTCAATAATTCCAAGCGAATCATCTTTCAGCGCCGCAGCGACACCGCCGCAGCCATAATGTCCACACACAATAATGTCGCTGACCTTCAAAACTTCCACGGCATATTCGATCACCGAAAGGCAGTTGAAATCGGTGTGAATGACCAGGTTGGCGATGTTGCGATGAACGAAAATCTCTCCGGGCATGAGGCCGACGATTTCGTTTGCGGGCACTCGACTGTCGCTGCAGCCGATCCAAAGATATTTGGGTGATTGCTGCGCGCACAGCCTTTCAAAAAACGCCGGATCGCGTTCGGTGATCCCTTTTGCCCACGCGCGATTGTTTTCGAAAAGATTCTCGATGCCGTGCATGTTACACCGTCACCGCGCCCTTCGTAGTCAAGTGCAAGAGGCGACGCAGCGCTTGTTCCAAAACGGAATCTTCGACCGCCAAACAGAATCGCACCCATTTTTCAGCGGCGTCATCGCGCACGAAGTCGCAAGGCGGCACGGCGCCAACGCCGCACGATTGAATCATGTGCCGAACGAACTCATCAGCGTTCAAATCGGGAAAAACTCCTTCGAACGAGCCAAGCATGTAGTAAGCACCTTCGGGAACCAGCGGCTCCATTCCAGCCTCGCGCAAACCTTCGCCGAACCGATCGCGCTTCGTTTGATATTGGTTGCGCAGCTGCTCGTAAAACTCGGAGCCAAGCAGCCGAATGCCATCGGCAACCGCTTGCTGCAGTGGAGCCGGCGCGCACACATAAACCGCATCCAAAAATGCCGCCATTCTTTCGGCGATCCAAGAGGGTGCAATCGCATAGCCGATGCGCCAGCCGGTAATCGCGAACGTTTTGGAATGCCCGCTGATAGTTATTGTGCGATCTTGCAACGATTCCACGCTCGCAGGAGAAACATGCTCCTTTCCATCGAACGTCATGTATTCATAAATCTCGTCGGTCACCAAAAAGCAATCGGAATGAGACAACGTTTCGGCGATCATCTCCAGCTCGGTGCGCGTGAAAACTTTTCCTGTAGGATTGCCCGGCGTGTTCAGGAGCAGAAGTTTTGTGCGCGGACTGACCGCTTTGCGTACGGCGTCAAAATCAACTTCCCAATGCGGCGGACGCTGGACAACGAAGCGGACATCGGCTTGGTACCGGCGGAGCGCCTGAAGGTGATAAGGATAATACGGCTCAAAGATCGCCACCTCATCGCCCGGGTCGAGCAAGGCCGCGCAAACCGCTTCGAATGCGCCGGTGGCGCCGCACGTTATCAAAACGTTCTGTTCAGGATCGCAATCAGCAATCCGGTTAAAACTTCGGGCCTTTTCGCTGACTGCTTCGCGAAGCGCCAAAAGCCCGCGCGGGTTCGTGTACCGGTTGGTTCCGTTTTGTGCGGCTTCCGCCGCTTTTTCCAACACGATGGGTGGAACAGGGAGCTGGCAGACACCTTGTCCAAGGTTGATTCCTCCAACCTTTTGCACATCAATCGTGATCTGCCTTAGCGCAGGGGACACAAACGCCTCCGAGAGCCGCGAGAATCTCCTTTCCACGAGCACAGATTACTTCATTTGCCAGGTGATACAATCGGCTTGGTTCCATGCGACTTCCTGCCTTTCGTCACGCCGGTTTCCGTAACTACGTGTTTGGAAGTTTCGTTTCGAACACCGGAACAAGCGTGCAGACGTGGGCAATCATGTGGCACATTTATCATCTAACTGGCAGTTCGTATTTTGTGGGCATGGTTGGCCTGGTGCGGGTCGTTCCGCTCTTGTTCTTTACTTTATACGGCGGAGTTTTGGCAGATCAGACCGACAGGCGCAAGATGATGCTGATTTCTCAAAGCGCGATGGCTTTCGTTGCGCTGGCGGCTGCGATTGTCACGGTTTCTGGATATGCAGGCGTTGGGTTTTTGTATCTGGTTGTTGCGGCGCATTCCGTTGCACGCGCATTCGATGGCCCTGCGCGTCAATCCATGTTCGTTACGCTGGTGCCTGCGCGCGACTTTCCGAATGCCGCAAGCATCAACGGAATCGCTTGGCAGCTTAGCGATGTGCTTGGGCCGTTGATTGCGGGTGTGATCATCGCCGTGCTCGGTGCTCACGTCGTTCTTGGACTTTCAGTTTGCTACGCTTTGAATTGCGTTTCGTTTTTTGCTGTGCTGGTCGCGGTTTGGTTTCTTCCACCCTGCCACCCCGCAAATGCGCAAGATCGTGCGAAATCGTTTTCGCAAGTGGTTGATCGAATCCGCGACGGCTTGCGTTTTGTTGCAAATTCACCTGTCGTTAGAAGCGCAATGTGGATTGACTTTTGGGCGACTCTGTTTTCGGGCGCCACCGCTTTGATTCCTGCCATGGCGAAGAACATTCTGCATTCGGGCGCTTTGGGCTATGGCGTGTTGGCCTCGGCTGGCGGGCTTGGCGCGCTCATCGCCGCGCTGACGCTTTCTTTGCGGCCAACCGTGCAGCGGCAGGGAATGACTGTGGTCATCATGATCGCGCTGTACGGGCTGTTCACAATTCTTTTCGGCCTTGCCGGGAACTTGTGGATCGCGGCGGTCTGTCTGGCGGCGGTCGGTGCATCCGACATGATCAGCACAGTGCTCCGGCAGACGATCAGGCAGCTGTCCACACCCGACGAGATGCGCGGACGGATGAACGCCACGAGCAGTCTGTTTCATATTTCGGGGCCCCAGTTGGGCGACTTCGAGGCGGGCGCAGTGGCGAGGCTTTGGGGTGAAAGGGTTTCGATCGTGCTCGGCGGGGTGTTGTGTTTGTTTGTTGCGGCGCACTGGACGCGGTCGCGCGCTTTGGTTGGATACGTTCACTCTGAGGCGGATGCCGAGACGGTGATCGGTTAGGCGGCTGGGTACACTTTTCCGACGTCTTTGGGCGGTTGGCTCAGTGGTAGAGCACTTCGTTCACACCGAAGGGGTCACTGGTTCGAATCCAGTACCGCCCACCATGGTTTTTTGATGTGGGTGTTTTACGTTCTTCGAAGCGAAGCGACGCGACGCTATTATATCGGCCACACGTGCGATCTGGAAAGGCGGCTTCGGGAACACAACTCAGGGCAGACAAAAGCGAC
>Ga0070741_10002527_pt1 | contig 48752 bp, 42 predicted proteins | sample Coa_R1_4_FD_66440 | JGI IMG/M metagenome (GOLD analysis project Ga0070741, IMG submission 66440) | Surface soil microbial communities from Centralia Pennsylvania, which are recovering from an underground coalmine fire - Coalmine... | ecosystem: Environmental > Terrestrial > Soil > Unclassified ... | reverse complement strand
TCACACATGCTAAAGTTTCCAGTTGAGGTCGTGAGTTGGTTAGGGTTTTTGTGTTCATACCCCTATCCTACCTCACGTCCTCCTTGCTCCCTGGTGCGAGATAATCTCACCTCTCTACCAATTGGCCTTTTACGTTGGCTGTTTGAATTTACATGGGCAACTTGCCCAAATGGGCGAGCCAACGTCCTTCCCCCGGCCCGTGCCTGGCGACGAACGCAGACATTCTTTTACTGGACTATACGATGTCTGCCTGGCCTTAAGTATGAAACGGAGAGTCGTTGGCAACGATGGAGATGCGGACTATAAAGACCTTGTGATCATCACAGGCGCAAACCAGGGCGGAAAATCGACGTTCTTGCGAAGCATAGGTTTGTCTCAATTGATGATGCAGTGCGGCATGTTTGTACCCGCCGAGGCTTTCTGCGCCAACCTCTGCGCCAACCTCTTCACGCACTATAAGCGGGAAGAGGATGTTTCGATGAAGAGCGGGAAACTCGATGAAGAACTCAGCAGAATGAGCGACATCGTTGATCATATCACGTCAAATTCGATGGTGCTGTTTAATGAATCGTTTGCCGCGACCAACGAACGAGAAGGCTCAGAGATTGCAAGGCAGATCGTTAGCGCATTGCTGGAGAGGCGCATCAAGGTATTCTACGTTACTCATTTATATGAATTTGCGCATAGTTTTTATGACAAAGGGATGGAAAACGCCATCTTCCTACGGGCTGAAAGGCAGGCCGATGGAACGCGCACCTTCAAATTAATCGCGGGCGAACCACTGCAAACGAGCTATGGCGAGGATTTGTATAAAGGGATATTTGGAACAGGCAATTAGATTCAATTGACAAACCTGATCGGGCTGATGATAGGAATGTTCCAGGCGCGGAGCATACAGTTGAAGTTGGCAGCACGCAAAGTGCCGATTCGGGCCAAACAATTGAGTATCGTCAAGCGGTTGGGTCGCTTTGGGAGCAATGGCAAGGTGGCGGTGCGGGGTGGTACTATCGGTTGACCAGCGGGTTGCTGTGCTTGACGGCAGTTGACCGCACTGATCGCCACGATCTGTCCATTTTTCGGTTGGGGGTGAGACTCCTTGGAAGATTGGCTGCGTCTTCTTGACCCTATCCCCTCGCGTTGCTATCCCGAACTTTTGTTCAGTGCCCGGTAGCTGGGAGCAATTCAGGAATGGCCGTCATCTGGTTCGATTTTTCGCCCACTGTGTGTTGCCCCAAGGCGATGTCGTGTTCAACCGCCCACGCGCTGATCATGTACAAGCCTTCCTTCCCAGTAGGGATGTCCTTCGCCCCACGCATCTGCTTGCCGTCCATCGCCACGACCTCGCCGGACGCCGCTGCGCCCACCTGATGAACCCAGTCTAAAACCCGCAGCCTTCCTCGTCCCATTCGTCGAGGACGTCGATCAGACTGTCCAGTACCTTTGAACATCCTCTGGCTCATCGACCTCCAGTGCCAGCAATGGGTCGTCAATAGCGTTTCCCGGCTTGGTGTTCTCTGGCTCCTCCACTGCAATGGCTTGCGTCGGGGTCAGCAGCGCTTCGGGTCATCCGACTCATATTTGAGCGCGGTCAGCAGTGTCTTCACTACCTCCTCCGAGTTGCCAGCCCGGACGTACAGCCCCGCAACAAGCGCCCAGAGGCGGGCGACCTGGTCTGGTTGGTGTCGGCGTCGTCTGGTTTTTTCCCTACCTGGACGCGGCACGAGCGGGCCTGACACATGGACTGCGCGAGGCGCTGATGCGCTCGGAAATCAGGCCGAACGGCGTATAGACTCAGGAGTACCGCTAAGACCATAATCACCGATAGGGCCAACATGAATTTCGCGTTGCCCCGAACTAAAAGCTCCGTCATGCTGAGGGAACACCATGGCCCCTCCTGAACGTATCGTTCGCGTTCTGTCGCCCGGTGATGAGCCGACAGAACCAATCGCTCCCGATGTCCAACATACACCTCACCCGTCAAATTCACCCTCACAACACCGGGCGCTCTTTCCCGTGCGGACTACCGACTACAAGCTCGCCATGATTTTGTTACTTCTTATGGCGGTTCTTGTGTTGCGAGCTACCGCGACAACGACTTCGCAGCTTGCCAGCGGCATAGCAAGCACTGTCGTCCCGCCGGTTGCACGTGGACAGAACCCTCAGGCTGTGATCCTGGATCAGAATGCACTGGTGGCGCAGATTAACCCGCCCGCTGGCTATACCCTGTCGGCAAAGTTCGGCAAGCTGGGGCCTCACCTGCTGGAAGTCGGAGCGATTGATACTGACGCATTCGTGCAGGTCTATCGACAGGCAGGGCAACCACTGACAAATACGCAGGCTGCCATCCTCACCAATGGCAGTGAAACGCGTGTTGTCGTCGATTCGACAAATGCCTACTTTCTGCTGAATTTCTTCTGGGCTGTCGGGCTTACGAATCAGAACCCCATTCTGGATCGGTTGGTAGCACGGTATGGAATCGGCGGTGTCAGCAATTTCGCTTCTACCGGCGGCTGGTCACTGGGCGCGAGGCAGCCGATGGAACTTTACAACCGTGAAACCCTCCTTTCTCTTAGCAGCGACCAGCAAAGCCGTCTCGAAGCCGTAGTTAGCCATGTATTCCGTCCGTGCTGCGGCAATCACACCGCCTTTCCGGACTGCAATCACGGTATGGCGATGCTTGGTCTACTGGAATTGATGGCCTCCCAGGGCGCAACGATTGATGAGATGTTTTGGGCCGCCAAGTACGTAAACGCTTTCTGGTTCCCAGAGCAGACCCTCGAAGTTGCAATATACCTCAAAGCCAGCCAGAACCTCGATTTTGTCAACGCGGATCCGCGCTCTGTGGTGGGTGAGCAATTTTTCTCTGCGCGTGGTTTCAAACAAATCCACCAGTGGTTGGCTGCCAATAAGCTACTGCCGCAGGCATTGGGCGGCAGACAGTCATGCGGCGTCCAATAGGCTGGACTTTGGACACCTCAACTATCGATATTTACGCTTGGCGCGGAGACCGGCCATAACGGCCTTCGACTGTTCCAGCGTCTTAACGGTAGGCTGATATTTGAAAAGTCCGAAGCTGCGCGGATTTATCCGCAGCAGAGTGCCACTGGTCTACATGGTTCGCTCTGCGCGATATTTCTCCAGACGGTTCAGCACCGCCGCGTTGGCGATACAGGCGATGACGCTTTCGCTGAACAGCAGCCAGGGCACGACCAGCACGGTGCTGATCGCCGCGATAAGGCCCACCGCCACGAATAGTGTGAGGGAAAAGAGCGGATTTTGTAGCAGCATGAGCGCCGCGTTGCGGACTGCGCCGCGCAGGTTCGGCTGCTGCATCTCTTCAAGCATCGGCCAGAGGTAAAACTGAACACCAAGCCAGACCACCAGAATAATGATCCACATCAGGCGCAGCCAGGCGGCCAGCCAGTCCGTCTGGTAACGATAGCCGTAGAAATTGACCCACAGGATGCCCAGTACGCCTACGTTGGCGATCCCGGCGAGAATCCCCCGCCAGAAGTGATCTCGAACACCTTGCCAGAAATCGCTGTAGGTGGCGGTCAATCCAGTTTGCGCCGTGTGGCTCAGGCGAGACAACCCGGCAAAAGCGACAGGAGCGGTGATCACCGGAATGGACAGCGCAACGGCCATCAGGTTCGTGGCAACATACAGCCAGCCATACCGTTCGAATTGAACGCCCGCCCGCCACAGCACTTGCAGCGCGTCGCGCACTAACCTTTGATCCCCGTGTACGTCACGCCTTCGATAAAGAAACGCTGGAAGACAAAGAAAATAACTGCCATAGGCAACGTGGTCAGCACCGAGCCAGACAGCAGCATATCCCATTGCAGCACGTCACCGGTCTCGCCGCGCAGAAAGGCCAGTGCCAGGGGCAGCGTGAACAGGCTCTTTTCACTGCCGACGGAAATCAACGGGTCGGTGAAGTTGTTCCACGCACCCTGGAAACCGAAGATTGCCAGCGCGGTCAGCGCCGGAACGGCCATCGGCAGGATCACGACGAAGAACATACGGAAGCGGCTGGCTCCATCGATGGCGGCGGCTTCTTCGATGTCTGCCGGAATACTTTCGAAGAACTGCTTCATCAAGAACACGCCGAAGGCATCGGCGATAGTCGGCAAGATCAACCCGCCGTAGGTGTTCACCAGGTTGAGCTGTTTCAGGATCAAGAAGCGTGGGATCAGCAGCACAATCGGCGGGACCATCATCGTACCGACCAGGGTCGCAAAAGCCAGTCCCCGGCCCGGAAAGCCGATCCGTGCCAGTGCATAGCCCGCCATGCTGTCAAAGATCAGGTGGCCGACCATCGTCAGAATGGCGAAGAGGAAGCTGTTGAACACAACGCGGGGGATATTGATCTGGGTCGAAGTCAGGATTTTCTCATAACCAGCCAGCGTGAAGCCCTGAGTCGGGTATAACAACTGCGGATTGGACACAATATCACTGGTCGTCTTGAACGAATTGGCGACGGTGAAGATGAAGGGCAAGATTAGCGCCAGTGCAAACGCGATCAACACGGCGTAAGCCAGCACAACGCCGATAGCGTGCCGGAGTGGCCGAGTCGGGTCCCGCCGCGTGACAAGATGGACTCGGGTTGCTGTCGTTGTCGCCATTTGCCCCTCCGTTATTTAGGACTGGAACCAACCAGGCGGCGCTGAATCACCGTGAAGAACCCGATCAGCACGAACAGGACAAAAGCCGTTGCCGCGCCCAGCCCTGCTTGCGAATCGCGGAAGGCGTTACGGTACAACTGCCAGGCGATGGTCGCCGTCGTTCCGGCAGGCTGGCCCTTTGAGATGACGTACACCTGGTCGAAGACCTGGAACGTTCCGATCAGGCCGATGGTGATGACGAAAAAGGTGGTCGGGCGCAGCATGGGCAACGTAATATTCCGAAACTGCTGCCAGCGGTTAGCTCCATCGACAGCCGCTGCCTCGTAAAGCTGGCCTGGAATATCCTGCAAAGCGGCCAGGAAAATGAGCATCAGTGTGCCGGAGGTCGTCCAGACGTTGAGCAGCATGATCGTGAACATGGTCACGCTCGGCCCGCTGATCCACTGCCAGATGCTCTGGCCGAGCACGTCCGTCTTCATCCAGTCCGGGGCGTTGTTGATCGTCAGCCCGAAGAGCCGCAGGAAATTGTGGATCAGGCCGTTGGGATCGTTCAGCCAGGTTTCCGGCTTGTAGCCGCCGAGAGGCGCGGCAATCTGCCCGATGAAATAGTTGATGATGCCGTTGCGGTTGAAGAGCCACAGAAAGATCATCGAGATCACGATAGACGACGTGATCGAAGGGAAGTAAAACGCGGTGCGAAAGAAGCTTCGTCCTTTCAGAAATTTCTGGTTGACGATGATCGCCAGAAACAGGGCTACAATCGTTTGCATCGGGACGACACCCAACACGTAGTACACCGTGTTCTTCACCGCCCGGAAGAATTCGGTGCGTACAATACCGCTGTTGGTGAGCAGCGCCTGGTAGTTTGCCAGACCCACGTTTTGGGCCTCGGCGGGCGGTTGAAGCCCTGTCCAGTTGGTGAAACTGATGAAAAAGGCGTAGATGATGGGGATGAAAATAAACACGATAACGATGATCAGCGCAGGCGCTACGAAGCTGAATCCTGCCAGCCATTCCTGCGCCGTCTTGCTGAACACCGTCTGGCGAGGCGCGACGGGTGGAACGACGGCTTGCTGCGCCCCCAGCGTATTGGTCGCCATAGGCTGCCTCCTTCGCAGCGGCTCCGTCCGGTTGTGGTGCTGTTGGCGAACTCGAATTGACCTCACCCCCGGCCCCTCTCCAACTGGAGAGGGGAGCCAGGAGTCACAGATTGCCAATCGTTCCCCCTCTCTGCTTGCGGAGAGGGGGTGAGGTTTACTTGGCTGCTGTGGCCTGCATCGTCGCCGCGCCGCCTGCTGCCCCCTTGCTCTTGCTCAATACCTCATTGCCAACGCTTTCTATCGTCTTCAAGGCGCCTTCTGGAGTCTGGTTGCCGGAAAAGACCGAGAGGATTTCGTTATTGGTCGTGTCCAGCACGGATTGGAAGCCAGGCGTGAACTGCCACTTGTGCGCATAAGCAGCGCCGTCCAGGAAGGGTTTAAGCTGCGGGAACTTGGCGAGCCATCCATCCGCCAGGCTCTTCCGGGTCGGCATCGCCAGACCAAGATCAGTCCAGGCTTTCATGCCTTCCGAACCCGTCAGGTAGTTGACCAGCTTGAGCGAGGCGTCTTTGTTCTTGCCATTGGCCGCTACCGCATAGCAGACGGTGAACGCCATCGTCGCCTTGCCCTTTGGCCCGGCGGGTAGCTCAACGACACTGTATTTGATGTTGGGGTAGTCGTTCTTCATCGGCGGCACGAGCCAGTTGCCCTCGACGACCATCGCGGCCTGTCCCTTGCCGAACGCTTCGCCAGGCCAGCCCGCGCCCAGGTCCTGCGGCGTCTTGGCATAGCCTTTGGTATACAGGCCCGTGTAGAACTGCAAAGCAGCCAACCCCTCCGGGCTGTTGATGGTCATCTTGGTGTAATTGTCGTCCGTGACCGAGCCGCCAGCCTGATACAAAAAGGCGATGAAGCGCGCCAGGTCGTTGGGCAGCGAAATTCCCGCTACCTTGTCGGTGGTCATGGCTTTGGCAGCGGCCTCAAGCTCCTCCCAAGTCGTCGGCGGTTTCAGGTTGGCCTTCGCCAGCATATCGGTGTTCACAAACAGGGCCAGCGTGGAGAAGTCTTTGGGCGGGCAATAGAACTTGCCGTTGGTGGTGAAGGCGGCCTTCAAAGCGGGGTAAAAGTCGTCGGGGTTATCGATCTTGTCGCCAATCGGTTCCAGCGCCCCGGCGTTGACCAGGTCCAGGAGCCGGAACGAGTCCACGTAGAACACGTCGGGCGGTGACCCGCTTGCCAGGTCTTTAGCAAGCGTGGTGTCGTAATCGGGAACCTGATTGAGTTTTACCTGGATGTCAGGGTTGTTCTTATTGAAAGTGTCCACGATCTGTTGAAGTAGCTGGTTCTCCGATGGGCTGGATGACCAGCCTTCCAGTACCAGATTGACCGGAGCCGCGCGAACGATTCCGAAAGACACAACGGCAAGGGCAACGGCGGTGAGAAGGGCAGTGAAGCGAATGAATCTGTTCATAAGTCTTCGCGCAAAGCGTCCATGAACTGGACAGGTGCGCATTCTCCTTTCTCTTCCCTCAGCGATCATCGACCACTTAACCAGAACAGTTATCTTCGGACATCATGCCTTGATTGCGATACCTGCTCCTTTCTCAGAGCGATCCCACGTCAAAGCGAAGGCCCTGCCAACACGCCCAACCGGGTGGCAAGTCAAATTGGGTAGGGCGGCTGGATTCGACAAACAACAGGCAGAGCTTGCAAGAGCAATGACAGAGGGACAATGGACGACGTTTATTGAGAAAATTAATAATTGAGAGGTAGGTCCAACCATTGTGACCCTCTCGACATGAATGACACGGGTCCCACCAGGTATGGAGCAACTTAAACGTTTAAGGTATTTTCAGTGTAAGAAGTTTCGACCCATTTGTCAAGTCGTGCCTGACTACGCTGCCGCCCGACCCCGTAACCTATTCAGCAGTCAGGCGAATTGTATGTCGTTTGCCGCGAAAATAGATATGAAATCTCATCGAACACCAATGTTCCGGCAGGTTGGGCTGCACGACAAAGCTGCCGTTTTCGAGCCGCAGCCCTGCGAAACCAAAGACCGCCGCCTGCCACAGCCCGCCCGCTGCTGCGCCGTGAATGCCATCTCGGACGTTGCCTTTGGCATCTTCCAGGTCGATGCTGGCCGCAAACGAGAACAGGTCGTATGCCTCGCGGACGAGGCCCAGTCGCGCCGCAACCCAGGCGTGCATCGCCGGGCTGAGTGAGGAGCCGTGATCGACAATGCGAGAGTAAAAATTCCAGTTGCGGAGCCGCTCCTCCTGGCTTCCGAACTCCTCGCCAAGCAGCGCCATCAGCATCACGATGTCGGCCTGCTTGATGACCATCACGTGCTGTGTGGCCTCGTGGCCCAAAATGGCGTCCATGTTCGTGACACGCGGCTGCCACAGGCTGAGATTGATGGGTTGTAGTTTCGAAAAACCATCAAACTGTTCCAGGATGCCGCGCTCCTGGTTGTAGGGAATATACATCTTCTCAACAATGTCCCGCCATCTGGCGATTCGCGCATCAGAAATACCAAGCCGCATCGCCAGATCGCTTGCCACTGATGGGTGTGCGTGCCGCAGCCAATCCCACACCTCGGTGGCGGTGCGCAAGTGCCAGCGTACCATGCTGTTGGTAAAAGCGCTGTTGTCAATGTTTTCGTGATACTCGTCCGGGCCGATCTGCATGGGCAGTTCGTATCGATCTCGCTCCGGCTTGTACTCGACCCGGCTGCCCCAGAATACGGCTGTGTCGAGCACGATCTCCGCACCGTAGTTGGCAAAGAATGTTTCGTCGCCCGTCCAGCGCCAATACTCCATCACGGCATAGGCAATGTCCGTCGAAATGTGCTGCTCGGTATCGCCCGTCCAGACGCGGATCCGTTCGCCGGACGGCTTCACCTCGATCCAGCGCGGCGTCGTTTCCTCCCCCGTATCGGTGCTTTCCCAGGGGAACAGTGCACCCTCGTAACCTGCCTCGCGGGCCTTGTTGCGTGCCCCTGGCAGGTTGTGGTAGCGGTACATGAGCAGGTTACGCGCCAGCCGGGGCTGTGTCACCGTCAGCAGCGGAACCATGAACAACTCGGTATCCCAGAAAACATGGCCCTTGTAGCCGGGGCCGGAAAGCGTCTTAGCGCCGATGCTGACGTGTTCGTCATGGCGCGGCGCAGCGATCAGCACATGATACGTCGTGAAGCGCAGCGCGCGCTGTGCCACTTCATCGCCTTCGATTTCCACGTCCGAGTCGTCCCAGTACCTGGCCCACTCCGCCACGTGCGCCGTGCGCAAAGAGTCCCACCCGCGCGCTTCGGCAGCATCGAGTGTCTGCCGTGCCGCAGCCAGCGGATCGGCTGCATCGCGGGTGGAGTGGATGGCAGTGACCTTATCAAAGGTTGCGGTCTGTTCCGGTTCGAGTGGAACCTGGCAGCGCACGAAGGGCTGAAGGCTGCCGCCGGTGACTGTCTGCACACTGGCTGAAAGATCGTGCGGCATGAAGCTCGACATGATGGCAACGCCATAGGCGCTCTGCCCAGTTTTCCCGGTCACGACAATGCGGTGGTCGCCCTCACTTGAGCCGATCAGCGATGTCCAGTGACCGACGCCTTCGTTGGTCTGCGTACCGTCAATGGAGGCCGTGACGGTGATCGTACAGGGCTTGTTCAGGGCGCGCACGGCAACACGCTGTGCAAGGACATGCTCCAATTCCAGGCTGGCGAAGCGCTCAAAGGTAATCTGGACGATTGCGCCGTTGCCGTTCCGCCACAACACGCCGCGCCGCAGGATCGCCTCTTTGAGATTAAGCGTGCGGCGGTAGCCGTACAGCGTGCCGCGATCCAGGCGAAACACTTCGCCGTCCACCTCGATTGTGATAGGCAGCGGGTTTGGCAGGTTGACGAGTTCAGGCACGAGTTCGCCCGCAGCGTGGTCGTAAATGCCGTGTACGAGTGTGGAGACCAGCTCGCCAGGGTAGCCTTCCTCGAAGGTGGCACGTAGCCCCATGTAGCCGTTCCCAACGGTAAAGATCGTTTCGGTATGCGCGAGCTTACCGGGGACAAAGGGCGCCTCGTCAATCTGCCAGGTTCGTTCAGCCAGGGATGTCATCCGGTCAGTGCTGCTCCTTAGCAATGCAGTGGCTGGCTGCTGGATGCTCGAACGATCAGCGTCGGAGCCAGCAAGATTTGATGTTCTGGAAGGCGACGCTGGGCGATCTCTGCGATCAGCAGGTCAATCACCTGGCGCGCCAGTAACTCAATCGGCTGCCGGAGCGAGGTGAGCGGTGGGCGCAAATGTTCCGACAGCGGCAGATCGTCAAAGCCTGTGATCGCCACGTCAACCCCGGCTCGAAGCCCAGCACTTTCGATGTAGCCCATCGCGCCGATAGCGATCATGTCGCTGACGCACACAACGGCTGTCGGTGGCTTCCTGGCCGACATCAAGCGTTGTGCGGCTTGCCAGCCGTCGTGTACGGCATTCTGGGTGCGCACGATCCAATCCGGCTCCGGTTTGATTCCTGCCGTTTCCAGCGCATCAAGATAGCCTTCCAGTCGGGCGTCTCCGCTCAACGATCCTTCCGGCCAGGCCAGCACCCCGATCCGGCGGTGGCCTTGCGCCAGCAGATGTTCGACGGCGGTCTTGATTCCCTGGCGACCATCCACATCCACATAAGGAAAATCCCACTCGTCGTTGGCACGCCCAAAGGCGGCAAAAGGCACGCCCATCTCCATCAACCGCCGGATGCGCTCGTCGTTCAGACCTGTGTTGGAAATGACGAAACCATCAACCCGGTTGATGCTGATCAATTCCTCGTAAGTTTGGACGACGTTCTCAGTGGGCTGCGTGAACGTCAGGACGTGATACCCATACGATTCGGCGGCCAGAGCCATGCAGTAGATGAAGCGATCCAGCACCGTGTTCATCTGACCCGGCGGAACGTCGTGCCACGCATAGCCGATCATGCGCGTTTCGCTGGCTTTGAGATTGCGCGCCGTAATATTGGGCCGATAACCCAATGCGGCGACAGCATCCAGCACGCGTTCTCGCGTCGCTGCGCTGACCGGCACCGTGTTGTTGAGGACATAAGACACCGTTGCAATCGACACATGGGCCTGGTCGGCCACGTCCCGAATCGTCACGTTGAGCCGGTAATTAAGCTGTTCCGCCGCATCGATCACAGCCTGCCTGGTCTGCGGTTCAACCGGCGCCGTGTTGCTCAACACCTGATAGGCACTGAGAATCGGCACGTTGGCTTTGTTCGCCACGTCTCTGAGGCTTGGCATAAAACGGGCTGCCCGAACGACATTAAACGTTTAAGGCAACCCAATGATATACTGTCGAGACAAGGCTTGTCAACCAGTGCCCTGCGGCAGTCTATATTTTCGGCCTAAACAAGATGGGCAGCATGGCGCTTTGAATCGTATTGTTCGGTTCGATAAACACGCATCAAATCCGATCCTCTTCTCCCCGGCGTAGTCACTGTTGCATTTTAGCAAAACCCTGTGAGGAGACATGCAACCAATCAACGCCTTCCTCGATCTTTACGGCCTCCTGGCGATTTTCGTGCTGCTGCTCGTCAAAGCTATCGGCGTGCCCATTCCCATCCCTGCCGACGCCATCATGCTGGCCGCGGCGGCCCGCGCTGCCGAGGGCCGATTTGTGCTCTGGCAGACTTTCTTTGCCAGCCTGCTGGCGCTGGTGCTGGGTGGGATCATCCATTTCAGTCTGGTGCGCGGCCCCGGACGGGCGTTCCTGTACCGTTTTGGTCGCTATCTTGGCCTCACACCGGCACGGCTGGACGCGGCCTCAGCCAGAATGCACAAGAGCGGCACACTCGGGATCGCGCTGGCGATCCTCACACCGGGGGTGCGTTCGGTAGCTGTGACAGCCTGCGGGCTGGCCGGTTTACCGCTCCGGGTAGTGGCCGTCGGGCTGACAATCGGAACTGCGCTGTTTCTCAGCCTGCATTTCTTCCTGGGCTACGTAGGCGGTGTGGTGTTGAGCAGCCTGAGAATTTCGCTGCTGCCGACGGTTGCCCTCGTTGTAGTGCTGCTCATGCTGGGGTTGGCGGCCTGGGTTGTCATTCGCCGCCGACAGAATCCAGGCGCATCGGCTGGCGAGACCGTTGCCGAAGCCTTTGAAGCCTGGCATGAAGCGACGTGCCCGGTCTGTCTGGCGCTTGGCGCGGCCAGCCGCTTTGAGGCCCACACCTGACCACATCCGGTCACTCAATCATGGGTGTCGGAGCCGGGGTGAGGTTAAGCGATCAATATTCGATCCAACCCGCCAGATGTGGTAGACTTTGAGGCATCGAAGCGCACGGGAGGGAACGCTTTTGCCTGCTCAGGCCCTTTACCTCAAATGGCGTCCGCGCACTTTTGAACACGTCATCGGCCAGGAACATATTACCCGGACTTTGCGGAACGCGATCATTCAGGATCGCGTTCGTCACGCTTACCTGTTCAATGGCCCGCGCGGAACCGGAAAGACGACGATGGCCCGCATCCTGGCGAAGGCTGTCAATTGCCTGCATCCCGATCCTGCCCTGCGCCCCTGTGACGAATGCCAGTTCTGCGAAGCCATCAACGCCGGAAACTTCCTGGACCTGATCGAGATCGACGCCGCCAGCCACAACGGGGTGGACGACGTGCGCGAACTGCGCGAAAAGATCGCCTTTGCGCCGAGCGAAGGCCGTTACAAAGTCTACATCATCGACGAGGTTCACCGCTTCTCCGGTTCGGCTTTTGACGCGCTGCTCAAGACGTTGGAGGAACCACCCGAACACGCCATCTTTGTGTTGGCGACCACCGAACTGGATAAAGTTCCGGCCACCATCAAGAGCCGCTCACTGATGTTCGAGTTCCGCCGCGTGCCCATGCGCGAAGTGGCTGACCGTCTGCAAATGATCGTCGAGAGCGAAGGCGTGGAGGCAGATCGGGAAGCGCTCGAACTAGTGGCCCGCCAGGGCACGGGCAGCGTCCGCGACAGCATCAGTTTACTGGATCAGTTGATTGCCGACCCAAACCAGCGAATCACGCTCGAACTGGCCGAGCAGACGCTTGGTACGGCCAGCAACCGCGCCACCGGGAAGCTGGTTCAGGCCATCATCGACAACAACGTGGCCGAGGGGTTAGACGTGCTGAACCAGGCCATCGACGAGGGCGCTGATCCGGCGCAGTTTGGGCGGCAGATCGTTGAGTACCTGCGCAATCTGATCCTGGTTCAAACGGCAGGGCCGTCGCTGGTGGACGCCACCGCCGAAATGCGCGCCACGCTGCAAGAGCAAGCAGCGGCCATCGGGCGGGCGGCGCTGCTCCGAGCTATTCGCGCCTTCAATGCGGCTATCGGCGAAATACGGGGTGGTTGGCAGCCGCAACTTCCGCTCGAAATGGCCCTCATCGAGAGCACGCGCCCGCTGCACGAGGAAATGCCCTCGCCAGCCGAAGTCAGTGTGGCCCCTGCCAGAGCACCGAAGGCTGCGAAGCCCGCTGTGCCTGACGAACCGGAAACAGAGGCGCCGAGCGCCACTGCCGCTGCGCCGCTCTCACTGGCAGACATCAAGCGGGCCTGGCCGTCCATCCTGGACGCAGCCCGCAAACGGAATATGCCGCTTGCAAAGCTGCTCGATGAGGTCTCCGTCAGAGCACTCGAAGGGCAGACTGTCGTACTGTCGATCAGTGAGGATAAGGCCGTGTTCCGGCAACTGCTGGAAGCGGATGACAAGCGCAAGGAGCTGGCGCGCACGATTCAGGCTGTGTTTGGGGTGCCGCTGCATATCAAGATTGTGGTGGGCGGCACGAAAGCCGCGGCAGGCCAAGCCTCAAGCGATCCCGTCCTGAGTTTCGTGGAGAACGAACTGGGCGGCACAGTCGCCCATATCGAAGATACGCAAGGAGGAACGGATGTCTAAACGGCGAGGTGGGGGTTTTGGTGGGTTCGGCGGGCCGCCTTCCGGCGGCAACGCGGGCATGATGCGCCAGATTCAAAAGATGCAAGAGGACATGGCAAAGGCGCAGGAAGCGCTGGCCGAGGAAACGGTAGAGGTGCAGGCCGGCGGCGGGGCGATCACGATAGTCATCACCGGCCACCAGCGCGTAAAGTCGATCACCATCAAACCGGAGATGCTGGATACCAGCGACCCTGAATGGGCCAGCGATCTTCAGGACTTGCTGGTGGTGGCTGTCAACCAGGCTATCGAGAAAAGCCAGGAGCGTGCTGCCGAGCGCATGGAAGCCATCACGGGCAATCTCAGTGGGATGCTCCCGGGTGGCCTGGGCGGGTTGTTCGGCTAGGAATGCACCCTCTCTGCATTCTGCATAGCGATGTATTCTGCGCAGAGAATAGAGAACATCAGGAAAGCCAAAGGCAATCGGCATGAGCAAAGCTGTCCCCGATTCGGTGACACGCCTGATCGAGGCGTTTACGCGCCTGCCAAGCGTCGGGCCAAAAACGGCTTCCCGGCTGGCGTACTTTTTGCTACGGGCGCCGGATGAAGTTTCTGAGACACTGGCGCAGGCGATTGCGGAACTTAAAGCCAAGACGATGTTGTGCTCAATCTGCTACAACATCACCGAAGTTGATCCCTGCCCGATCTGCCAGGACACCGAACGCGACGGCTCGATGATCGCCGTCGTCGAGGAACCACTAGACGTGCTGGCCTTGGAGCGCACCGGGAGCTTTAAGGGCCGCTACCACGTGCTGCACGGTGTCATTTCGCCACGAGAAGGCATCGGGCCGGAACAGCTTAAGATACGTGAACTGATCAGGCGGGTGCAGGCCGGCAACGTCCAGGAGCTAATCATCGGCACGAACCCCGGCATGGAAGGCGACGCCACTGCCATGTTCATCAAGAGCGAACTCGGATCAGCGCCGGTCAAGCTCTCGCGTCTGGCGCGTGGTCTGCCGACAGGCGCCGATCTGGAGTACGCCGATTCCGTCACGATTATGCGTGCTTTGCAGGGCCGTCAGGCGCTCTAGGGCGGTTCGCCCTTCCGAAGCTGTCTGCTCGAAAGGTTAGAAAATCTGATTGTAATGAAATCTTGATTGCAGCATAAGCGTGGCGATCTATAATCAGAGATAATCAGAGTATGACACAGGTAGTCTTCGATCAGCCATTGGAGGTGGCCTCAAATGCGGCCCAGGGTGCCGTAAGAGGCGTGGTGGATACGTTACCTCGTCCTCGGTTGGTCTCCAGGCGCTCGCTATCCCGTGAAATTCTTGAAACACTGCTGTTGATTGCCTCGATCTACTGTATTGTCAATCTGGCAACGGCCCGCTACGTGGTCGAAGGGGCCAGCATGGCCCCCAATTTCCGCACGGACCAGTTTATTGTGGTGAGCCGTCTGGCCTACCTGCTCGGCAAGCCAGCGCGTGGTGACGTGATCGTGTTCCACAACCCGGAAGACCCTGCCCACGATTTTATCAAACGGGTGATCGGCTTGCCAGGCGAGACCGTCAAAACCGTCAACGGCAAGGTCTACATCAATGGCGTGGCGCTGGACGAGCCTTACGTGGCTGAACTATGCCGGGATCAGCGTTGCGATGGCACGTGGACGCTGGACGCCGATCACTACTTTGTCCTGGGCGATAACCGCAGCCACAGCCATGACGGGCACAGTTTCGGCCCACTGGATCGCAGCCTGATCATCGGGCAGGCATGGATCCGCTACTGGCCGCCATCGGACTGGGGCATCATTCCGCATTACGATTATGGTCCACTTGGGTATGCATCACCTGTTGCCGGGAATTAGCGAGAGGGATACTGTATGTCGCGCAACGATCATTTCATCTGCCCAACCTGTCACATAGGACACCTCGATCTGCGACTGACGACTTATGTTCAGCAGTTCGGCGAGACGCTGATCAGTGTACCGAATACTCCGGCCTGGGTGTGCGACGTGTGCCATGATCGCCAGTTCGACACCGCTTCCATCCAGCGAATTGAACTGCTCGTCGGGCAAGCCGGGCCACCGCCCAACCGCTATCGCCCTGCCCAGGAGCGCAAGATCAGCCGCCCGGCGGAGACAGCGGGCAAGGTAGCGGCCAAAGCAAGGGCAAAAGCCAAAGAATAGGGTATGCGCGGCCACGTCGCAGAACGTAGCCCCACTACCCGATGTATCGGCAAGGCAAGCGTGCGCCAGAAGCTACGTGGCTTTTGCCGTTGTAGAGCGTCCCAACTGCTGTAAGGGCAGGCCAGCAGGCGCGTGCCTACTGGCCGTAAGTACAGGCGGTCTCCGCGAAGTTCTTGACCCAGATGTCTTGGCCTGTTGCATTGAATTGGCCGCCGTTCCAGGCCACCCAATACCAGCCCTTGATCAAACTGATGGAGAGCGTGCCGTTCTCCCCCAGGTTCCTGGTTAGTCCTTTGTCACCCGCCGCCTTTATGTCTTCCAACTTGAAAACCGCCAGCAAGAAGCCTTTGCGGAAGTCGGCCTGCGCGTGGTCGATGCCGTAGACGACAACCTGATCCTTCTGGTTGCAATAGACAGCGAGCCGATCACCGGGGCGTGGGTCAATGCGGGCGTCGTAGGGGTCATAAAACGCCACAGCATTACCATTACCACCAGCGGCCTTCGCAGTGAAGTCCAACATGGCGACTGCGCCCGTTGTGCAATTCACGGTGTAACCAGCCTTTGCACTGCTGTTGGCGTCGTAGTAGATGAACGTAACCACAGTGTTGGGCGGAAACTGATCGGTCATGCCGGGGCGCGCCGTATCGACACCACGTCCGAGATATGTACGGGTTATTGGGCCGGGACCAATTGTCCCAAGACTACTTGGGTTATCCGAAGTCGTACCTGGCACTGAGACGCGCAAGCGCATGACAGCACTAGCACCAGGATCAGGCACGTTGATCGTGATGTCGATTTCGGTGTCGATATAACCGGATGTACCAGGCCCTGTATAGCATCTATGGGTAACGACAACGACATTCGATATGGTAATGGTCGTTCCAGCCGCCTGCGCGCGATACAGCGGCGCAGGCAGGGTAACTATCAGGCCCAGAAATGCAACAATGAGGTTCAACAATTTGCGCTGCATGTAACCTCCGGAATTGAGCACTTGTTGTAATAATGATATTTAACATAGTACAAATTTCTCTCTCGGGTGTGTTTTTTAGGAAATTTTTCATAACTAAAATTCGCTGGTGCCGGTCAGGCCGCAGAATAGAATGGTTCAATCGGGGTTTCAGAGAGCAAGCAAGGCGCTCCTGGGCCTGGCTGCGCCTTGCACAGGTGGCACACGCTCTATCCGATGGAACTGGCCGCAGCGCGCAAGCCGCGCGCAAGTTGAAAGCTGCGCCTCAAATCGCCCTTTTCAATGTTTCCCTGTGGGAGTCGCCCAATTGTAAAACCCACCTGAGCTAGTGTACACTGCTGGCATCATCCAGTATCGTGGCAGGAGACTGGTTCATGTGCGGAATCGTCGGCTACGTTGGCCCACGCAATGCCACCCCCATCATTCTCAACGGCTTGAAACGTCTGGAGTATCGCGGCTACGACTCGGCAGGCATCGCCGTCATTCAAGATCAGCGCGTTCATCTGCGCCGCAACGTAGGCAAGCTCGACAACCTGGAACGGCGAGTCAGCGAGGAACCGCTCAATGGGCAGGTTGGCATCGGCCATACCCGCTGGGCCACGCACGGGCAGCCGAGCGAACGCAATGCGCACCCCCACATCAGCATGGACGGGCAATATGTGGTTGTCCACAACGGCATCGTGGAGAACTACCTTGACCTTCGTGCGGAGCTGAAAAGCGAAGGCGTCATTTTCCAGTCGGATACAGATACCGAGGTGATTGTGCACCTGGTAGCGGCCTTTGCCAGCCAGGGGCATGACCTGACGGAAGCGACGCGCCTTGCCTGCAACATGCTGCGCGGCGCACACGCCATCGCCGTTCTGAGTGCTGCCCATCCGGATCGCATCGTTGCGGTGCGGATCGGTAATGCGGGCGGTGTCGCGGTGGGCATCGGGCAGGGGGAGATGTTTGTCGCCTCCGACATTCCGGCCATCCTGGAACACACCCGGCAGGTCGTCTTCCTGGAGAGCCGCCAGATGGCGACCATCACGGCGGACAGTTACACCGTGCAAACATTGGACAGCCAGCCCGTGAAAGCCACCGTTCACGCCATTGCCTGGGACGCCGTGAGCGCCGAACGGGGCGAATATCGCCACTTCATGCAGAAGGAAATCTTCGAGCAGGCGCGCTCCATCACCGATACGATACGGGGCCGCGTGGACTTTGACTCTGGCTGCATTACGCTGCCCGACCTGACGTTGACCTCCGACGAGGCGAAACGCCTGAAGCGCATGGTGACAGTCGCTTGCGGGACGAGTGCCTATTCGGGGCTGGTTGGCAAATTCATGATTGAGGCGCTGGCCCGTCTACCTGTCGAGGTCGATTACGGCAGCGAGTACCGCTACCGCGATCCGATTCTGGATGCCGACTGCGCAGCACTGGCGATCACGCAGAGCGGTGAGACTGTCGATACCCTGGCGGCCATGGAGGAAGTGCGCAGCAAGGGCGCGCGGCTGTGGAGCATTGTCAACGCGATAGGCAGCCAGGCCATGCGTATCGCCGATGGCTACATTACCATGCAAGCCGGGCCGGAGATCGGCGTCGCTTCGACAAAAGCTTTCACGACCAGCGTGGTCGATCAATACCTGCTGGCGCTGTATCTGGGACAACTGCGTGGAACGCTCTCCGCCGAGGCCAGCCGCCAACACGCGCACGACATCGCCCGGCTGCCCGACCTGGTGGGCAAAGTGCTGGATCGCGCCTCCGAGGTGGAGGCGTTGGCCGAGCGCCTGGCTACCTATGACGACTTCTTATATCTGGGACGCGGTATCAACTACCCCATCGCATTGGAAGGCGCGCTGAAGCTCAAGGAGATCAGCTACATTCACGCGGAAGGCTACCCGGCGGGCGAGATGAAGCACGGCCCGATTGCACTGATCGACGACCAGATGCCGGTGCTTGCTATCGCCATCCGCGACAGCGTTTACGAGAAAATGATCAGCCAGATTGAGCAGGCTAAAGCGCGACATGGCATCGTGATCGCCGTTGCCACCGAAGGGGACGAATTTATCCAGACCAAAGCCGACCACGTGCTGTATGTGCCGGAGTTACCCGCGCTGCTCAGTCCCGTCGTCACGGTCATTCCGCTGCAACTGCTGGCCTATTACATTGCCGTGCATCGTGGTTGCGACGTTGACCAGCCCCGCAACCTGGCAAAAAGCGTCACGGTAGAATGAGCGGGGCGTGCACCCCGTGTCCTGGTCAGGCGAATACAACTCTGGTTACGGCGAAGGACAGCCCGGGGCTTTCAATCGCCCGTCGCAGCCTCGCCTACTACCTCAAGGCGCGGATTGGGGATGTAGCGCAGCGTGACGAAGAGCGCGCTGAACACCATGACGAGTGCTACGGCGAACAACGCCTCGTAGCCGACCTGTTGTGCAATCGTGCCGCCGATGAACGGGGCGACCAGCGAAATGGCCGCCGCCACCGTATTGAACAGGCCAGCATAGATGGGGCGCTGGTCGGCGGAGGCATAGGACACAACCCAATTCTGGTAGCTCAGGAACAGGTTGCTGAGGGTCAGCCCTGATACGAGAAAACCGATGTATAGGGGCAGCGGGCCAACCAGGACGGCGAGAAGGGCGCTGATGGGCAGGAGGGCTGCGCCGCATAACGCGAGCCGGATGTAGAGCAAATTGTTGCGCGCGCCCAACCAGGTATAGACCAGCGCTCCGGTCACGCTGCCGATGGTTTGCATCGCCAGCAGGTTTGGTACAGCGACATCGCTGGACAGGCGCAACTGCACGGTGGCAAAGCCGATGTAGAACGGCCCGGCCATCGCAAACAAACTGGTCAGCATCCGGGTAATGAGCATGGCCCGAAAGGGGACATCGTTGCGCAGCACGCTGCCCAGGTACGGCAGGAACTCGCCGAGCGAGGGAATCTTATCGACACGCTTGCCGCCGGGCAGTTCGTGGAGGAACAAGGCGGGCACGATAGAGATCACGAACAGCACGCCGGAAACCCCGAACAGCAGCGCATAGTTATTGGGGAATTCCAGACCTGCACTACCAAGCACCAGGCCAACAAGCGGAGCCACACCGAGCATGATCAGGCCCGTGCCTGCCGTCATAAGTCCAAACATGCGGGCGCGCCAGCGGTTGTCCAGGCTGGTCCCGGTCAGGTCGGCCCAGGGCACGCCCACGATGCCATCCCCCAGCCCGGCCAGCCCGTAGCAGATCAGGAAGGCGACCAGGATCGCCCCTGGCCTGGTTTTGCCGAGCAACACCGTCAGCACGGCGAAGGCCAGGATCACAAAGCGCACCGGGATATTCGGCCCCACGAACCACCACTTTTTACGTTCGTAGCGGATGATGTAGCGGGCAATGAACAGCTGTGGCAGCGTCCAGCCCACGTCGAACAGGCTGCCCGAAAGGCCGATCAGGACTTCGGAGTTGGTCAGATGGCGGACAAAATCGGGAATGACGGTGGTGGAACCAATGATGTTCATTGCCACCATGAACAGGATGCCGTCGGTCAGCAAGAGGGCGAAGTTGCGGCGGTAAATTCGTTCACGCTGCGAAGGAGAAAGGTTCGTTGCACCGGAGTCGGTCATTGTTGCCTTGCATTTCTATAAAACCAGACCGATTGTGCCCGCCTGCACGCATTTCAGCAATAACCAATAATGGAGAGAGAAATGACAGGCACAGCTCTCTGGCCCGGTCACTCCGGCACAGCGTTGGTGCGGATGACCCCCTGGTAAAAGTGGAAACTGTCTTTGGGAATGCGGCGCTGTGATGGGAAATCCACGTAGGCGATTCCAAAGCGTTTACTGTACCCATAAGCCCACTCAAAATTATCCATCAGCGTCCAGATGAAATAGCCCTTGAGCGGTACGCCTTCGCGGATGGCCCTATGGGCCGCTGCAAAGTGGCTGCGCAAATAGGCGATGCGGCGCGGGTCGTGGACGTGACCGCTTTCGTCCAGCGCGTCGGGCAGCGCGCAGCCGTTCTCCGTCACATACAGGGCCTTCGGCTGGTAATCCCGATGGACACGCACCAGAAGTTCACGCAGCCCGTCGGGATAGACTTCCCAGCCCATCGCCGTGAACTCGGCGTTTGGCGGGCGGACGAGCTTAAGCTGGCCCGGCGCGTCAGGGGCATTCTGGACGAGGGAGCGCGTGTAATAGTTGATGCCCAGAAAATCAAGCGGCGCCGCGATAAGCTGCATATCGCCCGGTTGGATGTCTGGCACAGCCTGTCCGCGCAAGGCCAGGATGTCGGCAGGATATTCGCCCTTGAACAGGGGATCGGCATACCAGCGGTTTGTGACACCATCAAAACGCCGTGCGGCGGCGCGATCTTCCTCCGTATCGCTGGCGGCATGAATGGGGGCCATGTTGAGTACGATCCCAACATGTGCGCCCGGCACGTTGGCGCGGATAATTGACACGGCTTTGCCGTGCCCCAGGTTGACGTGGTGACTGACGTGGGCCGCTTCCGCGTAACTGGGGTCGACGTGGCCCGGCGCGTGGACGCCCAGCGCGTGGCCCAGGTCGGCAATGCACAACGGCTCGTTGAAGGTTATCCAGTTTTTGACTCGATCCCCCAGGCGCCGGGTCACGATGTCCACGTAGTGTGCGTAGTGATCGCTAGTCTCGCGCCTGAGCCAGCCGCCCTCATCTTGAAGGGCCTGCGGCAAGTCCCAGTGATACAGCGTCACGAAGGGCACGATCCCGGCCTTACATAACTCATCGATCAGGCGATCATAGAAAGCTAACCCCGCCTCGTTGATCTGCCCTTTGCCTGCGGGCAGGACACGCGGCCAGGCGATGGACAACCGATAGGCAGGTGTGCCGAGATCGGCCATCAGACGGATGTCTTCCGCGTAGCGGTGATAGTGATCGCAGGCCACGTCGCCCGTGTCGCCATTTTCGATCTTGCCGGGCGTGTGTGAAAAGCGGTCCCAGATCGACTCGCCGCGTCCGTCGGTGTGCACTGCCCCCTCAATCTGGTAGGAGGCCGTTGCTGTCCCCCATAAAAAGCCATCGGGAAATTTGAGCGCCATGTTAGCTCCTGTTTGCGATAACGATAGACCCAAGCGCCCGCCAAGTGTACCGCGTTGCCCCAGATATTCGCTGCATATTTCAAGCGGGGTACAATGACGTTATGACCGCTACCGACCTGCGCCTCGAAGATTTGCCCGCGTGGATGCGCCCCCGGCGGCGCACCATCGATTGGGGCCTGCTGATCGTGCTGGTTTTCTGCGTGCTGGCCGCCGGGCCGCTCGTGGTTCGGCACGGCATTCCCGCCAGCACCGAGGCCGAAATGATCGAACTGCGCTCGGTGGAGGTGGCCCGGCTGGTTCGGAGCGGCGTTCTCTTCTCCCGGTGGGGGCCTGATCTGAATTACGGGTTGGGTTCGCCGCTGTTCAATTACCTCGCGCCGCTGCCGCACTACCTGCCCGGCTATCACCAGGTCATCACCGATACCAGTCCGGCGGACAGCATCAACCTGTTCCTGGCGCTGTCCATCGTCGCAGCAGGCAGCGGAATGTATCTGTTCGCAGGCCAACGGTGGGGCGCTGCGGCTGGCATTGTCGCGGCCCTGGTGTATACGTTCAGCCCGCCGATCATCTTGGCGCTGCCCTATCTGAAAGGCGATCTGGGCGCGCTGATGGTGCTGGGCGTGTTGCCCTGGGCACTGTGGGCTTTTGACCACCTGTACCTGTACCCGCAGCGCCACTATCTGCTGATAGCAGCAGGACTGCTCTCGGCCATGATCCTCAGCGACACGAGAGCAGCATTCCTGGGATTATTTGTTCTGGCAACCAGTATCGTCTCGCTGCGGCGGCAGCCGGGCACTTACCGCTACGTGGTCGATGCACTCTTTGCGGCCACTTTGCTGACGGCGTTTTTCTGGCTGCCCGCGCTCGCGGAGCGCCAGGACATTCGTTGGCAAGCGGCACAGCCTGACCTATGGGCGGGCGCGCTCTCGCCCGGCGAACTTCTCAGCGGTATTCCGCGCGCCAGCCCACCGACTTTGAACCCGATTCCCTACCGGAGCATCGGCATCGGAACTTGGTCACTGGCGCTGGTAGGGGTCACGGCGCCGCTCACCCGGCGAAAGCCCTTGCCAGCGGACGTGGCGCTGTTTCTGGCGCTCGGATTGGGGCTGCTGGCGATCTCGACGCCGGCCTTTTACCGGCTGTGGCCGTCTGCCGATCTGTTTCTGCCGCTGCTGCCCTACCACGCGGTGCTGCTGGCCGTTTTTTGCCTGTCGGTGGTCGCGGCACAGGCGGTCTGCGAATTGGACTGGCTCGGGCGGCGCTGGCGACCTATCGGCCTGGCCGTCCTGGGTCTGGTCGCGCCTTTGCTCTCGTTTCCCGCACTCAATCTAGTGCCGGCGGCGACTCTCACCGATACACCTGACTATCTGACGAGTCTGCAAAACGAACTGCGCGGCTACCACACCGGGACATTTCAGGACGGCCTGCTGCTGCCCGGAACCGCGCCCACTCTGCCCGCGCCGCTGCCCAATCTGCTCAAGGATATGCAGGAGCAGACTTTTGACCGCATCAGCCGCCGTTCCTTCTCCGCCGAGGCACAAGTCAACCCTGTCGAACACAGTCCGCTGTATAACCGCTACATTTTTGACCTGTCGCAGCCGACCAGCCTGGAATTCAACGTCCTGTATTTCCCCGGCTGGAGCGCCAATATTGACGGGAAGCCCTGGGAAGTTCAGCCGACGGAGACCGGGCTGCTCCGGGCCAGGATTCCGCAGCTTTCCGGCGAACTGGTCGTCCTGTTTGAGGGTACGGCCACTCGTAGCCTGAGCTGGGCGCTGGTCGTCGCCGGGTGCGCGGCCCTGCTGCTCACGCTGCGCCGCATTCGCCCGATGAGTGAGCAAGATGGAAGCCCGCCGCGCCTGGCCCGCCCCGAAATCGTTGGGCTGGGTGTCGCATTATTTGTCTACGGTGCAGCGTTTCTGGTCATCAGCCAGCGCCCCGAACTGCGGCCCGCTGCCGGTGGGCAATCTCTACCCGGATCGGCCCCCTTCGTCTTCAAGAGCGGGGTAGACCTCGCTGGCTATACGCTTGCATCCAAAACGGTTCGGCCCGGCGAGGAGGTCAGCCTGACGCTCTTCTGGCGGGCCGAGCAGCCCCTGAGCGAGAACTACCAATCCGAGGTCGTCCTTTGGGACAGGGCGACGGGTCGGCAGTTGACTGCGGAAGCTCACCGTTATCCTGGCGAAATCCCGACGCTGCGCTGGCTGCCCGGCAGTCTCGTGCGCGACGAGTTTGTACTGACTGTCCCGCCCGGCACGCCACCTGGGGATTATGCGATCCGGGCGGCGATCCGCCCGTGCGATTCGCTGACGCCGCTGCCCTGCCCGATCCCGCATAGACCGGGTATTGAGAACGACGCTGATGCAGGGGCATTGCCGGAGCGCGTGCAGGTCAGTTCGCCCTGATTGTCTGCGAGATTCTTTGGCGGCGGCATGGCCCAACAGTATAATGCACGGGGTGAATTGAGCGCACCCATTACCCAACCCGGAGGGATTGATGACCGATAACCTGAATCAGCGTCCTGTGTCCGATGTCGATACCCAGGTCGGCCAGGCATGGAGCCAGCATTATCACGGTCAGAACGACGAAGCGATCAAGCTGTTCCGGCAAATCCTGGAAAAATGGCCGGAGCACATCGATGCCAATTATGGGCTGGCGCTGGCGCTCAAGGCAACAGGGCAGAAGCAGGAGGCGGGTGATGTCTTCCGCAAGACCAAAGGGTTGATCGAGGCGGCATTGAACAACCAGGGGGAGGACAATGTGCGCTACCAGATGTTGAACCGCATGATCGACCAGCATCTGACCACCCTATGACGGGCAAACCATGAACAAGCGTGAGCGACTCGAAAAGACAATCGCGGGCGAAGCGACGGACCGGGTTCCGGTGGCCCTGTGGCGGCACTGGCCTGGCGATGACCAGCGCCCGGCTGACCTGGCGGCAGCGGCGGCTGACTTTCAGCGCAAGTACGACTGGGATTTCGTCAAGTTTACACCTGCCAGCAGTTTTATGGTCGCCGATTACGGCGTTCAGGATCGCTGGGTGGGTTCGCTGGAAGGCACGCGGGAATACACGCGCCGCGCCGTCGCCCGCACGCTGGACTGGACGGAGCTGCGCGTTCTTGACCCTACCAAAGGCGTCTTCGGCAGGCAGGTCGAGGCGCTGCGGTTGCTCCGGGAGGCGCTCGGTGACGACGTGCCCATCATGCAGACCATTTTCAGCCCGCTGGCCCAGGCCAAGAACATCGCCGGCAGCGATGTGCTGATCAAGCACATGCGTACCGCCCCGGATCGGCTCAAGACGGGCCTGAACACGCTGACGGAAAGCACCCTGCGCTTCATCGACGTTATCCGGCGCAGTGGCATTTGCGGGATTTTCTACGCGGTTCAGCACGCCAGCTACGCGATCATGACCGAGGAGGAGTACCGGACGTTCGGGCGGCCCTACGATCTGCGCATCCTGGAAGCGCTCAACCAGGATTGGTGGTTCAACCTGCTGCATCTGCACGGCGACGTGCCCATGTTCGATCTGTTCAACGATTACCCGGTGCAGGCCGTCAACTGGCATGACCGCGAAACCGACCCCGACCTGACGAGCGGTAAGCTGCGCACCAAAGCGGCAGTGTGCGGCGGACTGGGGCGCTGGGACCCGGTTCACAACGGCACACCTGCCGAGGTGCGCAATCAGGCGCGGGATGCCATCGAGCGAACTAATGGCAGGCGATTTATCCTCTCGACGGGCTGCGTGATCATGATCAGCACGCCCACCTCGAACATTCGGGCTGTCCGCGAAGTGGTCGATAAGCCGAATTAGACAAGGACGTTCGCCCTATGCCTATGCGCGTGATCGCAGGCACGGCCAAAGGCCGACAGTTGAAACAGGTTCCTGGCGAAGGCACACGGCCCATCATGGATCGAGTCAAGGAGGCGCTGTTCAGCATCATCGGCGACAACATCCAGGGCGCGGCCTTCCTCGACCTGTACGCCGGGACAGGCAGTGTCGGTATTGAAGCCCTTAGCCGGGGAGCAGATCACGCCGTCTTTGTCGAGACGGCTCGCCCGGCCATCAAGGCTATTCAGGAGAATCTTGAGATTACAGGGCTGGCCGATTACGCCGAGATCGTGCGCCAGGACGTGCGTGATTTTTTGCGGCGGGAAGCCAGGGAAGCGTTCGAGTACATCTACATCGCGCCGCCGCAGTATCGGGGCCTCTGGTTGGAGACGCTCACGCTCCTGGACAGCCACCCGGCTCACTTGCAGCCCGATGGGGTTGCCATTGTCCAGATCGATCCCCAGGAGAAACAGGACGTGTCGCTGAAAGTCCTGGTTCCGACGGATGAACGGCGCTATGGTAACACGCTGCTCTGGTTCTTCGAGCGGCCCGGCGAATGACGTTATAATCAGTTGCCCATGCAGTTGCGGAGAGTACGTACATGCCCAACGAACAACTTGAGCTGATTGAGTCCGCCGTTGCCGCTCTGATGGCCGCCTTTGACGTGACAAACCCACCTGTGCCGGTGGAAATCATGCTGCAACGCCCCAAAGCCGGGATGTGGAAAGAGGTCAATCTGAGCGAGCTTTCGACAGCTTTCATCAACATCAAGCAGCGCTACAGCCCGCGCATGTCCGTCTCGCGCCTGCTGGCCCGGAATGTTTGCCGCAGCGAATGGGGAGCCAGCCACGATGTCGCCACGCTCTGCAATACGGACGAGACGTTCCGCGCTCTGGCTCGCGCCATCCTGATGCCGCGCAGTATGATCGAGGCGCTGGCCCCGACCAGTCGCACGCCGATTGCCATCAGTATGCGCTTTGAAGTCCCCGAAGACGATGCCCGTCTGCGCCTTGAGGAACTGGGCTACCTGGTCGGCGACTGAGGATCGATCCGGTGAAGGCCGTTTGCCTGCATGACCGAGGCGAGATCGAGCGCTACCTCCGCCGGAATACTTTTCTCCACATTTACGCACTCGGCGACCTGGACGATTTCTTCTGGCAGTACACAACCTGGTACGCCTTCAAAGATGACAGGCAGCAAATCACGCAGTTAGCGCTGGTCTATACGGGCATGGCGCAGCCCGTTCTGCTCGGAATCACCGGGGAGAACGAGAGCGGGATCATGCGTGAATTGCTGCGTGCGGTTCGCCCATATCTTCCGGCCAGTGTGTACGCCCATTTCAGCGGCGACGCGGCATCGGCGCTGGCTGATTCGTACCGGATCGAATCGCGCGGCTTGCACTACAAGATGGCGCTGACCGATACGTCCCGGCTCGACAGCTTTGATACCTCACAAGTGATTGCGCTGGCTGCGGCGGACCTGGGCGATCTACAGAGGCTGTATGCAAGCTATCCGGGCAATGCCTTCGACCCGCGCATGTTGGAGACGGGACAGTTCTTCGGTATACGGCTCGATGAGCAGTTAGCGTGCGCGGCGGGCATCCACGTCTATTCGTCGCGTTACCGGGTCGCCGCCATTGGCAACGTCACCACGCATCCGGCCTTCCGCAAACAGGGATTGGCGACGGTGGTCTGCGCCCGGCTGTGCCAATCGCTGCTGCAAGCGGTGGATCACATTGGGCTGAACGTCAAAGCCGACAATGCCCCTGCGATCCGCTGCTACGAGAAGTTGGGCTTTGTCCAGATCGCCAGCTACACAGAGTATGACTTGATCGCTGACCGGAGCCAAAGCGGGCGGGCCTTGCCTGAAAAAACGATGCGCCGTTTTTAAGTACGAGGGCGCTATGTTTCGCCACAGAACTCTTATTCGTGTTCTACGACGCCCCGTGCTCGAGATCGGATTCCCTGTTTCGGGCAAAATTTCACCTTGACATCCACTGCGTGAATGCTAGAATCCCTTGCACAACTCAAGAGTCTGAAAGACAATGACCGGGAGTAGTAGGCCATCGCCGCAGCGAGCAGGACAGGGTGCAAGCCTGCAACTGTATTCACGGCGAATACACCAGGCCGAACTCGCCCGCGAGTTTCCTTGTTGATGCTAACGCTTAGGCAAGGACGCCAACGCCCCGTTAACGGCGAAGTGAGTGACTGTGAGCATGGGCCTATAGCTCAGTTGGGAGAGCGCTTCAATGGCATTGAAGAGGTCGTCAGTTCGAGCCTGACTAGGTCCACCAGTAACCAGGATGGTACCGCGGAGAGACCCCTTCGTTCCTGAGATGAGCGTCGGGGTTTTTGCGTTTTTGTTACGAAATATTTAGGTAGTTCTGATCTGAATGGTGTATGATCATAATCGAGACTGTAATGGGCGTAAGGAGAAATCAATGGCTAGGCAGCAGGGCAAGGGCGGCATTATCGAACGACTTCGGGACATTCTTCGAGAAATTGACCGGCTGCTGAACCCGCCTCAGCCCGTACCGGCGCGCGTCCCAGTACGCAACAGGCCGCGATAAGCCGCGAAATCATCGGTAAAGGCGTTCATCAGAGGTCAGGCGAGTGTTCACCTGGCCTCTGTTATTTCCAGCAACTCATCAGCGAAAGGGCTGTCACTCATGGCCGACAAATATAACCCACAAGAGATCGAACCCAAATGGCAAGCGCGTTGGGAAGCCGACAAGCTGTACCGTGCCCAGGTCGATTGGTCGCGCCCCAAACACTATGCGTTGACCATGCTACCCTATCCAAGCGGCGACCTGCACATCGGGCACTGGTATGCCATGTCGCCCTCCGATGCGCGCGCCCGCTGGATGAAGATGCGCGGCTACAACGTGCTGTTCCCGATGGGCTTTGACGCTTTTGGCCTGCCCGCCGAGAACGCCGCCATCCAGCGCAACACGCATCCGAAGACGTGGACGTATGCCAACATCGAGAAAATGCGCAAACAACTGCGCTCGATGGGCGCGATGTTCGATTGGGAACGCGAGGTCGTAAGCTGCGACCCCGAATACTACAAGTGGACGGAGTGGTTCTTCCTGAAGTTCTACGAGAACGGCCTGGCCTATCGCCAGCGCGCCAGCGTGGACTTCTGCCCGCACTGCAATACGACACTGGCCCGCGAGCAGGTCTGGGGCGAGGATCGGCACTGCGAACGCTGTGGCACGCCCGTCATCAAGAAGGACCTGGAACAGTGGTTCTTCCGCATCACCCAGTTCGCCGACGAACTGCTGGATCACAGCCAGATCAATTGGCCGGAGCGCGTCAAGCTGATGCAGAAGAACTGGATCGGCAAGAGCGAAGGGGCGCACGTCAGCTTCCACACCGAACAGGGCGACGAGATCACCGTTTTCACGACGCGGCCCGATACGCTGTGGGGCGCGACATTCATGGTGCTGGCCCCGGAGCACCCGCTGGTCGCCAAAATCACCACCAATGCGCAGCGTGCCGCCGTCGATGCCTACGTCGCCAATGCCAGCCGTCAGACCGAGATCGAACGCACCGCCACCGATAAGGAAAAGACGGGCGTTTTCACGGGCGGTTATGCCATCAACCCGGTCAACAACGAGCGCATCCCGATCTGGATTGCCGACTACGTGCTGATGGGCTACGGCACGGGCGCCATCATGGCCGTCCCGGCCCACGACCAGCGCGACTTCGAGTTTGCGCGCAAATACACTCTGCCGATCCGCGTCGTCATCCAGCCAGAGGGCGAGACGCTGAACGCGGACACCATGACCGAAGCCTATCCGCACGAGGGCAGGATGGTCAACAGCGCACAATTCGACGGCACTCCGGCAGACGAAGGCGTTGCCAAAGTGACAAAATGGCTGGAAGAACAAGGCATCGGCCACTACGCCGTCAACTACCGCCTGCGCGACTGGTTGATCAGCCGCCAGCGTTACTGGGGCGCGCCGATCCCGATTGTGTACTGCGACAACTGCGGTACGGTTCCTGTCCCCTACGATCAACTGCCGGTGCTGCTGCCCGACGACGTCAAGTTTATGCCGACGGGTGAAAGCCCGCTGAAGTTTCACGCGGGTTTCCTGAACACGACCTGCCCGAAGTGCGGTGGCCCGGCCACACGTGAGACGGACACGATGGATACCTTCATGTGCTCGTCGTGGTATCACCTGCGCTACCTGAGTCCGCATTACGACGGCGGGCCGTTCGACCCGGCGGAGGGTGCGTACTGGCTGCCTGTTGACCAGTACACGGGCGGGATCGAGCACGCGACGATGCACCTGATGTATACGCGCTTCTTCACAAAAGCCATGCGCGAATGTGGCATCTGGGACGAGACCAAAGCGCTGCGCAAGCCGGGCCAGCCGCCCATCGACAACGAACCGATGCTGGCCCTGTTCAACCAGGGCATGATCCTGGGCGAACCCCGTGACGGCAACCTGATCGTGGCGACGGGCGAATGGGAGGGCAACAAGCTGAATGCCCGCACGATCCAGGTGCTGGCGGACGACGCGCCCAGGGGCGAGAAAGCGGCCAACATCGTCGTCGGCGAAATCGTCAAGCGGACGGAAAACCTGCTGAACGTTGACCAGGACGGGCAGGAAGTGACCGTCGAAGTCTTTAATGACACGATCATCACCGATCCGGGTGGCAACGAGATTACGATTAACGATCTGCGCTACCATCTGGATGCCGAAAAGATGTCCAAGAGCAAGGGCAACGTTGTCGCGCCCGACCAGGTGGTTGCCAAGTACGGCGCGGACACAGTGCGCGGCTACCTGATGTTTGCCTTCCGCTGGGAGGCAGGCGGCCCCTGGGACAGCAACGGCATCCAGGGCGTGGTGCGCTGGCTGAACGATGTGTGGACGCTGGTGACGGGCGACAAGCCCGAAATCTCCGGCCAGGCCAGCGAGGCCGACGTGCGGGCGCTGCGCCGCAAAGTGCACCAGACCATCCAGAAGGTGACGGACGGGCTGGAAACGTTTGGCTTCAACACGGCAGTGGCGGGCTTGATGGAACTGAAAAATGCGCTGCTGGCTGCCCGCAAGACACCGGTTGCCAAGACACCGGCCTGGGATGAGGCGGTGGCGACGATGCTGACCCTGATGGCTCCCTTTACGCCGCATATTGCCGAGGAACTGTGGGAGCGCACCGGGCACACCTACAGCATTCACAACCAGCCCTGGCCCGCCTTCGACCCGGAAATTGCGAAGGCCGAGGAGATGACGCTGGTCATCCAGGTCAACGGCAAGGTGCGTGACCGGATCACCGTGCCCGCCGACATCAGCGAAGAAGAGGCCAAAGCACGTGCGCTGGCAAGCGAGGGCGTCAAGAAGTTCATCAACGGCGGGCAGCCCAAGAAGGTGTTCTACGTGGCCGGACGGGGGATGATCAACATTGTGGTGTAAACTTCCCCCCGCCCCCCTCTCCTCAGCCGCCAGCGGGGAGAGGGGTCGGGGTGAGGTTCTTGAACGCGGCATTGGGAACTTTCGTGAAATGCACCCGATTAGCCGCTCAGGGTTGCCGGTTGAATGGCACGCCGGTATGGCTTCACCGTGAAGCACACCGCGCTCTGATACTGGCCTTCCAGGTCTGTGAAGTGAGGCGTGCACGCGAGGCCGATGTCCTCCGCCCGTAGCGATTCACGGGCTATTGCCAGCGCTTTGATCGTCCGGTTCACCGCCGCCGCTCCAAGCGCCTGAACCTGCGCCACGTCATGAGCGCGCATCAGCGCGGTCACTTGCCCGGCCACAGCCTTGACGGAGGACGTAGCCGATACCTGGATAATCTGCCGCTTTTCGACGGCAGCCGCTGCACCACCTGGCAAAGCGATTTCCACGTTGGCATCCTCCTTTGAGCAGGGTCTTTGATGAATGGACAATCTCCTTGACTGTGAGCAAGGATACTGCCGTTTGGCCGAATCATTAAAACTATATTTATGCCAGATTTGACTTAGATTAATCCTCTCTTGGCAGCGCCCCTTCTCTGAAGAGTACTGAAGAGTGCTGCGTCGCTCGTTAGCTACATGAGGGTCTCATGAGAGATCGGAGCGCAAAAGGTTCAGGTTACGCCGGGCTGTGCGGAAACTAGATTAGTGGCAACTTAGACACTTCGACGCAGCCGGATCAGATCGCTTGACATAACAATAGAGGCGCGTTTAGATCGGGCCGTGCATTGCAGGATCGACGGGAGGAAGCCGGGGTCGAACCTGTCTAAGCGAGAGGAGATGGCTGAAAAAGGAGGAAGTCTGATGGCCGGGAATCGGGGCAACAAGAGCGACACCAGCCGTCGCGGTTTTGCTTCAATGGATGAAGACAAGCAGCGTGAAATCGCCAGCAAGGGCGGTAGGGCTGCGCACGAGAAGGGCACAGCGCACGAATTCAGCTCTGAAGAAGCCCGTGAAGCCGGACGCAAGGGCGGGCAGGCGGTGAGCCGGGATCGTGAACACATGGCTGAAATCGGGCGCAAAGGCGGCGAGGCGTCGCGCGGCGGCCAGGGTAATGAGCAGGCGCGAGCGGGCCATCAAAGCCACAAGAATAATTGAGCGGCCTGCCCACTTCAACCGGGCCAGTGAAGCGGCGGCATGACTTTGGCCGCCGCTTTCGTTCTCCGGCTACCGCGCCTGGTATGGCTCACGTCATCTCGTCGCCCCGGCGATCCGCGATTTGCCGGCGAATGTGTGGCAGGTCTTTCAACTGGTCATCCAGGCTGGCTTGCAACTGTTCTATCTTGGCGTGGAGTTCCATGATCTCCAGTTCTGCTTTCAGGTTGACCTTATAATCCAATTCCGAACGGATACGGTCTTTGGCGTCCTGCCGGTTCTGGCTCATCATAATGATGGGGGCTTGCAGCGCCGCCAGCATCGACAGGATCAGATTGAGGCCAATGTAGGGTGGGCTGTCGAAAGGATGCGTCAATACCCACGTATTGATCACGATCCAGGCCAGTATGATGAACATAAACAGTCCGATAAAATTCCACGAGCCGCCAAACCTGGCTACTTCGTCCGCAATCCGATCTCCCAGGCTCAATTTCTCATCGATGGCTTCGTTCGCGTTGCGCGCCACGCGGGTACGCACCAGGTAATCCGTCTTTCGGATGCGCTGTCCCAAAATGCTCAGGATGTCCAGTGCAGCGGCGGGCTTTTTCGTGAACAGCCGCTGCAAATCATCCCGGTCAATGATAAACGTCCGGGTCGGTTCAATGGCGATTGCCGATGCTGAACGGGGTTCGCTGTCCAGCAGCGACAGTTCGCCGAACATTTCTCCCTTTTCCACTTCGGAGAGCACAATCCGGTTGCCATCGTCGTCGATGATGAATGTTTGCACCTTGCCGCTGAGGACGATGTGCATCACACCGCCCGGGTCGCCTGCCTTGAAGATTACCTGGTTGGCGCGGAAGGTAGCCTCGTCGATGTGAGCGCCCAGTTCGGCCAGTTCGTCCTTATCAAGCAATTCAAAAAATGGGACGTTGCGCAGCGTCTCCGCGTCGATGCTCATCTTCAGTCGCTCCGTTTTAATTCACATCAGGCTTAATGCTTGCATTATATACGACAACACATTCCCAGGCTTGCCAGCCACCAGGAAGAAACAAAAACGCCGTGAAAGGGTGACTTTCACGGCGCTGCGGCATGACGCCCGCACAGATTACTTGGCCGAGGTTGATACCGCCGGAGCCGTTGCGGCGCTCGTCGCCGGGAGGGTAGCGGCACCAGTAGCGGCGCTGGTGGCTGCGCCTGTTGCCAGAGGCGTAGGCGTTACTGTAGGCGTCAGCGCTTCGATCTGCGCCTCGACTGCCGTCTGCGTCAGCCGCAATGGGTGAGGCGTAGAGGTGGGCGTTGGTGTCGGGATATTCTGCGGGTTGACGACCATGCTATCGGTCATCTTCAGCAGTACGGGCTTCGCTCTGTCGGAGATCGACTTGCTGTTCTGCATGATCACGAGCACGACCTTGTTGTCCGGCAGCGGGGCAATCCACAGCTCGACCTCGCTCTCAGCCCGCTGTGCGCTGGCCGGAATGGAGATCAACACCCCTTGCCCGTCCAGCTTGCCAATCTTGACCGGGCGCACGTCGCCCACCTTAAACTGCGAATCGGCTGGCGTATTCTGCTTGAACGCCTCAAGCGCGGCTTTGGGCGAATCGACTGAGGCCGTCACACCCATAATTTGCTCGTAAAAGGTCTTGGGGTCACCAATGTTGACCTGCAAACTGGCCGAGGAACTCGTCCCCTGCCCATAGGAAAACTGGTACTCGCCTGGCGTTGTCTCCGGGGCAGTCTCCCATCCCTTCGGAACAGGGACCTCGAGCACGTCGTGCTGCGCTTTGAAGGTCGTCGCGCTGCTCAGGTCAAAGGCTTGCGGATCAAGCGTCGCCGTCGGCGCAGGTGTCCAACTGGGGAACGGCGACGGCGACGGCGTGAGCGAAAGTTGTGGCAGCAGGTTACGGCCTAGCAGGAAAATCGCCACGATCAGCACGATGACTTCGATAACTGTCAAGATACGCGAAAAAAGGGTTGAAGGCTGTTTCGTCGGTTGCCCCGCTTCAGGACTGATATAGTCAGAGACGTGCGACAACACGTCCAGATACCACCACCACTGCTCCGGTGGGCGCGGAGTCGACGCCCGCATATCGCGCAGCGCGCCGCCGCCTGCCGCCAGCCGGGATGCCACCTGTCCCGCGTTCTGGATCAGGGTGCTGTCCGCAGCCTGGACGCGATCAATCTGTTTGTCGGTCAGGCTATCCCACTGGGCATCAATTTCGCTGCGAGCGTTGAGCCAGGCCGCCGCATCACTGCTTTCGCGGTTGGCAACACCGTCCTCATATTGCGCAACTAGGCGCTCCAGGGCATCGTTGGTCGAAGCTGCATCTGTCATGGAAACTCCAGGCTATTTTTCATTGGGGTTGGTCAAAACCCTCTCTGGGAAATGCAACCGGGCGAGTATAACACGGAGTATGAGAAAGGCGAACGGCTTTTTGCCGCCCAAATCGGAATTTGAGAACAGGGGCGAAAATAAGGGTGAGCGCTGCACCGTGAGCGATGGCGGCCCGTTGGCCGATTCAAGTTGACCGATTCAGGACGAACCTTGCGCGTCTGGCCGGCAAAGACTTCGGCGTGACCTCTGTGCCTGCTTCAGACGGCGCATACGTGACCAGGGTCAGAACTGGGCGGGCATCTGTAGACCACTCTGTGCAGAAGGGCAGCCAATTGCCCTTCCGCAGTAAAGCTGCGCGCCACGATAGCTCCGGCGCATAGCATGGTGCAAAAGTCGGGTGGTGCCGATCAGGCCGGTGGCTGCCCACCGAATTGCATGACACGCTGGCCCAACGGACTCACCACGTCGTTGAAGGTTGTTGTCAATGTCTTGGTCGGCAGCAGCGACAGCAGCCGTGCCCTCCCCGGAGCGGAATTACGGAAACTGTGCGCAGCCCCCAGAGGTATTGCCAGGAGTTGCCCTGTCACCAACTTTTCATGCTCCCCGTCCACCGTTGCCTCGATCTGGCCGCCGAGCATAACGACCAGTTCCGAGCAGTCATCGGTGTGGCTTGGCAGCTCCTGGCCCGGCTCAAGCACGATCAGGACGACGATCATGTCCCCATAACCGCCCATCATGAAGGGAACCTGAACCTTCCAGCGATGTTCCGGCTGCTGCTCGACCCACAAGTCCATGAACTGATTGCTGATCAAATCTCTGATGATCATTGGTTTACGCTCCTGCAGGCCCCATCGGGGGAATGATACCCATCTGCGTGAACAGGCTGATGGCATCGAACTCTTGCCAGCGCCCGTCGATCTTGCCCTCGTCATTGAAGCGGTAGATGGCAACGCCTGTCCAGCTTATTTTCTTGCCTGTCGGCTGGATACCCATAAATTCCCCTTTGAAGGTGCCGCTTGCCACCCCGTAGACCATCACCAGGTTTTTTTCAGCGATGATCATGTCAATGGTCGAATAGAAATCGGGAAAGGCATTGTTGTACAGGATGTTGGCCTGTTTGAAGGCTTCGGGGCCGCGCAGTTCGCCGCCCGCTGCACTGCTGTAGCTGACGAACTCCGGCGCGAATAATTCGTCGTAAACGTCCAGGTTGCCTCTGAACGCCTGCTCATAGAAGTACTGGATGACCCGCTTATTCCTCTCGATGTCCTGCGACACAGCAGACTCTCCCTTATGATGCAGATAATGGTTAAACCACTCAATCGCTGCATCGGCGGACTGCGTGACCCAGGGTTCTCGACAGTACAGATCGGTATGCAGGCAGTCCAGGACGATCAGTTTTTTGGGTTCACCTGCCCGCTCGAAAACAGCCCGCACGGCATCAACAGGGATGAGGTCTTTCTCGCCGTGAATCATGAGCAGCGCGGTGGGGGCGATCAATTCGACAGCCTCCGCAGACTGATCCGCGATCAGGTTCTCTACCGATTCGAAAGTGACCCGGTTCTCGTAGGTCGGGGCATAGGTCTGCATGGCCTCGGTATAGAACTCATAGGCTTCGGGCAACGGCATCAATCCACCCTTGCCTGGCATCGACACTGCCGGGATGTACGTCGCCAGTTCGCCCGTCTGGAAACGGCGATCATGATCGCCATTCAGGATGCGCAGAAAGCCCTGCAAAGTTGTCCGGCCCATCATGGCTTCCATCATGTTCAGCCCTGTTGCCACCGAGACAACCGCTTTCAACCGCCGATCATACGCGCCCAGAAAGAGCATATGCACGCCGCCAAGCGAAATCCCCCAGCCGCCGATGTTGTCCGGATCGACTTCGGGCTGCGCGCGCAGCCATGTGATAGCATTCCGAATATCCTGCTGCTGTTCGTGGGGATCAATATGATTACGCGGTGCTTCGTCGCTGGCTCCATAATGGCGATAATCGAAGACCAGCGTCACGAAACCCGCCGCACAAAAACGTTCGGCGTAGCCCGGTAACGTGATCTCCTTAATGGCGCTGATCGCATTTGCCATGACAATCGCTGGTGCTCGCTTCTGCAAATGATCCGGCACGTACAGCCATCCCCTGCACATCACACCCTGACTCGGAAATTCAACCTCTCGCCGCATACGTACCCTCTCTCTCCCTTAACAGTTTCAAGCTGAAAGCGTCAAGTCGCCAGTAGAGGTTCCTCTTCCCGGCAAACTCACGCGCGAATACGCCTGCACCGATTGTGATGATGCACTCGTCAGACTGGAGCGGAGCAGCAATGGTGTGTCAAAGAGTCCGATTGTGATACCTAAATGTATGCAGTTTTTGAATCGGGGGCAAGTCGCATGAATTCTGCCTTTTTCGCAGTCATCCACGCGTCGCGGATGGCTTCCACCTGGCCCGAACACGCTTCACGACAGCTTGTCTTTGGTTATGAGACACGCTTCAGGATCACGGTAGCATGATGTCCGCCTAAGGCATTGTTGTTGCACATCGCCACGCTGACATCCGCTGGCCGTGCGCGGTTGGGAACATAATCCAGGTCACACTCGGGATCCGGAACCCGATAATTGATTGTCGGATGAATCACGCCCCGGTCAATCGTCAGAGCGCATACCGCTGTTTCCACCGTGCCAGCCGCCCCCATCGGATGTCCGAGCATACTCTTGGTCGAGCTAATCGGAATGCTGTACGCATACTCGCCGAACACCTGCTTGATGGACAGCGTTTCGATGGCATCGCCTTTGGTGCCCGCCCCGTGTGGGTTGATGTAATCCACCTCTTCAGGGCGCATTTCTGCATCGCGCAGTGCTATTTGCATAGCGATACGCCCCGGCTTGCCCGATGGATCGGGAATGGCAGGACTGCTAATGTCCGTTGACGTGCCATACCCCACGATCTCCGCATAAATATGTGCTCCACGCGCCTTTGCGTGTGCCAGACTCTCGATCACCAGCACGGCGACGGCCTCACTGTAGACCAGGCCCGTGCGGTTGGCATCAAATGGTTTGCTGGCTTCCGACGGGTTATCCTCGAATCCTAATGCCATCACTCCCATTGATTCCAACCCTGCGACCAGCGACTCTTCGATCAGCGCTTCGACGCCTCCCGTCAGCACAACATCTGCGATGCCGTTGCGGATAAAACCGGCTGCCTCACCAACGGCCTGGGTCCCACTGACGCAGGCATTGGAGATCGTCAGGGATGGCCCTTCTGCACCGACCTCGCGAGCGATGTAATAACCAGGTAGATTGGGCAGCGAATTGAGCAGCGCAAAGGGGCCGATCCGCTTCTCGGGGAAGGGCATGATCTGGTGAATCCCCAACTCGTAACCGCCCAGGGTCGTCCCGATAACCGTTCCGACACGCTCCGCGATGGGGGCCAACTCCTCTTTGCTTAGACGGGCGTCCTGCATGGCCTGCCGGGCCGCGACCTGAGCAAGCTGCGAGTCCCGTGACATGCGTCGAGCTTCTTTCGATTCAAGGTGATCGGCTGGATTGAAGGCAATTTGTCCGGCAACTTTCACGCCAATGTTTTTGGGATCAAAGGCCATGATGCGCTGAATACCAGAACAGCCTGCCACCAGATTTTCCCAGGTTATTTGTGTATTCGGGCCAACGGGCGTGATCATACCAATGCCGGTAATCACGGGCCGTCGTTCGTCGGAGCAATTAATCGCCATTATTGCGTTCCCCTATCATCGTGTTTGGTGGTCGATTCGACGACACCAACTGCCAATCGAAATACTGCGCACGAAACACTGCGCACTCGAGCAGACGAATGGTCATGGATGAGCACACTCGTTATCAGCGGAAATAACACCGAGAGGGGTCAGCCGATGCATCTAATCACTGGCGAGCAATCTCTGTATAGACCAGTCGTGCAGGTCGATCATGTGGCAGGTTCACACAGAAGGTCAGCACATACCTATCGCCCCATAGCGAGTTTCAGTCGCCGCCTTGAGCGCACTGCCAGCAGGAATTAGGCTCAATACCTTTAAGTTAAGGCGATATACCTCACCCCTTCCCTTGCCTCCTCTCCGCTGCGTAGAGAGGGGGAACCGACCGGCCCGGACTCCCCTCTCCACCTTGTGGAGAGGGGTTGGGGGTGAGGTAAACTACCGCCCCTCACATCCTTATCTAAAAGGTATTGGAATCAGTCTGTACTTGTCACTTCAATGACGCTCCGAACCTGTTGGCCTCAACCGGTTGTGGTCTGGTTGCATCTGTTGACCACCCCGGTGTAGAGGGCTATATTTTATGTTAAGAGCTTGCATTCTGTGGTAGGTTGCGTAATGGGAGAAGCGAACGCCGCAGCGTCGCTTAGTCGAGTTCTCTGCCGAGAGCGCCAATAGCCGGGCAGGCCCATTCTTTTTGATGGCGGATACAGTGCCTTACGCGCTGATCGTCAACGTGTGGCCGAGCACGATGCTCAATCAGGGGTTTGCCAGGTGCACAGCTATACGGTCAGGCAGGGACGTTGTGTGCACCGGCCACGTCGAAGATTCCCTTTCGCACAGCGACAACGCCGCCCTCACGGGAAAGATCGGTCTGCCCAGGGAGTGGAGAGGAGAGGACAAACGATGTCAATTCGACTCAAGCGAGCCTATGAATCCCCGTCCGAATCAGATGGCTATCGCATCCTGGTTGATCGGCTATGGCCTCGAGGGCTATCCAAACAAAAAGCACGATTTGATTATTGGCTCAAGGAGATAGCGCCAAGCGCCGAACTTCGGAGATGGTTTAACCACGATCCAGAAAAATGGAACGAGTTCAAGAAGCGGTACTTTCGAGAGCTTGACAGCCGTCCAGAGATCGTCGATCAGCTCCTGCACTTTGTACGCAAAGGGGATGTTACTCTCGTCTTCTCCGCCAGAGACGAAAGCCACAACGACGCCGTGGCATTGAGGGAGTATCTTGCGAACCGAGGATTTCAATGAGTACGGTAAACACAACTTCGGCTATTGGTGATAGGCAGGCTAACGGTGCTGTTGGCGAACCCCCGGAATCAGGCAGCAGCAAACCGTCCGAATTTGGTGGGTCGGGTGGTTTTCCTCAGACTGATGGTGTTGGCGAATCGGTCTTGGCCCTCACCCCAGCCCCTCTCCCACCGAGGACGATGGGCTTTTTCCTCCCCTTTTCCCCTGCTGTGGGGAAAGGGGCAGGGGGACAGATGGGATCTCGTTAAATCGATAAACCCGCTGGCCGCGCCCGCTGTCCTACCGCGTGACGGACATCGGCATCACGACGTACACAAAATCATCGCGTCCAAGCGGCTTGATCACACCGGGGCTGGATGCGCCGTTCGTTTCGAGCACCACCTGGTCCTCCTTGATGACGCTTAACACATCGATCAGGTAGCGGACGTTGAACGACACTTCCAGGCCAGGGCCGTCCACCGACGCCTCAAGCACGCCCTCGTTGTCGCCCTTTTCCTGCGACTGCGCAATGACGTGCATCTGGCCGGGGACGAGATTGCTCTCGCCGGGTGTGATGCGCACCCTGGTCGTGTTGGCAGCGTCCCGCGCAAAAATCTCGGAGCGCTTGCAGGCACGCAGGAATTCACCCGTGTAGACCTGCGTGGTGGTGTTGTGGGCTTTGGGAATGATCTGCTCGTAGGGCGGAAACTTGCCATCGATCAACTGCGAGACAATGTCGGCGTTCTCCAGGTGGAACATCACCTGGCTGCGCCCCGGCGGGATCGACATGTAGACGTTCGTGTCATTTTCGCCGATAATGCGGCTGAGTTCGCCCAGTGTCCGGGCAGGGATAATCAGCGACACGGGCGAATCGACAGGCCGTTCAAGCTGCGCGGTGCGCAGGGCCAGCCGGTAGCCATCCGCACCCACCATCGTGAAGGTGTTCTTCTCAATGTTGACCAGGATACCCGTCAAGATCGGACGGTTGTCCTCTTTGGCAGCGGCAAAAACGACCTGTTCAATCATTTCCCGAAATGTTTCAGCAGGCACAGCAATACCGGTCTCAGCCTCGGCCTCCGGGACAACGGGAAATTCGCTGGCGTCGATCCCCTTGATGTTGGCCGTCGTCGCATTGCAGCGCATATTCAGCGTGTGTGTGCGCTCGTCGAGTTCCAGGTCCACGCGCTCCGGCGAGAGTGTGTTCACCAGGTCGGCAAACGTGCGGGCCGGCACGGTGATGGCGCCTTCGCCTTCAACCTTCGCGCCGATCCAGGTTGTAATACCCAGTTCGAGATTGGTGGCCGACAGCTTGAGACGAGTATCTTCTGCCGCAAGCAGCACGTTGCCCAAGACCGGCATGGAAGGGCGACTGCCGACGGCGCGCGTCGCAATGCCCAACCCTTTGGCGAGGTTCTCCTGCAAAACGGATACGCGCATAGATGCCATCCTGAATAGGTGATCAGCTAGATGTGTTGAAAGTATACAACAATTGTTTTTCTAGCGCCATCAGCAGCCGTAGGGGATGGCGATATTGAAGGCTGTGCCCGTTTCGATCAGTTGGTAGGCCGCGCGTATCTGCCCGGTCAGCGGGCGACCTCCCTGCAAGATAGCGTTCTCGACGTTCAGTGTGATGTTGTATTCATACACGGCTTTATCGGCAGGCGATACCCACAGGTCGCCCGCCGCGATGGTGAATTTGCCACCCTGGCTCAGGTCGAGGGCTGGTGGTACAACGTCCTCCGGCAAAAAAGTATATTCCCACACCTTGAAATTGTTGGCTGTTTTGCGCTCGCCTACCGGGGTCGCGTTCTTCACGCCGCCGATCAGGCTGCCTGCCGAAAGGTCTGCGACCTTCGATTCTGCCGGGGCATCGTTCACTTTGGTGCAGACTTTGTTTTGATCGACCAGGTAATAATCATTACTGATGCGCACTCCTTCAACGTCGCGCTCAGTAGCGCCAAAAGCTGACCCCGATGCCTTCAGAATCACGCGCCGCTCGCCGCTTAATTCGTTGCTGAAGATCTCCGCACTGATCGATCCCTTTGTCTTCTCCTGGGAATCCGCGTAAACGCCGTCAAAACTGAGCGACACCACGTAGTGCCAGCTAGGCAAATTCGCCAGATTGTCGTCGATACGCGGAAACTGCACGCTGCGTTCGAAGCCGGGCGGGGGCGCATTCTGAGTCAGGTACTGCGCTGTTTCCAGCATTTCGAGAGTCGTGACAGTAGGAATCGGCTTGGGCGCAGGCAGGCATCCGGTGGCAAGCGCGGCAATGCACAGGCAGGCCAGCAGACGGGCCAGGGTAAGGCGCATAGCGAAGACTCCTCGACGAGCAGGTGTGAAGGGTCACCTGGCTTCATTATAGCTGACGCCAGCAGGAGCAAAAGTTACAACGTGCCGCGCGGCAGCGTAAAACTGAAACACGACCCTTTGCCGTGTTCGCTGCGCACCGAGATTTGGCCGCCATGCGCTTCGACCAGCCCCTTCGCAATCGCCAGCCCCAGGCCCGCGCCTCGCAGCCCCTGGTCGTCGCGGCTGCGCGATTTTTCGCCTCGGAAGAAACTGTCGAAAACGTGCGCCAGGTCTTCGGCGGCAATGCCTTCCCCCGTATCTTCAATCTCGACATGGATGGTATCCCCGACGCGCCATGCCTGCAACGTAACCGTACCGCCGGGCGGTGTATGCCGGAGCGCATTGCCCAGCAAATTGTCCAGCACGCGCTGAATCTTTTCCGGGGCCATCAGGACCGGATCAATGTCCGGCTCCACGTGCCCCTGAAGGGTGATACTTCGGCGTTCGGCCTGCGCCTGCATACTGCCCAACGTATCGGAGATCAGGTCGCGCAGCGAGGACGGTTCCAGATTCAAGATCAGCCGATTCGCATCCAGTTGCGCCAGCTCAAACAGGTCGTCAATCAGGCGGCTGAGGTGTCGGATTTCGCTCTGCGTGTTCTGTAAGTAGCGCTGCACCGTATCCGGGTCGCTGACTACGCCGTCGGCCATCGCTTCCAGCATGACACGGATGGAAGCCAGCGGCGTTCGCAGGTCATGTGATACCCAGGCAATCAGATCGCGCCGGGTCTGTTCCAGCGCTCGTTTCTGTGCATCCGCTTCTTCGAGGCGCGCCACCATGTTGTTGAACGTCGTCGCCAGCGAGGCCAGTTCGTCGCTGCCAGACATTTCGACGCGCACTGACAGGTCGCCCGCCGCGATCTGCTCCGCGCTGCGGGCCAGTTTATAGATCCGCTCCGCCAGCGCCGACGAAATGAAGAAGCCGAACGAGATGGCCGACAGGCCGGCGAAGATCAACAACAGCGTGGTCAGCACCAGATCGTGCTGCTGGATGAACATGAGCCGTGCCGTGACCCACACGTTCAAAAAGATCAACAGCACGGTCAGGATGATGGCGGCCAGCAGCGCCCACCGCAGGCTGCGGAACCAACTGATCAGTCCCCACTTGTACAGGGCGTAGGAGGCCAGCACCGTCAGCGCCCCGGTGGACGCCAGGAACAGCAGTAGCACCAGCACGTCGTGCGGCGGCGCTTCCAGCATCGGCCCGGCAATGATGATCACCAGACTGAGCGCCAGGAGCACGCCCAGGGCAAAGATCAGCAGGGGATGCTGCGTGGCAAAACGCGCAGCAGGCCGGACGCTGGCTCGGCTCGATCCGGAATCAGACCTCGAATTTGTAGCCAACGCCCCACACTGTCTGCACGAAAGTCGGATTGGCCGGATCGGGTTCGATTTTCTCGCGCAGCCGCCGGACGTGGACAGTCACGGTGCTGTCGTCGCCGTAAAACTCCATACCCCACACCTGATCCAGCAGTTGGCTGCGCGTAAAGACCTGCCGGGGATGGCGCGCCAGGAACCACAACAGGTCGAATTCTTTGGCGGTCAGCGCGATGCTTGCACCATCCCGCACCGTGACGCTGCGGGTGCGCGGGTCGATACGCAGCGTCTCGAATACGATGGGTTTTTCGGGAAGATTGATGCTGGCGCCGCCTGCGCGCCGTAATACCGCCTTGACCCGCGCCACCAATTCCTGCGGGCTGAACGGCTTGGTCACGTAGTCATCCGCACCCACCGCGAATCCATTGATCCGGTGCATTTCCTCAGACTTGGCAGTGAGCATAATGATCGGGATGCTGCCATCCACGCTCAGAGGCGCGTAGCCCGCCGGGTCGCGCAACTGGCGCGTGATGGCGATGCCATCGACGCCGGGCAGCATGATGTCCAGAATGATCAGGTCGGGGGTGTGATCACGCAAGTAGGCGATGGCCTGGTGACCGTCGGCGGCTTCGTGCACGATGAAGCGTTCACGTTCCAGGTACTTGCGCACCACTTCCCGGATGGTTGGTTCGTCGTCCACGACGAGAACAATTTGTTGTGCCATATTCGCCAGTATACACGGAATCGTTACAATGGTCTTACGCTGCGCTATGATTTAACGTTGACAACAAAGCCTGGCTGAGGGTGAACATGATGCTGAACAGGCCACGCCAACAGACCGCCCTCCGAGTGTTTCTACTTTATGTCGTCATGGCCGCGTGCTGGTTCATTGGTTCAAATCGGGTACTGCTCACCTTACTGCGCAGCAGTCCCCGGATATTCGACCTCCAGCTTGTCGCCGACTTTCTCTTCGTGGTCATCACCGGTTCAATCTGCTACCTGACCCTGCGCCGGATGCTGAACTACCTGCAACAATCCGCCGAGGCGCTGGCCGCCGAGCGCAATTTGCTGCGCACCCTGATCGACAATGTGCCGGAATATATCCTTGTCAAGGATAGAGCCAGCCGTTACGTCCTCAACAACGCCGCACACCTGCGATCTCTTCATGTAACCAACCCAGAGGAAGTCATCGGCAAATCGGATGCGGATTTTTACCCGCCAGAGCTGGCCGCGCGCTATCTGGCCGACGATCAGATCGTTCTCAGTACAGGCCGGCCTTTCATTCATCGAGAGGAGCCGAGTCTTGACGATGCAGGCCGGCCCATTTGGGTATCGGCCACCAAAGTTCCCCTGCGGGCCAGTCAGGGCAACGTGACCGGGCTGGTAGAGATTGTTCGAGACATTACCGAGATCAAAGCTGCTCAGGAAGCCTTGCAGCGCGAGCACGATGAGCTTGAACGGCGCGTCCAGGAGCGAACGGCGGATCTGTTGAAGGCCAACGCCGACCTCAAGGCCCAGATCGCCGAGCGTGAACGGATCGAGGCCGAGTTGCAAGCCCGCCGGGCCGAACTGAATGCGCTGCTGGCTGCCATGACCGATTTTATCTTCGTGATTGACCGGCAAGGTCGCTACGTCAAAGTTGCGCAGACCAACAGCGGGCAGGCTGGCAAATCGCACGGTGAACTGATCGGGAAAACCCTCTACCATGTCTTCCCGGCAGCACAGGCCGACCAATTTATCGGACAGGACATTGCACGGGCGCTGGATATCCACCAGACGGTCAGCGCGGAATACAGCATGCACATCGACGGCAAGGAATACTGGTATTCCGCAGCTATATCTCCCCTGCCACCGGACTCGGTGGTGTGGGTGGCCCGCGACATTACCGAGCGCAAACGGATGGAAGAGGCCCTGCGTCAGGCTCACGACGAACTTGAACGCGCGAACCGGCTGTTGCAACAGGAGATCGCGGAGCGCACTCGTGTCGAAGCAGCCGAACGTGAACAGCGCACACTGGCCGAAGCGCTGCGCGATACGGCAGCAGCCCTCAACAGCACATTGAACTTTGATGAAGTACTGGATCGTATCCTGTCGAACCTGGATTGCGTGGTCAAGCATGACGTGGGCAACATCATGATGATCGAGGACGGGGTGGGGCGCGTGGTTCGGCAGCGCGGATACTCCGATCCGAACGACATTGCGTGGATACAGTCGCTTCGTCTTCCCATCCAGGAGACGCCCAATTTACGGCGGATGGTGGAGACGGGCAAGCCGGTGGTCGTGCCCGAAATCGACAAAGATGAATCCTGGATACGCCTCTCGGGGTCAAACTGGCTGCGCTCCTATGCGGGCGCGCCCATCCGCCTGAATGGGGAGGTGATCGGCTTCATTGATATGGACAGCGCGACGCCGGGCTTTTTCAACGCCACACATGCGGAACGATTGGCGGCGTTCGCCGACCAGGCCGCTATCGCCATCCAGAATGCGCGGCTGTACGAGCAGGCGCAGGTGTTGGCGGCTTTCCAGGAACGCCAGCGCCTGGCCCGTGACCTGCACGACGCGGTGAGCCAGACGCTTTTCTCGGCCAGTGTGATCGCCGAATCGCTGCCACGCCTGCTCAAGCGTGATCCCATCAAGGCGCAGCATGGCCTGGTACAACTTCATCAGTTGACGCGCGGCGCGATGGCCGAGATGCGAACGCTGCTGCTGGAGCTTCGCCCCGCGCAGTTTGCAGGAGCCGACCTGGGGCAGCTCCTTCGCCAGCTTACCGAGGCGGTGACGGCCCGCCTCGACGCGGCGGTGTCGATCAACGTCGAGTGCAGCCAGCCCCTACCTGTGGAGGTCAAGATCGCGCTCTACCGCATGGCCCAGGAAGCGCTTAACAACGCTGCCAAACACGCGCGGGCCAGCCAGATCGCAGTCACCCTCGCCGCGTGCTCGAAACAGGTTGAACTCCGTATCCGCGACAACGGACGTGGTTTTGATCAGGCGGTAATCCGACCCGGACATCTCGGCCTGGAAATCATGCAAGAACGGGCCGCCGCTATCGGTGCGACCCTTACCATCCAGAGCCAACCTGGTCAGGGGACAACCGTCGTTGTGATCTGGACGGGCAGCAAGGAGGTCGAGCCATGACAGACAGACCACCGATCCGGGTGATGCTGGTCGATGATCACGACATGGTTCGAAAAGGGCTGGCGATGTTCCTGGATACCTTCGAGGACCTGAAACTGGTCGGGGAGGCGTCGGGTGGGCATGATGCAGTGCGCCTTGCCAACACAATCCAGCCGGACGTGATCCTGATGGATCTGGTCATGCCCGACGGCGATGGCGTCACCGCAACGCGCCTGATTCGGGAAGCGCACCCCGAAATCCAGGTGATTGCCCTGACGAGTTTCAAGGAAGATGAACTGGTACGGGGAGCGCTTCAGGCCGGGGCCATTGGCTATCTGCTCAAGAATGCGACGATAGATGAGCTGGCCCAGGCGATTCGGGCTGCCAAATCGGGTAGGCCAACGCTGGCGGCGGAAGCGGCACAGGTGCTCGTTATGAGTGCAACACGCCCAGGGCCAGAATATCGCCTGACGGAGCGGGAGCGAGAAGTGCTGGCGCTGCTGGTCGAGGGCCTGACCAACCGGCAGATTGCACAGCGCCTGACGTTGAGCCACAGCACAGTCAAATTCCATGTGAGCAGCATATTATCCAAACTCGGGGCGTCCTCCCGCACCGAAGCGGTCAGCCTGGCGCTGCAACACCGGCTGGTGTCTTAACCTGGTCAGATGACCAGGCCAACAAGCCAGGACAACTTCCTCCAAATGTCGGGTGTACATCTGCTCGAATCGCTTTAGCCTTAAAGCATTCTGGCTGTGGCCGCCTGCCTGGTGGCCCAGTAAAGGCATCGGGGGCAGCTTGCCCACGCACGACTCGGAATTGCAGGACATGGGTGGATGTAGGCTGTGTTCGACTACCAGACAGAAGCAACGTTGACGAGTAGTGGGAACTATCCCAGATTAGCGGTCATGAGTGTGCCTGATCTTGAGCAGCCGTTTCAGAACTGGTTGGAGCGCGCTGAGGAAGCGATGTTGATCATTGATGCTGGTGCACGCCGCTTTATCGGCGCGAACCAGACCGCACTGCGGCTGTTCAAGCTGGATCGCGCCGCGCTTTTACAGATCGGCCCGGCGGAGGTCAGCCCGCTGCTTCAACCCGATGGGCAGCTCTCGAGTGCCGTGATCTGGCAAAAGATCGGGCAGGCGATGGTTGGAGAAACGCCGGCCTTCGCGTGGATGTATCGCAACGCAGCAGGCGAAAACGTTCCCTGCACAGTCCAATTGGAGCGTTTCCCCAACGATGAACGACAGCTTGTTTGCTGCCGCATTCTCAATCTGAATCGAGAAAAGCAACATGAACAGGCGCCTCCGTTTCAGGTACAACAGCCCACGTCTGCGGTCAAAGCACAGCAGATCGAAGTCATTCTTGAACACGTGTGCGACGCCATCTTGCTGGCCGACGAGGAACGGCGCATCCTCTATGTGAACCCCGCCTGGGAAAAGATGACCGGATGCAGCGCGGATGAAGCGCTTGGACAGACCGCTTTTTTTCTGGTAGACACGGAAAGACAGCAGGAGATACTGCGTACCCTGTGCGGCAGGGTGCTGTCTGGCGAGACGTGGAGCGGTGTACTCCTGTGCACCCGCAAAGACGGATCGCGTTACGACGCCGAAGTGACTGTAACGCCTATCAAGAATGAACTGGGCGAGATTCACCGCTTTGTCGGCGTTCAGCGGGACGTAACCGAGGCACGCAAACTGGAAAGTCTCAAAATGCGTTTTGTAGCCGATGCAGCGCACGACCTGGGGAACCCGGTAGCAAATCTGAAGATGAGGCTGTATCTGCTTCAGAAGAATCCGCAGCGCACGGCTGAACATCTGGCAATGATGGAGAAGCTGATCGGGCGGCTGGATGCCCTGGTGAAAGACTTACTGACGCTCTCCCGCCTCGACCTGGGTGTGCTGACCACCGATCTGGTGCATCTCGATCTGAACACTGTCATTGCACGGGTGGTCGAAGTTTGCGAACCGATGGCGGAGAATAAGGGCCTGCTCTTGAGTTTTCAGCCTTCGCCAGACTTGCCCCGCATTCTGGCAGACGAACAGCAGATCGAGCGAGTAGTCACCAACCTGATTTCAAATGCGATCAACTATACGCTGCCGAGCGGCACGATTCACCTCTCGACGCAGCGAGCAGGCGAGCGGGCAGTATTCACCATCCGCGATACGGGCATCGGCATCAATGCCCAGGCCCTGCCCTTCATCTTCGAGCGCTTCTACCGGAGCGACGAAGCCAAACACACGGCGGAGGGGACAGGTCTGGGCCTCGCTATCGTGAAGGAGATCGTGGTGCGGCATGGCGGAACTATCGAGGTCGAAAGCATTCCTGAGCAGGGGACGCTGTTCACCGTGTCCTTGCCTGCCGCAGCATCCGCCCCACTGACCGGTGAGCGCGTCGCTATGCCGGACATCGGCGACCGTTAACCCAAACTCAGCAGCCGCTAGCCGGTTGTCGGAGAGAAATCTCTGATCCAGTTGGTAATGGTTTGGTTAGGTGTTTGCATAAGGCGATTTGACCTCAAAAGCATCTAATAACGCCAAAAACCGGCAACCCAAGCC
>Ga0070741_10002526_pt1 | contig 48765 bp, 57 predicted proteins | sample Coa_R1_4_FD_66440 | JGI IMG/M metagenome (GOLD analysis project Ga0070741, IMG submission 66440) | Surface soil microbial communities from Centralia Pennsylvania, which are recovering from an underground coalmine fire - Coalmine... | ecosystem: Environmental > Terrestrial > Soil > Unclassified ... | reverse complement strand
CTGTTCTTGAATTTTCAACGATCAGATGGTTGAAGTCGCTGGCTTCGGAAAGGTGGCCGAGTGGTTTAAGGCACCGGTCTTGAAAACCGGCGTGCCCGCAAGGGTACCGTGGGTTCGAATCCCACCCTTTCCGCCAGTAGACTGTTTCCCGATGTATCTCACTGTATCGAATCCACAGCAAAATCAACGAGTAGTGCGGAAAGCCTAGCACCCAATATTACCGGGTGTTACCCCTAGTCACCGCGCAAACCGTAGCTTTTGGCCGTAGGTTCGGAGGACGGATTCAAGGGGAAAACACATGGCTGGCAAACTGAAACCTCTCGATGTCGAGCGTGAAACGAAGCCCGGCAAGTACGCCGACGGCGGCGGGCTCTACCTGATCGTCGCCAGCGAGACGTCAAAGAACTGGAGCTATCGATATTGGTTCAAAGGCAAGGAGCGCTGGCACGGCCTGGGCTCATTCAAGGATGTGTCGCTGAAGGATGCGCGGCTGGCTCGCGACGCAGCGCGGTTGCTGGTGAAAGGTGACCGCAATACTGCTGGCGTGGACCTCGTTCAGGAAAAGAGAGACGCGCGCGAAGAGAAGAAAGCGACCGAGATTGCGGAGAAGGCCAAGACCTTCGAGGAGTGCGCGCAAGCCTACATCGACGAGCATTGGAACAGTTGGAGCAGCAAGCACCGCGCGCAGTGGCCGTCATCGCTAAAGCGATATGCTTACCCAACGATCGGCCAGCTCACGATTGTTGAAATCAAGCCCAGCCATATCCACGATTTGCTCAAGCCCATCTGGATCGAAAAGCGCGAGACAGCGAACCGCGTCCGCGGTCGGATTGAAACCATCATCGCGAAGAATGTCGACGTCGACGACAAGGACTTCCACAATCCGGCCGAACTGACGAAACAGTTGCGCGAGAAACTTCCGAAGCGGCCGAAGCGGGTCGTACAGCATCACCCTGCCCTCCCCTATGCCGAGGCGCCGCAGTTCATGCCTGCGCTGTCCGCCGCGGCGGGTACTGCCGCGGTGATGCTGCGCTTTGTGATCTTCACCGCGTGTCGGACAAATGAAGTTGTAGAGGCTCGCTGGTCCGAAATCGATCGCCCCACGTCGACATGGAAGATCCCGGGCGAGCGAATGAAGATGGATCAAGATCACGTCGTGCCGCTGACCGAGCCCGCACTCGCGATCCTGGACAAGATGGCTGAGGGCCAACAAGGCGAGTTGATTTTCCCGAATCCGGAAGGCGGCGTGTTTTCCGAAAACGCAATGTTGGCGGTGCTGAACCGCCTAGATTACGGCCACGTCACCGTGCACGGCTTCCGATCGACGTTTGCAACTTGGGCCGAGGAATGCACCGATTACCCGGACGGCGTTCGTGAGGCGGCGCTCGCGCACAAATACAAGTCCGAAACGACGGCCGCTTATCAGCGGGGCCAGAAGCTCGAGAAGCGGCGCGCGCTCATGAAGGATTGGGCCGACTTCATTCAATCCGCAAACATCATCCCGATGCGTGCGGCCAACGCCGGCTAGTTGCCGCGTCAACCCAGTCAACGTCGTATCGTAAAGCCCCTGTTTGGCAGGGGCTTTTTTCTGGCTATTTCCGAGCGCTGCTTGCTAGTAAGCAGGTGGCTCCTGACCATGCCTCGGGCTATTTCCGATCTTGCTTCAGGCTGAAGCACAACCTTCCTAAAAGAGCGGCTGCTTAGGGCTAAGCAGGTAGTTCCTCACCGGTGAGCACAGTCATCCGGCCAGATGCCAAGCGACGAAAGAAAGCTCCTGGAAGCGGGGCTTTTTTGATGCCAGAGGCAGTTTTGCTGATGCTAAGAACTGTCAGAACTCCATATTTTTCAATGAATTGTCTCGTCTTTAGCATGCGGCAAATTTGAGTGCGTTGTTAGCCTAAGCACGGCAGGAAACACTAAGCGCCAGTCATAACCACAAAGGCGCTTCCGAATGTCACCGCCAACGATCATCACGCTGGAATCCCCGCTCGTTGCGTCCCCGAACCAAGCCATGAAGGTCATCCAGGTCTCGCGCAAAAAGCTCTACGAGCTGATCAATGCGGGCGAGCTGGAAAGCTACACCGAAGGCACGGCGCGCCGGATCACCGTCAAATCCATCGCAAATTACGTCGATCGCAGGCTCGCGCGGGAAGCCGAGCGCCGCGGCCGCGCGGCCTAGCCCTGAAACGCGAACGGCCCGGCCTCCGACAAGCCGGACCGTTCCAGGAGCAAATCCGAATCCGCAGCCTTCCAGAACCGAGAATTCGTGCGATGTCCTTACTCGACCCTCCGACCGACAGCAAAGACCGCAAACCTAGCCGGCAGCGCCTTCCTGATCGCCGCGCTAGCGAGCGCTTCGACTTCGAATTTTCGGGAACGCCGTTCAGTGCGACCATTTCGCGGTTTGCCAACGGCCAGCTCGGTGAAATTTTCATCGACTGCCACAAGGTCGGGTCAGCGCTGGGGATACTTGCCGCGGACGCTGCGATCCTCGCCAGCATTGCCCTACAACATGGCGCCGACCTCGACACGTTGCGCCACGCACTGAGCCGTGACGTTCGCGGTAATCCGACATCACCGCTTGGTGTGGCCCTCGAACATATCGGGGATATGCCATGAGCGGAATCGAAGCAGCATTCTTTGGCGCGTTGTCGCGCAACGCCGAAAGCAAGACTTCACAGGCCGGCAAACGCTATCTCCGAATGAATGTCCGCATTGGCGACGGCGACGCCGTGCAATGGGTCAACGTCACGGTGTTTGATCCTGCCGCGATCGAGGCCGCGGACAAACTGGTAAAGGGCGCCCGCGTCTACATTGAAGGCAGGCTTTCGCTTGATGAATGGACCGCCCAGGACGGCGCAAAGCGTCACGGTCTTTCAGCCGCAAGCTGGCATTGCCGGTTGAGCCAGATCGGCCGCAACAAGCCGAAACGCGAGACCGAGCATGTCTGAGCTTGGTCTTGATCTGATCGACGCCATCACGAACGGCCGCATTGGCCGGCATGACACACCCTGCCCGCTGTGCGGACCTACCAAGCGCGCCGCGGTAAACCAGCGCCGCAAGGTGATGCGCGTATGGCGGCTGGATCCGGGCTTCGCGAGTTATCATTGCGCACGGTGTGGCGAAAAGGGCTTTGCCCGCGATCGCTTTGCGCCGGCACCTGATCCCGTTGCGCTGGAACGCGCGCGCGCCGAAGCCGCCGAGCGTGAGAGCGTGGCCGCCGCCGAACGTCTCGACAAGGCGCGCTGGCTGTGGACCCAGCGCCGGCCGATTGAAGGCACCGACGCTGAAACCTATCTGCGCGGGGCCCGCGGCTATGCCGGCCAGCTTCCCGGCAGCCTGGGCTTTCTCCCGGGCCGCGGCGATCATCCGGCCGCGATGATTGCGGCGTTTGGCCTAGCCGTGGAAGGCGAACCCGGAATCATTCACATGCCGGCCGATGCGCTGCGAGGCGTTCACATCACGCGGCTTGCTCCGGGCGGACGCGGCAAGGCCGGAAGCGAACGCGACAAGATCATGATCGGCCGTTCGTTCGGCTCGCCGATCGTCTTGGCGCCGGCCAACGATTTATTCGGCATGGCGATCGCCGAGGGCATCGAGGACGCCCTATCCGTTCATGAGGCAACTGGACTTGGCGCATGGGCAGCAGGAGCGGCCCCGCGACTGCCAGCTCTTGCCGACTGCCTACCGTTCTACATCGAGGCCGTCACCATCATCGTCGACGACGACAAGGACGGCCGGAAGTTTGCCGGCACGCTCGCCGACAGTGTCGCGCGGCGTGGCGTTGAAGTGCGTTCGATCCTGCTACCACAATCTCAGGAGGCCGCATGAGCCCCGACGCTAACGCCTACGCGCTCACGAATGGCCTTGCAGCGCTTAGGGAGGCAATCGACCACCCTATGCCGATCAAGCCTCCGGGCTGGCATTTCCTCACCGAGCACCGCGTCAGCGCACCACGGATGCTTATCAAGGGAATTGCTCCTCATCGTGGGATATTGTTCATCGGCGGCCAATCTGGTGCCGGCAAGACGTTTATGGCCTGCCACATGGCGAATTCGCTGGCGAGTGCCACGCCGTTCTTCGGCCGCACTGTCAAACGCCGCATTGCATCTGCGATTGTCTCGAAGGAAGGCACCGAGAACATCGGCAACCGCCTTACAGCCGACGCTCAGGCCCGCGGCCTGGACATTCGCCAGTTGCCGATTGCCTGGCGCGGTGACCTGCCTGAGATCAAGACAGCCGACGACGTAGATCGCACTGCCCAGCATCTCCTCGAGCTTGGCAGCTACCTCAAAGATCAGTTTGGAATCCCGCTGGGGGCCGCTTTTTTCGACACCATCGCGGCCAACTTCTCGATGGAGGACGAGAACAGCAACGCCGAGATTGCTAAGGTGATTGGCAAACTCCGCGAGTTTGAAACCCGCATCAACGGGCTAGTGTGTCCAGTACACCATTACGGGAAACAGGACGCGGCCGGTTTGCGTGGTGGCTCGCTTTGGCGTGGTGGCGCCGACGTGGTCTTGAGCGTGCTCGCTGACCGCGATGACCGGACCGGCAAGGTATCCGGCCGCGAGTTGGCGCTGGCCAAGGCCCGCGATGGTTTGGAAGGTCCGATCGCGCCGTTCGAACTGAGAGGTCACGAGCTCGGCATGGACGACGACGGCGATCCCTTCGGATCGCTGGTCGTGGTCCCAGGCGAACCCGGGCAATCCGTTACCCGCACCAAGCGAGGGAAAGCTGACGCGCGATCCGTGATCCTGCTGCGCGAGGCAGCAGCCGAGGCTGCGGACACGACCGGACAGGACATCCGCGTCCGCACCGACGGGCCGATTGTCCGAGCCGTTGAGGTGCGCAATGTCCGCGCCGAATTTTACCGCCGCTACGTCACCGACGAGGAGGATTCCAAGAAGGCAGCCGAGGCCAGGCAGAAGGCTTTCAGGCGCCTGCTGGACAAACTGCCCCCGGACCTCGCCACCGCTACCCAAGACGGCCGCGAATGGCTTTGGAGGGTCGATCAATGACCAGCCGAACAGCTAGCACGCCGAATCGTGACGATAGGCGATCAGCACAACAGGACAGAGTTGGTCCGGGCGGACACCGGACATACCGGACACACCCTATAGGGTTGTGTCCTGTCCTGTCCGGTTGGCCCACCCTACGGACTTGCCGGACATCACCGGACATTGTCGGCATTTGTCGTGTTTGTCGGCTATGTCGGCATGTGATGGAATGGGGTGGGAAAGACCTCATTCGGCCTGCATGCGTAGTAACTTTCAAATCCGGCCGATCGCTGCCAACCTATTTCCTGCGTTCGGGAAACCTGCCCAGGCGAAGTTGTACCGGTTATCACCGGGTTAGTTCTGCCTCGATTGCTGCTACCCACGATACCGCTGCTACCCGCTGGCAATCGATCGCTGACAGCCATCGGCGGAACGTGCATCCGTCAAACTTGCCTGATCGCGTTACGTTTTCGGCGACAATCGACGAAAGCCACGGTCGAAAGCCACGGTCGGAGGGGATTTACACGCGCGCGATCTCTCAAGACCTTGAACACTCTTGGAAGCAGACGCGCGCGCGAGGCCTGGCGAAACGCAGGGAATCCGGCGCAACCCTCCTATTGGATTGGTCGGCAAATAGACCCGGCACCCCATGCCGTACCCCGACTCTCGGCCTCGCTATTGTAGATCGATATCTCCGCTCCGTTTCGCGCCGCTCCCCAAAACATTGTTGCCCCTGTGCATCACTGAATAGACCGGGGCCTGTTTGCTGGAATGGCTCACGGCGGGCCAGCCTGACTCACCCGTGCGCTATTCCGGTGTAGGGCATGAGAAGGCTCATCCGCAGCAAAGCCGAATTACGAGCCGCGCTACGGGCCCGGCAGGATGAGTTGAACATCTCCTGCGCGACCGTCGAAGCGATCACGGGCTTGCCGACGAGCTACTTCAGCAAGATTGCGGCAGCTCGGCCTTCGAAGGATCTTACGGCGCGGACGATGCAGGAGGTGCTTGACGCACTCGGCCTAAGGATCGCGGTCGTGGTGCTGGTCGAGGATGAGGCCAAGGCGACGAGGATGCGGCCGCGCTGGGTGCAGCGCCAGCGGGCGCCGACCACACCGCGGCAGACCGAACCGTCCGCAGACCAGGGCAGCTTCAAATTCGTCGAATAGCGCGGCAACTTTTCGGGTCTTTGCTGAGGATACCGAAGGTAGCGCATGGTCTCCGCGAGAGGATGATCCATGCGTCACGAAAAGAAGATGGAAAAGCAGATCGCCATGCGCCTGGCCGACCCGGCCTTCGCGCTTCTGAAGGATTTGGCTGATGCTGACGAAAGAAGCCCTACGGAGGTTGCTCGGCGGATTCTCATCACCGGACTTGCCGATCTTGCCTACCAGCGCCAGCGCGCCGCCGGTGGCAGCACCGCCGGCGGCTCCGGCACCCCGAGCATTTGAAGGGACAAGGAACCTCATGGCAAAAATAGCCGAAGTCGTGAAACCGGCGACACCGCAGAAGATCGCCACCGCCAAGCGCCTGATTGAGGCGGGGGAGCAGGAAATAGCGGCGCTGCGCACGGCCCTGTCCGCCGCGCTGCTCAGCGAGGACGACAGCGAGGCTATCAAGATCACGGAAAAAATCGCCGCGATCGAAAAGCGCATCGCCCTGAACCAGCAGAAGCTCGCAGCGCTCGGCAAGCAGGGCCGCAAGGAACGAACTGCCGACCGTGAGCAGCGTAAGACCGAGGCTCTCGCCGCGTTCGAGAAGTCACTGTCCGAAACCGCCGGTATTGCGGCGAAGATCGATAAGGCCGTTGACGATCTGGCGGCCGCCCTGAAGGAATACCGGGCTGCGAAGCGCAAGCCCTTCGATAAGTGGCCGGCCGATTTGTTTCCCTCGCTGAAGATCTTCGAGGGCTTCATGTACGGCTATGCCGACAACCACATCGGCGCGGCGCTCCACATGAAATCGCCGGGTAACGCACACACCCTGCTGACCGCTCTCCCCGAGCGGCTCGGCAGCCTGGCGGAAGCCGACATCAAGAGCGCTGCGGCGCTGATCGCCGACATCAAGTCCATGCCCCTGCCGGCGGTGCGCGACGACACCGAAAGCGAGGCTGCATGACCGACATCGCTCCCTATACGCCGGAGCAGCTCGCTTCTGCGACCGCGGCTTCTCGCAGCACGCAGGCCTCGGCCGATCTCCTGGCGCCGATCACGCCGGCCGAGCAGGCCAAGGCAAAGATAATTGAGCTCAAGAGCGACCCGGCTTGGCTCAAGCGCTATCACTCGAACGATCGTAGCGCCTTCGACGAATTGCATGCGCTGCACGAGAAGTCATTTCAGCCGGCGCCCGGCTCTGTCATCAGCGGTCAGCCGACCGTCGAAGCTCAGAACGAGCAGACCGCGGCCGACATCGCCACGCTGACGGACCTTCCCGATGATGTTGTCGCACACGTTTGCGGCGGCGCGCCGGTTTCCGAAACCGAGTACAAGCAGGCGGCTGCGAAGAAGTCCGCGCTGTTTCGTGATCCCGAGTGGCGCGGCAAATACCTCGCCGGCGATCATGAGGCCGGCCGGCAACTGCTTCTCCTGAACATCATCATGACGAGCCCGATCAAACTTGAGGCCTCGCGATGATGGGATATTCGGCTCCAGGAATGGCGCTCGGGCTCGGCGGCGATGCGCTCGCCGGCCAGCTCAAGGACGAGGAAGACGAGGACCGCAAGAAGCGATTGCTGCAGGCTGCACAGCGCAGAGCGCTTGGCCCGGCCGGTCAGGCGCTGGGGCTCGGCGGATTTGGATCACAGCTATGAACACAGGCCCCGCCCAGGGAATCAGCAATGACGATTTTGACCGCGCCTGCGCGAGGACGGACGAGGTTGTCACGATCTTTGCCGCAGCCTCGCAGGAATACCGCGCGGCCCACGCGATGCTTTTCTGCAAGAAGGTCTTGTTGGGCCTTGATCCCGTCGAACGCGCCGTCGTGTTTCAGCGTCTGCGCGAAACCACCATGAACTGAGGGCGATATGTGCTGCCTGATGAAGATGCCAGCGAACCATGCCGAAGCCCTGTCCAGGGCCGTCGAGGCTGCTGAGTTGTTCAAGACCAAAAGAACCAAGCCAACGGAAATTATGGAGGCTTGTCTCCACGTATCGGGCCATGCCCTGGCAAAAGTCGATCGGTCGGATTGGCCAGATATGCTCAAGACTTACATGGTCGAGGTCGAGCGCATCGCAAACTTTTATGCAGAAACAAACTGAAAGGACACCACCATGATTGAAGCCAATTCCGTCTCTGCCGAGCAATTCATCGACAAGCAGCTCAAGGCCTACAAGGTCAACAGCCTCGACATGCTCCCGCGGGACGTTCGCAGGCAGATCAAGAAGGAGGCCAACAAGCTCGCCGTCGGCGATGTTTTCGGCGTCAACTTCAAGACGGATAGGAACGGCCTTCCGATCGAGGACGGAGTCGGCAGCGCCAACAACATGACGCAGCACTGCATTGACGCCTACGTGGCGTCGCAGACCCAGCGCAACCCGAACGGCCCGGAACAGGGTTTCCAAGAAACCCTGGCGCGCATGAAAAAGCAGCTCGCGGAATGCAACGCCCGCCGCGCGGCCGAGCGCGCAGCCGCAGACAATGACGACGAGGACTGAGCCATGACCGCCGTTTCATTCTCAATGACCCGCGAGACCGGCGGATTCGGTTTCAAGATGAACGACGTCACCGTTGGTTCTCTTGCGCCGAATGCTGGCGATGTTGAGCTTCGCTTCAACATCCTCGACGGCCAGAGCAAGAACATGAACGACCTGGAGATCAGGAACATTCTGAAGGCGTTTGAGCGTTGGCTGCTGACCGGCGGCACAACGGCCATCGCTATCACGCAGCAACCCTCCGGCCCGCCGAATTGATGGAGCTTGAACGATGATGAACATGGAAGGGCATTTCGCAGGTATCCGCCGGCTCGAAGGGCCCGAAGCCGAGGCCCGCGCCCGCGCCGCTGCCAACGGCGAGAAGCCCGCGAACATCGATCCCCCTGCCCCGCCATCGGCTTCGCAGCTTGAAGGCTTGTTCGAACTAATCAAGCTCGTTTCGAATGGTCAGGCGGTGAAACGCGCCCAGGAGGCCACTGCATCGCACGACAAGGCCAAGGCAGAAGCCGACGCCGCGATTGATCGTCTGAAGCAGGCACAGGCCGAACATGACAAGGCATGTGCTGACCGGGAAGCGAAGCTTGCGGCTGAGCGAGAGGCATTCGAGCAGCACCGCAATGCGGCGTTGACCGACATCGCCGATCGTGAGGCAGAGACCAAGAAGCTACAGGAACAAGCGCGCGCAGACGCTTCCGCCGCGTCGGCACTGAAGGCGGACTTGCAACGTCGGCTTGATCTGATCGCGAACGCGGCAGCATAACCATGCCTGCGGCCTACTCCGCCGGGATTCTAAGGGTTGGCCTCATCCCAACCATGACTATGATGGTCATTTGGGGATTAGTACTTTGCAATTCGGAATCTGCTTTTGGATCTGTGCGAACGTTTTCAATCCCAGCATCTCTCAACCCCGCCACGAGCGTTGCGACGACTTTCTCTAGCTTTGGGTCGAAGGCTTGGACTTGCACACCATTTAGCGGTACCCATCCGACCTTTTTTCGTCCCGGCAAACGGGTAGTCATTTCTAATATGCTGGGATTTGTTGGCCAGTCTTCCCAGGTCCAGCCGAGCTTGGAAAACACATTGTCAGATAGGTCTATAGCGAACGAAATTTCCTCGTCATCGGTAGCCGAAAAGACGTATGAGATTTTGCCAGCATCTTGGGCCGCTTTTGAAAGCCGAGATACGATCATCGCGCTTTGGTCGCTACTCAGCGCGCGAGCTGCCAATTTGTTCTCTAACGCGATGATTTTACGCTGGTCCGCTTCGATCTTTCGCTGTTGTGCGTTGCTAATTCCTTCATCAAACACGAACAAAAATATCGTGCAGACAGCTTCAAAGCCGATGCCGACCACTACAAGCCAAAATGCCACCCTGTGGACTGCCGGCGAATACTTTGGTCGCTCCAAAATTATTCCAACTCCGACGGCGATGCTTGAAAGCACAGCTACGGATAGCAATGTTACGTGGGGCCAAAATGGCTCCAAGTCTCCAGAGAGAAATCTGCTCACATATGTCAGCATCGCGGCGATGTTTGGTTGGATAGTCGTAAGTTGTCTTGCAATAGGAAGGCTAATCGAAAGCTTGTTTGACCTTTGGAACAGCCGCCATGATGACGAGAAGTGTTAAAATGGCAACTCCAAATTGTTTCCACTCTCTTACCTTGCTTGAGCCATGAGCGATCAGCAGACAGCGATTGTCGGGCTCAAGCGCGAATTGAAACAGAAACGCGCGGAGGTTCGCGAATTGCAGGACAGAAACACGCGTTGGCGAGAGCTGGGGAACACTCTCAAGACGCTCGCCGGACTTACTGAAGCGCAATACAGCAGGTTGTTGAACGCGGCATCCTTGCCGATCGAGTAGGCAGCGCTCGCCTTCAAGAGCGTTTCGGATTGGGCTTTTCCGTAACCAGCCCCGCCCTTGGACAACGGCGCAAAAACGTCTTTCGGCCGCTCACCGCATTGAGCGCGATGAAGGACGTTTCCGATGCGGCGAAAACTTCTGGCCCTCGCCTTTGCGATCAGCACGGCTCTTGCCCCGCTTGCGGCTTTTGCCGACGAGCAAGGCTTACCAACCGACCTTGCCTCGAGTGATTGCAGCATCGTGACAGAGCGCGGCAAGACAGACCGCGGGCAGGACGAAACTGTCACCGTGCTTCGCTGCAAAGGAGAGCTTGATCAGGTTGTCGGCGTTATCGTGACGGGAGGCGGCCAATGAAACGCCTTTTCGTCGCGGCCGGCGCGCTGGTTTGGTCGGTTGCTGCGATTGCGCAGCAAATGCCGCAGAGCTTGCCTGCGAGTTCTGTCTTGGGACGTCTGGGGAACGGCCCGGGGCCCGCGCAGGCAATCCCGTTCTCGGTCCTGTATCAGAACTTGTTGCAAACCGTGCCGGCGAATCCCTGGACGATCAAGATGAACAACAGCGCGAGCGCTGCTGTTCCAACCGATGTGACGATCGACGCCCTGACGATAAAATCTAACCCGGCATCACTTGATGAAGTGCCGATATGGGACTCAGCAACCTCGACGATGAAGAAGGCAACGCTGGCGAACGTCTCCACGGTCGGTTCGGTCGCTTCCATAAACGGTTTGACTGGCACGCTAACGTTGTTCGGAGCGTTCAATTCCGGAAACACGCTCTACACGCCGCAGAGTGGTGGCTACCTCAACAAGTTGCGCAATTCCAGCTTGGTTGCGTGGTTTCATGGCTGCGTCGGCTCGGCCTGCACGATTACAACTTCGGGCGGCTGGTGCGCCGAAGGCATTTACGTCAAGCCAACTGGCGCGAGCGTCACCTGTCAGCAGCAAACCGCCTCAGGCTGTCCAACAGGATCGCTGACCTATAACTGCGTCAAGATCACCAGCGCCGCGAGCGTGACCGCTATCCAGGTACGGTTCGTGGTCGAAAGCTATGACGCCGCTCCGCTGGCCGGCCAACAAACCACTTTCCAATTCCTCTGGAAAAATGCTTGTGGCGCGTCAGTCACCCCAACGATCCAGGCGAATTATCCGACCGCGCAGGACAACTACACGTCTGTTAGCACAGACCTCTCATCGGCCAATTTGCAGGCGACGACGAACGGCACGAGCCAGACGGAAGCCTATAGCTGGGCGCCGAACAGCGGCATCACGGCTGGCGATTCCATCGATATCGGCTTCGGAGCGTGCGGCGCCTCAAACAGCGACAGCTTCACGATCGCTGGCGGCTTTGACTGGCGCGCAACGCCGGGCCCGGCGACTGGAACGGTCAGCTCTCCGCCAACACCGGAAATCCGCACGGCTGCCGAGGATATTGTCTGGAGCAAGCGCTTCTACGAAACGAGTTATGACAATGGCACCGCACCCGGGTCGAACGGGGCTAACGGCATCTTCTCTGCGATAGCAACGCCAAACTCTGGCAGCGGCCACGGTGCGTTGAGTGTGCCGTTCACGGTGACAAAGCGTAACTCCTCGTCGAGCATGTCCTATTTCGACCAGGCAGGTAACGCGAGCGAGTTTAGCTTCTACAATGGCGGCTGGACTAACAGCGCCGGCACACTGACTTCGGTCAATACCGGTGCCAACGGTTGGTTGGTCTACCAGACGGCGCAAAACCTTTGCGCATTTCATTGGGTTGCCGACAACACGATCACTGGCGGGTAGACTTCTTCATCTGCTCAAAGAGGACTCTCACGTCGTCCAGCCGCAGCTTGTTATCGAACTGCTTTAGGACGCTGAGCTGATGCGCCAGGATGGCGTCCCGCTTGTATTTGTCGGGCTCTGCGAAATAGTCGTTCATGGCTCGGACAAAACCGCGGGCGATTTCGGGTGACAGCTCGAGCGGCTTGCGCTGGATCATCGCTGTCTGTCCCGTTCGGCGCGGGCAGCCGCCTTGGCGGCTTCTTCGGCTTCCTGTCGGCTCATTCGCTTGGTGATGGTTCGCCGGCCGGTGTTCTCATCGAAATAGAAGAACCGGGAAACCCTGACCTCGATGCTTTCCTCGTGGCGGATGATGCGGATCGTTGGCTTGTCCATCCCCGATACATGGCGCTGAGTCGCGCCTGAGTGTAGCCGCTAGGGATTGAGGGTGAATTGTCGTTCGAAGGCAAATCAGGTACAATCAGTCCACAGCACGGATTGGGGTCGGATCCTTGGCAGATCCAACCCCCGCCGTGTTTAGACTAACATCGTGCACCGTTGACCTTTCGAGCCGCCCGCCAGCGGCTACCACACTTCGACAGACCCACGGCGGCCCCAGCGGTCGCCGTTTCTGTCTGCAAAATGCAGCACCGAAAAATCGCCGTCGAATGTCGCGTAAAAGTCGCCAGTATGTTGCGGTCGATTTTGGCGCGCATTGATATTATTGATATATTTCTTCCAAAACTCGCTGACTATTGGAACAAAGTCGCCAATCTAGCCGCTAAGTTTCTCGCTTAGGCGGCCGTCCCATAGGGCGGTCGGGCAGTAAATCGCGAATCTTCTGCCGCGTGATCGAGTTCTTAGGGAAGCACATGCGCGCGTGATCCCAAGCTGGATCTTCCCGCATTTCGCCATCGATCTTTTTGTAGAACTCAAACCACGCCTTCAGATGAGCCGGCGAAATCGCTGGTCCCTTGTTTTCCTCCATTGGAGGCGCGGCAAGAGTGGCTTGCGCAGCCTGATATGGTGCAGCAACACGCTTCACATGCTCGGGATTGAATTTGACGTTGAAGTGCCGAACTTCTTCGATTCTCCTCGCACGATCCCAACGGCGATAGGTAAGAATGCCGTGGCCGAAGAAGCTATCGTTCCAACGGACATGATCCCAATCTTCCGGTGGAATTTTATAGAATTCGATCAGATGGTCGTCGGCACCCTCCCGCGATACCAAAGTCTTGAAGGACATTGCATCAATCTGCCGACCGCGGAGACATTCCAACAGTGATTGCTGTGAAATTGCTGATCTCTGATCGAAAGCATCATCTAGAATCTTTACGGCCTGACGAGGTGTGAGCCAGTCAGCATTAGTGTCGTTTGGATGTGGCCTCTTTCCCTCAGTCGCCATCCGACATCTACAAATGAAACTTGAGACGACGAGGGCAGAGCTTCTGTTCTGCCATTGAGACGCCTCCGCGATTTCCGGACTCAACCCTACAGAGAGACCCGAGGCAATGCCTCGTTAACGGGGATTTCCCCAGCCTGGGGAATTGCCAAATCATAAAATCGGTGAGAGTCTGTCCTTGGGCGTAGAAACCCGGACCGAGAATATAGCCCGCTCATGCTTGGTCAGCATGCCCCCGATTGGCGTCGGGTGAAGGCGGCTGAATGTAGGTAGCGCATTGGCGTGCGCTCCAACCTGGCCAATATGGCCGGGAGGGCCTCGCCATGTCCAGAGCCGCAAGGCTTAAAAGCGTCGCCGCCAGTCTTCTCGGCTGGTTTCTACCTCCCGGCTGCCGGCCGATCCGGCACAGGCCGTAGAACGCCAAACCGAGGACTCACTAATGACTCACGAATCAACCACCGGTGGTCCTGGGGGCATGTACCGCGTATCCCGGAGATCCCTGATGAATAAGCTTGTTGTAGCGTCTGTTGCTGCTTCTATTCCCACGATCGCGCCCGCGATCGCCAGCGATCCAGTCTTCGTCGCCATAGAGGTCCACCGAACGGCCGCTCAAGTTTACGCGAAGTGCGTCGATAATCACTGCGCGCTCGAAAGGGCGCTTAAGGGCCCCGACTGGAGCGACGATCCAAGCTACAACGAATCCATGAAAGCGACTGACGAGGCCTGTAATGCGATGTTTGATTTGGCCCGTGGTCTTCTTGATGTCCAGCCAACTTCGATAGCTGGAGCCATCGCGCTGTTAAACTACGTTGCAGCGGAATCCAGAGGCAGCGTGTCCGACAGCTGGCAATTCCCCGACTACGCGACCGGTGACTACGGAACTGGCTACAATGATGATGGAGAACGCGGAGAGACCTATATGGCAACTCTCCTCCGCCATATAGCGGAGGCGCTCAGCGTTGTTAGCGCGGTAAAAACCGGCCCTGTTGTGACGTTCGCACCGACCACTCGGCCAACGTCAACTGATGCGAAGCTCATTTCGCTTTGTCGGGAATACGAGCCGATGCTCGAGAAATACCTTTCTGCGCACAAAGACTGGTCGCGGGGTGCAGAACAAGCGCGCATCGAGCAGGATGCCGAGTTCGGTGAGCCTAAGGATTTTGATTACAAGAGCACGCCAGAAATGAGGGCCGCGCTTGAGAAGCGGCTTGCCGACACGGGCGCTACCGAAGCGAATGACCGAATGGACGAGATTTCACTGGGGATGGAGCCAATCGGGCACGCAATTAACTCGATCCCCGCTTCGTCGGTCGAAGGACTCCGGGCGAAAGCTTTGGTCGCGCTGTACAACATCCGCCCGATCATCGCTGGCCGAGAAGAATTCGCATTTGATGACGAGGTTGCTTTCCAGCACTTGTTCTGTGGCGTCGCCGAATTCGTCGGGCTTGCAGAGATGGTTGCGGATTCCGGCTACGTCATGCCCGATCTTTTCGAGTTCGATGAAGACGATGTGATTCACGAACGGGTCGAAGAAATTCTGAAATCATGAAGCGCCGGCGCCGATCGCACAGGAAGCGTAACCGGCAGCGCTTGGCAGCGCATGCTAAGCGGCTGAGGCGGTGACGACAAAGGCGCGGGGCTTTAATCGGTCCCCGCGCCTAGCCACTAAATCGAACGTGCATGATCCGATGGGCGGCATTCTTGCCGTAGAACGTCACCGAGCCGCCGCTGGTCAGTGACGCGGCGATGTACACGGCCCAAACCTGCTGCACCCCAACATTATCGATCGAGGTGTATTCGGCGATGCCGGTCCCTCCCGGGGCAATCTGGTTGTTGGATGACCAGAACGTGTCATCGCCCTGCTGCCCCCAATAGCCCTGCGGTTGACCAGCGAGGTTCGGCCACGTCCATTGCACGGGATTGGCGAACGAGGCGCCCCAGCCGCAGGCCACGGCTCCCCACGAGGCTCCGCCCTCGGAACCGGGAGACAGCGCGTAGATTTGCTGGAGGTATTCGCAATTGGCCGGCTGCGGCAAACCGACGATGAAAGTCGCGTTGCTGTTCGCGGTGATCGGATGCCAGTTGCCCTGCTCGGAGGTGACGGCAACATTGCCCTGTACATCGAGCACCTGCAGATCGATCAATTCGCGGTTCTGATAATTCCAGATATCCCAGCGGCGCGCAGGCCCCGGTGTCTTGTGCTGATTGAATTGCCCGTTCGCGTCGGTCGAGCCAGACCCAACATAGGTGCCAGCGCAGGACGTGGCGGCTGGTGGCGCTACGGCGCCCGCTGTCGGCCGCGGTGCCCAGGGCTGATGGCATAGCGCCGCCCCGTTGTCGAAGAAGTCATACTGCGCGCCAGGCGACCAGGGACCGGAATCGGAATGCGCCGTTTGATCGTTCGTGTAGTAGACCGTCGACGCGCCGGTGATGTCGCCGATCCAGTGCAGATTTGGCGACAGGCCGAGCCTGCCGTTCGCAAGCTGCGCTTGCGCCGGGAGGCTGTCCAGCAACAGAAATGCGGCAGCGAATATGCTGAGGAACCGAAGCGACACAGCAAGGCCTCTGTCAAAAGAGGCCAGATAAGAATCACGAATTTAGTGGCTTGTCGAAGCTACGGTGTCCGCAAAATACCCCGTAGATTGAACCGTAGCTTGCCGGTTGGCTAAGGCAAAAACCCTATATTTTTCAACGTGGGTTGACAGACACCCTTTCCGCCACCTGCTATTTTGTGGGTGTCTATGCGGGGCACCTAAGCATCTGTGATTTAAGCAGAAACCAGCTCGCGACAACCAGGAAGCCGCGAGGCGCTCGAAGTGATTATGTCGGCAATCGACTTTTCGGTCGAACAGCGAGGTCTATGTCGCCAGCGATGGCAGCACGAATCCCTGGGACGCCACGGCGCTCTGGGACCGACGATACGAGTTTTCATCGTCAGCCCGCCGTGCTCGCCTGACGCGTTGAAAGGTGTCCAGAGAGAATTGACCGGTTACTGGACCGACACGCGAATAACGCCAGCTCTCATCATGCCGAGCGCGCGCGCCGCGCTCACCGACAGATCGATGACCCTGCCCCGCACAAAAGGGCCGCGATCGTTGACGCGACATCGGATCGAGCGGCCTTCGGAGCTCACGGTCACGATGCTTCCAAACGGCCTGGTTCGGTGGGCGCATGTCAATCCGTGGCCGCGGCCCCCGTAGTAGGAAGCCAGGCCGCTCTCAGCCCCGGCGGACGTAACGGAAAGCAACAGAACAGCGGCGAGCAAGAGGGTTCGATGCATCGGGGGTTCTCGCATTTGCGTGAGCCCTGCCCGGCCCCCTGTAAGCCGAGAACCTTGGCCATGGCTTGACCATGCCTTGACCAAATCTGGGACATTTGGCGCTTTCGGAACCGGACCGGCCCCGGCGAAACGTCACTCTTCGCTCCGTCGTGGCCGATTTCCTCAAGCGCTCGAAAGCGCCGAGCTATCTTGTCGGCACCCCAAACCTGTTCGCCTTGGCGAGCGCGGCGCACTCACAGGTTTCGAGCGCGATCTTCTGGGCGAGCATGACATCGCCGGCAACCAGGCAGCTGTCCGGCACGAAGCACCAGCCGACTTTCGGCGTATCATCCTTGGCGAGCTCAAGGATATTTGCGCAAAGCCCGAATTTGATACGGTATTTCTTGCCGCTCGTCCCGCCGACGACATCGAAGTAGCCCAGCGAGTCGAACTGTTCGAGCTGCGCAGGCGACAGCCATGACCTTAGCAGCCTCAGGCCGCGGACCTCTGGCGTGTTCGAGTTTCTGGCGCTTTTGAAAAGCCCATAAGCCGCATGGGCGCGCCATTCGCACTCGAAGGCCTGCCTGCCCAACCAGAACACCATCGACTTTCATCCGCCGACGAGGCGAGGAAAGAACAACGTCTCTTTGGCCGTGGGATCGAACGATTTTACCTGACGGGAATCGCCGGCTGGCGTTCGCTCAGCGGCGATGAACCCTGACCCGATCAGCTCCTTGAAGCGCTTTTCGGCCCTGGCCACGCCTTCTGCATCCCGAGGATCGAATTGATAGCGGCTGTCGCCGTTGAGATCCATGACAATCTGGGTCGCCATTACAAAGACTCCTGTCATTTCGAAAGGCTTGACAACGCCAGATAAACTCTCGTCCACGATGCGAGGTTCCTAAGCCGGCGCCCATGATGCAGCGCGGCGTAAAGAGAAGTCATCTTCGGTCAGCGGGATCATCGCGCGGCTGTACCGCAATTGTACTCGGAGCTCGATCGAGAGCCCGCGTTGTCAGCGCCACATTGTCGGCGGCCGCCTCACGGCTGCCGTCCCGGTCTCCTTGGTGTGATCGATCAATGCTGGCCCGTGCTGAGCTGTCTCCAGTCGCTTTGCTGCGGCGTGCGTTTTTGTGCTGACGTCGGATGGAGCGAGGTTTGCGCAGATCTCATGGAGAACGGCACGAAGTACGGCAACGGTTTCGGTATCGTGCATGGAATACCCTCCCCGAAAACCCGCTCAGGATAGTCTTGCACGATCGCCAGCGAGGTTACGTATGTTAAGGGCCCGATGAAAAACCCGGAAAAGGCGCTGAGGACTGACGGTGCCTATTCGTTCGCATCGAGCTGGCGGCCTTCGTGCTCCATGTGCAGATAGTTGGCGTTGAACAAGCCTGCGCTCATCAGCCGCTCGACATTCGGGACCGTCAGCGCCTTGCCTTTCAGAACCACGAGCTTTGCGCCACGCAACTCCTGCAGCGTGCGGTTGACGTGAACCTTCGAGAGACCCGTCGCCTCCGCGAGATCCGCCTGGGTCAACGGGAATTCGCAGCTGTTGACGTCGGTGAGGCCGGCGAGGCGCAACCGGAAAAAGATTTCGCACAGCAAATGCGCCATCCGTTCCGATGCCGTGCGCTGCCCAAGGTTCATGGTCCACTCGCGCTGGATCGCCGCGTTCACCAGCGTTTCCCACCAGAGCGCCGTTGCGATACGCGGATAGCCCGCCCCAATCTCGTCGAAAAACTCGCGTGACAGATCCGCGATCGTGACATCGGATATTGTCCCGATCGAGTGGTCCATCTCCTTCAGAATGAAGACGTTGAGGTCGCACATATCGCCGGGCAGGAAGAAGGACACAATCTGCCGGCGGCCGTCCTCGAGTTGTTTGTAACGGCAGGCCCAGCCTGAGAGGATCAGATGCACATCCTTCGGCCGGTCGCCCTCGCGGGAGATGTCAACCCGCGGCGCAAACCTGCGCACGCGCTCCGATGAGGCTCGCGTGAGAATGGTGCGGTCGTCGGGCGACAACCGGACAAACTGCTCAAGTTTTCGGATCAGCGGATTCACGGCAAACTCTCTCCGCCGCGATAAGCTGGCTTCTTGTCAGCACCATCAATAACCTATGTTATTTTCGGCCTGAACGCATCAGCCAAAGACACTTTTGTGCTCTCGGCACTATGCGCGCCCGTCCCCTCTCCGCCCCCCGGACGGTCAATCGCCGCCCGCCAGATTTCCTCTCCGCTGTCGCTTCGGACCAGTACCGCATAGCCATGGCCGACTAGTTCGGGCCGTTGTTCACGCACTTCCTGCGCCAATTTTCGCGCGACCTTGCCGGCCTGGTCGTCATTATCCAAGAGGGCACCGCTGGCTTCCGTCACGGTGTCGGCATCGACCAGATCGAAATGATATCGGCGCATGATCGCAAGTCCCGTCGACGGCCTCGGCCCGTTATCGTGCCAAGGCCGTCAGAAAGCGGCCGACGCTCCGGGAGACAAGGCCTGCTCATGGTAAACGACGCCACGCCGACGCGTTCGTTCCTAACTCGCCTCGGAGTTATCCCGCGTTGGCGATCGCCCAGTGGCGGGCCGATCGCCCGCCGAAGACTGATTGTCCCGTTTCGGGAAAGAGGATGGCCGTTGCCCTTGCGTGTTGGCCCAATCGTTTGCGGCGGAGGCGTCGTCGGCCTGACGTGCCTTCTTGAGCAAACCGTCTCGCTCGACGCCCGGCGGCAGGTTTGCGGCCTTCTCCCGTACTTCCTTGGCGTAAAGGGCAAGTCGGTCCTTCAAGGTCTTAAACCGGCGCGGCTTCTGCATCCCTAATGCCCAAGCCCAAATTGCTCCGGCCCAAGCGTGCCAACCCGACGGCCTCCTTCCCAAATCTCGATCTGATAATTGCCGACAAGGCTCGCGCCTTGCGACAGTGCCTCGTCATCGTCTCGGCAATCCAGAACGGTTGGTGCGGTGAAGACCTTGCCGCGCTCGTCGAGCGAGTAAAACCTGTAGTCGGTCATGACGCCATTCCCCGCTACCCCAATGCGAACAAGAGTAGCGCGTCTCGACCTCGGGTCACTTACATAGGTGAATCGGATCACCACCCCGCCGGCAATTTTAGCTTGAAGTTCAATGGCCAAACGGCCCTGGCGCTTAGGGCTGGAGGATCGCGCCAGGGCTGTTCAGTCACATTGTCGTGGCAATGTGCAGACGCGAAAACGAGGCAGCTTGGTCCTCGTTCCTAAGTCCGCAACGGCTCGGTCTTGGTTGGACGAGATATTCGTCCCCATCAGAGCTCGGATCCCGACTTTGGAGACCGCAATCCGGGCGAACTGGCCCAATCATCGAGGTGCGCGGCTGCATCGGCCTGACGCGCCTTCTCGAGCAGCGCGTCCTTCTCTGCACCGGGCCGCAGCAGCGAAGCCTTTTCGCGCGTTGTTTTCGCGAAAGATGCGAGCCGGTCCTTGAGGGATGTGGTTTGCTTGAAACGACGACGCTTCTTCATGTGCAACCCCCGAGTGTGGCGGGAGTATGCATCCGGCCGTTCAACCTCAGCTATCGCATAGGTTAACGGCCAAAGAGCGGCTGCAGCCTGCAGGAATTATGATCCTTTGCCGGCTTCCGCTCGCGGAGCCGTGTGCCGGTCCTTGTCGTGTGCCTCGGGATCACGCCGGCTCTTGAAAAGGCTTGAGACGGCGGTCGCCATAAAACGCAGCAGCAAGCCTGCGAAATAGCCGCCCTGGACGATCGCTTCGGCGACGATGACGGCGATGGCCGTATCAACGTAGCCAAGGCCGCGAGAGAACGAGAAGATGATCACGGCGACAGGCAAGATCAAGATGATCGGCAAGAGCACTTTCCACCGGAACGCCAATCCGGCCGCCGCTCCTAACACTGCCAGCCCAACGGCAGAATATATCATTTTGGTGCCCTCAAAATGGGGCCGATAACTCGGCACGTAGTTCTATTTGATTGATTGTCGAGAAAGCTCCGGGATCAAATTGATATGTACTCTAGCCGCAAGCGACGGCGATCCGATACTGTCTAAAGAAAATTTCTTCCCGAATGTAGGCGTGTGGCAGGTGCCGCGGAGCCCAAACGCCGACGGCGACGCAACTTCCGCAGAGGCAATGCAACTCTATCCAAAGATCAAGTCGCCAAAGGAAAGAACGACCCTGAGGGTTGGCCGGCGTCCTCCTTTGCGGCAGCACGCCTCGGTCGCCGCCACGGCCGGTCAATTCCGGATGATCCTCATTCACGCCGAGTTATGCAGTGGCGAAGTCGGGGCCCCCTTTAGGGGGCATCTCGCCACGGGCGATTGGCGTCCGTTCGGCAGCTGCCTTCGACGCCGGTCAGCGTCACTTCAGTAAGCCGTGTTGGAGAAACAGACCGCCGGAATGGTGGCCGCCATGATCTTGGCATCGAGAACCATCGACCAATGATGTGCATAGTAGCTATCGAGGACAACGCGCCTCTGGAAGGTCGTGGTGCTTCGGCCGCTAACTTGCCAGAGACCGGTGATCCCGGGACGACATGCATAGTAGGCATTGACGGCGTCGGAGTATCGGCCGAGTTCCTCTTCGGTGACTGGCCTCGGCCCGACGATGCTCATGTCTCCCTTAAGGACATTGAAGAGTTGCGGAAGCTCGTCCAAGCTGGATTTCCGCAAAATCGCACCGATCATGGTGACCCGTGGATCGTTGCGCAACTTCCTCGTCGCAATCCACTCTGCGGCGGCCGTAGGATTCGTTTCGAGATGCCGGCGCAAGCGTTCCGGTGCATCGATCGCCATGGTCCTGAATTTGAGGCACTCGAACCGCCTTCCCTTGAACCCGACGCGCGTGTGGCGGAATAGCACGGGGCCCGGCGAGAAAGTGATCGTGGCCACGTAGCAAATAATGAAAAGCGGAGCGAGCAGCACAATCCCGCACAAGGCCAGAAAAATGTCTGCTATTCGTTTGGAAGCGAGGCCTATCGGACGGGGAGTCGTCACCAAAACAAACAGCGCTTCTCCATCTGCACTATTTGTCTTCACCATTCCGTTCATGCGCGAATACTCCGAGATCAGACGATTGCTGCAACGCAAATAAAAAAACGTTCTCGTGTGCATCGTTCCTAATTTCTCGCAAATTTTAGCTTCGGTTCCGGCGTTCGCAGCCCCTCCAAAAAAGCGCCACGCACTCGCCCACATTGACAACGCGTTTGTTTGATCGCTGCGCGATTGGCGATGAACGCTGCATCACGCGGGCGTGGCCGGTGAACGGGGCTCCTCGCGATTGATCAATCTATAAGCGCTAGCGCCGCGCTGATTTGAGCAGAGGTTGTTCGATCGCGCGATCGGCGATGGATTGCAGCGTTTCCAGCAAGCGGTGCCCATTGGCGTCCCAACTGAACAAATCTTCGGCCAACTCAAATGCGCGCCTTTGCATCACGTCGAGGCGGTGGATGTCGTCAATGGCGGTTGTAATCGTCTTTGTCAGTTCCCCGACACTGCTCTCGGTGATGAATTGGGACTTGAGTTGACCGGGTATTCCATTCAGGGCCGCCTCGACGGCTGCGATGGGCACACGGGCGAATATGTAGTCGAGAATCTTGAGCTTGAAGCCGCCGCCGATCTCCTCTGGGACCAGGGCCAGCCGTGCGCTTCTGAACTCTTCGCCGAGGTCATCGACAAAGCCGCGGAAAACGACCCAGGGAAACCTCGACTTCAAGCGGGAAAGAAACGGCTCGGGCACTGCTCCAACGACATGGAGCTCGATGTGATGTTGCCTAAAGAGCCCGCTCGCGGCTTCGAGCAACCGCTCCAGGTTCATCTGTTTGGCGATCCAGGTGAAGGAGCCGACGATGATCGCACGTCTCGGGACGGTCTCGTCCAAAATGCGGCCGCGCTCCTTCCTGCCCGCATAGCCGGGCGGAAGAATGATGTTCACGAGCGACGGATTGATGTCATTGAAAGCAGCGCGATCCTCCTCCGTCAACGTCACGAGCAGGTCGCAGGAGCGCGCCAGATGCTCTTCGGCGAGCCGCGTTTTCCTTGCATTCTCTTTGAGCAGAGTCTTGCGAAGCAGATCGCCATTGAAATTGCGCGCGATTTGGTCGGTAACCCTGGTCTCGAAGTCATGAGACACGTGCACCAGGACCGGATGATTGCGGGCAATCTGCTCGACGTGATTAAGGGCCCAGCTCATGCCGTATTGATCGAGCACGACGACGTCGTAGTCATTCGACTCAAGTTCCTGCTCGAGTGCTTCCCGATATTGTTTGGTGGCAAATCGTGCGCCGACCATGGGGAGCTTGCTCAAAGGACCAAACAGCCTCGGGTTCGGCGCCCCGGGCACGACCTTCCAGCGAACCGCGGACTCGAGTTGTCCGAGACTGCCTGTTTGATCGTCGGGATTTTCCAGCCCCAGGAAAACGACACGCGCTCCCTGCCGCGCGACTGCGCCCGCCAAATGCGCAGTATAGATGCGATCGCCCGCATTAAGCGGGATCGGTATCGTTCGTCCAAGCCAGAGAATGGAAATCGTCACGCAGCGCTCCGCAAGCGGGTTCTCAGGTGATCGGCAATGCGCACCGCCAGAGCGACGATCGTCAGCGTCGGATTGGCCGAGCCGCTGGTCGGAAAGACGGCGCTTCCGGCGATGTAGAGATTGTCGAGGTCATGTGTTCGACACTGTGGATTGACGACGCCGCGTTTCGGATCGTCGCTCATTCGCGCCGTGCCGATGTGATGGCCGCCGACCGCGATGGCCTGTTTGGCGCTTTCGTTCAATCCATCGTCGTCGTAGACGACCGACGCCACGTTGGTGTCCGCCAGAATGCGTCGCATCTGCCGGTAACTTGCCGCAATCGACGCCACGTCTTCAGGGCACACCCGCCAATCGATGCGCAGCTTCGGGACGCCAAAGCGATCCTTGTCCTGCGTCAGCGAGATTCGGCTGTCATGCAACGGCGTCTGTTCCGCGTTATAGTCGAGCGGATAAACGCCATGCTTCGAATAGAGGGCAACATAGGGAATTCGGCGGTAGCGGGCATGACGCTTATAGATCCACGAACTCAGGAACCGGGTCAGCGGCCAGGGATTCCTGGCGATGTTCGAAGCGTGATGCGCAACGAGTGACCTGCCCTTCGGCAACCGATCAAGCGCCTCCAGTTCGACTGTGGTGATCTTCCGTCGATATTCAGGCAGGATGAATCGCTTCGCGATATACATCAGCGATAACACGGGATCTCCATGACCGGGATCCATCGGGTTCGCGTGATGCAGACGGAAGATCATGTTCCGAAGCCGGTGCCGCTGCTGCACCTCGTCAGACAACCGAACATGGTGCTTGGAATAGATGCCGTCTGGCGTTTTCGCGAAATTCCATATGACCTGTCGCCCGGCGGCGACTTGCAGTCGTCCCAGCGTGCCTTCGAGGTGCGACATGTAATACCGTCCGAGCGCGCCGCTCGAATTGGCAAGGCCCGCGGGAAACCTTTCGTTCGACGCCGCCAAGAGACGCACCGATTCCAGGCCGCCGCCGGCAACCACGATGCATTTCGAAAGAATCCGAAAGTTGTTGCCGCTGACGGTTGAGCATTCGGCTGCTTCGACGGTGCGGCCGCTATCGCTGCTCAGCAAACGAACGCACGTCGATTCCAGCAGGATCTTGTGCTTCGGCGATCGGACCAGATCCGATTTGAAACGTCTGCCAAAATCGGTGGGTGGACTGAAGCGCTCCAACCCAACTGCGATTTCTTTGCTTGCCAGCCCGTCGATGATTGGCCCTGCTTCTTTCAGGCATTGAGGATCAAATGCGAACTGGCCGGCCTCGCAATAGGCCATCGCTCTCGCATAGTATGGAAGGAGCTCGTCGTAAGAAATCGGCCAACCGCTGTTTGCCACGTGGGATCGTGGTTCGAAATCGCTTCGCGTCAGCGGAACGCAACGCCCTCCCCAAATGGTCGAGGAACCACCAAAGCGCCGCTCCCGATACATTTCGGGCGGCGGATGCCCGGCTTTCGACACGAGCTCGGCTTCGTTGAGACGTTGTGTCAGCTTGTTCGGCCGCCATCCTCCGGTCTCGACGAGAATGACGGAAATCGACGTTTCCAGGAGTTCACGCGCGATCGCAATGCCCGCGGGCCCGCCGCCGATGATGCAGACCTCGGTCTCAAGCGTCGACCCCGAAGCAATCTGTCGTCCGTCTATGAACAAGGCGTGTCTTCTTTGCTCTGAACGGCATCGAGCACCTGGCTCAGATGCGCGATACGCGTCGTGCCAATGAGCAGACGACTGATCTCGGGCCGCGATAACGTAGACATGAGAGCCGTACGAGCGGCGAGCCAGCGGTCGTTTTGACCGCCCCGTGCGTCGGCGCTCATCATGCCTCGCGCGATAACAAACACGGCCCGGCCTCGGGCCTGATCGAGGAAGCGTTGCGTGGCCGGGGTGACCGGCCACAACGGCAGCTCGATCACCTCGACACGCGGATCGTCCAGCGCCAGTAGGCCGGATTCGGCGTCTTCACAGGAAATGCCTATCCTGATGGCTTTTCCTGCCGTCCGAAGCTTCTCCAACGCGCTCAGCGCGGCGCCGTTCGCAATGACGTGCGAGGGCGGACTGTGCAGGAGAAGGATGTCTGCGTAGTCGGTGTTCAACCGCCGAAGGCTGGCCTCGGTGGAGGCGCGCAGAAAACGCTCCGAGAAGTCCTGCGGTAACGCTGCTTTGCGGACTGTTGAAACGAGGTGGCGCCCGGCGCCGCTTTCGCGGACCAAGCGCTTGACGGCGCCTTTGAAGGGTTTTGCGAGAGCCATCCAGGCAGGAAAATACTGTCCTGCTTTCGTCACGATCGTGACTTGCTTGCGGCGGCTTTGCAGCGCCGCGCCCAGAATGCGTTCGCTTTCGCCCTGCCCGTAAATATTCGCTGTGTCGAAAAAGCGTATGCCTCGCTCGAATGCCGCTTGAACGAGATGAAGCGCCTCAGCGCGATCGCGACCGAGAACGGAACCAAGGCGCGCGCAGCCGAGCCCAAGCCGGTGCTGAACGACATCAGGCCTGACAACGCCGTTCATCTTAGGAACCTGACTTTACTGGTCTGCATTGTGTGTGGCGCCGGCAGACGAAAACACTGCAAGGGATTTGCATGCTGGCGACTGAAGTTCCGCTCGAAGGATCATCCGATGCCATCTGAACTGTCCGTTTCGATAATTGTTCCTACGCTGAACGAGGAGAAATATATCGGTCGCGCAATCCGCTCTTTGATCGCAGGCTGCGAGCATCTGGATTACGAGCTGATCGTGCTTGACGGCGGCAGCATGGATCGCACATCGGCCATTGTGAGCGAGATGGCCGCGCTCAATTCGCGCATACGGCTGCAGCCCAATCCCGCCCGCTATCAATCTGCGGCCGTGAATAGCGGCGCAAGAATTGCCAAACCGGACTCTTCCGTTCTCGTTCGTGCCGATGCCCACGCGGAGTATCCGCCCGGCTTCGTTGACGGTCTGGCGCGGGAGCTACGGGAACGAGACGTGGCCTCGGTCGTCGTTCCATTGTTCACCCGCGGCATCAGCTTCTTGCAGCGAGGCGTCGCAATGGCCCAGAACAGCCGTTTGGGAAACGGAGGATCGCCGCACCGAAGCGCAAGCCGTTCGCGCTTCGTGGAACATGGTCATCATGCCTGTTTCGACCGCAAGGCATTTCTGGCCGTCGGCGGGTACGACGAAGACTTCACGCACAACGAGGATGCCGAACTGGACGTCCGGCTCCGCAACTCCGGCGCCAAAATCTGGCTCTGCTCCGAATTGGGCATCGTTTATTTTCCGCGTGCTTCGTTCGCAGGTTTGGCAAAGCAATATTTCAATTTTGGTTCGGGGCGCGCTAGAACGATGCTCAAGCACCGTCGGCTGCCGAAACTCCGGCAAGTCCTTCCGCTGGGCGCGCTCGGCTTGAATGTGGTCAGTCTGGCTTCCGGCCTCGGTCTGGGCTGGCCGTTTCTCCTGCCCGGTCTTGCCTATGTCGGCGCATGCCTGACAGGAGGGTTGTGGTTGGCATTGTCAGGGCGCGATCCGGCCGGATGTGCGGCAGGGCCGGCCGCTATCGTCATGCATCAGAGCTGGGCGGCGGGCTTTGTTTATCGAACGCTTCGCTTCTCGACTTTCAAAGCGTCTCGCCTTCCGGCTTCAGCCGAGGCCGTCCGCTAATGCGGCGGTTGATCGGAGGCCTTGCGATCTGAAACCTTGCCGCCGAACGAATCGATGTAGGCGAGAGCGGCTTTGGGATACTGATTGTCGGTGAGCTTCCCCGGAAAAGCGTCGTTTGAATTCCAGACGCTTTGATAGAGCACGTTGTGGCCTGAAAACCATTGCGCAGCTCTTTGGATATAGGGACCTGCACCGTCGAATTCGATGCCCCATTCCGGATACGCGGTCGGCTTGTTGTGAGCCGCGGCAAAATCCTCCAGCCATTGCAATCCATATTGACTGTTGACCATTTCATCCCAAGCCTTGGCGGGATCCTTGGGATTCCATTTCGTGTTGTAATAGAAGTCCATCCCGATCACGTCGACGTAGTTGTCGCCAGGATATGCATCGGCCGGATTCATCCGCGTTTCGCGGACGTTCGCGTTCCACTCGAAACGGAAGCGATCGGACACCGAGCGAAATGCGTCAACGAAATGTCGATACGCCTTGACGAAGTCCTGCTCGTGTCCCGTCGCCGACCACGGCATCCAGTTTCCGTTGAACTCCTCGCCGGTCCGAACGTAGATCACGTCGTCGGAGCGGCGCGATTGCGCCAGAATTCTGGCCGCTTGTTCGTAGAAGTTTTGATATTCACCAGCCGCGGCGCCCTGCAGGTTTCCTTGATCGGCGAACAAGGGAATGGTCCAGCAAATCGGCTTGTTGAGCGGCGACCAGAGTTCCACCGCCCACTTGATGCTGCCGACCCAGTCTTTCCAGTTCGCACGGCCGGTGTGAGCCGTGATCCTGTCCACCGGCCTGCCAAGCCAGGTTTCAAATTGCCGCAAGTCGGACGGGTTGTTGCCCACATATGCGCCAAGCGCCGGAGATCCTGCGGAACAGGGCAGGCCGAGATAGAGCAACAATAGAGCGGCGATCACGCTGCGTGGAATCATCAGGCTTCCCTGTTCTTGTTCGCGGGTTCTCGTTGCGGCAGGACTCGAGCGGCTAAAAAGATTTTTGGAACGATTGCGCCGTTTCGCACTTGCCACGTCGTTACTTCGCACTGCACATCTCACAACAACAGCGAGCCCTGCATGTCGTTCAGCGTAATCGGTAAGATTGTTTGGGCGAGAAAACTCACATTCCTGATTGTCTTCACGTTGATCGCCGCGAGTGCCGTCGCATTCACGCTGCTGGTCACGCCGCTATTCCAGTCGGAGGCGTTGCTGATGACGACCCTCGATCGGGCGCAGCGGCAGCAAGCCCAGTTTCCCGAGACGCTGCGATATCAGCTGAACTCTCAAATCTACATCATCAACAGCGAAGATGTGCTTCGCCAGGCTATCAGCGAGTTTGGACCTCAGCGGCTATATCCCGACCAGAACAAGTCGGTTTCCTGGCAGGCGCCGGATTTCCTGTCGCCCGGCCTCTGGGACAACGTTTTGAAAATTACAAGCTTGTTTCGATCGGAGAGCCTGGATGAAGGACATTCTGACGTCGATCGGGCGTTGCTGAAGGTCAAGAAGCGTCTTGCCGTGAATCTCGAGAAGGACTCCCAGATCCTGTCACTGACCTTTCGGCACCCGGATCCGAAAGTCGCTGAACAGTTTCTGGGCCTGGTCGTCCAGGATTTTCTCAAGCGCCAGGCCGATCTGAGCGGTAATGCCGCAGCACCGGCATTTTTCCGCCAGGAGGTGGCGCGCTATCGCGACGAGTACAGGAATGTCTCGGCAGAGCTGGCCGACTTCTCAAGGCAACATTCAATCTATTCGGTCGGCCAGGAAACCAAGCTCGCGCTCGCGCGGCGCGATGACACGCTCGCTGCTCTCGCCAAGACACGCGGCTCGATCGTGGAGAAGGAGGCGCAAGCGGCGACCTATCAGAATACGGTGGCCCAGCTCCGGCGCCGCATCTCCCTTCCGGGCGAGATAACGGGCCCCAAACAGAATGTGCCTGCAGGAATAGGCTCCGAGACGAACACGTCCGGGACGGGAAATGATGCATTGACGGAGTCCAACAGGCTCCCCGTGCATGAATCGCCGTTGTTGCTGGTGAAGGTCTTTCAGGAGACCGCTCAGCAGCTTGTCGACCTCAATTCGCAGATCGTCGGGCTGAAGTCTCTCGAGAAGTCGCAGAATAGCTCCTTGTCGGATACCGAACGAAGGCTCGGCGAGCTATCTACCATCTCTGCTGAATTTCGTCGCCTGAACGACCAGCTCGACACGGTCTCAAAAGTACTGGAGGCGCAAGTTGGTCATACAGCGGACGCTCAGACGAACGCGGACTGGGACGCCAGCGCAAAACTCTCGAACGTCAAGGTGGCGCAATCCGCCACGGCCCCAACCGAGCCGGCATTTCCTCCCAAGCCGCTTTTCATCTCATTGGGAGCTGTCATTGGCGTTGTTGGCGGAGCGGCTGCGTGCGTGATGCTTGGAGCTGTCGGTTCAAGACGCCGCGAAGTCTATGAGGATCAATCCGAGAAGCGTCAACGCGGATCGGAAACGCCCGACGAAGGCGAGTGGCAAACTGCTGCGGAGGCACGCTTCAGAGAGCGTTCGGCAGCCGAGTCAAATGGCTGGGTGCCGGCGCACCAGGTCGCCGACTACCGCATGCGGCGCTATTGAGGCGTGATCGCGCAAGAGACGTTGACGCTGTCAAGAAGGCACCGTGATGGCTGAGATTCCTTTGGCAAGAGGCCTGGCTGCGCCAGCGGCGCAGTCCGGCTTTGCGCTCTGCGGCTTCACGTTGCTATCGGCGGTCTTGTTTCAGAAGATCGCCCTGCCCGGTACCGGCGGCTTGTTTCCGCTGAGCCTTTTCATCTTTCCGGCTGCAACTGCGGCCGCGTTCATTGTCGGCGTCCTCGAGATCAACACGACGGCGTTCATCTGGTACGCGCTTTTTGTCGTGATGGGCACGCTGAGCGCCGCGCTTTCCCCGAGCTCCCATGTCTCGGTGCTGTCGCTCGGATTTCTCGTGGTTGCACAATTGCCGCTGGTCTTCCGCTGCGTATCCTCTGAAATTTCATACCCGCGTCTGATCGATTTTCTTTCAGCGGTCGGCTGTCTCTGCGCGCTGATCGGGGTTTTGCAATTCGTGGCGCAGTTCGTCATCGGTGTCGATGCTGCGTTTCTTCTCGACAAACATCTGCCGGAAAACATGACCGTGAGCGGCTACAACTCCCTCATTCCGCTGTACTGGTCCTCACCGGTCTACAAGAGCAACGGGGTCTTCTTCCTGGAGCCCTCGTTCTTCAGTCAATTTCTGGCCGTGGCTGTGGTCGCGGAATTGCTGGCCGGGCCAAGGACGCTCCGCTTGCTCGTCCTCGCGGCCGGCATTGTCTGCAGCTATTCCGGCACCGGACTGACGATGCTCGCGTTGTTTCTTCCGTTCTATTTTCTCTACCACGGACACTCCCGACTGTTTTTTGTAGCGGCGCTGGTTTCCCTCGTGCTGATTTTCTTTGGCGACGCTCTTTCCATCGATGCATTCACGCGGCGCATCAGCGAGTTTTCCGATGTCGAGTCGAGCGGATGGGCGCGTTTCCTGTCGATGTTTCGCATTCTTCAGGAAGTCGTGTTTGCCAACGACCTGACATTTGTTCTAGGGCGCGGACCCGGAACGGTGCAGGAGCAATTTCATCTGTTTTCGTTCAACGCCTTCGATCCGACCTGGGGAAAGGTGATCTACGAATATGGCCTGCTGGGCGCACTGGTTTATTTCAGGTTCTTTTATCTGACGGTTTGCAGAGGGCCCAAGGGTCTGCGGTTTGCGGTGGGATATACCTACCTTTTCCTCGGCGGATACCTGCTCAATCCCTCCATCCTGATGCAGGTCGCAGCGCTTGTCGTTTGGCTGGGCAAGTCATACGCCACAGCAGATCAACCGGACGAAAGTGGGATCGAGGCGCGTGATCGTTTCGCCATGCTATCCGGTATGCCCGCATTGGGAGCGAGATGACCGGCCAGAAAATCCGCCTTGCGGGCCGGCTGAGCCGGTTCTCGCAGAGTTCGCTCGTCCTGTTGATCGTAAAAGGAGTGAATTCCGCACTTAATGCGATCACGAATTTCGCTCTCGCTTATGTGCTGGTTCGAACGATCGGTCTTGGCTCTTACGCCGTGATAGCGAGCCTGCTGGCGGTTGCCGCGCTCGTTCTTCAGAGCGATCTCGGCATCACTGGCCTCGCATTCTTCAAGCTTCGCTCGCACTATCTCGCCGAAGCCAATCAACACGGGACGAGCCAGGACGACCAGGATCTCGTTGCCACCATCGTCACGATCTACATCGCGATCGGCGTCCTTTCGGTTGTCGTATTGGGTATCGCGCTGGCCATCGGTCTGGTGCAGGTTGCGCCTCACGGCCTTGCGTATCTGCTGATTTTCGCCGGCGCAGTCTGCGCCCTGCCGCGGATGGCGCTTCGCGTTGCGGTCAATGCCAGGGATGGCTTTGTCTGGACGGAGATCGTCGACCTCGGCAGGCGCATTGCGGCTCTGACCGCAGCGGTCGCAATGCTGGTCGGTCTGCCATTTGTTTCCTACAGCGCGCTCAATCTGCTGGCTTGGATTTTGTCCATCGGCGCATTGATCTGGCTGGCCAGATCATACGGCTTTGTGACAAGGAGCGGTGCGCTTCTCAGAGGTTTGCTGCTGCTTCGCCGCGAGGTCGGTGGAATACGAGCAACTGTTCTGTTGTCGCTGGCTGATTTCATCATCGTTGTTTTCCCCTATTATCTGCTCGCCGCAGCGAGGGATGCGACCGCGGTCGTGGCCTTCGACATGTTCTACAAGGTGACGCGCTTTGCCGTGCTGAGCTACCTGATCGGCGCGGAGACCGTCCTGCCGCATCAGACCCGTGCCGTCCATAACGATGACGCGGCCGGACTGGCCCGCGCAACAGCGAAAGGGTTCATGGTCGGACTATTGCCGATGACTTCGGGCATCGTCGCCATCGCCATGTTCGGGGACAGCATCTTCAGCCTCATCTTGAATCAAGTTGGAATCGTCTCTCCTGTCATGCGCATTGCTATCTGCGCGATGCTTGCCTTCACGCTGATCCAGACAACTTGCCAGATCGCCTTGATCGGCGTTGGGCGATTCGAAGAACTGGCCCGCCGCGCCGGCATCACGTTTGCCGGTATGGCGCTGATCTCTACGCTGACGGTGCTGTTTCATTGGAGCAGCGACGCTTTCATCGTCGCCTATGTCATCGTCTACGGGGCGGGCTCGCTCCTCTATGCGGAGTGCCTTTACGCGCTGAGCCGAGCTTTACCGCGCAATAGTCAGGAAAAGTCCCGGGGGAAGTCCCAAATCGGAACAGTCGAAACGTAAGGATGCGGGATGTTTCCGGCGCGAAGGTTGGTCAAAGCCTGCGCGCGCGATGCTACTTCCTGGAAGCTTGCGCCTCACGTGCCAGTCGTTCCGCCCTCAGGCGCTTGCGGTTTTCGTCGAATGCCTTCCGCGTAGCTGCTACTTCACGCATAGCTTCTTCGGCATCCGCGCGGCGTTTGGCGTCACGAGCCAGCCGTTGCTCGCGATTGAGAACCCGTGGCGGGCGAACTGTAAAATCCTCGCTCATGGCAAGATAACGTCCGAGCGACCCAAAAGTTGCTCGAAAACTGTGCTTCCGGGGAGACAGCCGTCCGTTGAGACGCCGAAACGGAATCTTCGCAGCTCAGACTCCTTCGATGCGCATAGCTGAATCGACGGAGCCGGCTGTAGGCTAACGCCGACTGGCCGAACGCCAGCTTAAAAAAATGGGGAGGCAACAATGTATCGTCAGGCATGGCGGGCGGCCGCGACTCTCGTCGTCTTTGGCCTATTGATCAGCGCGCCGGCACGGGGCGCCGATTCCGAAATCGACAGATTGCTTCGCAGCCCGGTCGGCAAGGACTGGGTGACCAATGGCGGTAATCTGACCAACGATCGCTATTCGACATTAAAGCAGATCGACACGACAAATGTCGGCAAGCTCAAGGGCGCCTGGATGACACGCCTGAAGGGTTCGGGCGTTGGCGGCAAATACTCTTTAGAAGCGTCTCCGCTGGTGAAGGACGGCATTATGTATGTCGTTACCGGCAATGATGACGTCTTCGCGCTCAATGCCAAAACCGGCGAGATCATCTGGGAATACTGGTCCGGCATCGAGCAGAGCATATCCACCGTCTGCTGCGGCTGGGTCAACCGTGGCCTCGCGATGGGAAACGGACTGATCTACCTCGGACAGCTCGACGCCAACGTCGTCGCGCTGGATATGAAGACCGGCAAGGTCGCCTGGAAGACCCCGATCGAAAAGTGGCAGAACGGCTACGGCATCACCAGCGCCCCGCTCTATTATGACGGGATGGTCTACAGCGGCATCACGGGCGGCGAGTTCGGGGTCCGCGGCCGGTTGACCGCGCTCGATGCCAGAACCGGCGAGATCAAGTGGCGCTGGTTCACCCTGCCCGCACCTGGCGAGAAAGGCAGCGAGACCTGGCCGGCCGGTACCGACCATGCGATGCGAGGCGGTGCTGCGATCTGGAATACGCCGGCCGTTGATCCGGAACTCGGCCTCCTCTATTTCGCTGTCGGCAATTGCGGCCCGGACTATGACGGCTCGATGCGCGAAGGCGACAACCTGTTCTGCACGTCCATGGTGGCGCTGAAGGCCAAGACTGGGGAATACGCCTGGCACTTCCAGCAGGTCCACCACGACATCTGGGACTACGATGCAGCGAGCCCGGTTGTGCTGTTTGACACCGTGATCGACGGTCAGCCGCGCAAGGGAATCGCCGAAGCCGGGCGCACCGGCTGGGTCTACATCCTCGATCGGACCAACGGGAAACCGCTTGTTGGCATCGAGGAAAAACCGGTGCCGCAGGACGCGCGGCAAAAGACGGCGGCAACCCAGCCGATTCCGAAGGGCGACGCGACTGTGCCGCAATGCGCCGAAAAGATTCCCGGCTATGATGACGTGGGGTGCATCTATGCGCCGTTCTGGGAGACCCCGGTCCTGATCCAGCCATCTGGTGTCGGCGGTACCAACTGGTCGCCCATGCCCTACAGCCCCGATACCGGCTATCTTTATGTGCCGGGCACCGTTCGGACCGCCGCGTTCCTGCGCTTTAGCACCAAGTACAGCACCGGGGTGCGTTACACCGGTGGCGGACAAGCAGCGCCGATCGGCTCAACCATGACCGGCACCTTCACCGCGATCGACGCCAAGACCAACAAGATTGCCTGGCAAACCAAGACGCCCTACCGGGTCGGTGGCGGCGGCGGGTCGACAGTAACCGCAGGCGGATTGGTTCTGCGAGGCGAGCCGGACGGCAATTTCCTTGCACTCGATGCCAAGACGGGTCAGGAGCTGTTCCGCTTCCAGACCGGATTTGGCGCCGACGCTCCGCCTGTCGTCTACGAGGTCGACGGCGAGGAATACATCGCGATCGCGACCGGCGGCAACTCGATGCAAGGCAGTGCCTACGGCGATGCCATCTGGACCTTTTCGCTGAAAGGTCAGCTCGGCCCGTTGTGGGCGCCGCCACCGCCGCAGACGGTGGCCGGTCCAATCGGGGCGATCGCGGCAGGTACTGACGCGATCAAGATCGGCGCCAACAACACCGAGTACAGCTTTTCTCCGGCTCGCACCCGGATCAAGAGCGGCACGACGGTGAGTTTCACCAATGTCGGCGATATCCCGCATGATGCCAGCGGATTGCAGCCGGACAACAGCTGGAGCACCGGCGGGCTCGCCAAGGGCGAGACGAAGACGGTCAAGTTCGACAAGCCCGGCATCTACTACTACATCTGCTCGCCGCATCCGTGGATGTATGGTCAGATCATCGTCGAGTGATTGGTCGAAGCTGACTGCGACAAGCCTTCCCGCGGTTCTCGCGGGAAGGCGCTTCATTTCGGGAGCTGACAGGTGGCGTTGTCCGGCATATTGCATAGCTCGCTCGTTCTTGCCTGCGTGCTGTTCTGCACGCCCGTTGCCGCCAACGAAGTTGCCGAACCTTCACCCACCGAATTGATCGAGGGCTTGCTGTCGGGCCGTGCGCCGGTCGGCGGTCCGTTTGAGCTGACCGATCAGGCCGGTCGCCGCCGGACCGATGTCGATTTTCGAGGCAAGCTCGTCGTGCTTTATTTCGGCTACACTTATTGTCCAGACGTTTGTCCGACCGAGCTTCAATCGATCTCGCTTGCACTCGACAAACTTGGCGCAGCGGCGGAGGCCGTGCAGCCTCTGTTCATCACCGTCGATCCGGAGCGGGACACACCGGCGCGGCTTGCCGAGTTTGTCGCATCGTTTCATCCGCGATTGATCGGCCTGACCGGGTCGGTGGCCGCGATTCGGAAAACGGCGACGAGTTACCGGACCTTCTTCGCCAAAAACCCCGCCTCGGCATCAGGCGAATATGCGGTCGACCATACCGGCTTCATCTATCTGGTCGGCAAGGACGGGCGTTATCTCGGTTTCCTGGCGCCCGGTGCTACGCCCGATACGATTGCCGATGCCATCCGCGTTCGGCTCGGGTCCGAGTAATATCATCTCATCTTTACCTGTTCGGAGGAGACGATGCGCAAGACAAAGCGGGCGAGCGAGCCGGAACAGGTCGCCGGAAACGGACTGCTCGATCGCCGTTTCTTTCTGACCGCCGGCGCGGCCGCGATCGGAAGCACGGCGCTCATCGACAAGACTGACGCGGCCGAAGAGCTGCCGGTCGAGCCCTGGATGAAAACGCCGGGCTCGCCCTTTACGCCTTATGGACAGCCTTCGAAGCACACAAACATGGTCGCGCGTACTTTTGCGAGCGCGCCGGGCACGACCGGCACCGGCGCCTCGCGCACGCCACATCATTTGCTCGACGGCACGATCACGCCGAACGGACTTCACTTCGAGCGTCACCACAATGGCATTCCCGACATCAATCCTGAGGCGCATCGGCTGCTGATCCACGGCCTCGTCAAGCGCCCGCTGGTTTTTACGCTCGACGCATTGATGCGCTACCCGATGGAGTCGCGCATTGCCTTTATCGAATGCGCCGGCAACAGCTCGCTGCTCTATCAGAAGGACCCCGCCCCGGTCGGCGTGCAGCCGATCCACGGCCTGCTATCTTGCGCCGAATGGACCGGGGTGAGGCTGGCTACTCTTCTCGACGAAGCCGGGATCGACCCAGGCGCGCAATGGATCTTGGCCGAAGGCGCGGACTCCTCAGGCATGAGCCGCAGCGTACCGCTGGCAAAAGCGATGGACGATGCGCTGATCGCGATCTACCAGAACGGCGAACCGGTGCGGCCCTCAAATGGCTATCCGATGCGCCTGCTGTTGCCAGGCTATGAAGGCAACATGAACGTCAAGTGGCTTCGGCGCATCAAGCTGACCGCAGCGCCAACCATGACCAAGGACGAAACCTCGAAGTACACGATCCTGCTCGCGGACGGAAAATCGCTGCAATTCTGTTTTGCGCAGGAGGCCAAATCGGTGATCACGAGGCCCTCTCCGGGTCTTTCGATGGGAGCGCCGGGCCTGCACGAGATCACGGGTCTCGCCTGGTCGGGCTATGGACGGATTGCCAAGGTCGAAGTCTCCGCTGACGGAGGTGCGAGCTGGGCGCAGGCTGCGCTCCAGGACCCCGTGCTGCCGATGGCGGTCACGCGATTTCGTTCGCCATGGCGATGGGACGGCGGACCTGCGGTGCTTCAGAGCCGCGCGAAGGATGACTCGGGATACGTGCAACCGTCGCGCTCCAAGCTCATCGCCGATCGCGGCGGCCGGGGCGCCTACCATTTCAACGGGATTACCAGTTGGAGCGTGGCCGAAAGCGGCGAGGTCAAGCATGTTTACGCGTAACATGGTGCTTGGCGTTTGTTCGGTTCTCGTTGCCTGGCATGGCGTTGCGCTCGCGGAGAGCCCTAATCTCGGCAAAGCCGCAAGTCCCGAGGAGATCGCCTCGTGGGATGTCAGCATCGGTCCCGACGGCGCGGGCCTGCCGCCAGGCAGCGGGACGCCGAAGCAAGGCGAGCAGGTCTATCTCGCCAAATGTGTCGCCTGTCATGGTGAGAAAGGCGCCGGCAAACCGAACGATCGGCTGGTCGGTGGTCAAGAACTGCTCGCGCCCGGACAAGCCCCGGTGAAGACGATCGGCAATTTCTGGCCCTACGCCACGACTGTCTTTGACTACGTGCGGCGCGCCATGCCGTTGAACGAGCCGAAGTCGCTGAGGGATGACGAGGTCTACGCGGTGGTCGCCTATATCCTCGTGCTCAACGGCGTGATCGGCGAGAATGATACGATGGATGCAAGGACGTTGCCGGCAGTGCGGATGCCGAACCGGGACGGATTTATCCGATTTTCCAAGGGGCGATGAGGCCTGTCAGGCCCGCGCAGGCTCGTTAACATGGCCGCAAGCAAATGGGCGTCCGCCTCTTGAAATGGGGCCGGCGAACGTGTTGTTCTCCGCGCCGCCAAGAAGTCTTGAAAAGAACCGGAGACTGCAGAATGACCTACCCCAACGTCCAATTGTACATCGACGGCAAATGGCGTCCCGCCGCTTCCGGAAAGACCATCCCCGTCCTCAACCCGGCGACCGAAGAGGTGGTTGGCACGGTTGCGCACGCCGCAAAGGCCGATCTCGATGAGGCGCTGGCGGCAGCCGAAAAAGGTTTCAGGACTTGGCGCGCGGTCTCCTCTCTTGAACGCTCCAAGGTGATGCGCAAGGCGGCCGAATTGATCCGCGAGCGTGCCGAAAAAATCGCGACCATCATGACGATGGAGCAAGGCAAGATCCTGGCCGAAGCCAGGATCGAAACGCTGTCGGCCGCCGACACCATCGAGTGGTTCGCCGAGGAAGGCCGCCGGACCTACGGGCGGCTGATCCCGGCACGACTGCCCGGCGTCTATCAGATGGCTATCAAGGATCCCGTGGGTCCGGTCGCCGCGTTCACGCCGTGGAATTTCCCGATCAATCAGGTGGTGAAAAAGATGAGCGCAGCGCTTGCCGCTGGCTGCTCGATCATCGTCAAGGCGCCGGAGGAAACGCCAGCTTCGCCTGCGGAGCTGATCCGGGCGTTCGCCGATGCCGGCGTGCCCGCGGGCGTGGTCAACCTCGTTTACGGCGTGCCGTCCGAAATCTCCGAGTATCTGATCCCGCACCCGGTGATCCGAAAGATCTCCTTCACCGGCTCGACGACTGTCGGCAAGCATCTCGCAGCCATGGCGGGTCAGCACATGAAACGCGTGACCATGGAGCTCGGCGGTCATGCCCCGGTCATCGTGTTTGACGATGCCGACGTCGAATCCGCAGCGAAGATCATGGTCGCCGCCAAATATCGCAACGCCGGCCAGGTCTGCATCTCGCCGACGCGTTTCCTGGTGCAGGAAGGCGTCTACGACAAGTTCATCAAGCAGTTCGTCGACGGCGCCAAATCGCTCAAGGTCGGCAACGGCCTCGACGCGGGATCTACGATGGGCGCGCTCGCCAACGACCGCCGCGTCACCGCGATCGAGACCATGGTGCAGGACGCCGTCGGCAAAGGCGCCAAGGTCGCAACCGGCGGCAACCGGGTCGGCAACAAGGGTTACTTCTTCGAACCCACCGTCGTCACCGACGTGCCGAAATCGGCGCGTGCGATGAACGAAGAGCCGTTCTCGCCGTTGGCCCTCATCTCGCCGTTCTCGAAATTCGATGACGCCGCGGAAGAAGCCAACCGTCTGCCGTTCGGTCTGGCCTCCTATGCCTTCACCAAGTCCGCGAAGACCGCGACCGCGATCGGCGCGGCAGTCGACGCCGGCATGATGTCGATCAACCATTTCGCATTGGCGCTGCCTGAGACGCCCTTCGGCGGCGTCAGGGATTCCGGCTATGGCTCCGAAGGCGGCATCGAGGGGATCGACGCTTATCTGAGCACCAAGTTCATTACGCAGACCGGCGTGTAAGCCGGAAAGAACAGGAGCAAGTCACCATCCGATGAGATGGTGGCGGGCTCTTATTAGCCCGGCGCGCGCACGTCCGTCGGCGCAACAAACGCGAGCCCGATCCGCTTCTCGCGAATCCAGATCACTGTGCAGTCGCGGGTCGAAGAGCCGCCCGCCATCACCAGGCGAAACTGGGCCGGCACGAAGGCGGGATTGTCGACGTCGATCGCAGCACCGTCCGGCGAGATATTCCGCACCACGCAGCGCATGACCGATCCGCCGGCCGAAACGTAGGCTGGCTCGTTGATCTCGGTCCGCTGATGCTTGCGTTTTTCTTCCATCGATGCTGGCTTCGAATCCATTCAGTCGGCCATTGTAGCGCTAAAACTTAACGAAATTGGCTGAGAGGGCGTCGTCGGACGGCCCTCACCCTCGCCGCATGGTACGTTCGCGGCCAGCCAGGCGATAGATGAGCGATCACCACAATCCAGGGATGCCGACAACCTTGCTTCCGCTCAAGGGGGCGGCGCGATAGCTTTTCCTTCTGGCCTGGTGTGATGGGTGCAAAGCCCGGCCTTCAAAAAAGACAGCGCCCGGGAAGCGCGATCAAGGAAACAGCCATGTTCGAGATTCTCGACCAGCGGACGAGTCTGACTGGCAATCAGATCAGGATTCTTGTCGCTGCTATTATCGGCGATGCGCTCGAATTCTTTGACTACTTCCTGATCGGTTTTGTGCTGGCCTTTCTGATCGGCCCCTGGAAGCTGACCTTCGGGCAATCCGCAACAGTGCTGATGAGTTCCGGCATCGGCGCAATCGTCGGTGCCTACGTCTGGGGCTGGCTCGCCGACCGCATCGGCCGCCGCAAGGTCTTTATCGGCACCGTGCTGAATTTCTCGATCGCGACCGGTCTTCTGTATTTCACGCCGGATCAGGGATGGATCTATCTTGCGGCCTTGCGATTCTTCGTAGGACTCGGCGTCGGCGGTCTCTATTGCGTCGACCTGCCGCTGGTGCAGGAGTTCATGCCGTCGTCGAGGCGGGGTTTGGTCGGTGGACTGGTGACCTGCGTCATTCCGCTTGGCGTCGGCATTGGCGCGATCCTCGGATCGGCAGTCGGCTCCGGTGAGTGGCGGGTTCTGTTCGCGGTCGGCGTGCTTCCGGCGCTGCTGGTGCTGCTGGTGCGCATCTGGGTGCCGGAGTCTCCGCGCTGGCTCTGCCGGCAAGGCCGCTACGACGAGGCCAGGAAATCACTCGCCTGGGCGCTGCAAATGGAGCCGGCCTCGCTGCCTTTGCCCACGGCGGCTGACGCGGGCCCGGTCGTGCAAAGCAACTGGCTGGATCTTTTCAAATACCCGCGCAGCCTGATCGTGTCCTGGTTCGGCAATGCCGGTGCGCAGACCGGAGTCTATGGCATCACGCTCTGGGCGCCTGCCCTGTTTGTGTTGCTCCTGAAGGTGTCGCCTCAAGAGGCCGCCAGGATGATGATCCTGCTGAGCGTGTCCGGGTTCATAGGCCGAGTTTCCTTTTCCTTTTTCTCGGAGTGGTTCGGCCGTCGCAATGCGGGCGGGCTGCTCGGCTTCGGCGCCGGCGCGCTCACTATTCTTGCCGGTCACTATTACGACGCCTCGATGATGGGAGTTTCCGCGTTCTGGCTGATCCTCGCCGTCGCGTTCTTCTTTGCCGACGGCGGCTTTGCGATCGTCGGGCCTTACGCTGCCGAGGTCTGGCCGTCACATTTGCGCACCTCCGGCATGGGCTCGGCCTACGGCTTTGGCGGCATTGGCAAGATCCTCGGCCCGGTCGGTCTCGCCCTGATCGTCGGCAGCGGCAATTATCTCAAGCCTGACGTGCCTTTAACCGAGATTCCTCTCGCGTTCCTTTATCTCGGAGGCTGGTTTCTGATGGCTGGCACGGTGTACTACTTCCTCGGCATCGAAACCCGAGGCAAATCGATCGAGGAGATTGATAAGGAGCTCGCGGCGACAGCCTGAAGCGACAAGCGCAACGGAACGCATTGATCGAAGGAGAACAACCATGCCACTCGGCGGACTACAGCACTACACGATCGAACCTGCGGATCTCGAACGCACCAAGGATTTTTACTGTGATGTGCTGGGACTCGAGAATGGCGATCGCCCGCCGCTCGATTTCCCCGGCTACTGGCTCTATTCCGGCGGCGTCGCCACCGTGCATCTGATGGGCACGCGCAGGCCGCGCGAGGGCATTGTCGTCCGCGGCACCGAGAAGAAATTCGAGGACACCGGGCGTCTCGACCACATCGCCTTTGCCGCGACCGACGTGGACGCCATGCGCAAGCGGCTTCAGTCCAAAAGCGTGAAGTTCCGCGAAAGCATTGTACCGCGCACAGGCGACACTCAGTTCTTCCTATACGATCCGGACGGCGTCGGCGTGGAACTGAATTTCCCGAAGACCTGACAACGGATTCACACGCCGACAATCTTACGCCTCGCCAATCCAGACAAGGTCATATGGCGGCCATATCTCGGGCGCGAAGCGGTCAGCTTTTCCTCAATTTTGCATGACGATTTGAGCTTCGCCGCCGCTGCGGCAGGATAGCCGGGTGCCTTGCCTTCCACCTACCCCAGGGCCTGCGTACCCGGCTATTCGCAGCCGGTTGCCAACGCCGGATTCGCCGATGCGTCGGCGGGATTGAGCCTCATTGTCGTCTCAATCCAGCCCACGTTCGTGGCTGAGGCGCACCATTTCCCCGATAAAGACCGACTTCTGCTTGTCGTCGAGGCTGGTGAACAACGGCTCGGCAGCATCCGCCACTGCGCGCTGGTCCGCGGCGCGATCGACGAGGAACTGCGCCTCGTTACGCATCTGCTCGACGATATCGTCGGGCGGGTCGCGCTTGGCGCGGGCGATCCGCAAGTTGAGACGTTCGGCGCCATTGTGACCGAGATAGTGCATTGCGCTGTTGAAGGCGGACCAATTCTTTTCTTGCTCGGGCGTCAGGTTCAATTCGCCTTTGATCCGGTCGATATAGGCATCGCTGTTCGCCACAATCTGTTCGGCCGTCAGCACCGGCTCGCCCGGCTGGGTGAGAACCTCGATCGGCTTCACCGAGGACGTGGTGGGCGGTGACGATGCTCGTGCCGTTTTGGTCGCCTTCGCGGCTTTGGCCGGCGTCGTTGCGCCTTGCTTGGCGGCAGTCGCGGCGGGCTGCTGCTCCTGCCCCTTTTCGCCGGCGACCCCCAGGGCGCCGTTGAAGACGCCAACCACGCCGCCGATCGCGCCGCCCAGCACACCGCCGACCGGACCGGCGGCCCTGTTGCCGGCCTGGGCGCCGTCTTGCATGCCCTTGACCAGTCCCTGGGCCTGGGTTGCCTGAGGCGCACCCAGGAGCAGAGCAAGGACAACCCCAATATAAAATCCCGGATGCAGGCGCGCGGCCGGAGTTGGGCGGATCATTGCGGGCTCCATCTGACTTTGTCGGCTATGACGGGCGTTTGAATCATCCGTCGCAGGCAACATTATCGTTACCGCACCGGATGAGTCCACGGCTGCGACGGCCTGCGAAAACTGAAGGTGCGTTCGGCGAGCCGTTCACCGAAAGATCGGCATGACGCAGTTTCCGTTTGCGGCGCAATAGAGATGAACAACGCCCGCCTTTCGCGGGGTGCGACGAAACGCAACGATAGTTCTAGAACGCTTCGAAGTCTGATTTCTCGACACCGGCAGCCAATTCTGGTCTGATCCATTCTCAAGTCTTCGCACCGACTTACGGACGCGGCGCGCGCCCCTCGGTAAGACGAAGCAAAAAATAAAAAGCAAAAGCAACAAATGGAGGGAATGCGATGTCCAGGAGAAGGCTTTCTCGGCGGCAATTCGTAACCGCCACCGCGTTGTCGTCGGCGGCGCTGATCTCGGCACCCTATCTCAGAACCGCGCGAGCGGCCGGCAAGGTCTCGATCGGCTTCTGGGACCACTGGGTTCCCGGTGCAAACAAGGCATCAACCGATCTCGTCAATGAGTGGGCGGCGAAAGAGAAAGTCGAAGTTTCGATCGACTACATCACCAGCAACAACAAGAAGATCGAGTTGACCGCGGCGGCCGAAGCCCAGGCGAAGTCCGGTCATGACATCCTTCAGATGCCGTCCTGGTGGCCGCAGGCTTACGCCGAAGAGCTCGAACCGCTCAACGATGTCATGGAACCGCTGATCAAGCAGAATGGCGCCGTCAACGGCACCACCTCATATCTCGGCCAATCCGGCGGCAAGTGGCTCGCCGTACCGGCGACGCCTGGCAGCCAGATCAAGGGTCCCTGCTCGCGCATCGATTTGATGAAGAAACTGGCCAACATCGACGTGCAGGAAATGTATCCGGCGGGCGCGCCTCCGAAAGACGACAACTGGACCCTGGATACGTTTTTGAAAGCGGCGGAAGCCTGCCAGAAGGGTGGGTTCCCCTTCGGTATAGGCCTCGGCGAGACTACCGACAGCGTTGATACGGCCGGCGCCATCTTCCAGTCGTTCGGCGCCGAACTCGTCAACGCCAAGGGCGATTTGACCGTAAAGACCGACAATGTTCGGCAGGCGCTGGAATACTACAAGCAGCTGATTGCCTTCCTGCCGCCCGACGCACCGTCCTGGGACGACTCCTCCAACAACAAAATTCTGATCTCCGGGAAGAGCGCGCTCATCATGAATCCGCCGAGCGCCTGGGCGGTGGCCAAGCGGGATGCGCCACAGGTTGCCGAGCAGTGCTGGACGCACGGCTGTCCGGCCGGTCCCAAAGGACGTTTCGCACCCTTCCTGCCCTATTTCTGGGGCCTGTGGAGCTTCAGCAAGAACAAGGAAGCGGCCAAGAGCCTGCTCACACACCTGTCGCAGCCGTCTTCCATCGAAAAATTTGTTCAGGTGAGTGGCGGCTACGACCTTCCGGCCTATGCGAACATGACCAAGTTCAAGACCTGGGCCGAGGAAGGCCCCCCGAAGGGGACGCTCTACCACTACCCGGACCCGTACAATCGCCAGAAGCTGTCGATCGCTGCGTCACCGGCTCCGCCCAAGATCGCACAGCAGATCTATTTCCAGGCCACGCTGACCAAGATGGCCCTGCGCTATGCACGGGGCGAGAAAATGGAAGCCACCCTCGCCTGGGCCGAGAGTGAGTGCGAAGGCTTCATGCGGAGCTAAGCCGGATATGCCCGGAACGGATCAGGCCTTGCGCGTGAACCGTTCCGGCACTCCAACGTTTGCTGTGCATGATCGAAGGAAGCCGGCAAGCGCCGCAGGCTTCGCCACTCTGCAGGGAAGTTAACTCATGGCCGACGTCGTTGTTGAGCAAGGTCGCGTCGCTGCTACCCCCACCAGACGCAAGCGGGCCAGCCTGCACAACGCGCTGAAGCGAAAGTCGACGGTGGCGTTCTTTCTGACGCTACCTTTGATCGTCCTGATCGCGCTCCTCGTCCTCTATCCGGCGCTCTATTCCGTTCACCTGGCGACGCTCAACAAATCGATGCAGAGGTTCGTCGGGTTCGGCAATTTCACCTTCCTGTTCAAGCGCGAAACGTTTTGGATGGTGGTGCAGCAGTCCTGCATCTTCGCCATCACAGCCGTGATCTTCAAAGCGTTGATCGGCTTTATCGTTGCGCACCTCGTGCACAACACGCCTGCAAAGGGCCAGCGGAAATGGCGCGGCATGCTGCTGGTCCCCTGGGTGATACCGCCGGCCATGAGCACGCTCGCGTGGCTGTGGCTGTTCGATCCGTCCTACAGCGCCTTCAATTATACGCTTTCATTCTTTGGCATCGGCCCCATTCCATGGCTTGGCGAAACCGGTTGGGCGCGCTTCTCGGTGATCCTGGTCAATGTCTGGTATGGCGCGCCGTTCTTCATGATCATGTACCTGGCTTCGCTGAAATCGGTGCCCGACCAGCTCTATGAAGCCGCCGCGATCGATGGCGCCAACTGGTGGCAGCGCATCTGGTACGTCACCTTGCCGATGATGCGCAACATCATCGCGATCACGACGTTGTTCTCGCTGATCGTGACGTTTGCGAATTTCGACATCGTGCGCATCCTCACCTCAGGCGGCCCGCTGGATACCACACATCTGTTCGCCACATGGGCCTTCCAGGTCGGCATTCAGAGCAGTGACATTCCGCTCGGCGCAAGCGTCTCGCTGTTCATGGTCCCGATCCTCGCCGTCGCTGCGATATTCATCCTGCGCGATGTCTCAAAACGCGGGAATGAAGCCTGATGAGCACGCTCGCAATCGACAAGGCCGGTCCGACGCGCAAGGTCAAATACGGCAGCATGAGCCGCGACCGCGCCTGGGCGTTGCGCTGGTCGTACTTCTTTCTGATCCTGTTTGCGGCCTTCTCGCTGATCCCGCCGCTCTACATGCTGATTACCTCGCTCAAGAGCAGCGCGGAAATCGGGGCCGCAACCAATCCATGGTGGGTCTTCCATCCGACGCTGTCGAACTATGTCGAGCTTCTGACCTCCGATCAGTTTTTGCGCTTCTTCTGGAATTCCACCGTCGTTTCCATCGTGGTCGTGATCGTTACCATGCTGATCAGCGTGCCGGCGGCATTCGCTCTCGCCCGCATGAAGTTCTGGGGGTCGGCGACGCTCGCCACCGGCGTGTTCCTCACGTATCTTATCCCTGACAGCCTGCTGTTTATTCCCTTGTTCAAGATGCTGGCGGTGTTCCAGGATCTGACGGGTATTACGCTGCTCAACAGATGGTATGTTCTGATTTTTATCTATCCGACACTGACGGTGCCATTCTGCACCTGGATCATGATCGGCTATTTCGCTTCGATCCCGAAGGAGCTTGACGAAGCCGCGATCATTGATGGCGCGTCCTGGCTGCAGACGCTGACCAGAATCTTTATTCCCGTTGCCCTCCCCGGGCTGATCGCAGCGACGATCTTCGCTTTCACGGTTTCCTGGGCGCAATTCCTCTATCCGCTGGTGCTCACGACGTCGGTGGACCAACTGGTGCTTCCGGTGGGTATCACGACGACGCTGATCAAGGGCGACGTCTTCAATTGGGGTCAGATCATGACGGGTGCGCTGCTCGGCGCCGCGCCGCCACTCATCATCTATGCCTTCCTGATGGACTACTACATTGCCGGCCTCACCGCTGGCGCCACGAAGGGTTGACGTGCATGGCCGAAGTAAACTTGCGTAAGGTCGTCAAGCGCTATGACGATGTCGAAGCCGTACGTGGCATTGACCTCGACATTGCCGACCACGAATTCGTCGTGCTCGTGGGGCCTTCAGGCTGCGGCAAGTCGACCACGCTGCGAATGATCGCCGGGCTGGAGGATATCTCCGACGGAGACATCATGATCGGCGGCGACGTCGTCAACGATGTGCCGCCAAAGGATCGCGACATCGCGATGGTGTTCCAGAATTACGCGCTCTACCCGCACATGACGGTCGCGGAGAACATGTCGTTCGGGTTGCGCCTGAAGCGCTATCCGAAGGCCGAGATCAAGGCGCGGATCGACGAGGCGGCACGCATGCTGGATATCGAGGAGCTGATCGACCGAAAGCCGAAGCAGCTATCGGGCGGCCAGCGTCAGCGCGTGGCGATGGGGCGTGCGATCGTCCGTAACCCGAAAGTCTTCCTGTTTGACGAACCGCTTTCCAATCTCGACGCCAAGCTGCGGGTGCAGATGCGGATCGAGATCAAGAAGGTTCATCAGAAGGTGCGAACGACCACCGTCTATGTCACCCACGACCAGGTCGAAGCGATGACGCTGGCCGACCGCGTCGTCGTCATGAACAAGGGCCGCATCGAACAGATCGGAACGCCAAACGAGCTCTACCACAAACCGGCGACACGCTTTGTCGCGGCCTTTATCGGCTCGCCCGCGATGAACTTCCTGCCCTGCCAGCTCGAAGAGACGGCCGGAAGGCTGCATGTCCGGCTGACGGAGCAGATCGCCTTTCCGTTGCCGCCTGCCCGGGCAGCGCGTTATCAAAACGCCAAGTCGGATCAAAAACTGCTGCTGGGGCTGCGACCCGAGCACATCACGGAAGCAAGGGCCCACGCCGAGCCCGGGGTTGAGGCGTTCGATGCGATGCTCGACGTCACCGAACCAATGGGGATGGAGACGCTGATTTACTTTACGCTGGCTGGCAAGCAGGTCTGCGGCAGGGTCAATCCGAACGCCGGCGCCCACGACGGCGAAGCGCTCCGCCTGGCGGTGGACCTCAATAATATGCATCTGCTAAACGAGGCCACCGGCGCCGTTATTTGAAGGTTGAAACCGCCGGCAGACAAGGCTCGCGGAAAAGCCAAAATGACGACCAACAAGAAGAAACTCCTTATCACCCAGACCTTGGCGGCGTGCGGTCGCGCCCTTCTTCAGGAGCGCGACGACATCGAACTCGTCGAATTTCCAAATCTGATCTCGGCTGCCGATTTTCAGGCGTTGTTGACGGCGCATGCGCCGGTGCATGGGGTTGCGCTCGGCGCTACTCGCTTCGGCGAAGCAGAACTCGAAGCCGCAAAGGACATGAAAGTCGTGACCCGGATCGGCGTCGGCTTTGATGCTGTCGACGTCCCCGCGCTGAGCCGCCGCAAGGTGCCGCTGATGGTGGTGGGGATTGCCAATTCGCCTTCGGTGGCCGAACAGGCCATGTTCATGATGCTGATGCTGGCCAAGCGCGCCAACGAGCTGCATTCGCTTGTCAGGGATGGCCAATGGAGCACGCGTCTCGGCAAGCTGCCCTACGATCTCTTCGGCAAGACGGTGTTGATCATAGGCTTTGGCCGGATCGGCACGCGCACCGCCAGGCGATGTCAGGCGATGGAAATGAACGTGCTGGTCTATGATCCCTACGTGTCCGCCGACGAGATCAGGAAGGCCGGCTTTGAGGCCGTCGCCGACCTCGACGCGGCGCTGCCGCGCGCCGATTTTGTCAGCATCCATTGCCCGAAGACGCCGGAGACGATCGCGATGTTCAATGCCGCCAGATTGCGGCGTATGAAGCCCTCCGCCTATCTCGTCAACACCGCGCGCGGCGGGATCATCGACGAGGCCGCGCTCTATGATGCGCTGACATCAGGGAAACTCGCCGGCGCGGGGCTTGATGTGTTCGCGCAGGAGCCGCCGCCGGTTCCAAATCCGCTGTTCGACTTGCCCAACGTGATCATCGCCCCGCACGTCGCCGGCGTGACATGGGAGGCAGTGGACCGGATGAGCGAACAGACCGCACGCAATATCCTGAGTGTGCTGGATGGTGCGCCGATCCGGCAGAACGTGATTAACCAGGACGTGCTGGGTTAGCATCATCGCGGAACAAAATACCTTTCGTCCGCCTCGCGACAAAACTCAGCCTTATTCCGACGAAATGGTGCTCGGCAAATTCGCAGGCACATTGGCCGCGCTGGACTGAATTTTGGAGCTGAACGATTGACCCAAGGCGATCCGACCGACGACGCGCTCGCGACCATTGCGAGCATTCTTGATCAGCCGGCATTCCTGCCGGGGGCAGGAAAGGCTGCTTCGAGGGAGCCACCGCCGCTCCCCCCGGAGTACCGTGAGGCTGCGCGGGAGGATGCTGACGGTTATTCAAAGGCCGGTCCGGGGCCGATGGAGGCGATCCGTTTCAAATGGACCGTTCGCCGCGAGGCGGGCGGGAAATATTTCGTCGATGAGACCATCGGCGAGAATTCCCGCTCCATCACCAGTGGTCCGATGTCAGCGGATGCGGCGGTTCGCTTCGTCGACGATCAGGCGAGCGAAGCGCGACAGCGATTTGAAGCGCTGCGCAACGAAATGGCCGGACGCGCCGCCGCTGCCGAGAT
>Ga0070741_10002525_pt1 | contig 48770 bp, 29 predicted proteins | sample Coa_R1_4_FD_66440 | JGI IMG/M metagenome (GOLD analysis project Ga0070741, IMG submission 66440) | Surface soil microbial communities from Centralia Pennsylvania, which are recovering from an underground coalmine fire - Coalmine... | ecosystem: Environmental > Terrestrial > Soil > Unclassified ... | reverse complement strand
CCACCAGGGCATCGCCAACGCCCGGCCACTACAAGGACTGCCCCCACCTATCAACCAGCGAGACGCCGACGCGCCCCTCCACATCCGCAGGCGCGACCGACTCGGCGGCATCCTTCACGAGTACCAGCACGCCACCTGACAAGCACGGATGTAATTATCGGCAAGCACAACAGCGTCGTAGAACCTGTATTGCCCGAAGTGCTTCCGGGACTCCAGCGAGATCCGCCGGCCCGCGTCGGCGGTAAGCAGGCCCAGCACACCTGCACTGCACCTGAACGCCGCCCCAGCCGAGCGCAGGGCCACTGCGCCGACTATGGGGCGACCCGACCTAGACGCGCATGAATCTACGGGCAGACCTTCCGGTAGGCAGGGCCGTGTGGTACGTACCGCGCCCACTGAGCGGCTGTCAGGGAATCGGCTGGCCGCGAGCACAGCTGGGCCAGCGGATTGACCAGGTAGCTCACGTCCCAGGACCGGGCCGGGCCATCGCCAGAGCCGACTACCAGCGTTCGGCCATCCGGAGTGAATGCCAGCTGTGCTATGCGCGAGTCGGGCTGGGCCGCATTGACCGGGGCGCCGATCTGCTGGCCGGTCGCCACATCCCATAGCCGGGCGTACCCGCCGCTGTCGCTCGTCGCCAGCGTTCTCCCGTCCGGGCTGAATGCGAGCGACTGGATGTCATCGCCTGGAGTGCCTGGAGTGAGCGGAATGCCGATCTCCTGGCCGGTCGCCACATCCCACAGGGCGACGGAACCGTCCTGGTTGACGGAGGCGAGGGTTGTCCCGGTCGGGCTGAACGCCAGGGTCGTCAGTTCGTAAGCGTTTCCGATGAAGCCGTCTCCCGCTTCTAGCGGAGTGCCGACCTGCCGCCCACTGCTCGTGTTCCACAGCCGGACGATGCCGTCTTTGTCCATCGTGGCTAGCAGCTTTCCGTCCGGACTGAACACCGCTGACTGTGTCCCGGGAAAGGATTTCCCGATCTCGCGTCCGGTTGCGGTATCCCACAGTTGGACCGGGCCTTCCGAATCCACGGCAGTCGCCAGCTCTCTCCCGTTGGGGCTGAACGTCACTGAACTGACACTATTCCCGGCAACGTTGATGCCGGAGCCGATCTGGTGACCGTCCGCTACGTCCCACTCGCGGACTAGCCCGCCGCCGTAATTGTCGCCGGCTGCCATGATCTTCCCGTCTGGGCTGAACGCCACGGACGCGGGCACGTTGACGCCGCCCGGTGCTGAGACTCCTGGGAGTGGAGAGATCTTGGGAGTGAGCCGGATCGGGCCGATAAATCGGCCGGTCGCCGCACTCCACAGCCAGGCGGACCCCGATCCGTCATCTGTCGCCACCGTCTTGCCGTTCGGGCTGACCGCCACCGCAATGCTGGCGTCCCCGCCGCTGACGGTACGCGGTGCATGCTCGATGGCGGCGACGTTCCAGAGCCGGACTTCCCCGTCGCTGTCGCCGACCGCCAGCGTTCTTCCGTCTGGGCTGAACGCCGTGGACATGACAGCTCCTGGGCCGATATTGAGGGAGCCTATCTTGTGCCCGGTCGCCACGTTCCATAGTTGCAAGTCATTACCGACGGCGGCCGCGAACGTCTTGCCGTCGGGGCTCAATGCGACCGACGAGTCTGCAGATCCGCCAAAGTCCCGGCCAATCTGTTTGCCGGTCATCACGTCCCACAGGCTGATAAACCCACGGCTGGTGTCGATCAGGATTTTTCCGTCTGGGCTGAACGTGAGCGAGTCGTAGAATCTCCCGGCGCGGGCGATGGCTATCCGCCGGCCTGTCGCCACGTTCCACAAGTACAGTCCGCTGTAGAAGTCGTTGGTCGCGAGCATTCTGCCGTTTGGGCTAAGCGCGACGGACTGCATACTTGCGCGTCTGCTGCCGAAGCCTTGGCGCAGTTGCCTGCCGGTCGCTACATCCCTTAGGTCTACCGGATCACCCGGCCCGGCGATGAGCGCCAGGGTGCTGCCGTTCGCGCTGGCAGCTATCCACTGGCTCGCGTTGGAGGCGGGACAAGAAGTGGGAGTGTCCCGAATGGCAGGCCTTATCGGCCTACCTGTTGCCAGGTCCCATACCTGTGTTACCAGTGAGCCTGTTGCCAGTGAGCAGTCGGCTCCAGAACCTCCGCTGGTCACCAGCGTCTTACCGCCTGGCCCGAACGCGACGAAATTGGCGTCGGGGACGCTGCTCCGCAGCGAGGGACCGGTCTGCCTGCCGGTAGCCAGGTCCCATACGCGGGCCGTGCCGTCCGCGCCGCCTGTAGCTAGGGTCTTGCCGCCGGGGCCGAATGCGACCGAATTGACTGAGCCGTCGCCGACAGGAAAAGTGGCCACCTCCGGGCTGGCCGCGGAATTCAGCACTGCATACCGGGCTTGAGCGGACGAGGGATCCAGGCCCCACGCGGCGATGCTTTCCAGTGCCGAAGCGGTGATGCTGCTAGTGCCGAGGGCCAGGCTGCTGGTGGCCAGCTGGCCGGAAATGGCCGCATCGCGTTCACGGGCGGAAGCCTGGCTCGCACTCCGGGCGTCCTGGCTGGCGTGCAGGGCTATGCCCGCGACTACGGCAAGGGCAGTAACCAGGGCCAGCAGGACTGAGGTCAGGCTCCGCCGCAGCTGGGCCCGGCGGCGCGAGGCGGCCACACTGACCCGCAGGAATTCGTTCTCGGCCGGACCCAGCGGGGTGTGCCGGGCGTCGGCGCCGATCCGGGCCGCGGCGTCCCTGGCGGCTTCCAGGCGGCTGCCGCTGTAGAGGTAGGCGGGGTCGCGGGCGGCGCGCTCCCAGTCTCTGGCAGTGGAGTGCAGGGTAGTGCGGACAGCCCGGTCAGAATGGGTGACGGTCAGCCACTCGTGCAGCTGCGGCCACGCTGTCAGCAGTGCTTCGTGGCTGATCTGCACGGTGTCAGCGTCGATGACAAGCAGCCGCTCGGCGGCGAACGTCTCGAGGACCGCGACTACGTCCTGGGTCCGGTCCTCGTCCGCCGCCACGGCGAGGTCGGCGACGGCTGTAGGAACGGCGGTATCGGTGCCGTCGTCACTGGTCGCGGTCAGCCGGGTGAACACCTGCTGGGCGACCTCCTGCCGGGCTGGGGTAAGGCGTCCGTAGGCGCGCTGCGCGCTGGCCGCGACGGCACCTTCGATGCCGCCGGTGCGTTCGTAGTCCGCTAGCGTCAGCGTCAGGCCCTGGTGGGTTCGCCAGGTCTCGTCCAGGGCGTGCGACAGCAGGGGGAGCACCCCCGCCCGCGCTCCGGAAGAACCCGGGGACGACGAGCCGGCCGCATGGGCACCGGTCTCGTCGAGCAGCACCTGCACTAGCTCGCCGTCGACGTGCGAGCCGGCGATGGCAGCGGGCTGGGTGATGGCCAGCCGCAACTGCCGCTCGGTCATCGCGGTCAGCAGGTAGCGGCCCTGGACTGCCTCATTCAGCTGGGTGTAGTCAGCGAGCCGGGCCTCGAAGTCAGCCCGTACCACGAGCACGACCAGCGCGGCCGGGGCGTCTCCGCTGGCGGCGGAGTGCAGCGCGGTGATAAAAGCCTGCCGTTCGTCCGTCGACTGGCACAAGGTGAAGAGCTGCTCGCACTGGTCGATCACCAGCAGCACCCGCCGCTGTCCCGCGCCAGCCGACGCCTTGGCGGCCGGGTCGGCCAGCGTGGCCTGCCGTACGGTCAGCGCGAACCCGGCCGGGTCAGCCGCCAGCCGTTCCCGGACCTCAGCGGCGTCCGCGCGGGCCAGTGGCGCGACCCGCACGGCGAGTTCCTCCAGCGGGTCGCGCCCCGGCGCGAAGACTACCGACGGCCACGACGCCGCTTCCGGCGCCGCGGCCAGCCCGGACTCCCGCAGCCGGGCAAGCACCCCCGCCCGGACGAGCGACGACTTCCCGGCCCCCGATACCCCCGACACCACGACCAGCCCCGGGCCGTCCAGACTGGCTGACATCAGCTCCAGCAGCCGCCCGGCGGCGGCGTCGCGGCCGAAGAACAGGTTCGCATCCCGCTCCTCGAATGCGCTCAGTCCCCGGTAGGGGGAGAGGACCGCGTCCGGGCCGGCGGCCTGACCGTCGTGCCGGTAGGGATTGTAGTAGTGACGGCGCACATCCGCAGTTCCCGGCCGCAGCAGCAGCTCCCGTAGCCGGGTCTCGTCCCACAGCTCTATGGTCAGGCCGGCTTCCCGCTCACGCTCAGCCTTCCACCCCTGCCACCACTGGGTGGTAGGGCCGTCCATGCTCGACGGGATGCACAGCACCCAACGCTGCAAGGTGTATCCGTGCTCGGCGGCTGCCCTCTGAGCGGAGTTGAAGGACGCCGTGATCTGGGCCCGCTGGCTGCGGCCGACTCCGCGCACAAAGTACTTCGCCTGCCAGACCGTCACCCGCCCGTGCAGGTCACCGACCAGGACATCAATACCCCAGTCACCGGGATTGGCGAAAACAAGGCCTGCCTCACCTGATGTCGCCCGCACGAGCAGCCCGAGCATTTGCTCGAAATCCTCGCTCGCGCCGACCTGTCCCGCCCGGACCTGATGCGACGCGAAATTGATCATCGGCTGATCCGGCACCTGCACACCCCTCCCATCCGGGTCGCTGAATGATGGTCACGGTCGGCCAAATGCCACAAATAAGCCGCTCCGCCAAGAAAGCGTACGGATGGCCGCCATCCACCGCAGCTAGTTACAGATGAATGATGTGCGCATCCACGCGATGGACCGATAAGATATCAACGCATACGATTCGATGATCAGGTAATGAACGGAAATTGCACATGTGGGCCGGCGGCCTGACGTCGCTTTACTAGCCGTGTGGTTGCCGAAAACCTCGTACGGGCAGGTCATCACTGGTCTCCGATTTACAGCAAGGCATCCGCTGGTCGAGGATCGCGTCTCGTGCGCCTGCGCTTCGTGTTCCTTCTCGCCTGTAGGGTTCCAAAACGGCACATAGGTGGCTGACCTGCGTATACGCGGGTCGTGGCGGTCGCTGAGGTGGCAGGATCGCGAGCTTGTGACGGTACGGATGCTCTACCTCATGTTCGTCCGCCTGACCGGGTGGCTGGCGCTGCTGGGACGGTCGACGGCGGCGAAGGATGCTGAGCTGCTGGTGCTGCGGCAGGAGGTCGCGGTGCTGCGCCGCCAGCACTCCAGGCCGAGGCTGGACTGGGCCGACCGGGCGGTACTGGCTGCTCTGGCGCGTTTGCTGCCCAGGTCCTTGCGGGCTGGCCGGCTGGTGACGCCGGACACGCTGCTGCGCTGGCACCGGCGTATGGTCCGCTGGCACTGGACCTACCCGCACCGCGGCGGACGCCCGCCGGTGGATGTCGAGGTCGCGATGCTGATCGAGCAGATGGCGCGGGAGAATCCGGGCTGGGGCTACAAGCGGATCCAGGGCGAACTGCTCGGCCTTGGCGTCCATGTCGGCACTTCGACAGTGCGGCGGATCCTGAAACGGCTGCGGATCCCGCCCGCACACCAGCGCAGCCGCACGACCTGGCGGCAGTTCCTGCGCACCCAAGCCGCCACCATGCTCGCCTGCGATTTCTTCCATGTGGACTGCGCGGTCACGTTGCGCCGCCTGTACGTGTTCTTCGTGGTTGAGGTGGGCACCCGTCATGTGCATGTCCTGGGCGTGACCGCGCATCCAGACGGCGCGTGGACGGTGCAGCAGGCACGGAACCTGCTGATGGACCTCGGAGAGCGGGCTGCCGAGTTCCGGTTCCTGGTCCGGGACCGGGCCGGGCAGTTCACCGAGGCGTTCGACGCGGTGCTGTCCGCAGCAGGCATCGAGGTGGTGAAGATCCCGCCGCGCACCCCCAGAGCAAACTGTTACGCCGAGCGCTGGGTGCGAACAGTCCGGTCCGAGGTAACCGACCAGATACTGATCGGCGGACCGCGGCACCTGCGAGCCGTCCTGGACGAGTACACCGAGCACTTCAACCAGCATCGGCCGCACCGGGCCAGGAACCTGCGGCCACCAGATCACGACCCGAGGACCCCGGCACCGGTCACCGACCTGACGGCAGCGCGGATACGACGCCGGAATGTCCTCGGCGGGCTGATCCACGAGTACCAGCAAGCCGCATGACCGGGACCGGGACGGCATTAACGCTGCAGGTCAGCGACGGCGACGAGGTTCTGGAACCCTACACGCGCGGAACAGCCTCCGTGTCATCCAGCAGCCAGATCCGCAAGTACCCGGGATGACACAGCGCCCCTGCACGGCAACCAGAATGCTGGCACTCGTACGGCGAGCAGATGGGAAGAACACCGCATGACCGAGGTCCCGGTCCGTTGAGCAGGATCTTCCTCGACATCGAGTTCGTCGGCGACGGCCGCCTAGTCCAGCCGGTCAGCCTCGCATTGGCTGGTGAGACGGGACGCGATCTGCGCTGATGGCCGCGTGGACCAGGCCGTGTGCCATGAGTGGATGCGGGTGAACGTGGTCCCGCACCTGCCCGTCGTCCTTCGCCGGAGACGGCCAGGCCTGAGACACCACGCACGGGATCACAGGCCAGGAGGCCGGGAATGAGCAGGCACAGGCATTACACGGCATCCGCGCTTGTCTTCGGCACCGACAACAGGGTGCTGCTCATCGAGCATGCCGAGTCCGGGCTCTGGCTCTCGCCGGGCGTTCACTAGGTAACTCGGCTGTCGGAATTGGCGGTGTCGGAATTGGCGGTGTCGGGTTCAGCTCCAGCGTCGCCGTAGCGCAGTGAGCATCTTGGCGCGCCTATTCGGCCAGCGGCGCGATCACGGGAAGGAGAATTTGGATCAAGCCACGGATCGGCAGAACCGGATCTGCCAGTCATTCCGCCACCGGTTCTTCCTGGTACCGCTGCCTTCGCCACGGAAGGCTCATCCACAAGCGCACCAGCACCATGCGGCGGCACCGGGCTGGAAAACAGTCGGCTGGCTGCTGCCAGCGGCAACGCAACCGCAGAAGACGCCGGGCAGCCATTCACTAAAGGCATGAATGACGGAAAGGGAAGAATCATTGTACGCATCTCAATAGCGGACACGCCGCCACGGCGAAGCGTCCAGATCGATATCAAGGAAAGGAGCAGTATGTCCATCCTGCGAAACCTCATTACGGCCGTCATGGCCGCCACGGTGCTTTCCGCAGCACCCGTGGCCGCACTGGCCTCCACCGCGCAGCCGGGCACCACCCGGCCCGCCGTAAGCACGAGCACACAGCCGCGCGGAACTGCCGTACTCAAGCCGGCAGGAGCCAGCGCAGTCCCTAACCCGCACTGCAACCTGGAGCTCACCCTTTTCGGGACCCCGGGTGTCGTCATCGGGGCCAAAGCCGCTCTAGCATGCCGGAACACCGTCACGAAAATCACCGTTGAAGCCTGCGTGCAGCAGCTTCTCCATGGTAAGTGGCGCTATATCGTCTGCAAGACTGGACACAGGAGCAGCGGCAGATCGCTCACTGTAACCGCATCGAATCACTGCACCAGCCGTAACCGGAACGAGTTCCGCGCGACAGGTCATGCCACTGTGACGTACCGCGGTCACACCTTTACTACCGGCCATAGAATGACCAGGGCAGTGTCCTTCGCCTGCGGAACCCAGTAACACCTGACCGGACCCGCCGGATCCGTGCCGCTGTCTGCTTCGGGCCGCGGCACGGATCAGCCGTGGTGCCAACAGGCGGTCACCCCGCCTCGGCCAGGCAGAGACGCTGCTCCCTAACGCCTGGCAGGCCCTGTGCCGCGCCAGAACCTGTTCGTAGCCGCTGACGTGCCGCTTCGCGCTCGCTAGGCTGCTGCTCTGCGATACTCGCTGATCAGGCCGCCGAGAACCTGCCTGCGCTCGATCCGGGTAGTGATGTCGACAGCTCGGCCGGGCCGCCGCGGAGGTCCTTGCTGCAGGCTCTGCTCTGGTATAGCCGACGCGGATAGTAATGATCGACATATTCGCGAGGACCAGCCGCAAATGCCGCTCGCCGGTGATCAGCATCCGGCCTAGGCACTCACGCCGGGCACTGGATACCCAGCGCTCCTCAGCCGCATTCGCCCGTAGCGCCCGGACCGGCGTCTTGATGATCCGCATGCCGATCGCGGTGAACACCGCGTCAAAGGCCGTGAACCTGGCATCCCGGTCGCGGAGCAGGAACTTGAAATCAGCGACCCGCTCTTCGAGGTTCATCAGCAGGTTACGAGCCTGCTGATGAACTCTGTGAGTGCCGAAAAGTCTTGTCACCCATAGCGACCTGGGCATACCCGCGATTCTGGCCGCCGAGCCGGTCTCGGCGGAGGACTCAGACGTCTGCAGCAGGAGCGTTCAGGACGTGCCTGGTAAACCTGGCATATCAATGTGAAGCGCCGCTGCCGAGGGCGCTGGACGCCCCCGGACGCACGGGTACGGTGACGGCTGGCCGGTATAGGCTACTGCATTTCCGTCGCAGGGACGGCGCGACCTGACCGGAAGGATTTCCGGGCTGAGGAACCGAGTCCTCGCCGGGATGCGATTGCGTCCTCCGGAATCAAGCCAAGTTCCTTGCCACCAGGCATTGTGTCATCCTGAGTGGCGATTTGCCATCTGGACAGCATTCTTCCCGCGTGACGACCGAGGCATACTGGACCTGACGTGGCAGACGGAAATTCCACTTACCCCGCAGAGCCTGAGTCAAGTGGTAAAATTACAGAATTGCGGGGACGGCACGTACGCTGGATCTGCGAATTGATAATTTAACAAGCCTGTTGACGGCGGTCAGGGTCAATTCTTAGTCGCATACGGCTAAGCATCAACCCGCCGGTCCGGTCAGCGGTCGGGACCGCCTAGGCGCGGCCCTGGCAGGGAGCACGAGTATGACAAGCCATCCGGGGACTTTCGGGGAGCGCTTGCGCGCGTACCGGGCTGCGGCCAGGCTTTCCCAGGAGGAGCTTGCAGAACGCTCGGGAGTGAGCGTGCGCGCGATCGGGGACATGGAGCGGGGCCGGACACGGTGGCCTTTCCGTGATTCTGTTCACCGTCTGGCTGATGCGTTCGGGTTAACGGGCGAGGAACGAGAGAGTTTTCTCGCCCTGGCCCGCCGGCCGGTCACCGGTGCCTCTGAACCCGAGCCGGTCACCGTCCCCTACCGGGGGCTGAGCGCGTTCGGGGAGCAGGACGCGGGACTGTTCTTCGGCCGCGAGGATGCCGCGGCCCGGGTTCTGGAGCTGATGTCGGCGGCCCTGGACGGCGCCGGGCTGGTGGTGGTGTCGGGGGTGTCGGGGGCGGGGAAAACCTCGCTGCTGCGGGCCGGGGTGCTGCCCCGGTTGCGGCAGGCCGGGCTGGGCGCGGCACCGGCGGCGGCGGCGTGGCCGGTACTGGTGTTCACCCCAGGTGCCAGCCCGCTGACCGAGCTGGCGGTGCGGATCGCGCCGCTAGCCCGCACTGACGCCGCCGCGCTGGCCCGGCAGCTGGCCTCGGATCCGGGCGGGTTCGCGGTGACCGCCCGCCAGGCCGCGCTCACCCTCGCAAGCACAGGCGATGGGGGGCAGCCGCAGGTGGTGCTAGTCGTGGATCAGTGCGAGCAACTGTTCACCGCCTGCCCCGATGCGCTACAGCGCCAGGCGTTCGTCGCGGCGCTGTGCGCTGCCGCGGCCGGGGAGGCCGCCGGGGGTTGCCCGGCGGCGCTGGCGGTGCTGGCGGTGCGCGCTGATTTCGAGGCCCGGCTAGCCGACTTCGGGCAGCTGACCGCAGCGGTCCAGGACCGGTACCTGCTCACGGCGATGACCCGGCGGCAGCTGCGGCTCGCCATCACCGGCCCGGCGATCGCCGCGGGATCGGCTGCGGAAGAGGACCTGGTGCAGGTGCTGCTGGAAGAAGCAGCTCCCGCCCGTCCCGGCGGGGCGGGAGTCCTGCCGCTGCTGTCCCACGTGCTGGACCAGGCCTGGCGCGCCCGCACCGGCACCGCGATCACCCTGGCCGACTACGAGCGGGCCGGGGGCATCGAAGGAGCCGTCGCGGCCAGCGCCCAGCGCGCCTACCAGGCGCTCACCCCCGCACAGCAGGAGATAGCCCGGCAGGTGTTCACCCGGCTGGCCGCAGCCAGCCCCGACGGCACCGACACTGCGGTCCCCGCCGCCCGCGCCGACCTGGCCGCGGGCGCCGGGCACCGGGCCGCGGACGTGGAGGCCGTGCTGGAGCGGTTCGCCGCCGAGCGGCTGCTCACCCTCGACACCGCCACTGTGGCGATCAGCCACGAGGTACTGCTTTCGGCCTGGCCGCTGCTGCGCGATGACTGGCTCGCCCAGGCCCGCGCCGACCGGGTCACCCGCACCCGGCTGCACGCCTCCGTCACCGAGTGGGCCCAGTCCTCCCGCGACCCGTCCTACCTCTACCGCGGCATCCGGCTGGAGGCAGCCCTCGCGGCCGCCGCACGGATCGGCGCCGACCCCCGCCAGCACCCGCTCAGCCAGGCCGACCACGACTTCCTGCGCGCCTGCCACCGCGCCAGCCGCCGCCGGGGCCGTGCCCGCCGCCAGCTCACCGCCCTGCTGCTGGCCCTGATCACCGTCCTCACTGCGGTCTTCGTCATCGCCGTGCGGGCCGGGCATACAGCCGCCGCGCAGCGCGACATCGCCGTCTCCCGCCTGCTGATCAGCCAGAGCCGGGACCTGGCCGGCACCAAACCGGCGCTGGCCCGCCAGTACAGCCTCGCCGCCTGGGCCATCACCCACTCCCCCCAGGCCCGCTACGCCATGATCCAGGCCGCGGCAAACCCCCAGGCAGCTGTCATCTACGCCGCCACCGCAAACGGCGAGGTTGCATATGGCCCCAACGACGTCGGCGAGGTGGCGTTCAGCCCGGACGGCAAGACAGTGACCGTCAGCAGCATCTCCGGGATACAGCTGCGGAGCCGGGCCACCGGCCGCCGAGCGGGCGCGGGCGTAAAATTCACCAGCGGGACCCGGGTCCTGCCGGTGGCGTTCAGCACGGACGGCAAGACAGTGGCCGCCGCCACCTCCTCCCCACGCTTCCGCAGCCCTGACGTCACAGTACGGCTGTGGAATGCGGCTACCGGCCGCCTGGTCGGCAAGCCGCTCCCAGCCGACGGCCTTGGCCCGGTGGCCTTCAGCCCGGACGGCGGCACCCTGGCCATCGCCGGCCAGCACGACGTGCGGCTATGGCATACGGCCACCAGCCGCCAGGCCGGCCCAGTGCTCACCGACAGCGACAACGGGCATATCACCTCGGTGGCGTTCAGCCCGGACAACCGCACCTTGGCCATCGCCGGCCAGCACGACGTGGAGCTGTGGAATACGGCCACCAGCCGCCAGGCCGGCCCAGTGCTCACCGACAGCGGCAGCGGGCCGATCACCTCCGTGGCGTTCAGCCCGGACAACCGCACCCTGGCCATCGCCGGCCAGCACGGCGTACGGCTGCGGAACCTGGCCACCGGCCGGGTGATTGATATAAAGCTCAACGTCGGCAGCCACGGGCCGATCTTGATGGTGTTCAGCCCGGACAGCAGTATCCTGGCCACCGGCAGCTACGCAGACGTGCGGCTGTGGAACGTGGCCACCGGTGCCCAGATCAGCCGGCAATTCCCCGTCGGCCCCCTCGTCGCGGTGACGTTCAGCCCGGACAACCGCACCCTGGCCATCGGAGGCCCGGACGGCGTCAACTTGTGGGACGTGGCCACCGGCGGCCAAGCCGGCGTAACACTCACCGACAGCAACGACGGGCCGATCACCTCGGTGGCGTTCAGCCCGGACGGCAAGGCACTGGCCGCCGGGAGCGAGAACGGCGCCTGGATGTGGGACCTGACCACTGTACCGTTCCGGCACCTCGGCCTCCCGCCTGACCGCAACGGGTTCCCGTCCGCCTCGGTGGCGTTCAGCCCGGACGGCAAGAAACTCGCCGTCACCGACGGCCCCCTGCCCCCCGGCGACGGTATGGTGCAGGTCTGGGACACGGCCGCCGGCTACCCGGCCGGCAAGCCCCTGCCCACCGTGCCCAGCGCAGGCCTGGCGTTCGTCCCGCACCGCAAGACGCTGACGCTGGCAACGGTCAGCTCACAAGGCAACGTGCAATTCCGCGATGCCACCACGGGCCAGCCGGTCAGCGGCGAGTTCGCAACCGGCGGCGTATCCTCCATGGCCCTCAGCCCGGACGGCACGATGCTGGCCGCCCCCGGCAGACGCGGAGACGAGCAACTGCGGGACATCGCCGGCCAGCACCCGGGCAGGCCGAGCACCCGTGTACGCGGACAGGGCCCGGTAGCCTTCAGCCCGGACAGCCGCATCCTGGCCACCGGTTACCCAGACCTGCGGCTGTGGGACGTGGCCACCGGTGCCCAGATCGGCATCACACTCGCCAGCAGCAACGGCGACCCGGACTACTCGGTGACGTTCAGCCCGGACGGCACAACACTCGCCGCCGGCAGCCAGAACGGCGTAAAACTCTGGGACATAGCTCCCGGCAAGCAGTTCGGCAGGCCCACCACAATCACGCTGGACCCGGTCAACTCGGTAGCGTTCAGCCCGGACGGCATGACCCTCGCCGCCGGCGGCGAGGACGGCACGAAGCTGTGGGACGTGGCCACCGGCGCCCAGATCGGCGTCACACTCGCCAGCAGCAACCACGACCCGGACTACTCGGTAGCGTTCAGCCCGGACGGCAAGACGCTGGCCACCAGCGGCGGCGGCGGCACCGCACTATGGGATGTCAGTTACCTCACCGGCACGCTGGCACAGCTATGCACCCAGGCAGGCGGCTCCTTCACTCCAGCCCAGTGGGCCAGCAACGTGCCGCCCGGCACCCCATACCGCAACGCCTGCCCGCAAGCCCGGACCAGATGACCCCGTGAGCCGCGTCCCGGCGCGAGCACGCGATCTTGCCGACGCTGTCCGTGCCGAAAATTCATCCGCTCAGGTGAGAGTAGCTATGATGTGGGTCTCGACGGGCGGATGAGCTCTCGCCCGCGCCGGGTCTGGTGTACGGCGTTCCGGCCCGGGCTGGGGACAGTTCCTGCACTCCCAGCCTGAGGCGATCCTGGCCCTGGATCTGCTCACCGTCGACCTGCTCGACGGAACCAAGGCCTCCGTGCTGGCCGCGATCGAGCACGCCTGTGCCATGCCAAAATCGGCGTGTCGCGCTGACCTGCTGGCCTACGCTCAGCACTCATGCTCATCCGTCTCATCTACTGTTCAATGACCCGGGTGTTCGGCTGGCTCGTGCTCCTGCGCGCAACGACGCCGCCAAGGATGCAGAGATCCTGGTGCCGCGGCACGAGGTCGCGATCTTGCGCCGGCAGGTCGCACAGCCCAGGCCGGACTGGGCTGACCGGGCGGTGCCCGCGGCCTTAGCCAGGCTGCTACCCTGATTCGAATACGATCAAGAACTAGGGCCAGCACAGAGCACCATGAGGGCCTGCCGCTCCAGCAACGCCCAGGCGCAGGTCCAGCACTCCCCCACGCAGGGTGACCGCCGCCAACGACGGGCCGCTCGCGTACCGGCGATAGGGACGGTTATCGATCATGGGTGCTCCGCTGCCGATGAGTACAGATCTGGCCGTTCTGGAGCTGTGCGCCGACCCGGTCCGGGGCACGAGGTTTGCTCTCTCATGCCGCGTGAGGGTGCCGTCTTGGCATGACGCTCCGGGCGGTCGGCGTGAGCCTCGGCTGGCCGGCCAGCCGGGCTCACTCTCAATCGCGCAGGGCCGCCAGCAGCCGCTCATCGTCCCAGTCGTCAGGCACGTTATTCGCCCCCTGCACTGTTGAGTCATGTCTCTCCGGCACCGAGCCTGCGAGGGCGGCTGTGCGGCGTAGACGTTCCAGGCAGCGGGCCCGTTGCGGGCCGATGCTTCCGATCGGGATCTGCAGCGCGGCGCTGATCTCGGCATACGAGCGGGGCGGGTCGCTGGTCAGCATCGTCAGCAGTTGCTGGCAGCGGGGCGGGAGCCCGCGGAGGGCGAGGCGCAAAGCCGCGTTCCGTTCGTGTGCCAGGATCTCCTGCTCGATCATCGTGCTATCCACGATGAGCAGCGCATCATCCAGCTTTGTCCCTGCGTTCTCGGTCTTGCGGGCCGCGGTCAGCGCGCGCCGGCACTCACGATGAGTAGTCATCACCAGCCAGGCGGGGAGGGCAGCCGGCTCGCGCAACTTCCCGAGGTGCTCGACGAGCAACAGCCATACGGTCTGCATGACATCGCCGATGTCCTGATCGCCCAGCCTGTACCTGACGCAGATACTCTCCATCAGCGGCGCGTAACGTTCCACCATGTCATTCCAGGCGGTCTGATCACCATTCACCGCGCGCTCGACCAGCGCGACGACGGAGAATTCGTCCCGCCTGCCTCTTTTCCCCTTGGTTGCACCGCTGGCCGGTTGAGGCCCATGCCTTCTGCCTGTAAGGGACGTGGCCGGGAGGGTTTCTGCTGCCCTGCTCAGGATCTGCGCGAGGCCACGATCAGTGTCATAGTTCGTGCGCGCCTCTGCGGCGAGAGCGTCTTCAATCTGCTGGAAGGCGCCGATTGAGGGTTCTTCTGCAGGCTGGCTGGGGCCTGTGCGCTCATTCATCGCAGCCTCCTTCCTGCCGCATGCCGTACCGGGGCTCGAAAGGGAGCTGCTGTCCCACCTGCTCGGCTAGGCAGTCGCGTGCCCTTTTCACTGCGCTCCGGATTGTGCTTTCCGGCATGTCTAGTATTCTCGCGGCCTGGGCGCCGCTGTAGCCGTCCAGGAAACACAGCACCGCCACGGTCCGCTCGAGCGCTGACATGGCCTGCATGCCGCGGAGGCACTCCTGTGCTGTCAGCCTGGCTAGCGCCCGCGTTTCAGTATCGGATTCCCGGGCGTCCGGCTGCCAGATCACCGCTAGCGCCGCCAGGTCCTGCTCGTCGCGTCTGATCCGCTGCTGCTCTCTGTTCGCCATCCGCGCCATGGTGGTGCGCATCCATGCGACCCGCTGCTGACGTATCAGGCCAGCAAGTACCTGTACCCAGTTCCGTAGCGCCTGCGCATAAGCGTCATGCATAAGATCCTCGGCAGTCTGGCGCCTTGTTGTGCCGACCAGCATCAGCGCACGGGCGAGGAGCCGGTCGCAGGTCTCGCGGTAGAACTCCTCGAACTGCAGACACGCCTGGGGGTCCACTCGCTCGGTCATCTGGTGTCCGCATCACCCGGGAAACTGGGGCCGGTGTGGACTGTCGCCGACCTGGATCCGCAAGGCAGGGCCGGTGATTCCCCTCTCCTGCACGATCACCGTACCTGGGCCCGCAGTACGCAGCAGGCTAATCATGGTGATCCTACGCTGCTGTTCGGCCAGCAGAGCGTAGACCAGGACCGGCACCGCTAGCGTGATGACCGTCCGCCACGGGGCTGCCGGCGCCATCAGGATCAGCCACGGCATCCACCTGCGGCACATGCTCGCTGCAAGGTTCATGCCCACTAAGAGACGCCCAGAAGCAAAACGTCCACGGCCCGTTCCGACCGGACGCGGCTCAGTATGGAGTAACGAGTCGTTTACACAACGGTACACTCGATCACTAGCTCAGTGCAGAACCGGCAGAGACGTGTCCTGGCGCTGTGTTGCGGTCTTCTGGGCATCGGCGCGCTGAGTCGGCAGGGAGGGTGGCCCACGGGCCGGCGACCGCCGCACTCGGTCACTCCCTGCGAATGGACATCGCCGGGCGGGTACGAGGTACATGGCGAGTACATGAAAGGTCTATCAAAGGTCAATCTGGGCGTGCACGCCAGCACCGGCGCTCCGGCGAAGTGACGGCGTCCTGTCCGGCAGCAGCGCCCGCGGGCACCTGGAACCCGACCCTGCCTCCAGCACATACGTCCAGTCACGGCTGCGTCACCGTGTGGTGCCGAGTGCTGCTTAGCGAGCGGTTACACGAACCGCTGGTTCTGGCCCCGGCCCGTCCGCTATACGTCCGTAACTGCCCTTACACGGCGCACCGCAGCGGCACATGATGAAACATCGCGGGACAAGAAGGAAACGGCCCGCAAACCGGCATCAATGCTGGTCACGGGCCGTTTACGCAGGTAGTGGCAGGTGTTGGGTTCGAACCAACGTAGGCTGAGCCGACGGTTTTACAGACCGCTCCCTTTGGAGTGTCAAGATGCTTCTGACCTGCGGTGGAGCAAGGGACGTTAGTTTGATCGGGGTGTCTGTCCCACAAATGTCCCACAGCTGGGTCTCGGCTCATCTGGCATGTCTTGCCGGGCATGGGTCTCGCTCGCGCGGCCCTGCTCCGGCTAGCTGGACGAGGTCGACCTCGGGCTTCGTCCCGGTCGGCGAAGCGGACGGTCGCCGGCAACACGCGACCTCGGCTCGTGGTGAGCGATTTCTTTCCCGCTGGGCGGCGCCGGTCGCGGTTATCCTGTTCCTGGATGGGAGAGGAGGCGTCGGCGGATGACGGCTGAGCACATGCAGGGCGAAGGGCCGCTGATTCCCATGCCCGCGCTGACACTCGACGCCCTGCGGCAGGCGGTGGCAGCCGTCGCGCCGTCCCGGCTGCCCGAGTTCTTCCAGGAAATCCAGGACGCCTTCAGCCAGGCCGGCGACGAGGACAGCGTCTTCCCCATCCGGCACTTCTACCAGCGCTGGGGTGCCACCGTCGCGATCGAGCGCCGCCCCACGGTAGCCGCGCGCCTGCACGCCGCCGAGCGGGCACTCGCCGACCCCGACGCTGAGGTCCGGGACCGGGCCATCCGGGAAGCCGCCGAGATCGTCCAGGCGGCTTACCGCGAGGTCGCGGGTGGCTGACTGGCGCTGGGAATGTGTCACCGATGACCTGCTCGACGGGCTGCCGCCCGAGGCCCTGCGGGCGGTCCGGCAGCTAGCCGGGGAACTGGCCGTCCGCGAGTCGATGATCTTCCTGGACGGCCCGGGGTTCACCGGCGATCCGCCCGGGCTGCGCACCATCCAGCGAGGTCCGCTGATGCTCGTCTACCTCACCGATGTCCGCGGCGAGCGCGTTGTCATCATCCAGGTGAACTGGATCGGCTGACGAACTGACAGCCGACCTCGGCCGCACCCGCCGCCGAGGCTTGTCCGGAGTCACCGGTAGGCGGTAAGCAATTTGCCGATAACCTGGGAAATTGCGCTACTGGCGGGCTCTTCTGCTGACTGCTTCGGGTGACTGCGACGCGACTCCGGCTCACCTGCCCGGGGCCGACGGGGTAAGACTGCCGATGCGGGCTCGAACTCCACCCATTAATTTTAGGCGCGGAACACCCGGCGGGTCTGCCTGAACCGCCGAGAAGCCCATAAATCAGGCATATATCCGGAAATCTGCACGCGCTCGCGTTCCCAGGTTCAGCACCAGCCGACTAGCGCGAGTTCAACACGCCCCTAATAATTAATGTAAGATGTGCGGTGGGCTCGCTGCCTCCCAAGGAGGATCTGGTGATTGAAAGCAAGGCTCTGCTCTCTGACCTCAGGGAACTTGTACGCACACTGGAAACCGATCTGCGGGGACGGGTGGAAACCGAGCCATCTAGGGCCTTGGAGGCGGCCTGGCGGACTGCGCGGGAGTCTGGTCGTGCTGCACTCAGCCACGGAGCCTGGCTGGATGATCATGTCAACCGAGCGGCGTGCGCCTGGGTGCTGGCTACCGTCTTCGCGAGGTTCTGCGAGGACAACCAGCTGATCGAAGCGCCGTTTCTTGCTGCTCCCGGATCCCGCCTGTCGCTCGCCATCGAGCGACAGCAGGCCTACTTCGGTCACCACCCGGAGCGTACCGGTCGCGACTGGATCGTGGCTGCACTCGATGGCCTGTCGACGTCGGCGGCTGCCGTTCGCCTGTTCGACGACCTGCACGGCATCATGCAGGAGCTTCCGATCTCTCACGATGCGGCAAAGGAATTGATCGCCTTCTGGCGTCGCCTGGACGGGACCGGACGACTGATCCACGATTTTACCGATCCGGACCTGGGTACCGGCTTCCTGGCTGACTTGTACGCGAATCTGTCTGACTACAGTCGGATGACGTATGCACTGGTGCAGACGCCGACTTTCGTCGCGGACCTCATTCTCGATCGAACTCTTGGGCCCGCTTTGGACGCTTACGGCCGCCAGGGCCTGAGGGTCATTGATCCGGTCTGCGGCTCTGGCACCTTCCTGCTGGGAGCTTTCGCGCGCCTGCTAGAGGCTAGGCACGGAGCGGCACCGGACGCCGGCCCGTGGCATCAGGTCCGGCAGGTGCTCTCTTCCATCCATGGAGTCGACAAGAACCCGCTCGCCGCCGTTATCTGCCGCTTCCGTCTTCTCATAGCCGCGATCACGACGGCAGGGGCCAGCCGCCTGGCGGAGGTCCCTGAGCTGCCGCTCATAGTCGCGACGGGCGACTCCCTGGTCCCACATGACGCCATGGCACATGGCATCCACGAGGACCTCGGTGGTTATGCGTCCCCCGCTGTCAACTTGCTGGGCGCCGGGAGTTACGACGCCGTCGTCGGCAATCCCCCGTACATCACGGTAAGGGATAGAGCAGAGAATGAGCTGTACCGCTCGATCTATGCGGTGTGCCGCGGCAGGTACTCGCTGACGATCCCGTTTATCGTTCGGTTCTTCGGTCTGGCACGCTCCGCCGGCGACCGAGCCGGTTTCGTCGGCATGCTCGTGTCCAACGGCTTCATGAAGCGTGAGTTCGGCCGCCTGCTCGTCGAGGAGTTTCTCCCGACCGTCGACCTCACTCACGTGATCGACACATCCGGCGCGTACATCCCCGGGCACGGTACCCCGACCGCCATACTGCTCGGGCTGGCGCGCCCGCCCCGGGCGGACTTTGTTCGTAGCGTCCGCGGCGGTCGCGGCGAGCCCTCCCAGCCTCGCGACCCCGCCGCCGGCCTCGTGTGGCAGGCGATCACCGGGCAGCTCGACCGGCCGGGCAGCGAGAGCGAATGGGTCACCGTGACCGACACTGACCGCGGACGGTTCGCGAAACATCCATGGAGCCTTACCGGTTCAGGCGCCGGCGACCTGCTGGCCAAGCTGGAGGCCGGCCCCCGGCTGGGTCCGCGAACGATCCGCGTCGGTTACTACGCCGCTACAGGGGCAGATGACGCCTATCTCGCGGCACCGGACGTGTTCCGGCGAGTCGGCGCTGAAGACGACCCGATGATCAGAGTTGTCACGGGATCCGAGGTGCGCGACTGGGCTGTGACAGCGCGGGCTTGCGCCTTCTTTCCTGGCGCGGACGCCGCGAAACCGATAGACATCACACGCTTCCCGGGCCACATGCGGCGGCTCTGGCCCTATCGCACAACGCTTCGCAACCGGCCATCTCCCCTGAGACAGCTACAGATCGCGGACCACAGGGCCTGGTATGGCTGGCACCAGGTCACCGCTCGACCCGGAACGCATCCCTGGTCACTCATTTTCCCTTGGGTTGCGACGCACCAGCACTTCGCGGTCCTGCGCGAAGGCATCGGCTCCCTGCAGTCGGCCCCGGTAGTCAAGCTGCCCCGCGATGCGTCTCAAGACGAGTTCTTCCGGTTGGCGGCGGCACTTAACAGCTCCGCTGCGTGCTTCTGGCTGAAGCAGTACAGCCAGTCGAAAGGCGCTCCCAAAGTCGATCAGCTCCGCGCCGAGGAGCCTTGGGAACAGTTCCGCGAGTTCACGAGCACCACGCTGGAAAAGCTGCCGCTGCCGGCTGAGCTATCCCCCAGGTTCGGCAGGGAACTCGACGCGCTCGCGCGGAGGATGGCGGCTGTCGAACCGTCAGCGGTGTGCGCGCAGGATGTACCGACACGGAAGCTGCTGGATGCGGCGCGGGATGAGCGTGAGCGTATCCGCGGGCAGATGATCGCGCTTCAGGAGGAGCTGGACTGGGATATCTACCGGCGGTACGGGCTGCTTGACCACGTCGACGCCGGTCGGCTCATCGCATCGCCGGAGGTCGTCCCGGAGCTGAAGCTTGGTGAGCGAGCATTCGAAATCGTGATGGCCCGCCTGGCGGAGAAGGGTCAGCTGGAGACCCAGTGGTTCGCCCGGCACATGTCTACCCCGATCACTGAGATCCCGGACCACTGGCCCCAGGTATACCGGGAAGTGGTAGCGAGAAGGATCGAGGTGATCGAGAATGACCGCACTATCGGGCTAATCGAACAGCCGGAGTACAAGCGCCGCTGGCAGTCCGAGCCGTGGGAAAGTAAGGAACGCGCAGCGCTAACGAGCTGGCTGCTGAGCCGGAGCGAGGACCGGTCGCTATGGTACGAGCCGAGCGGTCGGCCGCGCCCGTTGACGATCATCCAGCTGGCTGACCAACTGAACGCCGACGCCGACGTTGTCCTCATAGCTCGGATGCTGGCCGGTTCGGACGCCAACCTGGCCGATGTACTGCGGGAGATCCTCGATGAGGAGCACGTGCCGTACCTGGCCCAGCTCCGGTACCGCGGCGAAGGTGTCGTCAAACGATCGCTGTGGGAGCGAACCTGGGAGCTACAGCGTGCGGAGGATAAAGCCGGCGCCTGGAGGGACATCCCAGCTCCGCCGGCATATCGGAGCACTGACTTCGCCAAGAACTCTTACTGGCGCCACCGCGGCAAGCTGGACGTGCCCAAGGAGCGGTTTATTTCCTACCCGCTAGCCAGCCCGGACAATGACGGCTCGCTGCTTCTCGGCTGGGCCGGGTGGAATCAGTTGGAGCAGTCGCTCGTCTTGATCACCCTTATCGAGGAGCGCTCCAACGCGGACGGGTGGGGATCCGAACGGATAGCGCCCCTGCTCGCCGGCCTCGCTGAGGCCATGCCCTGGGTCCGCCAGTGGCACAGCGACGTCGACCCAACCTACGGCACCAGCCCCGCGGACGCCTGCGAAAGCTACCTGACTGCCCTGCAAGAGAAATACGGCCTTAGTGACAACGACATCCGCGCCTGGAGGGCACCACCAGTCCGCCGCGGACGCCCACCCAAGGCGCGGGCCACCGCCACAGAACGTGATGCTGGGGAGCGGTGACATGCACATCATCTACGCACTGGCGGTCGTCGTACCTTCTGTGTGCGCGCTCATCAGCAGTTGGAAGAAGTCCACAGTGATCCAACGGTCTATTGAGCGCGCCCTCCAGGACGCCGCACCAGAAAAGCGCGCTGCCATAGTACGTGCAGCTGCCGAACTCGCAGGTCAGCTCTTCGGCGAGCGATCCCCGCGTGCGCTACTCGGACTTGTGCTTCGCCGCGGAGTCGCCGTACCGGACAACGCCCGCCGCCCTGCTGTCGACCACAACAACCCGGCGAGCCAATTATTCGAAGCGACACGGCTCCGTCAGCAGCGATCCTGCGTGCTCCAGATCCGCCAGCCGTGTCGCCAGTGTGGCCTCGGCCAGGTGCCGGGGCAAGGCCTCGGAGAACTTCAGCCCGGTCAGTGCCTTCTCGTCGACCTCCGGCAGGCACAGCACGTCCTTCAATTCTCCGGTTACGTCGCGCCATGCCGAGGCCCGCAGGTCAGCATGCAACCGGATGCTGAGATCGTCCACGCGCTGTGCCTCGTCAGCGAGACCGCTGAGCGTCGCCTTCAGGGTCGCGTTCACCCGGTACCCAGCCCACGTCCACCAACGCAGGTCTGAGTCATCGCGGCTGATCACGGTTCCCCCGGACCAGACTCGCCCGACCGCATCGCTCCGCAGCCCCGCCAGGACCCCGGACGCTCGCTGTGTCAGCTCGACTGGCACATCCGTCCCGAGCAGCACATCCCGCATCGACCGGGCGATAGCGTAAGACAAGCCGCCAACGCCGCCCGACAGCCACCGGGCGCGGCCGCCGCCGGCAGCTGGCTCGACGAAGCAGCGTCGCCGTTTCCAGTCCGTCCATGTGACTCGCCAGCTCCGCCCGGCGAGCAAGAGCAGCCGCGGTCCCTCGACCCGGTCCGTCAGCAGGACAGGGTCGGTGCGCCCGATCTCGTCGCGTCCGTGCAGGACGGTGAACTCGGGCGGTGCGGTGAACACTGCCATCAGGTTCATGAAATGCCTGCGCCCGAAACGTTGCTCTGCCTCCGGCCCAATGAACAGCATCCCATTGTCCCGGTTCAGGTATCCCTGGGCGACAAGATGGGCGGCAATGGCTGAAGCTGAGACTGTCAGCGACGGCAAGGTGAGCCATTCCCGCCACGTGTTCTCGCCGACGCGGCCCTCCTGCAGGCACAACGCCATCAACTGCTGAGCCACGATGTGCCGGGGCTCTGCCGGCGCGGTGACGGGCTCGACAAACCCGCGGCTCCAGGCCAGCAGCAGCCCAGCCGCAAGCAGCAGATCGTTCTCGCCGAGCGTGAGGAACAGGCAGTTCCTCCGTGTGCCCGGCCGTCGGCCGCTGCGACCGAGCCGCTGCAGGAACGCGGCGACCGTGGGCGGCGCGTTGACCTGGATGACCCGGTCCAGGTCACCGACGTCAATGCCGAGCTCCAAGGCGGAGGTGGACACGATGACGCAATCCCGGCCTTCAGCGAACGCGCGCTCGGCCCTGCGCCGCTCATCCAGCGACAACGACGCGTGCACCAGGTGAGTGGTGACCCCGTGCTCGCGTAGGAGCGCTCCGAGCTGTTCGACAAGCCGTTTGGAATCGCAGAAGACGAGCCGCTTGTCTCCCCGGTACAGCGCCGCGATGACCTTGGCAGCGTTCTCGACCGACCCCACATAGTCAAGCTGGACATCGGCGTCCGTGATCGCCGGAGGAACCTCTCCATCAGAACGATCCGTGGTGACTGTCCCGTTTTCGAGGCTTGGCTCAGGCGCGATGACGGTCCCGTGCCGTAGCCCGGCCGCAGATCCTTGCAGCCAGTGCAGCAGCTGACCGGGGTTCCCGACTGTAGCGGACAGGCCAACGCGCTGGATTGGGTGACTGGCGATTCTGGTCAGTCGTTCCAGAACGGCTATCAGGTGCCACCCGCGGTCGTCACCACCGAATGCATGCACTTCGTCCACAACGACGGCACGCAACCCGGCAAATAGCCGGCGGTGGTCCACTGCCGGACTGACGAGCATCGACTCCAGCGATTCAGGTGTGGTTAGCAGGATGTCCGGCAGTTCGGTCAGGACCGACTTCCGTGCGCCGCTCGTCGTGTCGCCGTGCCAGAGGGCGACACGACGGCCCAGCCACGCGGCGTAGCTTTCCAGCCTGGGGAGCAGGTTGTTCAGCAGCGCCTTGAGCGGGCAGACGTAGAGGACGGACAGACCGTCCCAGCGCTGGTGTTCCATCGCGGTCAGCAATGGGAAGACAGCGGCTTCTGTCTTGCCCCCTGCGGTTGGAGCAAGGAGGAGCGCGTCGCTGCCGTCGAGGACGGGAGCGACAGCCTGGTCCTGAAGCGGGCGCAGGGATGTCCAGCCGAGGGTGTTGACGAGATGGTGAACGATGACCGGGTGCAACCGCCCGAGTCCTGAGTCCGCGGTCGTAGTCACGATTTAGGGCAGGTCGAGTTCGATGTCGTCCGGTCGCCCCGCCGGCACGGTCACGGCCGCGGCGTTGCGCTCCTCTTGCGACAGTTCGCCTGGCGACACGGTGAGTGCGTAGTGCTTGCGGGGATCGAAGTCGGGGAACTGGTCGACACGGTCCAGGACGTCGGTGACGAGTTTCTTCAGGAACACCCGCGGTGCGACACCGACCTTGCCGCCGAGTACTCCGGTTACGGCGTCCGCCAGCGCGACGATGTAGCCGTCATCGACGAGGGCAGCGATCCTGTCGGGTGCTTCCGCACCGGACGCGTACAGGTCCCGGACCTTCCCGCCCAGGGCAAGGAGCGAGTCCCGGTCGAACCCCGGCAGCCGAAGCTGGACGGCACGGGGGTTGTCAAACCGGGAATCGGTATAGAAGTCGGTGGCGAGCCGCTGGGCGAGCGGCGGCAGCCTCGACACGCCGCTGGGGCCGTCGTAGAAGGCGGACGTCCCGGTGATCATCAGGAACAGGCCGGGGTAGCGGCCGGAGTCAATCTCGTCGAGGAGCTGCCGCAGCGCGTTCAGTGCCCTGTCGCGGACGTCACTGCGGACCCGCTGCAGGGTCTCTACCTCGTCGAGTACCAGCAGCAGCCCAGGATGGCCGGCGTCGCGGAGTACTTCGAGGAGACCCTGCAGGAAGCCCATCGCCCCGAAGTGATCCAGTTCGCCGCGGATTCCGGCGCTGCGCTTAGCGGATGCAGCGACATGCGGTTGGCCGCCCAGCCAGGCCGCGAGCGCGTCTGCCGTCGCGGTGTCCCCGGCTATTGCCGCGGCCCGGTAGGCGCGCAGTGCCTGGGCGAACGCAGGGGTGTGGATCGAGACGGCGGAAAGTCTCTTTTCCAGGAGCCGCTCGACGGTCATATTGACCGCGTCCGCGCCCTGTTCAGCGGCCTGCGGGTCTGCGGCTGTGGCGTCGGATTCGAGGGTGAATAGCCAGGAGTCCAGGACCGGGCGGAACGCGCTCGGCGGGAATGACGCCGTCCGCAGCGATTCCCCGATCCGCCGGTAAACGGTCTCAAGCTTGTGCAGCGGCGTCTCGGCCTCGGAGATCTGCACCTCGGCGGTGGCCAAGGCCCGGCCCAGCGCCCGCTCGGCGACGTAGCGGGTGAGGAACGTCTTGCCAGACCCGTATTCGCCCCGCACCGCCTTGAACGCCGCCCCACCGCCGGCAACCGCGTCCAGGCTGGCATCCAGCGCGGGCATGAACCGGTCCAGGCCCACGGCCAGCAGGTCAAGGCCCGAGGCGGGCACGGTGCCCCGCCGGAGGGCGTCGATGACCTCGCGCCGGCGACGTGGGGATGGATTGCTGGTCACAACCTGATACCGTACTGCTCCGCCAGCAGGGTGCCGTCCAGGATGACCGTTGCCCCGTCGGCGTCAATGCGGACTACCGGGTAGCCGTCGATGTTCAGCAGCTGCTGTGCCTGCAGAACGGCGCCGCGCAGCAGGACGGGCGAGACCCCGAGCGCCGACGCGGCCGCCGACGGGGCAAGCCGGTAGCTTGGCGCTGCTAGCAGGGCCTCGAGCAGCGCCTTTACCTGAGCATCGGTGATGGACACCCGGCCAGTGCTCTTCTTGTGTGCCGTGTACGCCTGCGACTTCAGCACGGCCGCCACGACCGAGTCCGGTGCGGGAGCGGCCTGCGGTGTCAGCGCTGTCTTAGGCCCGGCGTCCCCGGGCTTAGTGGCCGTGGCTTCGGTTTCGGGGACATCGAACAGCGTCGCCGCCGATTCGCCGGGCCGCCTACGCAGGTCCGGCGCAGGCCGGGAGGGACGCGGGGGCGCAGTGACACTGGACGTCACTGGACTGCTGGCGGCAGCCGGGGTCGACAGGATGGGGTCGGTCCACCACGATGGCTCCTGCGGCGGGGCAAGCCTCAGGTCCGAGTCCGCAGGAACCGCACCGGGGACTAGCACAATGACCGGGACTACGACTTCGGCGGGGGATGCGCCACCGTGGTACCCGGACTTCAGCGGGCCATACCGCAGGTTCTCGTCCACGGCCAGCACGGCACTCCCATCGTGTAGCAGCACCCGCCGTCCGCCGACCAGCACCTCACCGTCACCAGGAGGTGTGGTCGCGGCCCGGGAACGGCTGCTCGACGTCGCGGGATGCGGTCGTTGCGTGCCCTGGCGGCGCTCGATGACATGCCCGTGGTCGGCTGTGAGGATCACGACCCTGCCTGCGTGCCGGGCGCGGTCTAGCAGTGGGGCCAGGTGCTTGACGGTGTCCGCGCCCCACGCGATGCCGGCCGCGTCAGACCGGTCGAGCGCGTCATCGACCGTGTTCAGTACGCAGGTAACCAGAGGGTGACGCGTGACATCCACTATGGCGGCGGCCACGTCGTCCGCTAGCGCGTAGCCAGGCCGGGCGGAGTCAAGCGGCCCCTTATGGAACAGCGGCGCCTCCTTCAGCCCATGTGCGCGGGCGAGGGCAGCGAACCCGTTCCGCTCTGCGTCCCTGCCACCGACGCGAAGCCCGCCAGACAGCAGCGAGGCACGGCTCACCTCGGTGAGCGTGGGCAGCACAGCGAGCACAGCAGCGCGGCGCGACTGCCCCTTCAGCAGCGCTTCGGCCCAGCCCTCCCTGGGCCGGGCCACGATGCTGGCGGTGACCTCGGCACCGACTCCGGCGCTCATCCCGTCCAGGACAAGCAGCAGCACTGGAACCTCGCGTGCCAGGGGCATAATCACATCAGGCAGCAGGTCCTCGACGAGCAGTACGTTCCGGTCGCTAGGATCGTCGTGGGTGTAAGCGGCGAGCGCATCGGCGAAGGCGATGTCATGCGCTCCGCGCCGGGTCCCCGTGGCGGCGAGCACGGTCGCGAGGCCAGCCCCCAGCTCAGGATCGCTCACCCCGGAAGCCGCGTCATTGACCGCCGAGTCCGCCCATGCATCCTGGTCAGCGTGCCGGCGCAACAGAAATGACAGACCGGTGCTGTCGGCCTGGGAGGCCATTGTAAGCCAGCGTGTAAGACGGACGGCGGCATGGAACGCCGACGTGCGCCGGTCGTCGCTCCCGGCGAGTTGATGAGCGGCGACCTGTGCCCAAGCTCGCTCAACGCGCGCAAGAGCGTCTAGCGTGACGAGCGCGCGGTCAGGGTCGGCCGCGGAGACTCCCGGGGTGGCCGAGCGGAGTTCCGCTGCCAATGCTGCGAACCGCTGGGTGAGACCGGAGGGGAGCAGATCTGAGCCTTCGGCCAGCCCCTCGGCTCGGACCGCTCTGAGCAGGCCGTCCGCGCGAGCGAGCAGACTCTCGGCGACTGTCTGACTGGCGGGACTCCGAAGCATGCCGGTGACGACAGCAGACGATTCCGTCGCCCAGGCGATAAGGCTAGCGGTGGGCAGCGTGGTACCACCGGTCCGAGGCTCCATGCGGATCAGCGCGTCCCGAGCCACACGGGACTCCTCGCCTCTGCCACTATCCCGTGCCTCGGCAAGCAGCCCCGCCACCAGGCCAAGCGGCACCACGTCGCCTGCCTCCCCGCCGCGCAGGAGATGCAGGACCGCCGGGGAGATCGCCCCAGTACGTCCGGCCGCCCAGTCCAGCACCGCATCGGTGACCGGATCCCCGGCCAGCGTGCGCAAATCCGATACCCGCACAGCGAGCGCGGGATCGGCGGTCCACACAAGCACGCTGGATACGTCGATGATCGGGTCCATCAGCCCGAGATGCGCAGCCGCAACCGCTCCGAAAGCATGGTCGCGAGTCAGCACACCACCCAGTGCGGGCGGCCATCCGGACGATGGGGTAGCCGCGAGCAACCCTGTGGCGACATCCCGGTTGCCAGCCATTGCGTAGAGAGCCGGGTCGATGCCGGTCGTGGCGAAACGGTGCCTGACGGCAGCCCATGGATCGGGGGTGCGCAGCCGGTGCCCGATCAGGTGACTTAGCACGCCGATGCCAAGATCATCGTCGCTGCGGTCGGTTAGGACGATCAGCCATTCTCCCGACGCCCTCGAAAGCAGCGCCTCACGGACAGCTAGTGCCGACACGCATGGTTCGATCCGCACTGGCATCTTGCCGTGCGTGAACGTGCGGGTCCCCGGCCACTCCGGGGTAGCCCGGACTCCCAGGACGCCGTAGTCGTAGTTCTTCCCGCGAGCCTCATCGATCAGTTCACGCAGAACCGGAAGCGAGGCACGGGTAGTCACGACGGTCACTCCTTGACCCGCCACTCAACCACGACTTCCTGTCCGCGGTGTGCCTGCAGAAACTCGGTTAGCGGCGCGAGGACATCGCTGTCCCGTGCTCCCACGGACCGTGTTCCGGACCCGTAAGACGAGGCGGACCTCCCGGGACCGGGCACTGGTCCCGGGACAGGCCTGGGAGTTGGCCGGTCTCTGGCGAGCCAGTCGAAGATCGCCTGGTCGGTGATGACAAGCGCGCGCTTGATGCTGCTCGCGAATTCGTCCGCGCGAAGCGTCTCCCGCAACTCCCGCAGCATGCTGGCGGCGGACCTGCCCCGGTCATCGTTGTTCTCTTCCGCCTCGCGGAGCGGGGCGAGCCTGTCCCACGGGAAGGACGCTAGCGCGTCCTTCACTTCCGGTGCGCTCTTGAGCGATTTCGCCAAGGCTGTCTCGGTGCCAGGCAGTGCTGCCTGGGAAAGCGTCTCGATCAGGCGCACCCTATCGCCGCCTGCCTGCTGCAAGGCGGTGAGCAGGTGCTCACCGGCCTTGGCGGTGGCAAGCCGTCCGATTTCCTCATCCTCTGGCAGACCGACGTGCTGGTAGGCGTGCTTGATCTGGACGACGAGGCCGATAGCGTGGTCCGTGAGGGCCCCGACGTTGTGCTGGATGTCTGCCGCCAGTTCGGCCACTCCTGCGGCGGTAAGGTAGGGGTTCACGTGCGACGCGAACAGGGCCTCGGCGCGGGACGCGGCCTTCCTCCAGTCGGCCGGGGCAGGCAACGGTTCGGGCCGCAACCCCATCTCCGGACGCAACGCACCTGGCCTCGGCGGCGGCACCGCTCCGCCGTGCAGGTACCACGCCCGGGTCCGCAGCGCCGCCCACGCCAGGATGACGAGATCGGCGACCTCGTCCCGCAGCCCGTATGGCGGCGTCATCGCATCGATCCACTTCCGCGCCTGTGCCACAGTGACCGCGTCCTGCGGCCGTACGCAATCTCGGGCAGCGGCGCGCTCGAACTCGGTGGCCCATGGCGCAAACCTGTCGTCGCCGAACAGGAAATGCGTTTCCGCCGCGTAGCCCACGCCGAGCACATTGGCGACGCGACGCACGGCGGCGATATCCCCCTCCAGCCGGACCCTGCCCTCGGAGTCAGCGACCGCACGCTCCACGTGCGCGTACACGGCCAGCAGATCCCTGACCGTAACCTCGGTGTCGCCCGGCTCAAAGCGGGGATGCGCCGGGTAGGTGCTGCTAAACGCCTGGTCCAGCAGGTTCCTGAACGCTGCCCCCAGATCGGCGCCAACGGGGGCGGCCGGTTCGAACCCTGCGTCCAGGCTGACCAGCACCTTGTCCTGCGACGTGTCCTCGGCTAGCGTTCCCGGCGTCGCCCTGGCCGCGCCGTAGGCCTCCTGGATCGCACGGCGGAGCCCCTCGCGCAGCGCGGTCCGCTGGCTCTCCAAGATGGCCCTGGCCTGGGCCCGGTCCACCTCGGACAGGTGATCAGAGTTCTTCCGCCACCGGTCCCCGGCGCCAGTCAGTAGCCAGTCCAAGATGACCAGCTTGCGAACGTCCCGCATCCGGTCCTCAGACAGGAAATGAGGCAGCCACCCGATGACCCGCTCCCGCGGGCCGCGTTCGGCGATGCCTTCGAGCCGCGCCAGGTCTTGCGCGCTGGAGTACCCGGGGTCATCGAACGGGAAGTCAATCACGAAACGCCAGGTGCCTGCTCGCGCCCGGAAGTGGTCGTCGGTCAGCCAGCTCGCATCACGGATGTTGCCGAAGACCAGGTCGACGGTTCGCCTGGACCCGCGCCAGGTGACGGTGTGCTGGTACGCGCCCAACACGTCCGGGCTGGCTTCGGCCACGCCGAGCGCGTCGCGGACCAGGTCCCTGATTAGCTCGCGGCGGCGCCCGTCGTTGTCTTCGCCCTTCGCGTTCTCGACCACGGACTCGTAGTCCACGTCGGAGAGCTGAACGCGGATCACCGGGTTCTTCGGGTCGGCGCCGACGTGGATCTCAGGGATCCGGGGGGTCCACTCCCTGACCTTGGCCAGCACGATCCCGGCCTCGCTGCCAGGCAGCGGCGAGTGGATCGAACCATGGTTCAGGGACGCGAGCCGGGAGGCGGTCAGCTCCTTCAGCGCGGGGACGCGGGGCGCGACGGCCGACAGCAGCAGCGTCTTCGCCAGCCGGTCATGTGCGCGGAACGCGGCCGTGAGCTTACTCGGATCCGCCGCGTCAGCCTCGGTGAGCCCGTTGTCGGAGAGGATCCGCGGGCGGAGTTTATCCCTGTACAGCGCGACCGCGGACTTGAACAGTGCGGCCGCCTGCGCATCCAGCGGCTGGGAACCCGAGACGATGTAGTCGAAGGAATCGCCGACCGGGATGACGTCATCGACGGTGAGCGTGTCCCGCCGTTCGACGAGCATCTGCTGCATCACCTTCAGCGCGGTCCGCTCCCGCTGCATGACGCTGGCCAGATCCCGCAGCGTGGACACTAGTGCCGGGGAGAACGGATAGGTGAGCCGGAACGCCTCCTCGTCGGCACCCCGGTGCCGGTCGTCGGTGTTGATGCCGTCCAGCAGCACATCCCAGATGGCGGGCCGCCGGTCAAGTCGCGCGAACGCGTCCCGCAGTACCAGATCGGCCTGGGGGTTGTCGGCCCGCCTTCGCAGCAGCCGCCGGTGCGCCACGTAGGGAAGGTTGTTGTCGCCGAGCACGATGGTGCCGAACCGGCCCTCCTGATGCCGGAACGCACGGTCCAGTGCCTCCTGCTCGGCGCCGCTGGCCCCGGAGTCGGCGAACCAGCGGCGCAGGTCCATTTGCCGGGCGACAAATGAAACGAGCGGGATCGCCCGCGGCCCCATACCCGCCTCAACCAGCTTGGTCAGCTTCTGCGATTCCCGGCGGAAGAACTCGCGGTCCTGCACACCGAACGCCAGCCACAGCACGAGCTCGTCCAGGAACAGCACAACGGCGTCGTAGCCGAGGCTCTTGGCATGCTCGGCCATGGCCGCCAAGCCGGTGTCGAGATCGACGAACTCAGCCTGGCTGGTGTAGGACGTGTAATACTGCTGGACGAGCGCCGTGACCAGTTTCTGCCGTAGGTCGGAGCCTGGCGCCCCAGACTTGGCGGCGGCGTAGGAGTCCTGCGTCCAGATCACGTCGTCGCCGAGCAGTCGGGACCATCGGTCGGCCTCCTTGTCTCCGCCGCCGTTGAGTCCGGAGAAGAACCCCTCGTCGCCGACGCGCGCCCGCATCCGGTCGGCGTCGGCGAGGAGCCCATCGGCCATGTAGAGCGCCGGCAGCGCGGCTTCCGGGTGCAGGGCGCGCACCTGCCGGACGTACCCGCCGAACAGGGCCGCCTCCATCGACTTCGCGGCGAGAAGATGGAAGGCGAGAGGCAGCACGTTCTTGTCACGCAGCACCGCGTCGTGCTTGTCCACGACGGGCTGAAGCTCCTGCTTGGCGCGGGCGGTGAGGTTGCGCCGGAGCAGCGCGTAGAGGACGGCCATGAAATGGCTCTTGCCGGAGCCGAACGAGCCGCTCAGAAACGCGCCCCGGCTGACTCCCGTCGTCACGGCCTCAGCCACCAGGCCGAGCGCCGAGTCGAACGCCTGGACCAACTCCGGTGTCACGACGTATTCGTCGATCGTGGCGGCGATCCGCGCTGCGTCGATGCCGTCGGTCAGCCGCAGCACGTAGTCCTCGTCCCCCGCGGCGAGAGGGATGTCGAGGACATCGCGCAGCAGTTCGCTCATTCCGCACCTCCCTTGGCACGCGGCTTGCGTCCGTGGCCGGACGGCGCCGGACGCCAGGCTGCCAGCTCTGCGGGCGTCTTCCCGACCTGTGCGGCACGCTGGTCGAGCTGCTCCTGGCAGAACGCCGCGAGGCTTACGCCGTACCGCTCATCGACCTGGGAATGCCACTGCTCCACCCACGGCTGCAACTCGGCCAGCCCAGCGACGAGGGGAACCAGCCGGTCGTCGTCCCAGCCTTCCTGCTCCCGCTCCCCGATGATCCGGGACAGGGCAAGAGACTGCTCCGCATGGTCCCACCCGGCCCAACCGAGCAGCGTCGTCGAATCACCTTGCCGGTTCGCGTCCAAGTAGAGAATGAACCGCTCCTTAGGCACGTCGAGCTTCCCGCGCGCCCGCCAATAAGAAGGCTTGCGGAAATCGGCGGGCGAGTACTTCGGCGGGACTTGGATCGTGCCGACCTTCTCGCCGCGGTCCTCCCGCCGCTGCAGTTCCCACGTTTCCTCCCACGCCTGGCGCTTGCGCAACCCAGAGTCCTTGTACCGGTAGGCGGCGAGGAACGGCACGGCTTCGTCGGCGAAAAGCTTCTCCAGAGATTCGGTAACGGGAACGTCCGGGCGGCCTTCCCAGAGTGCCAGCACCGAGACCATGTCCTCATCACGTGCAACATCGTCGGCAAGCTGCCCAACGCTCCTCGACTCCGCACCACCCGCATCGTCGAACCAGAACCGCCGGTCCTGCAGACGATCGAGCAGCCACTCCCGCAGCGCCCGTTTATACTGCTTGTCCCAGGATTCCTGCAACCACCGCCGCTTGTACTCGGGCTTCTCCAGTAGCCGGATGTATGGGTGCTCTGCAATGAGCTCTAGCCTACGCTCGACGAGTTCACGATACGCGGCAGGCCAGTGCGACGGAATCTCGAGGATCGGCGTGGACCCGTGCCGCTCGAACCACGCGGTTTCCTCACCAGACTTCGCGAGCATGATCTCGAACGCACGCTCCCCAAGCGCCAGCCCTGAGATGTCGTCCGGACCGTACGTCAGGTCCTCATCGATGAGACCGTATAGCCGGTACACCTCCCAGTCGAGTTCATCCTGCACAGCGATCATCCGTGCCCGGATCTCTTCGGATTCCCTCTCAGCGGTCGCCAGCATTTCCCGCGACGGAACCCCATTTGCGCAGATGGCCGACGGTTCCCGTGCATTCATGTCTTGCGCGAGAGAGTCAAGCAGTCGCGCGCGCTTCAGTGGGAACGCGTTTGGCAGCGGACACTCTTGCACGTTTGATCCATTGAGCTGATAAAAGCGTTCCCACGACTCAGCTTTAGCGCCCTCATTGACGCCTTGGCCTCCCTTGTTGTGGCAGACCTGCTTGAGCCAGAAGCATGCCGTTGACGAGTTAAGCACCCCAAGCAACGCAAGGTGCGCATCCTCGCTTGCTTCCGCCGAGAGCTTGATTACAGGTGCCGTCTGCTTGAATACCTTGCCACCGCGATCAAGGACGAAGTGGTTGTGTGTCGCCACTTCTCCAAACGCGATCGAGAATGGCGTCTGCAGCTTAGACTTGGCCAGCATGCCGTATGCTAGCCATTCCATTCCGCGCTCTTCTCTCGTCTTTCCGAACATCAGGTATCCGGAGACGAGCCTTCGATATGGCCACATCCATCTCGATTTCCGAGCGTTGTCGGTAACCTGATAGTGACGATCGTATGGCCAGAAACGGGGAACCGCTGTCAGGCTGAAGTCGCGGACGCTTTCTCCCGCTACCACGGGGATGCTTGGCTCCATCGAGCCGGGTCGTAGCTCGAAGGCCTCCTCTTCTCCGAGTACTGCAACGATACCGACCTCGGATGCAACGCCATCGAGACGTTTAGATGTTGCTCGACTTAGGGAGTCCATAAGCTCGATCGCTCCGCCACCGCTTAGCGACCAGGGATGAGCGGCGATCCGGGTCCGGTTGATGTCTGCGACAGTAATCCAGTCGTCGTTCCAGCCGGGCTGGTCGACATGTTGGACAATCGAAGTCCAGACGATTCCATTGGCAGGGTCGTCGGGCGGACCCGGTTCACCTCGGACACCGAGGACCGCGCGGACCGTCGCTTTGGTAGGTGGCTGGTTCCGGGCGACAATGATGACTGTCGGAGTGCCGTGGCCAGGTATAAGGGCGCCAGAAGTGTCCTCAACTAGCCAGAGATCTCGGTGCGAGAGGAAATTCTCGATAAGAGCGGCACCGAACTCGCGCTTCATGAACGAGTTGCTGGTGATCATGCCGACCCAGCCAGACTGCTCGCCCCGCTTCGCGAGAGCGAAGAACTGGGTCATGAACGGCACAGTTAGTGCATACTTGCCCTTGCAGACGTCCGAGAACTTGGACCGGTAGACCTTGTTCAGGGCCTTGTCCTTGACCGTAATGTATGGGGGGTTGCCGACGACCGCGTCGTATCGGCCTTCCTCTAGCAACTCAAGGAGAAGCTGCGCGTCTTCGGTGGCGTAATGGAATGGCATGAACGCGCCGCGCTCCTCCATGCCCGGTAGCACGTTCGAGTCCGGGCCGTGGACTAGGGAGTCGCCGACCGCCAAGTGATACTTGAACGCCGGGGCGTCTTCCAGTGACCGCAGGTCGCACGCTTGCAGCGCTGCGACCGTGAGGCGGAAGCGGGCGATGGCGACCGCGAACGGGTTCAGGTCCACGCCGTGGATCGCGTCGAGCGCGGACTGGACGCGGGCCTGGATCTCGATCGCGGGGGCGTGCTTGTGCCAGCGGTCCAGCAAACGGTTAAACGCACCGAGCAGGAAGTGGCCAGAGCCGCACGTCGGGTCGATCATCCGGAAGCCCTCAAGCGGGCGTTCTTTCAGCGCCGGTTCCAGCGTGCGGTCCAGGATATGCTCTTCGACGAACACCGGCGTCTGGAGCAGCGCATACGTGTCCTGCGCGTGTTTCGACAGGTTCTGGTACAGATCACCGAGGAACCGCGTCGACAGCGTTTCGTCCTGCAGGTCGTGGACGAGCTTGCCGGCGTCGGAGCGGTTACGCCAGAACTTGATCAGTTCCTCGACTGCATCTCCGGAAGGCGACGCGTAGCGGAGCGCGGAGTGCGTGTCGAGCAGGGCCTTCGTCGCGGGCAGCTTGCCGAGGTACGCGATCGCGTCTTCGAGCCATTCGCGTTCGGTCCAGGTGCCATGCTCGCGGAAGAATGCCAGCTCGGCATCGAGGGCTTCCTGGCGGCGTCTTCCAGGTCCGGTGATCCAGACCGGCTTGATGAGCCCGTTGTCCTCGCAGAAGCGGATAAACACGCTCATCAAAACCCAGGCGACCGCGGTCTGGGTGACCCGGTCGTCACGCCACTGCGCCCAGGACCAAGCCGTGCGTTCCTTTTCAGTTGCCTGGCGGTGGGTCCGCTGCCACTCCTCGTGCAGTCCCGGGTCCTCGTCTACCCGTCGGCGGAGGTCGTCTTCCAGTGCGATGACCTGCTTCTTCAGGTCCTCAGTGAGCGCCTCGTTGGCGGTCATCGTTCTCCTTCGGGAGCCGCGGCGCGCGCGTGGGCGCCGATCCAGTCCGGGTCAAGTTTCATGAACTGGCCGGGCGCGGCCAACGGTAGGGGCCGCCGGTCGATAACGGCGCCGCGCGTTCCGGCGAGTTGCGGGACGAGCACCCAGATGGCCTGCGGGCGGCGGGTCGCCAGGTCAGCCCATGGTCCCAGGATGTTCAGGTGGCCGTACCGGGCGAGCGGCGCGACGTCGGTCAGCAGTACGGGCCGGGTGCCGTCCGGTGCCTCTCTGGCCGCCGCGGTGATCGCCGCCTCGACGGCGGGCAGGCTGCGCTTGACGAGCGTGGCGAGCCCTTCGGCGTCGCGTGTGCCCGCAGAGGCGGCGTCCGCTTCCTGGACGAACCCCCAGTCCAAACCGAACTTGGCGGCCTGCGCCTTCATCGCGTCGATCAGCACCTGGGTCACATCCACGACTTTGGCGCCGAACCGGCCGGTGAGCGCATGGACGGCGCGGTCGGCGCGGACCGCGTCCACGCCGATGGCGAGGAACGACCTTGTCGCCGTGCTCTCGGTGAGCCGGTGCCCGGACGGGCCGTCGGAGAGGATCTGCCGGTTGACCGGTCCTAGCACCGTGGCGGGCCGGGAGTCCAGGCCGAGGGTGGCGGACGCGCGGGTCCGTGCCCGGTAGGCGCGTTCGGCCTCGTCGTAGACCAGGTCGAGCCCGGTGCCGTCAATGAGCTGGTCCAGCCGCGGCCGGTCCGGCAGCGGCGCGAGGGCGGGGAACTTGGCGCGGACGCGGGCGTGGACCTCCTGCACGCCGACTGGCTGCGCGCCGACGCCCGCGAGCGCGATAGTGAGCGCGGTCGTGGCGGGTATCCCGCGCATGTACAGGTCGCCCGAGCCGGCGAGAGCGGCGTCCCGTGCCAGTGCCGCGGCCAGCCGCAGCAGGCGGCCCGTGTCCGGCGCGGGCGGTGGTGATTCCAGGCCGTCCACTGCGTGGGTCCACACGTCGAGCAGCCGCCCGGCGGCACGGGCGGCCGGCACGGTGTGCTCTCCGGCTGCGGCGGCCTGGCTGACGAGTTCGTCGGCGGCGCGGCCGAGCGCCTCGGCCGGGTCGAGCAGCGCCTGGTCGGTGGCGAGCAGGACGATCCGGCCGTCGCGGCGGCGGGAGAAGAACTCCCTGGCGTCGTCGTCCGCGCGCAACAGCGCCTGGACCCGGTCCAGCGCGATCCGCAGCAAGCCCGCCACGACCCGGTCTACTGCGGGGCTGCCGTCTCCGTCGGCCGCGGGCGGCATGACCGCGAGCACCGACTGGGCCAGTTCGCCCACCGCAGCGACGGCGCCGGAGTCGGCCAGGGACTGCCACGCTGTCTCGGCGAGAGTGTTGAGCAGTTCCCGGCAGTTCTCGTCGCCGCCCCACGCGTCGTGCAGCGCGCCGAGTTGCTGCGGCACACGCCCGCGCGTGACGCCGGTGACCTCGGCGATCTCGGCCTGAGTCGCGAACGCGTCGACGCCAGGGTCGAGGCCGAGCAGCAGCCGGGCCAGCGCCCGCCTGGACTCCGCCCGGGCGCTGCCCGCAGTCGCGACGAGCAGCCGGGCCGCCGTGACCGGATCGGGGAGCCCGGTGGTGCCGGGCTCTGCTGCCGCCGCGCTCTGCGCGGGGCCGCGGCCGGTGACGGTAGCGCCGAAGCGGTTCCGCCACTGGCGCGCCCGTGCCTTCACCTCGCCGCGCGTCACCGCGGACACGCCGGACAGGTGGTTCAGCCGCACCGGGTCCACGGCGACGAGGTCACCAACGGTCGTGACGGCAAGCGGCTCGACCGCCGACAGGGCACGCGCGGACAGGCCGGCCTGCGTCAGAGGCGTGGATATTTCCGCCTTGGCCGCCAGATCCTCGGCGTCGTCCGGGACCGTCTTGGGCACCGGCCTGAAGACGGACTGCCACGCCGTCAGCATCTCGGCGGCAGTGTCGTACCGTTCCCTGGCATCGCGGGCCACGGCGATCCGGAAGAAGCCCGTCAGGCCGTCGGCGACAGCAGGGTCGAACATGCCGGGCTCGACAGCGGCCTCGTCCCGGACCGACGCCGGATCCGACAGCCCGTCGCCGAACCGGGGAACCGATCCGGTGGCCATCTCGAACAGCACGACGGCGGCCGAGTAGCGTTCCGCCGCGGAGTCGTACCGGCCGCGCCGGGGGCTGTCCAGGAACGGGTCCAGGTAGGGCGGCGTGCCCGCCGTCACAGCGGTACCGGCAGCCCTGGACAGCGAGAAGTCAAACAGCACCAGGTGCTTCGCCCGGTCCTCGTGCTTCTCCCGTATCTCCTTGACACCCAGGTTCGCGGGCTTGATGTCCCGGTGATCCACCCCGGCGCGGTCCAGCGCGACCAGGGCTTCCAGCAGGTCGGTGCCCCACCGTTCGAGAAGGTCCAGGGAAAGCCGCTCCCTGCTTTGGAGCACCTCACCGAGAGTCTGGTCGCCGGCGCTTTCCAGCACCAGGACCTGACGCCCGCCCACGTCGATCGGGCCCTCGACCAGCCGCACCAGGCGCGGGTGCCGCAATCCGGCGAGCACCTTCGCCTCCTCGGCGAGCCGCCCCGCCGCCTGGGCGTCGAGCGCGACCTTCAGCACCCGCACCGAGTCGGGACCGGACTCGGCGATCGTGAGGTCGCTGACGAGCAGGCCCAACGCCGTGGAGCCGGTGCCGAGTCGGCGCTGCAGGCGGAACCGTCCGTCGATCACCGCTCCCGGCGCGGCTTCGAGGGGGTCGATCACGTCCTCGCCGGGGGCCACGGCAGCCTCGACCTCGTCGAGCCGGTCCAGGAACGCCCGCACGTCGGCGAGCCGTTCGGTCACCGCGGGCCGGGTGGCGTTCAGGACCAGAGTGCGCAGGGCGGGCGTGACCTGCGGCAGGTCCACCGCCAGGTCCAAACCGCGGTCCCTGTTCAGCCGCTCGCGCAGCGTGGTCCGGTCTGAGGCCGGCACCCTGCCGGACAGTACGTAGTAGGCGAGCGCGCCGAGCGCGAACACGTCGATCCTGATCCGGTCCGCGTCCGGGTTCCAGACACCTTCCGGCGCCTGGAACGCCTCGGCCATCCGCCGGTCCACGTCCAGAGCCACGGGACGAAGGAGAGTAGTCCCGTTCCGTTCGGGACTACGGGGTTGATTGCCTGAGGCACCGGGCAGGCCCGAGGCGCTGACGCTCGGCAGGCCTGTCAGCGCGGTGCTCGTGGCCGCGCCGGCGCTCTGCCAGTCCCCGACCAGGACGCGCGGGCCGCCGCCGTCAGGGAGGGACCGGACGAGGACCGCGTGCGGGGTCAGGCCTCGGTGCACGATCCTGTTGCGGTGCGCGTAAGAGACCGCCTCGGCGGCCTGCCGCAGGAGCGATATCTGCTCCTCGGCGGACACGTGCCCTGCGTTGTCCGCCAGGTACAGGTCCAGGCGCTGGTAGCGCTCGTCGAGCGGGTACACCAAGCCCACGCCCAGGTCGTTCTCGACCATGTCCCTGGGGCGGAGCAGCCGATCGTTCGGCAGCCGGGACATGATGCGGTACTCGTGGTCGGCGACCTGCCGGATTTTCGCGCGGGCCGTCGCGGACGTCCCCGGGGGCGACACCAGGAACCGGATGCGCGCCCGTTCCGTGGTGGCCACGCGGTGGAACGCCGGCCAGTCCTGCCAGCCGTCGCCCTCGCCCAGCGGATCCTCGTCGATCACCCACGACCCGGCCTCGCGCTGGCGGCGCTGCACGACGCCGATCCGCTTCATCAGCGCGGCGACGATGTCGCTCTGGTTCGGGCCGATCGACTGGTGCGGGGTCGCCGCCTCAAGAACGCGATCGGAGATGCCGGGCAGCCCGGTCGTGTCCTCAGCGCCATCGAGGGCGAACAGGTCCAGGCGGGACGACTCGGGAAGCTGGCAGCGCATGCCAGGATGGTGGAGGAAAACCGATTCCTGCACGAACGGCACCACGCTGCGCGGGTTCGGGACCTCGTTACCGGTCTCCTGCGCCCAGTTCAGCAGCTCATCCTGGAGCTTGCTGGCCAGCCGCTGCGCCTTGCGGCGGGCGAGCTTGAGCGGAGAGTCCTCGGCGCGGTGGCCTTCGCGGCGCCAGGTCAGGTCGTCGCCGCGCAGCGTTCCCGTGTAGTACTTCAACTCGACTAGATGCAGGCGACGGCGACCGAGGACGAGCAGATCGACCTCGTGCCACTTACCTTGGCTGTCACGGAACTCGAAGTTCGACCACGCGCGGAACGGGGGCTGGTCAGGAAGCAGGGCACGGACGATGTTCAACCCTTCGGCCTCATGGGTGAACTGTGATGGCGTCACTTCGATCCAGCGCTGGACCTGCTGCGCCACGATCCCGTCCCTCCAGCTTCCCCAGACAGCCTCCGCAAGCCCCTGCCTAAGGACCTATCTTGCCATCGCGGCCGAGAATGTGGGCCTGCCAGGCGAGGACGCCCGCGGTGATACTCGCTAATGGGACCGGGATGATCCGGCCACGTAGCAGGCCTCGGCAATTGGCTTGCCGTTCACTGCTCAGCCCGTGCAGTTGCTTGCTGTGAGCAAGCCTACGCGCTTCTGTTGGAAGCGGAGAGTACCAGCACGTAACGATCCGCATCTCATGCGGATCGGCGGTGAAAGAGAACGGCATGCGTGTTAGCGCCGTAGGCAGGTCGGGCACCTTTCGCTGGCCATCAGGAGTGCCACTCCACGACACCGAACCGGACATCACGCGGCACCGCAGCTGCGCCTTTAACGATCGCGTGGAATGGCCGCGCGCCTGGCTGCGGTGGCCTGAGCGCGAGTTCCAGTACGCGAACAGGTCGCCAGCGCGGTAGGTGCCATCACCGCCAGGCTGAGGGAAGCCTGGGCGGTCGCGGTGCTGGGTGACGGTGTTACGGGCCTTGCCGATGAGTTTAGCGAAATGTCCGAGCGTCACCCGGTCGTCCGGCTTCACGCCGAGGGCCGCCAGATCGAAGCGCTCGGGCGGCGCGAGGTCGGCCTGAGTGGCCAGCCACGCATCGAGGGCCTGCTCGTCAAAGAGGAGCTCACCAGGTCCCCCGCCGTGCCTTCCGCGCCCCGACAGCTTGCCGACTGGCGAGGGAAAGCCGTCGCGTCGGCGCCAGAACTGACGGACGTAGTCGTAGGTACGGCCGTGCCTTGGAGCCCAGCGCCGCAGCGTCGTCATCCCGGCCGGGATCGCGTCGTCCGGTCCGCTTGCTGGCACCGTCCTATGATCGGACACGGCGTGGGCGACGGTAACGCCGCCCCGCCGGGTTCGAGTGGAACCCAGGACGGCCGGCGTATGCCACCCGCTCCGGCGGGTTCGCCGGCCGTCCGCCCCAGACAGCGAGAGGCTCCGAGACGCTTAGCGTCTCGGAGCCTCCGTTGAGCAAAGGTCAGAGCATCGCGAAGATCAGGTCGTGCTGGAGCAGGTACTCATCACCCAGGTCCGCTTTCAGGCCAGCGTCCAGGCCTGCCTCATGTCCGTTCTCGTGCCCGCCGGATTCCGGCCGTAGCCGCTGCATGTCTGGGAACTCTGCCCGGTACATCTCGTCGGCTAGCCTGTCTTGCGCAGCCAGCATCCGGGCCAGCCGGGGTCCTCCCGTCTGGATGACCTCGCCGCGGATGCCGCGGACGTTCACGGCGACGCCCTTGCCGTAACCGCGGAGGTAGTCGCGGAAGTACGGGACGTTGAGCACGCCCCGCCGTGCCCCGCTCGACATGCCGGGGAGCGCAGACCGTACCTCCTGGCTGTACGTCTTGGCCGCGGCGCGTGCCGCGGCTTCCATCTGACGGGCGATCCGCGGGAGCAGGATCTCCAGCGCGTCGAGGACTGGGCGGGCGGCGGCCATGATCAGGAACTTGTCGTGGCGGGACGCGTCGTAGCCGATGACAGCGACCCGGCAGGCGAACGCCTGGATCACGGCGAGCAGGCCGTCCGCCCTGGCCCTGCCGTGGCCGCCGGTGCCGGGGACGATGTAGTAGTCGAGCTCGGCCGGCGACGGCGCCCTACCGGCCGAGGCGACGCTATCAGCGTCGCCGATCTGCACCAGGCGCAAAGCCGACAAGACCGGTGGTTCCGGGGCAGCCAGCTGTCCGTCGAGGTCGAGTTGGAGACAGGCACCGCCGCTGGTCTTGGTGATGACGGTCATGTTGATCTCCGATCTGGAGTGGTCCGAGTGGATTGCCAGCGGAGGGTATGCCGCCCTCCGCGGTTCAACATGAATATAATACTACACGCCGCAACACGTTGCTGCCGCGACGGCTTAGCCAACTACCGCAAGTGCTTGGCGAGGAACTCCGTGATCGCGGTGTGCGCCTTGATGTCGTTGTCGCGGCTGGTGAACACGTGCCCTTCGCCGCCGAGAACCTCGTACTGAACATCGGCTCCGTTGGCTCGCGCCGCAGCGACGATCTGGTCTGCTTCTGCCTTGGGCACTCGCGGGTCGTTGACCCCTTGGACAATGAGGAGCGGCGCCGAGATCTGCCCCGCATAGGTGAGCGGTGAGCGTCGTTTCAACTCTGCGACATCGGCCGGATCGGCGAGATCGCCGAACATGGCGGCGCAGATGGCGGCCCAGTCTGGTGGCATCGACCGGGCCAGCGTGACCAGATCCGACATCCCGGAGACCGATACGCCGGCAGCCCACAGGTCCGGTAGCCGGGTCATGCAGGACAGCGCGGCGAACCCGCCGTAGCTGGCGCCGTACACGGCGATCTTGCCCGCAGCCGCCCACGGCTGCGCGGTCAGCCACGCGTGCGCCGCGGCCAGGTCGTCGAGGTCGACGCCGCCCCAGTCGCGGTAGATGCGCGTCTGCCACGCGTGCCCGTAGCCAGACGATCCGCGGACGTTGGGCGTCAGCACCGCGATCCCACTAGCCACCAGGCAGCGGTGCAGCGGCAGGTATTCAGGCCTCGCCTGCACCTCGGGACCGCCGTGGACCGAGATGAGGACCGGATGAGGGCTAGGGCCAGGGGGACGGTACAAGAAAGCCGGGATATCAGTACCGTCCGCCGACGGGTAGCGGATCAGCTCCGGCTCGACCGGGCCGGCATCGCACAGAACCGGCGGGCGCGTGTCGGTTACGTAGCGGACCGGCGCGTCGGTGCCGAGCCGGGCGACGACAACCTCGGTGGGCCTGGCCGGGGTGTTCAGCAGCAGTGCCAGCGTGCTGCCATCGGCCGAGATGCTCATCGCCCTGATCCGGCCGTCAGGGGTTGGCGGCACCGTGAGCGCGGCACCGTCACGACGGGCGTGCACGACCGAGTACCCGTCCTGGTTCAACGACCACACGACCGTACTGCCATCGGATGACGTGACAACGTCCTCGATATCCCAGACGGGACGGTCGACGATAGACAACGCCCCGTCAGTCGAAGCGAACGTCGCCAGGCTGACGTGGTCGCCGTCGCCGTCGGTGGTGAGCACGTAGAACCCGGTTCCGTCACCGAGCCACGGTCCCGGGTAGTAGTAGTCGCCGGACAGGTTCACGGTCACCGGCTCAAGCGCTGTCCCGGGACGGTCGAGGTCGCCGGTGTAACACTGGCATTTGGTGTTGGATGCCATGGCGCCCGCAAGCACGCTGCGCCCGTCTGGCGACATCGCGATCGCGAAGCACGGTCCGCCGCCGCCAGCGCCGAGGAACCGTGCCTGCGTTCCGGTGGCTATCTCATGGACGATCACGTCTGGGGCACCGGTATCACGGTCGTTCCCGCTGTACACCAGATACCGGCCCGAGGGGTCGAACGGAGAGCTTTCCGCCAGGTAATGCTGACCGGCACCGGATGACACAAGGACCGGCGAACCGCCATCCACCGCAATCAGGTACACCTGGTACTGCTCGTCGCCGCCGCAATCCGCAGTGAACGCGACCGTCGACCCGTCCGGCGCCCAGGCCACCTCCCGCACCGCTTGGTCGGTGAACGACGTCAGCTGCCGCGCCGGACCGCCCCCGACCGCCGACTGGATCCACACGTTGAACCGGCCGGACGCGTCGCTGGCGTACACGACCATCGCCCCGTCTGCCGAAACCGACATCGAGTTAGCCAGCCGCTGCCGCGGCAGGAAGTCCTGATAGTCAGCCATTGCGTCCTCCCGGGGCGTCGAGCCAGCCGTGGCGCTGCGCGGCGGCACCGGCGGCGAAGCGGTTGGTTACGTGCAGCGCCGCCTTGATCGCCTCGACCCGGCGGGTCACCGTGCTGTCGCTGATATTCAGTTGCTCCCTGATGTGCTTGTCCAGCGCTCCCTGCGAAAGCAGCCGCAGCACCTCAAGCTCACCCTCTTTCAGCGGGCAACCAGGCGGTGGCGACGTTGAGCCGACCGGCGTCGCGATCTGCCATTTCATCTCGTAGTAGTCCCGGAACAGCCGCAGGACCGGCACGGCAGTGATATACGCCGCGGCGCGCGTGCCGGTCGTCGTGAGCGCAAGAATCGCGGCAAAGTCATCCGCGAGTTGCAGCTTCACGGGAACCGTGGGGACCCAGCGCGCCTCCTCACCCGCAGCGATCGAGCGCTGCATGTTGATCCAGGCGACCGGGTGATCGATCGAGGCGCGATCATAGATCGCGCGAGCGCGGACTCGCCCGCGAAGGACCGGCGGCGGCGCGACCACGAAGTCCTCGGTGAGCGGCATATCGCTGTCCAGGGTTTCCAGGGTCATCCAGTTCTTCTGGACGCCGTTGATGAGATCCAGCGACAAGCGCATGATCTTCTCGGTGTCCGTGATAATCCGGATCTGATGACTGGGCTGGCCATCGCCATCGCCGGACAGCCGGCGCGGGATCTGGCTCAGCCGACGGTAGCCGGCAAGGAGAAGCCCATGCTCACGTTCCGCGCTGGCCAGGTGGGCGCCGATGAGGGCCAGGAGTGCCAGGTCCGGCGTTACAGCGTGGAATGTGGCGGGAGCAGTCGGAGTGTGCGGAGCGGGGTGCGCTAGCCCGAGGTCGGTCAGTTCCCGGACCAGCTCAGGGTCGCCGAGAAATTCCGCAGCCTCGTCCTTCGCCACCGGGCCGTCCTGATGCAGCTTAATATAGCCCTTTATGTGCCTATCGGCCGCAAGGCCGCCAAAAAGCTGCCCGATATCCTGTTCCTCATCATCTGTCATATTCCAGATCCCTCCCCCGTCGAGAATTCTGGGTGACCTCTTCTGCTCATGTGACGACTATCGCTCAGCCGATTCTACTCCCGGCAATGGCACGTGGTCGGCCGATATCGGCAGGCAGGCGCCGCACCTGACGAACACAACCGACGGGCTGCTGATGACGAATACCAGTCAATGACCAGTTTCCGCAGTGCCAACTCTGTTATCCGCGCATGCCACCGAGGTACTCTCCGATCCAAAGATTTTAACGGCACCAGAAAGGGGCTGATCACAAATGTTCGTACAACTCGCCACATCGGTAAGCAGAATGCTGTGTTACCCGGTAAATCCCACTATCGCCCGCATCCGGCCCTGGCTCGCGGTGTTCGCGATCCTCGCCGTGCTGGCAACGCTCGGGGTCGTGGCCGCGATGGCCGCCCAGACGCACCTTGGCGCTCCGCTCGCGAGCGGTCAGGCGTGGGCCAATCAGTGACACACCGGGATACACCTACCGCGAGCTAGCTGCGGATGACTCCGCAGGCTCCGCACGGAACACCGGAAGTTATCCGCAGCTAGCCGCACCAGCCAAACCCTCAGACCCCCGTCCGCGAACCCCTCTGCACATAACGCTCGCCACCCAGGTCGCACCCCCGCCAACCCCAACAAACTAGCCCAAACCGTGGCTCGCCCGCCCTTCGGCTATTGACCTAAGTTGACCAATTGACACCTCTTGAAGTTCGATCTACCATCACCATTAACTCCAGTCAACTGGAACGACAATCATTAACCAGATCATCTACACCGGGGGCGGCGATGAACAGCACGAGCAAATCCAGCAAGGGCTACCTGGCAAGGTGCCGGGCACTGGTCCGCGAGGTGCAGCCGCCCGGCTGCCCGTGGCCGACACCGCCGGTACACCCGCCAGCCGTCGCGGACGACGACGAGCCCAGCCCCGTCTTCGTGGTCGGCACGCACGGCGGCGCCGGCACCAGCACCGTGGCTCGCCTCCTGAACGCTCTCGACTCCGGCTGCCACTGGCCCGAGCCGCCCTACGGGGTCCGAACCAACGTGCTCCTCACCGCCAGGACGAACGCGGCCGGCCTGCGCGCCGCCTCGCAGACCCTGGCCGGATACCACGCCCGCGGTTACCCGGAGTTCGCGCACCTGGCCGGGTTCGTCTTGGTCGCAGACGCACCTGGACGGCTGCCGAAGGACCTGACCCGCCGTATCGCGATCCTCGGCTCGGCCGCGCTGGTCTACCGGCTGCCGTGGGTGCGTGACTGGCGGCTCAGCGACGGAGCACCGGATCCGCTGGCCGCGTGGCCGCTGGCGGCGAGCATGCGCACCTTCGTCAGGTTCGCGTCCGCCAGCGCAGTGCCGACGCTGAAGGGGGCATGACCATGCTGACAGCAACGCCAGGGCCGGCCGCGACACCACAGGGCGGGGGAGGAGGCGTCTACAACCCAGGTATCGGCCAGGTCCCTGCCGACCTGGCGAGCCGGGTCCACCTGCTGATGGACATCGTCGCGTGGACCGCGACCAGCGCGTGCGTGGTGGGCATCGCGATCGTCGCCGCGATGATGGCGGTCCAGCATCACCGCGGCATGGGCGGCCAGCACTTCTCGAGTCTCGGCTACGTGCTGGCTGCCTGCGTGCTGATCGCGACCGCCGGCCCGATCGTCCAGTTCCTCACGTGAAGGAGCGAAGCAAATGTTCACCAAACGCTCCCGGCGGATTACCGTCGCTGCCGCCCTCGCTGTCACCGTGACCATCGCGATCGTGCTCATCATCACCATGTCCAGCACGAGCACCCGCACAGCTGCACAGCCACACACCAGCCAGTGCCCGCCAACCACGCTAGGCACCAGCATCCCGACGGCGCCGCCGCCGGACCTCAGGTGGAAGAGCATCGGCCCCGTACTCGTGCCCACAAGCGCGACCGAAGGCCCGGCCAGCTACGACGGCCCCGTCTGGACCTGCTACGCGCACACCCCGATTGGCGCGGTCCTCGCCGCGTACGACATCTTCGCAGCCCTGGCGAGCCCGGACTGGCGCACCGTCGCCGACCACGAGGTCGTCCCCGGCCAGGGCCAGCAGGCCTTTATCCAGGCCGGTGATCAGCAGACCTACCAGGCCCCCGCGCCGGGCGAAATCGCCCCCGCGGTCGGCTTTGAGGTGCTCAGCTACACCCCGCAGCAGGCCACCATCGAGGCCCTGGCCGACGCCGGCGAGGACTATCAGGCCGACGAGCGCACCGTGGCCTGGATCGACGGGGACTGGAAGATGGTCCTCACCTCGGACGGCGCCTCCGGCCCGGACACCCAGCTGATAACCAGCGCGGACGGGTTCGTGCTGTGGGGAAGTGCCGGCAATGGCTAGCGGCTGCGGCAACGGCCCCATGGGCATCGTGTGCACGGCCGCCGAGCACATCCAGCTGCCCATCGGCGGGCCCAGCGCCGGCCAGATCAGCCACGCCGCCAGCTCCGCGGCGGGCACCGCGGTCGGCGCGGTCGCCGGCGGCGTGCTCAGCCAGCTTGCCACCGCGATGGCCAGCGCCGCCGACGGCCTGCTGAAGACCCTGTCGACGTTCTGGATGAACGTCGACATCCCGCAGCTCGACGCGACCGGCTCCCCCGTCGCCGCCATCCAGGGCGACACCAAGTGGATCGTCGCAGTGACCGCGGTCATCTGCATCCTGGTCGCCGCCGCCCGGATGGCGATCCGCCGCCGCGGCGAGCCGGTCGCCGCCATGCTCTTCGGCCTGACCCGCCTGGTCATCGTCTCCGCCGCCGCCACGCTCATCGTCGAGGCGGCCGGCAAGCTCGGCGACACGTTCAGCCAGGACCTGATGAACGCAGCGCATCTCGGTACCAACGGCTGGTCCGCGATCATCAGCACCGCGACGCTCAGCTCCGCATTCGCCGCCGGCGACGGCATGATGCTGATAATCGCGCTGCTGATCATCTTCTCCGCGCTCATCCAGCTGATGCTGATGATCCTCCGCATCGGCCTGCTGGTCGTGCTCACCGGCACGCTGCCGCTGGCCGCGGCCGCGTCGATGAGCGAATGGGGCCAGTCCTGGTGGCGCAAGCACCTGGCCTGGCTCACCGCCTGGCTCCTCTACAAGCCGGCCGCAGCGCTGCTGTACGCGGCCGCGTTCACCCTGACCAACGGAAAGCGCACCGCAGTCGAGGTGATCTCCGGGTTCATGCTTCTCATCTTGTCGGTGCTGATCCTGCCCGCGCTGCTGCGGGTGATCGTCCCGCTGACCGCCTCGCTCGGCGCGGCATCCAGCGGCACCCTCGCGATGGGCGCCGCAGGCGCGCTGGCCACCGGCGCGATCAAGGCCGCTGCGCTCCGAGGTCCCACCGGGGCCGGTGTGAGTGCGAACGCAACCGCCCCGGACCGCTCCTCTTCTCATACGGCAGAACGAGCTGTGGCTCAACCCGCGGGAGCCGTATCCGCCGCGCATGCCGGCGGTGCAGCCCGGACCACACCAGGAGCGGACACCACTGGGCAGCCTTCCAGCAAGGCGACTGCATCGCCGAACACTGCCGCGCCGCAGTCCGGCGGCGCCGCTCCCACGCAGGACCCCAGCACGGCCGGTCAGGCACCAGACGACAGACCCCCGGGCACTCAGTCGTCGGGCTCGCCGACATCAAAGCACGACGACATGGCAGGCCCGTCCGGTCCCTCGGGGGCGAGGGATCAGGGCGATGACACAGATCGGGAGATCGGGGGATGACATGGATAACACGAGTACCACTCGTCCGACGTACGGGAACTGGCGGCTGCCGTCCCGTCCGGGGATAGGGCCGCTTGGCCTGCTCGGCACGGCGCTGATGCTGGGCGGGCTGATCCTGACGCTGCTGACCGCGCTGATCTCGTGGATCGCCGCGATCGGCATTGGCGTGACGATCACCGCGATGATCGTGCCGCTGGCGATCCGGACGGCGGACGGCCGGTCCGGGTTTGCGGTCGTGGCGGCTAGGGCCGGATGGGTGTGCCGCCGGGTGACCAGGGAGCACGTCTACCTATCGGGGCCGCTGTCACGGGTGCCGGGCGGGACGTTCACGCCACCCGGGCCGCTCGCCGCCGTGGAGATGCTGGAAGGCCGGGACGTGTACCACCGGCCGTTCGGGGTGCTGCATGACAGGGCGGCTGGGACGTTCACGATCGCGCTAGAGTGCGATCCCGATGGCGGCGCGCTTGTCGACGCGGAGCAGGTCGATACGTGGGTGGCCTGCTGGGGCGGCTGGCTGGCCGGGCTAGCACACGAACCCGGGCTGGCCGGCGCCGCGGTGATCGTCGAGACGGCACCGGACCCGGGCACTCGGCTGGCCGCCGAAGTGCTCCCCCGCCTGGACCCGGCGGCGCCCGGGCAGGCCCGCGAGATCATGGCCGAGGTCGTCGCGTCGTATCCGGCCGCATCCAGCCAGACCGGTACTTACGTCACCCTCACCTACCGGCCCGCGAGCCGGACAGACAGGGAAGACATGGTGACGAGCCTGGCGATCCGCGTCGCGCCGCTCGCCGCCGGGCTGCTCGCGGCCGGCGGCGGTGCGGTCCAACCGGTATCAGCTGACCGGCTCGCCGAGACCGTACGCGCGGCGTTCGACCCGTCCGTCGACGCCCCGCTGCTGCAGGCCCGCGCCGAGACCGGGTCCGCCCGGATCGGCTGGGGCGACGCAGGGCCGGCGACCGCGCAGGAAACCGCGGATTCGTATTTCCACGAAGGCGTCGTGTCCCGGTCCTGGGTCGCGTGCGAGGCACCGCGCGGGACGGTCCGTTCCGGGGTGCTCCGGTCGCTGCTCGAGCCCTCGCCCCGGATCGTCCGCAAACGCGTGGCACTGCTGTACCGGCCGCTGGATCCGGCGTCGGCCGCGCGGGTGGTGGAGTCGGACCGGCGCACCGCGCATTTCATGGCCGCGTCCACTGCGGGGCTGGTGAACGCCCGCGC
>Ga0070741_10002524_pt1 | contig 48807 bp, 41 predicted proteins | sample Coa_R1_4_FD_66440 | JGI IMG/M metagenome (GOLD analysis project Ga0070741, IMG submission 66440) | Surface soil microbial communities from Centralia Pennsylvania, which are recovering from an underground coalmine fire - Coalmine... | ecosystem: Environmental > Terrestrial > Soil > Unclassified ... | reverse complement strand
CGGCCGACCGGGGGCCTGGTCCGCCGTCTCGATTTGCTGGCGACCGAGGCTGCGCAGCTGCTGCGCAGCGTTTGGCAGGCGCTGCGGTTTGGGCCCGACGTGATCTACGCGACCTATGCGATGCTGTTCCCCGCGGCTCTGCTCGCGCGCTGCACCCGAATTCCGGTGGTGCTGCGGTTGATGGGGCTGTTCCCGCACCATCGGGCGATCGGCAGCGCCAGATTTTGGCTGCACCGCTGGGCGCTGCGCTCGCCGTTTCGGGCCGTCGTCTGTTCGGAGGACGGCAGCGATCCGGGCGCCTTGCTGCCGCGCCTGCTCAATCCCGCCAGCGAACTGGTGCTGCGGCTCAACGGTTGCGATGCGCCGGCGGGTGATAGCGTGCGCGAGACGGCGGCGCCGCCGACCGTATTGTTCGTCGGCCGGCTCGAGCCGTACAAAGGCTGCGATCACTTCGTTGACGCCGCGCTGGCGTGCCTCGCCAGCCTCCGCAAACCCGTCCGCTTTGTCGTCGTAGGCGATGGGCCGATGCGTGGCGCGCTCGCGGACAAAGTCGACCGCGCTGGCGCCTCTGAAGCGATCGTCTTCACGGGCGCCATCCCTCACGCCGAAGTGACGCGCCACCTCATGTCCTGTGACATCTACGTTTCCGTCAACTTGAACGGCAATCTTTCCAACGCCAATCTCGAAGCGCTTGCGGCCGGCACGTGCCTCGTCATCCCGACGTCGGACCCGAGCGTCCCGATCGATACGGCGACCGACAGATTGCTGCCCGACGATGTCGTGGTGCGCTACGACCGTCGGCAGCCGGCCGAAGCCCTTGGCAGGGCGCTCATCGAGTTGATCAAACAGCCAGACCATATTGCCGTTCGGCGCGCTGCCGCGCATCGCTGCGCCCGGCGGCTGCTCAAATCCTGGTCCGAATGCATCGAGGACGATATCGGGCTGCTGCGCCGTGCCGTAGCCAACGGCACCGGCGCGACGAAACCGCTTCAAATCTGCGCGAAAGGCCGCCCGTGACTTCGACAACAGTTAGTCTCGCCAATACTACCGGCTTTGCCCTGGTCGGCTGCGGCCGCATCGCCGAGAAGTATTCACAGATTTTCGCCAACGGCAGTCTTGCCGGTGGGCGGCTCATCGCGTGCTGCGATGTCAAGGAAGAGCGGGCTCGCAAACTTGCGCAGCGACATGCGGTGCCGTTCTACACAGATTTCCGCCGCATGGTGGAAACGCATCGCGATGCCATTGACGTCATCTGCATCTTGACCGAGAGCGGGCTGCACGAAGAGCATGCCGTGGCCTTGGCGCCATACGGCAAGCATCTGGTCGTGGAAAAGCCGATGGCGCTGACGCTCGACGGAGCCGACCGCATGATCGCGGCGGCGGACGCGGCCGGCATCAAGCTCTTTGTCGTCAAGCAGAACCGTTACAATCTTGCCGTCCAGCAATTGCGCCGCGCGGTCGATGCCGGCCGCTTCGGCAAGCTGGTCATGGGGACCGTGCGGGTGCGCTGGTGCCGCCGGCAGGACTATTACGACCAGGATGCCTGGCGCGGCACCTGGGCCTATGACGGCGGCGTTTTCTCAAACCAGGCGAGTCACCACATCGACCTGCTCGAATGGTTCCTCGGCGAGCCTGTGTCGGTGGTCGCCAAGTCGAGAACCGCGCTTGTCGATATCGAAGCCGAGGACACCGGCGTCGCCATCGTCACCTTCCGCAACGGCGCTCTCGGTGTCATCGAGGCTACGACCGCGACCCGTCCGAAAGATCTTGAAGGTTCCCTCTCGCTTCTCGGCGAGAAAGGCACGGTCGAAATCGGCGGTTTTGCCGTCAATTCGATCAAGACCTGGGAGTTCGCCGAGCCGCGCCCGGAAGATGCCGAGGTCATGCAGCGCTATTCGGAAAATCCGCCGAATGTCTATGGCTTCAGCCATCTGCGTTACCTGGAAAGCGTGATCGACTCGATCCGCGACGGCGCACCCTCGCTGGTCGATGGCCTTGAGGGCCGCAAATCGCTCGAGCTCATCGTGTCGATTTACGAATCGATCTTCCAAGGCCGCGAAATCGCGCTTCGCTTCAGCGCCGACAAGGCGCCGCTTGGCCAGCGGCGGTCCCGTTCATGAGCGCGCACGACAAGATTCCGCTCGTCGACCTTTATGCGCAGTATCAGGCGCATCGGGATGAATTCGACGCGGCCGTCAAGGGCTGCGTGCAACGCTCGAGCTTCATCGGCGGTGCCGACTACGATTCGTTCCGCGACAATTTCGCCGCCTGGTGCGGCGGCGGCTCCGTGGCCCTGGTCGGAAACGGCACCGACGCCCTGACGCTCGCCTTGGTCGAGTTGCTCGGGCAGGGCGACGGCAGCGAGGACGTGATCACGGTGAGCCATACCTTCATCGCCACCGCCGAAGCGATCAAGAGCGCGGGTTACCGGGCAGTCTTTGTCGATATCGATCCGGCAACCTACCTGCTCGATCTCGATGCGCTCGAGCAAGCCATCACGCCGAAGACAAAGGCTGTGGTGCCGGTCCACATCTACGGGCAGATGCCCGACATGGCGCGGCTGAAAGCGATTGCGGATCGCCACGGCCTCAAGGTGATCGAGGACGCCGCTCAGGCGCACGGCGCAAGCTTCAACGGGACCCGGCCGGGCATGCTGGGTGATGCCGCCTGCTTCAGCTTCTATCCCGGCAAGAATCTCGGCTGTTGGGGCGACGGCGGGGCGGTGTTTAGCCGCGATGCCGAGCTTATTCGCCGCATCGAGATGCGGGCGAACCACGGCAGGCTCGACAAATATCTGCACCGGTTCGAGGGCGTCAATTCGCGGCTCGACGGCCTGCAGGCGGCGATCCTGGGCGTCAAGCTGCGCTACATCGACGAGTGGAACGAGGCGCGCCGGCGCGTCGCTTCGTGGTACGGCCAATTGCTTGCCGGCTGTAACGCGGTCAAAACGCCGTCGGTCGATCCGAAGGCGGAGCACGTCTTTCATCTCTACGTCGTCGAGGTCGACAATCGTGACGCCGTCAAGGATGCGCTGGTCCGCGCCGGCATCGGCGCGGGCGTTCATTACCCCGTGCCGCTCCACATGCAGCCGGCCTTGGCCCATCTCGGCTACAGTGCCGACGACCTGCCGATGACCAAATCGGCGGCGGCGCGGGTGCTGTCGCTGCCCATCTATCCGGAGATCACGCCGACCCAGGCCGAACGCGTGGCCGGTACGCTGCTTGAGGTTGTCGCCTGATGTCGGCTGCTGCGGCCTATCGCGGTCACCCGACGGCGGAAATCGCGCCGGGCGCCAGCATCGGCAAGGGCTGCGTCATCTGGCAGCATTGCATCATCCTGGCCGGCGCGCGCATCGGTGAAAGCTGCAAGCTCGCGCATAATGTTTTCGTCGAAGACGGCGCCGTGGTCGGCAATCGCGTGACGGTCAAGGACAATGTTGCGATCTATTCCGGCGTCGAGATCGGGGACGATGCCTTTATCGGACCGAACGCCGTGTTCACGAATGTCCTGCGTCCGCGCGCCTTCATCTCCCGAAAGGACACCTTCCTGGCGACCAAGGTCGGGCGCGGCGCGACCATCGGAGCCAACGCCACCATCGTCTGCGGCGTCGCGATCGGCGAATTCGCCATGATCGGAGCGGGCTCCGTCGTGATCGACGATGTTTCTGCCTACGCGCTGGTCGCCGGCAATCCGGCGAGACAGATCGGCTGGGTTTCGCGAAGCGGGGCGCGCCTTGGCGAAAACCTCATCTGCCCGGAAACGGGCGAGCGCTATGCGTTGACGGCGGCGGGACTGGCCCCCGCGCGCGACGGATGCGGCTGACCTCTAGAGGCTCCATGCAACCTTTGACGGACTTGAATTTCGGAAATTTCAGCCTGGACGGGCGCTCGGTGCTGATCACGGGCGGCACCGGATCCTTCGGCAATGCGTTCGTGCGCACGGTGCTCGAACGCTACAAACCGGCCCGTATCGTCATATTCAGCCGCGATGAGGCCAAGCAGTACGATATGGAGATCGCGCTCAAGTCGCGCTACGCCGCGCCGCTTCCGGTTCGCTTCTTTATCGGCGACGTGCGCGATCAGGATCGGCTCGAGTCGGCGATGCGCGGCATCGATACGGTCGTGCACGCCGCCGCGCTCAAGCACGTGCCGGCCGCGGAATACAATCCGTTCGAATGCATCAAGACCAACGTGCACGGCGCCGAGAATGTCGTGCGCGCGGCGCTCGCCAACGACGTCCAGCAGGTCGTCGCGCTATCGACGGACAAGGCTGAGAGCCCGATCAACCTCTACGGGGCGAGCAAGCTCGCCTCCGACAAGATTTTCGTCGCCGCCAACAATGTCGCGGGCACAAAGAATATCCGCTTTTCGGTCGTGCGCTATGGCAACGTGCTGGGCAGCCGCGGCAGCGTGCTGCCGCTGTTTCAGTCGCTGGTCAAGAAACGCGCGACGGAAATCCCGATCACCGACGCGCGGATGACGCGCTTCTTTATCACGCTGCAGCAGGGCGTGAATTTCGTTATCTCGTGTCTCGGCTTGATGAAAGGCGGCGAAATCTTCGTTCCGAAGATTCCGAGCATCAGGATCACGGATCTCGCCAGCAGTGTGGCGCCCGGTGTGCCGCACAAGATCATCGGCATCCGCCCCGGCGAGAAGCTGCACGAGACCCTGATCTCGTCCGATAATGCGCGGAACACGGTTGAGTATCCGCAGTTCTTCGTCATCGAGCCGACGCTCGCCTTCTGGCAGGTCAGCCACATCGATGGCAAGGATGCAAAGCCGGTGCCGCAGGACTTCGTCTACTCGAGCGATTCCAATCCGGAGTGGCTTGACGGCGCGGCATTGAGCTCGCTGCTTGCAACGGCCGCTGAAAAATGAAGCTCGCGACAACCCAACGTTTTCTGCCCTACGGGCGCCAGTCGATCGACGACGACGACATACGTGCCGTCGTGGACGTGCTCCGCGGCGACTGGCTCACGACAGGCCCCATGGTGTCTCGCCTCGAAGAGGCGCTAACGGCCGCATGCGGCTGTGCCGACATGGTCGTAGTCGCAAACGGCACGGCGGCGCTGCATCTGGCCTTGCTGGGGCTCGGCATAGGCGAGGGCGGCGCGGCGGTGGTGCCCAGCGTCACCTTTGTCGCGACCGCGAACGCCGCGCGTTTCGTCGGCGCCGAGGTCGTGTTCGCCGACGTCGATCCGGTGACCGGCCTGATGACCGAGGCGACCTGCCGCGAGGCGATTGCGCGCGCGACCTTGCCGGTCAAAGCCATCATGCCCGTGCATCTTGGTGGCCGCTTTGTCGAGCTCGCCCCGATCAGGGCGATTGCGGACGAGGTCGGTGCCGTCGTCGTCGAAGACGCTTGCCATGCGATCGGCGGAACCGATGGCTCCGGCCGGCCGGCTGGGGCCTGCGTCGAATCGCATGCGGCGACTTTCTCGTTCCACCCGGTCAAGACGATAACGTCGGGCGAGGGCGGCGCCATTGCCTGCGGCACGCGAGAACTCGGCGATCGGCTGCGCCAGCTGCGCAATCACGGCTTGGAGCGCCGGCCAGGGAAATGGGCCGACCCGGCGATGGGTCTCGATCAAGGCGAACCGAACCCTTGGTACTATGAAATGCCGGTGATCGGCTGGAACTACCGGCTGACGGACATGCAGTGCGCTTTGGCGTTAAGCCAGCTCGGCAGGTTGAAATCGTTCGTCGACCGACGGCGCGCGCTGGCCGACCTCTATGATGCTGCGCTGAAGCCGCTCGCCGACACGGCCAAGCCGATCCCGCGTTTGGCGAAACAAAACGGCGGCTGGCACCTTTATCAGGTGGCGGTCGATTTCGCCAAGCTCAAGCGCAGCCGCGCCGCGGTCATGAATGCGCTGCTCGCGTCGGGGGTCGGAACGCAGGTGCACTATATTCCCGTACATTTACAGCCATATTACCGCGCACGCTATGGCCGCCAGATGCTCCGCGGCGCCGAAGCATTTTACGCGGGGACGCTGAGCCTGCCGCTGTTTCCGGCGATGCAAAAGGACGATGTGCAAAGAGTTGCCGAAAGCCTCAAGGCCGCCCTCGCGTAACGCGCGCCGGCCATGGGATTCGAACTGGTTCACTGGTAAAATTTAACGAGCCGTAGGGAAGGGCACGACCATGACACAGCAGATCGACATGCGCGCGTTGGACGAGCGTGGCTACTGCCTGATGCGCGGAATTCTGGACAAGCGGGTCATTGACGACTTCGAGAAGGAGATCGCCGATTTCTGCGCCGCGCAATTCGCCAAGCGGGGGCTCAAGCCCGTCCCCAACGAGGAGCCGCTGACGACGCTCTTCAAGATCGGCGGGCGATACCGGCACATGTTGTTCAACATGCTGCAAAGCTTGACGTCGCTTGCTTACCTGAAAGTGTCGCTGTTCGATCAATTCAAGAAGGGCGGGGCGCTCGAGACGCTCGGTTTCCAGCTGCCGATCTCGACGACGGGGCTGCGCATCGATCTGCCGTTCGACGTCAAGCATGAGGAACCGTGGCATCAGGACTATTCGTCCTCCTGCCTGCGCGCCTTCCATGCCTGGGTGCCGCTGCGCCGCGTCGACAGCCACTACGGTACGGTTCGGGTTATCCCGGGCACGCACAAGCGCGGCTTCGTGGCGCACGACATGAGCAATCCGCGACGGCCATTCTTGCCGCAGCAGGTGATTGCCGGCCTCGACTCGGTGGTCATCGAAGCCGACCCCGGCGACGCGCTCATCTTCAACTCGTTGACGTTCCACCGCTCGGAAACCAACCAGTCGAACCGCATCAAATTTATCGTCGGCTACATGATGCAGGATTTGGCCAGCATGGAGGATCCGGAAGATCCGACGAGTCCGATATGGGACATGTTCGAGATGACTCGCCGTCGCTTCGAACTCAATCAGGCGCGCGCCGTCGAGGCGGTTTGATCGGACGGCATCAGTTTTCGATAGTGAGGGCAGATGATGAAACGCGCGTGGTTGATCGGCGACAAGGTCTACCTCCGGGCAATCGAGAGAACCGACATCGACAACGGCTGGCTCGATTGGATCAACGATCCGATCAACACCATGGGTTTGTGGTCGCCAAACCCGCAAAATCGCGAACACCTGGTCGAGTACTTTGAAAACAGCCTCGACCAGTCGAAGGTGGTTATGTTCGCGGTGTGCGACAAAACCAATGATCGCTACATCGGCAATGCACGGCTGTTCGACATCAACTTCATCCACCGCATGTGTGGCTACGGGCGCCTGATCGGCCCGCCGGAATACCGCGGCAAGGGTTATGGCAGCGACGCGCTGATCCAGCTGCTGCGGCACGGCTTCCACAATCTCGGTCTTAACCGTATCTGGTCGGTGGCCTGGATCGAGAACGAGAAATCGCTCGCCAGTAACCGCAAGGTGGGCATGACGGAAGAAGGTGTCGCCCGCCAGTATTGCTACAAGAACGGCAGATTTTACGACGGTATCTATTTGTCGATGTTGCGATCGGACTTCGACCGGCTGCATGGCGGTCCCGACCATTGGGCCGAGCGTGACAGCAAGCTGCGTGCCGCGAGCGGCAACGATTGAGCTGCGGTGGCGGCGGCAAGCCTGTTAAGACTCTAAAGCGATGTGCGGAATTTGGGGATGTGTTGGCGCCAAGGGCCAGCCGGCGTTGCAGGACGCCGTCGCGCGGCTGGCGCCGGTCCTGCGCCACCGCGGCCCGGATGACGAGGGTGTTGCCGTCCTCGGGCCGGCTGCATTCGGTCACACGCGGCTCGCAATCCTTGGGCCGGCCGATGCCGCTTCGAGACAGCCGGTCTGCGACGGCGATTACATGCTGTCGTTCAACGGCGAGATCTACAATTTCAAGGACATTGCCCGCGAACTTCGGCGTGACGGCATCGCGGTCGGCGGGCGATCCGACACCGAGGTGCTGTTTCAGTGCCTCAAACATTTCGGCGTGCGGGCGACACTCGACCGGCTCGACGGTATGTTCGCTTTCGCGTGGTTCGACCGTGGAAAGAGCGAACTGACGCTTGCCCGCGATCCGATGGGCGAGAAGTTCCTCTATTGGGCCAAGGCGAATGGCACCTTCTGGTTCGGTTCCGAAATCAAGGTGCTGCTTGCCGCGGGTGCCGCGTCAGCAGCGCCAAACCTCGCGCGGATCGACGACTTCTTCTTTACCGGCAAGGTCAACGGCGCGGCGACCATCTTCCGCGACGTCCAGGAGGTTGAGCCGGGTACCTGCGTGCAGTTCAGCGCGCCAACCGGCCGCGTCACCTGCTCGACCTATTGGTCGCTGACGGGATCGCCGCGGCCCAGTTTGGCGTTTGCCGGTGCCGGCGATTTCGGCAAGGCCTTTGCCCAGGCGGTGGCGAGCCGGCGCATTTCCGACGTTCCGATCGGCGTGCTGCTATCGGGGGGCATCGATTCGTCCGCGCTCGCCAGCTGCCTGCTCGACGGCGACGACATCGAGGGTATCGACCTGTACTTCGCCGACAACCGCAACCCCGAATTCAGCGAGCGGTCGGCAGTCGATGCCTTCGTTTCGCATTTGCGCGGAGCGGAACCAGGCAAGGACATCCGCTTCCATCCCAATTTCCTTGAGTTTGGCGAGTATCACACGCGGATGCGCCATTTGACATGGCACTACGACGAGCCGCTTCAATTCATGAACTCGCCGCTGCTCGGCGGTCTCTGCGATATGGCGCGGCACGACGGTCTGAAGGTGCTGCTGTCCGGCGAAGGCTCCGACGAGATCCTGCACGGCTATGATCGGTTCAAGCGCACGCTCGATTTGCTCGGATCATCGCCCTCACGCGATGCCGTTATCCGAAATCTCTATCTAGGCGGCGGCATCGATAACGCCGGGCTTGTCCGGGAACTGTGCGGACGCGCCGGCGAGGGCGCTGAGGCGACCGAGGCCTGGGCTTGGCTCGATCGGCACGTGGACACATTTCCCGTGGAGCAGCTTCAGCTGTTATTCAGTCAGCGCTACCGCCTGCAGACATTGCTGCAGCGTCAGGACCGCATCGGCATGGCGAGCAGTATCGAAATCCGCGTGCCGTTTCTGGCGCCATGGTTGGTGAAATGGGTCAACACGCTGGGGCCGAGCGCGCTGTTCGACAGCGAGAGACAATTGACTAAGCTGCCGCTGCGGGCGGCGATGCAGGATCGGCTGCCGGACATCATCCTCACGAAAAAGAAGGAGGGCTTCCCCTCCGACATGCATGCCTGGTTGCGCGAGGATCGCATGCACAGGCTGCTGACGAGCATGATCGACGCCGACGACAGCTTTACGGCGAGCTACCTTGACCGCGCCGTCGCCCGTCGCATCGTCGGCGATCATTTCGCGGCGCGGCGGCGCTACGACGTGCTCATCTGGATGCTGTACAGCCTGGAGTGCTGGCACGACGTTTTTGCCAGGCAGGTTGCGCCGGCGCCGGCAATCGCGCGGCAATCAGCATGCTGATGAATGTCGCCAATCCCCTGATGTTTCCGGTTGTTTTTGCGGATTCACGCGCCGCGATCGACTATGCGCTGGAGAATGGCGCGGACCGCAACACCGTATTTCTCACGAACAGCCCCGCGCTTGCCAGCAGCGGCGAGGCCAAGCCGCTCGGCGCCAACCTGACGGCATCGACGATCCGCCAGTTTTGCCACGACATGGGCGAACTCAGTGCGGAAACCTATCGGGCCGTTGCCGCCGAATCTGACCTTGCGCCGCTCGCGCTGACGGCGGCGCGCGCCGTGCTCGAATTTGAGGCGACGGTATACAAGGCAATGATGCTGACGGCGGATGACATCAAGGCGCCATTCGCAGTCGCCTTGCTGGAGACGACGTCGCATGCGTGGCTCAACCCGCCCTGGGCCGGATTGTTTGAAAGTCTTCCAAATTTGCGCAAGGTGCTGTGGGTTCCGGGCGAGCGTTTTGCCGACAACCTCAAGGCGGAGGAAGATGTCGCCAATCTTTGGACGCGGCTGCGGTTCGAGCCATGGGAAAGCATTGCCTTCAGGCTCAGCCTGCCAATTGCCACGCATCGTAAACGAAAGTCTCCCGGCACAATTCTCCTCTTCGGGCTGAACGGCCTGATAAAGGAGGCGGTGTGGCATTTGGTCCGCCGCGGCTTCGGCGTGCGGCTGCTGGCCCGTCCGTCGGACCTCAGGCCGAAGGCGGATTCGTCCCTGGACGGACGGCTGGAGCGCCTGGTCCGTGATCGTGCAGGGCCGGTGGTTGCCAACTACGTCGTCCGTGAGCTGCGCGACGCGGTAACAGCGCAGCTCGCACGCCATGTGACCCGTGCAGCCGGCGTCTATCGAACGGTGGAGAATTACTGGGACGCGCTCTTTCGCAAGCTGCGTCCGCTGTCGCCGAAGGCGATCCTGGCCAATCACTATAGCCGGCCGGAGGCCGACGCGATGACGTCCGTGGCGCGACGCCACGGCCTGCCGGTGTGCGGGGTTGAGCACGGCACCGCCGCCGAACTGACGTCCGCGCTCGACGATCTGCGCGCGGAAGAGGAGGCCACGACGTGTGACTGGTTTTTCAGCTTTTCGGAAAGGGGCGCTCAACTCGCGCGGTCGAACGTGTTCGGGTCCTGCCGCGCGGTCGCAGTCGGCGCGCCAAAGGAAATGCTGCAGGCAGCGAGGCGGCGGCGTATCGACCAAGCGCTGCCGCCGATCGTGTACTGCACCAACCAGAGCTACATGGGCAACGTGCACCGCCCGGTGAATTTCGGCATCACCGACTTCGACGCATTCAAATACGAGAGCGATCTCTTCAGGAAGGTCTTTTCCCGCCTGCCGCATCGCGTGCTTTACAAGCCGTATCCGGCGTTTCGCTATATCGACGAGGATCCCGCGGTGAAAGTCGCGCGCGACGTCGGCAATATCGACGTTTTCGAAAAAAAGACCGACCTTCGCTATCTGCTCAATCGCTGCCGCGTCCTTGTCCTGTCGTTTGGGCACAGCACGTTTTCCTGGTGCCTCTTGTCAGGCACGCCGGTGGTTTTCATAGAGCAGCCGGACCAGAACCCGCTGCGCGATGATCTCTTTCCGCTTTTCCGGGATGCCCTGTTCTTCGTGACCTGCCGCGACGCCGATTGGCACGACCAACTGCGCAAGATCCTCAGCCAAGATCTCGACGAGATCGAGCGGCAATACGCCGCCAAGCGAGCGGCGCGCGAGCATCTCATGGAAACGATCGTGGGCGCGCGCGATGGAAAAGGGGGAATCCGGATTGCAGATTTCCTGTCCAAGCTTGCTACGTAGTGTTGCAATCGAGCGCGGCCGTCTGGTCATCGGCACCGCGCAACTCACGCAAGCCTACGGGCTCTACGGCGCCCATGCCGGCCGGGATTCAGCCGCCGAGCTGCTCGCGCTCGCCGCCGACAAAGGCATCCGCGCGTTCGACACGGCTGCTCTCTATGGCGATGCCGAGACGGAAATCGGTCGATTGCTGCCCCGCATGCCCGGGATCGAAGTCATCACCAAGTGCGGGCACGTGCCGGCGAACGCCGCCGACAAGGCCGCTCTCATCGACCGTTCGCTTCGCGCGTCGATGGAGCGGCTCGGCCTTGCGCGAATTCCAGTCTTTCTTCTGCACAACATGGATGCCTTCGACGGCGCCGTTGCGCGAAAACTGGACGCGATTCGACAGGCCGGGCTCGCGACGCGCGTCGGTGTATCGGTTTACAGCGGCGAGGAGATCGATCGCGTGCTGGCGCACTGGTCGCCGGATGTCGTGCAGCTGCCGCTCAACCTGTTCGACCAGCGTCTGATCGAGTCGGGACACATCGCCGCCTTGCGCGCGCGCGGCGTCGAGATCCATGTCCGCTCGGCCTACCTGCAAGGCGTCCTATTGGCCGCGCCAGCGACACTGCCGCCGTGGTTGCGAGAGCTGCAAAGCCGTTTGCGGGCGTTCATCGATGAGGCCGGCGAGCCGCCCGCCGCGCGCGCCGCAGCATGTCTCGGTTTCGTCGCTCAGGTTTCCGGCGTCGACCGCATCGTGGTGGGCGTGCAGAACTGCGAGCAACTCCGCCAGCTCGTCGCTGCCGCCGACGCGGCATGCTGCGTCGAGCGGCCGGAGCGTTTCGCCGTCAATGACCCCGCACTCGTCGATCCGTCGCGATGGCCGCGTTGAAAACCGACAGTGCCGGCCTGAAGTCAGCGGCAAGTGACACCGCGACGCGCCTGACCCTGCACGTCGGCCTGCCGAAATGCGCGTCGACCTTTCTGCAGGCGCATGTGTTCAGCAGGCATCCCGACATCCAGTTTTTCGGCATATACCGGCCGGTCCACGAGAGCGACGTCGCCGGGCTGCAATCGATGCGCAATGCGCCGAGCTACGACTATCTGCTTGCGCTCAAGACCCGGGAGTCGCTCGCCTTCGACCAGCGGAAGCTTGACGAGCTGCGCCCGAGGCAGGAGCCGGGCAAGGCGGCGGTCATCTCCGACGAGGACCTGTCGTTTCCGGACAAGGTCGACCGCGCGGAAAAGGCGCGTCGGCTGCATGCAAGTTATCCGCACGCGCGCATCCTGTTCGTGCTGCGAAATCCGATCGGCTGGGTCGAGTCCTGGTACCTGTTCGATATGCGCAAGGGCGCGGGATTCGTCCCATTCGACCGATGGATGGAGCATAATTGGAACCGGTTTGAACGCAGCCTGTTGCGAGTGCTGCGCTACCGTGCCTTGGTGGAGATTTATGCCGGCCTGTTTGGCCGCGACCATATTGACATTGTGCTTTTCGAGGACCTGCAGCGAGACCAGACGGCATTCGTCGATGCGGTCTGCCGGTGCGTCGGTGTCGATGCGCGCCGCTTGCCGGCGGAAACCTTCTCGGCGAGTGAGAACGTGAGAATGCCAAAGGCTATGCTGAAGGTCGCGGACGCTGCGCCGTGGCTTTACGACTTGCGCGGTTACATCCCGGCGCCGTTGCGAATGCTGCTGCGCCGCAGTCTTTATCGCGTCGGCGGCAAGGCCGAGGTCGCGATGCCGAGCCGCTGGCGTGACGAAATCGCCGCGTTTTGCGCCGACGACCTGACGTTCCTGGCGCACCAATATCGCCTGCCACTGCGCGAGCGGGGCTATCCGCTGACCTAAGGAAAGTCGGTTTAACAATGTCCAAGACCGTTGCCGTCATCCAAGCACGCATGAGCTCCACGCGTTTGCCGGGCAAGGTGCTCGCCGACCTTGCAGGCAAGCCGGTGCTGGCATGGGTTGCCCGCGCCGCCGTGGCGATCCCGGGCGTCGATGGAGTCGCCGTCGCCACATCGAATGATCGCACCGACGATCCGATCGCCGCCTGGTGCAAAGACAACGGGGTTGTCTGCGTGCGCGGCCCGCTTGACGACGTGCTCAAGCGCTTCGCCATGGCGGCCGATCAGACGGGCGCCTCCACGGTCGTCAGGATCACTGCGGATTGCCCGTTTCTTGATCCCTGGCTCGCGGGCCTTGTCCTCCTCATGCGGCAGGAGACCGGCAGCGCCTATGCCACCAATGCCGACTGTGGCACCTGGCCGGACGGGCTTGACGTCGAGGTCATCGCAGCCGATGCGCTGCGCGTGGCCGAAGCCGAGGCCGCCCTGCCGGTCGAGCGCGAGCACGTCACCCCGTTCATCACCTCACGTCAGGATCGCTTCGAGGCCCGCTCGATGCCGTGCCCGGTGCCGGGGATCGGCCATCATCGCTGGACCGTCGACGAGGAAGCCGACCTCGATTATTTGCGTGAGATCGCGACGCATCTGCCGGCGGATCGCCCGCCGCAGTTGTTCGAGGTGCTGGCGGTTCTGCGCGCTCATCCGCAGATCAAGCGCAAGGCAACGCCGGCACGCAACGAGGGCTATCCGGGCCTCGCCGCATCGGGCAACCGGGCCGAGCGCTCGTTTGCGGAATCGGCGCGCCTCTACGCGCGGGCCCTTGCGACGGTGCCGATCGCTTCACAGACCTTCAGCAAGTCCGCGCTGCAATTGCCGAAGGGACACGCGCCGTTGTTCCTGACACACGGCCAGGGCGGCCGCGTCTGGGATCCGGACGGCAACGAATATGTCGATCTGGTGTGCGGACTGCTGGCGGTTTCGATTGGCTACCGCGACCCCGTGGTCGACGAGGCCATACGACATCAGATGAACCGCGGCATGTCGTTTTCGCTGCCGTCACGACTCGAGTGCGAGCTTGCCGAGCGAATCGTCGATACGTTGCCATGCGCCGAAGCGGTGCGCTTCGGCAAAAACGGTTCCGACGCGACCGCTGCATCCATTCGCATCGCCCGCGCCTTCACCGGGCGCGAGCGCGTCATCGCCTGCGGCTATCACGGCTGGCAAGACTGGTACATCGGCGCAACGACGCGCGACAAGGGTGTGCCCGCGGCGGTGCGCGCCCTGACCGATCTGGTTCCCTACAACGATTTGGCGGCGCTCCAGACCCTTTTTGACAAGCATCCCGGCAAAATCGCTGCCGTGATCATGGAGCCGGTCAATTTCGACGAGCCGCGAGAAGGCTATCTGCAGGGCGTCAAGGATCTCGCCCACAAGCACGGTGCGCTTCTGATCTTTGACGAGATCATCACCGGCTATCGTTTCGCCCTCGGCGGCGCCCAGGAGATGCTCGGTGTCACTCCCGATCTCGCCTGCGTCGGCAAGGGGCTTGGCAACGGCTTGCCGCTGTCGGCGATTGCCGGCCGCAAGGAACTGATGCGCGAGATGGAGGATATCTTTTTCTCCGGCACTTTCGGCGGCGAGACGCTCTCCTTGGCCGCGGGCATTGCGGTGATCGACCTGATGCGCCGCGAGCCGGTGATCGAGACGTTCTGGCAGCGCGGCGCGGAGATCGCCAAGGGCGTCAAGGCGCTCATCGAGCGCGAGCGGCTCGGCGACGCAGTCTCGTTAAAAGGCTGGGCACCCTGGACGCTGCTGGCATTCAAGGATGCCCGCGGACAGCGCAAGGACGCGATCCGCACTCTGTTCCTGCGCGAGATGATTGCGGCGGGCGTCCTGACGCTCGGCACCAACAATCTCTGCTATCGGCACAGCCAAGCCGACGTTCAACACGTGCTGTCGGCCTACGCAGCCGCCATCGGAAAAGTGGCGGCGGAACTGGCAACGGGCGCGCTGGAGAGCAGACTCGGCCATCCGGTGATCGAGCCGATCTTTCAGGTGCGCAAGGCGTCGTGACGGCGTCGGCGCAAGGCGCAGCCGGCTGCACCAGGGAGGGCGACCTCGCGCGGCTTGCCATTTTTCGGGCCGATGCCTCCGCGGACATCGGGACGGGGCATGTGCAGCGCTGCCTCACGATCGCGCGGCTGCTCGCGATAAACGGATGGACAGTCGGCTTTGCGGTGACGGCGGCGACCGTGCAGGCCGTACCGGCGCTTGCCGATCCAAAATTCGGAAAGTTGATCGTCGGCGGTCGGCCGGATGCGGAAATCGAGCTTATGAAGCGGCAATGGCCGCGGGGGAGCGACCTGTTGGTGGTCGATCATTATCAGCGCAATGCGGATTTCGAGACCCGCGCGCGGGGTTGGGCGCGGCGCATTGCCGCCATCGATGATCTGCCGTCGCGTGCCCACGACGTCGACCTGCTGATCGATGCCGCGGCCGGCCGCACGGCAAACGATTATGCCGGACATGTGCCCGCCGCAGCCAAGGTGCTGGCCGGCGTGGAATACGTCATGCTGCGCTCGGAAGTCGTCGGGGCGCGGCGTCCGATGGGACCCGCGCCCGCAACGGCAACGCAGCTGTTCGTGAGCTTCGGCGGCAGCGATCCCGACGATCTGACGAGCCGTGCCATCGATGCGCTGGATGATGATCGTCTGCGTGCCGTTCAAGCGACTGTCGTTGTCGGTCCCGCCAACGAGAAGGCGGATGCGATCGCCAAGCGCGCCCGGCCGAACCTGCGCGTGGTCGTCGACCCGCCCCGGCTTGCCGAGGTGATGGCGGGCAGCGATTTCGCATTGGCAGGCTCCGGCACGATGGCCTGGGAATTGGCCTATTTGGGCGTGCCGAGCCTGCTTGCCGTGCACAGCCGCGGCACGGTCGTCGAAGCTTTGACCGCTGCCGGTGCGGCACGCCCGCTCGGCAGGGCCGATGATCTGTCACCTGAAATAATCGCAAATGCGGCTGCCGCTCTCGCCAAAGATCGCGAGACCCGCGCCGCCATGGCCGCCGCCGGCCGCGCCTTGATCGACGGGCGCGGCGCCGCCCGCGTGGCAAACGCACTGGAAGAACTGGTCCGGTGACGCAAGGACCCATCAGGCCCGGACGTTGCTACGTGATCGCCGAAATCGGCATCAATCACAATGGCGACGTCGATCTTGCGCGCCGGCTTATCGACGCTGCGGCCGAGGCGGGTGCCGATGCGGTGAAGTTTCAGAATTACCGCACCGAGGATTTCATCTCGGACCGCAATCTGACTTGGAGTTATGATGGCCCGCAAGGCAATGTGGTCGAGCCGCAATACGACATGTTCAAGCGGTACGAATTCATCGGCGACAAGCTTGCCGCCGCCGCCGAGCATTGCCGGAAACGCGGCATCGATTTTGCCGCCACGCCGACCAGCAACGCGGGCGTCGCCGAATGCGTCAAACTGGGCGCGGCCTTTCTCAAGAACGGGTCCGATTATCTCACTTGCCTGCCGCTGATCCGCACCATGGCGCGAACCGGGCTGCAAACCGTGCTGTCGACCGGCATGGCGGATGAAGGCGACATCGGCGACGCCGTCGAGGCTTTTCGCCAGGTGGGGGGCAAAGATCTTGTCCTGCTGCACTGCGTGTCGCTTTATCCGGCGCCGCCCGATGCGCTCAACCTGAAACGAATCCCGGCACTGGCGAACGCATTTCGCTGTCCGGTCGGGTTCAGCGACCATAGTGAAGGTGTCACCGCGGCGGCGGTCGCGGTTGCCTTCGGCGCTGTCGCGCTTGAGCGCCATGTCACGTTGGACAAGACCATGCCCGGGCCCGACCACCAATTCTCGGCCGACCCCGGCGAACTGAAGGCGCTGGTGCAGGCTGTGCGCGAGGCCGAGGTATCGCTCGGCGACGGCGCCATCCGGTTCGGCGACGCCGAGAAGGAGGCGCGCGCGCAGCACCGCCTGTCCTGCATCGCCGCTCGCAATCTTCCCGAGGGTGCCGTCATCGCGGCAACCGACATTGCGTTCCGCCGGCCGGGGCAGGGCCTGCCGCCGAAATTCGCCGACCAGTTGGTCGGCCGCCGCACCGCGCGCGCGGTTCCATCCGGCCACGTCTTCGCACTCGAGGACTTCAAGTGAACACGCCGGCGAAGACTGCGGCGCCCGAATTCGATCCGGTCTGGGAGGACATCTACCGCGCCGGCCACGCCAACCGCTATCCCTGGGATGCGGTGGTGAGCTTCATTTATCACAATCGCCCGGCCTCCCGGCCGGCCGGCCAGACGAGCGTGCTGGAAATTGGCTGCGGCACCGCGCCGAACTTGTGGTTTGCGGCAAGGGAGGGGTTTCGGGTCGCCGGCATCGACGCAAGCGCCGCGGCAATTGATGCTGCGAGCAAGCGCTTTGCCGCGGACCGCCTGCAGGGCGATCTGCGTGTCGGTAGTTTCCTTACGCTGCCGTTTTCGAGCGACAGCTTCGATCTCGCCATTGACCGGGCGGCGCTGACCTGCGTCGGCTACAGCGCCGCGCAGCAGGCGGTTGCCGAGGTCAGTCGCGTGCTGCGCAAGGGCGGAAAGCTCTTCTGTAACGTTTACAGCGACCGTCATGCCAGCGCGCGAGCCGGCCGCCGCGGCGCCGACGGTCTGACGATCGACATCAGCGGCGGATCGCTGGTCGGCGTCGGCCAGATCTGCTTCTACGACCGAGACCAGTTAACGGCGCTCTTCCCCGACCGCGCGTGGGTCGTCAGATCGCTCAAGCATGTCACGATCGAGGAGATGCTTGGCGCGGACGCCGCCGTTCATGCGGAGTGGCGACTTATCGCCGAAAAACTTTGAACGGCCTCGCCCTACGCCCGGCAACCGAGAATGACCAACGCACCATTTTCGAGTGGCGCAACCAGCCGTTTATCTACGAGCGCGGCAGCCTTCAGCGCCCGGTCAGCTGGGATGAGCACGTCGCCTGGTTTGACGCCAGCTTGGCGCGACCCGGCGAGCGTCTCCTGCTAATCGTCGAAATCGAAGGCCGCCCGGTCGGACTCGTTCGCTTCGATCGCACCCGCGACACGGAGGCAACCATCAGCGTTTATCTCACTCAGGACCATGCCGGCCGCGGACTCGGCAGTCAGGCGATCAGCCGCGGCTGCGAGGCGTTGCGCGGTCGGTGGGACGTGCGGCATGTGCTGGCCTGCGTCCGCGAGGACAACCTCGCTGCGACAAAGGCATTCTTGCGTGCGGGATTTATCGAAGCGGCGCCGGCCGCCTGTCCGCCGCAGCACCGGGCATTCAGGTTCGCGTTTTGACAGGCGTGCCGCACAACCGTCTGACCCACGGCGAGGCCGAGGTCCAGCAGGTCGCCAGCGTCCTCCGCAGCGGCATGTGGGCGATGGGCCCGCAGGTGCGGCAACTGGAAGCCGACCTTGCCGGCAGGCTGGGGCGAAAGCACGCGGTTGCCGTCGGCTCCGGCCTTGGTGCGCTGCGTCTGACGCTCCTCGGGCTCGGCATTCAGCCCGGAGATGACGTTCTCGTCCCTGCCTATTCATGCGTGGCGCTGCCCAACGCCGTTCTATCCTGTGGGGCGAGACCGGTTGCCGTCGACGTGCTGCCCGACAGGCTCACCATCGACCCGGCGGCGGCTGCTGCGGCTGCCGGTCCGCGTACGCGTGCGATCGTCGCTGTTCACACATTCGGTGTTCCTGCCGATATTGCGGCGCTGCGCCGAACCGGGCTTGCCCTCATCGAGGACTGCGCGCACGGAATCGCAGTCGCCGGCATGGGCTCGCTCGGCGACGCCGCGATCACCTCGTTCTACGCCACCAAGCTGATTGGGGCCGGGGAGGGGGGCGCGATCATCAGCGACAACGCGCAGCTTGGCGAATTTGCCGCACGCTCGCGCGACTACGGCGATCAGGCCGCCGACGCGCGGCGGCTGAACGACAAGATGACCGACATCGAGGCGGCGTTGGCGCGCAGTCAGTTGGCTCGGCTTGCGGAAATGATCGAGCGCCGGGAGGCGATTGCGCGCCGCTACCGCGAGGCGCTGGCGCCGCTCGCCGAGAATGGACGGTTGGTGTTGCCATGGGCGTCCGGTAGCCGCATTTGGTACCGGTTTGCGATCGGGACGCCGAACGGCGGCGCCGAAGCCTTTGCGGCGCGCTTGCGTCGGCGCGGCATCGGCGCCGAGTTGCCGGTCTGCGACTGGCGGGACGACCCGTCGGTCCACCTCGTCTCGACGCGCCTTTATCGCAGCCTTGTGTCGCTGCCGATCTATCCGACGCTCACCGCCGCCGAACAGGACGCGGTTATAGCCGCAGTGCATGAGGCCTGCAGGGATACGACGCGGTGAGCGATCAACCCGAAGTCTTTGCCGATATCGGCCGCTACTACGACGGATTGGTCGCCCGCTACGGCCATAGCCACCTCGCCTGCGATTACGGCCGGTCGGAAAGCCAGCGGCGCAAGTTTGCGGTTCTCTCCGAAGTTCTGCCGCTATCCGGCAAGAGCGTGCTCGACGTCGGCTGCGGGTTTGCCGATTACGCAAGCTACCTGCAGCAGCACTGCACAGCCGTAGAGTATCACGGCGTCGATTTGTCGCCGGCCATGGTCGCCGCGGCGCAGAAGTTGCACCCGGATTTGGCCATTCGCCGTCTCAATATTCTCGAAGAGGATCCGGGGACCTACGATGTGGTGACGGCCAATGGCATCTTCTATCTGCTGGGGACCGAGGCGCCGGCGCTCATGCGCTCCCTCATCACGCGCATGTTTGCGCTCGCGCGCGAGGCGGTCGCCTTCAACAGCCTGAGCAGCTGGGCGGCCGATCCGCAGTCCGGGGAATACTATGCCGACCCGGCCGAGACGATGGACTTTTGCCGCACCATGACGCCCTGGGTGATATTGCGCCACGACTACCACCCGCGTGATTTCACCGTCTACATGTATCGTGCGGCGCGCACGTGATCGTCTCCATCAACCAGCCGGCCTATCTTCCCTGGCTCGGCTATTTCGACCGTATCGCTGCCAGCGACCTGCACGTCGTCCTTGATACGGTGCAGTTTGAAAAGAACAGCTTCGTCAACCGCAACAAGATCCGCACCGCCAAAGGCTGGACGTGGCTGACGGTGCCGGTCAGCACCGGCGGGCAATTCGGTAACCTGCCGATCAACAGGCTCAGAATCGCAGCCGATACGCCGTGGGCCCGCAAGCATTGGAGCACGATCGAGCAGACCTACGGCCGTGCTCCCTGGTTCGCCGAGCACCGGGACTTCTTCGCCGGCGTCTACAGCCGTGAGTGGGACCGCCTGCTCGACCTGATGAACGAGTTGACCGGCTATCTGCTGCGCGCCTTCGCCATCAATGTGCCGCTGGTGTCGGCGACGACGATTCCGACCACGGCGGCCAAAAGCGATCTGGTGCTCGAGATCTGCCGCCGCGTCGGCGCCACCGTCTACCTGTCCGGCCCGCTCGGGCGCGACTATCTCAACACCACGTCATTCAAGGATGCCGGGATCGAGATCGTCTATCACGACTACCGGCACCCGGAATATCCGCAGCTGCATCCGGGGTTCGAGCCCTTCATGTCCGCGATCGATTTGCTCTTCATGACGGGACCGAAGGCGGGAGCGATGTTGCGCACGGGACAGCGGGTCGAGGCATCATGAACATTGCGGTCATCGTCGCGCATCCGGACGACGAGGTGCTCGGCGCGGGAGGCACCATGGCTCGGCACGTCAAAGAAGGCCACGCCGTGCATGTCCTCATCGTCGCCGACGGCGAAACCTCGCGGCCGGATCGCGCCGTGGACAAGCGTGCCCAAGCCGCCGCCAATGCGGCACGCACGCTGGGCGCAGAGCCGCCGCGGCTGCTCGGTCTTGCCGATCAAAGGCTGGACACGGTGCCTTTGCTTGACGTCACTCAGGCGATCGAACGATTTCTGGCGGAGGCCGCTCCGTCGGTCGTCTATACTCACCACCCGAACGACCTCAACGCCGATCATTGTATCGTCGCGCGCGCGGTGATGACGGCGTGCCGACCCTTGCCCGGCTCGGCCGTTACCGCGATTTACGGGTTCGAGACGCCGTCGAGTACCGAATGGGCGCCTCCCGACGCCGCGGAGACTTTTGTGCCGGCGCGCTTCGTCGACATTTCGGACACGCTGTCCGTGAAGATGGCGGCACTCAAACACTATGACGCCGAGATGCGGCCGTTCCCGCACCCGCGCTCGTATGAGGCGATCGAGGCCCTGGCGCGCTGGCGCGGCGCCACCGCCGGCATGCGGGCGGCGGAAGCCTTCGTCGTGCTGCGCGATCTGTTGCGATGAGCGTTTCGTGCAACTCCGCGCCCACAGGGTCGTGACCGGACGATGTGCGGTATCGCGACGCTGATCGAGCCCGGCCGGGCTTTCGACCGCGCCTTGCTCGACGCGATGGGCGAGGACCTCCGCCATCGCGGCCCGGATTCGGCGGGCGTCCTGTCGGAGCCGGGCATCGGCATGGTGTTTCGCCGCCTCGCCATTCTCGATCCGACCGCGCGCGCCGACCAGCCGATGACCGATCCGACCGGTCAGGCAACGCTGATCTTCAACGGCGAGATCTACAATTTCCGTGCGCTGCGCGCCGCCCTTCAGGCGGAAGGCGTCGCGCTGCGGACGACCGGCGACACCGAAGTGATCTTGCAGGGCTATCTGCGCTGGGGCGAAGGGGTGCTCGATCGGCTCGAAGGCATGTACGCCTTCGCCATTCTGGACCGGCGGCGCAATTGTGTTCTTGCCGCGCGCGATCCGCTCGGCATCAAGCCGCTTTACCTGTTGCGGCATCGCCGCCTCATCGGCTTGGCAAGCGAGATGCGTCCCTTTGCCCGCGTCGCGCCGGCCGAGCCCGACCCGGAGGCGCTGGCCGAGCTCCTGACCTTCGGCTGGGCGGCCGGCACGCTCAGCAACCTGAAAGGTATCGAGAGGGTCCCGGGAGGCACGGCGCTGACGATTTCGCTTGCCGATGGACGAATCGAGCGCCGGCGTTTTTGCGATCCGCTCGATACGCTCGCGCCGCAGTCAATGAGCGCCCGGGAAGCGGAGGAGCGCGCCCATGCGGCGTTGCGCGAATCGGTTGGCGCCCACTTGGTCAGCGACGTCGGCTACACCGTTCAACTGTCCGGCGGTGTCGATTCAAGCCTCATCACCGCGATGGCCAGCCAGAACAGCAAGGACAGGCTGGTCACGTTCGGCATCGAGCTCGAGGACAAACGGCACGACGAATCGCGCTGGCGCAAGATGGTGGCCGATCGCTACGACATCGATCACCGCGAGATCAGGATCAGCGGCCGTGAATTCGCCGACGCCTTCGGGCGCGCCCTCCACCACATGGAGGGACCGAGTCCGCACATGGGCTGCGTCTTGTTGATGTTGTTGTGCGACCACATACGCAAGACGTCGAAGGTGGTGTTGACGGGCGAGGGTGGCGATGAATTCTTCGGCGGCTATGCCCGTTATGGCATCTGGCGCAAGCTGAGCGCGCAAGAACACGTCAGCAAGCTGCTGCCCGCCGCCTTGCTGCCGCCGACTCCGCCGTTTCTCGGCATCAAGCGGCTGGCAGGAAGGGACGGCGCCGCCTACGCGTCGGTGCAAATCGACCCCGCGGCTATGCGCAACCTGTTCCCGGCCTTGATCCCGGGTGCCGGCGCGCGCGAGCGGGCGTCGTCGCGCTTCAGCGGTTTCCGGTCGCGGCTGCTTGCGGTCGACCAGAGCGCCTATCTCGAGTCGTTGCTGGTGCGGCAGGACAAGATGGCGATGGCCGCTTCGGTCGAAGCACGCGTGCCGTTCGTGCACCTGCCTCTGGCGCGCGTGCTCAACACCCTGCCGAACCGCATTCGTGTGCCGGGCAAGAAGACCAAGCCGCTGCTGAAGTCGATCGGCGAGCACTATCTTCCGCCGGAGCTGCTGCACCGCCGCAAAGTCGGCCTGACGCTGCCGTTTTCGGATTGGCTGAGCGACGGCCACGGCCTCGGACGCTATCTCGATGACCTGGTGGCGCCGAGCGGCCGCTTGGCCGCCTATACCGAGCGGCGCCGGCTGATCAAGGTCGTCGATCAATTTCGCCACGGCGTGCGGCAAGACGTCATGAATCTGGTGCGGCTGGTCAATGTCGAGACCTGGTTGCGGTCGCTGCCGCCGGCCGCGGCGATGAGCAAGGCAAGCTAACCGTGAGCGAACCGCGCCTCCTCATCTGGCTGTCCGATTTTGGCGGCGGCGGCGCTCAGCGCACGATGCTCAATCTCGCGGCGGCCCTTCCCGACCAAGGTCTTACCGTCGAACTGGTGGTCGGGCGCGCCGAAGGACCGGCAAAATCCTGGGCGGATCCGAAACTGGCATACGCCGAGCTTGGCGGACGACGGCTTGCAGCCATCGTACCGTCCTTGAGCGGTGTGATCCGGTCGCACGCTCCCGATGCGGTGCTTTCGACCATGGTCGACGCCAACGTCGCCGCGTTCTTTGCCAACCGGCTCGCCGGCAACAGGGCGGCCCTCGTGCTTCGCGAAACCAACAGCCATCGCGCCCGCGCCGATATCGGGTTTGTGCGCCGCCGCTTGGCGCGGCTTGCCTATCGCGAGGCCGACCAGATCGTCGCGCTGTCGCGCGGTGTCGGGTCCGAACTGATTGCCGATATGGCGCTCGATCCTGCACGCACGGTGACGATCCCAAATCCGGTCGAAGTCGCCGTCCTTGCGCGCAAGGCGCAAGCTGCGCGCCAGCCACCGCCACCCGGCTGCTTTAATTCCGGCTCCCGCCACGTCGTCGCCATCGGCCGGCTGCATCGGCAGAAGGGCTTCGACATCTTGATCGATGCGCTTGCGCGGCAGGACCATGACGTCCGCCTCATCATCATCGGCGAGGGGCCCGACCGCGCCGCCTTGGAAGCGCAGGTCCGGCAGCTTGGTCTTTCAGACCGAGTGCACATGCCGGGTTTCATCGACAACCCGGCGCCCTACCTCGCGCACGCCGATCTGTTCGTGCTCTCGTCGCGCTGGGAGGGCTTCGGCCACGTGATCGTGGAGGCAATGGCGTCCGGCCTTCCGGTCGTCGCCGCCGATTGCCCCTACGGTCCTGCGGACATCCTCAGGCATGGCGAGACCGGCTGGCTGGTGCCGCCGGAGGACGCAGGCGCGCTCGCGGCCGCGATCCGTCTGCTGTTGGACGACCGCGACCGTGCGCAGCGCCTCGCCGCCGCCGGCGCCATTGCCGCGGAGCGATACCAGACCTCGCGCGTCGCCGGCGAATACGCCGCCGCGATCAAGCGGGCGATCGCGAGCAAGCGCCTGGCTCGAGGCTCCTCGCTCTCCGGGCTTGCCAAATTCTAACATGTCGCGACTTGGCTATCTGCTTACGCTGACGCCTTACGAGACGTGGCGATTGGCGCGCCGCCGGCTCCCGCTGCTGCGCAACGGTCCCGCCTGGACCGCCGCGGAGCTGTTGACGTCGGCAAAATTCGGCCGCGGCATCCGCTTCGCCGAATTGCTGCTGCGACAGGAAGCCGTGGTCCGCCAGCACACGTCCTGGCAGCCGTTCGACTTCGAGGGCAAGCGCGTCGTCGAGATCGGCTGCGGCCCGCTCGCGGGCTTTGGACCGATGGCGATCTTCCGCGGCGCCGCGTCGTTCGAAAGCGCCGAGCCTGAATGGGATGCTGATTTGTTCTATTCGCAGCCGATCTCGGAGCGGTATTTGCGCGTTTTCCATTCGGACCTTGCGGCGCTTTACGGGCCGCGCATGGACTTTGACGCGTTCCGGCGCGCCTTGCGCGAGCGAATAGTCGTGCATCGGTCCGGGTTCGAGAGCGCGCCGACCGGCGGCGCTGCCGATATCATTCTGTCGCAGTCCTGCCTCGAGCACGTTTTCCCGTTGGAACAGACGGTCGCCAAGCTGGCGGCCATCCAGAGCCCGTCGACACGTTTTCTGCATCTCGTCGATTTTGGCAATCACTACCCGACCAACAATCCGTTCGCGGGGCTCTATACGCAGCCGCCGCAGGACTACATCGCGCGGCGCGGTAAGGCGATCAACTTGCTGCGCGTCACCGATGTTGAGCGTCTGTTTGCAGATAACGGCATCGCCGCGCGCGTCGTTCCCTCGCGCCAGCTGCCGTTTCCGCAGCCGGTGCATCCGTGGTGGCGCGAGCGCTATGACGATGCCGCGTTGTCGACACAGCTTGCCCTCGTCGTTTCGGCCGCATGACGGATGTGCTGCACGTCATCACCGGCCTCGGCGTCGGCGGGGCCGAGACGATGCTGGTGCAACTGACCGCTGCGTTGCAGGCGCGGGGTCTCACGCAGCATGTCGTCGGCCTGAGCGCGCTCGATGCCCGGGCGCGGGATATCGAGAGCGCCGGCGTCGAGGTGACGATCCTGGGCGCTCGTTCGGCCACCGTCTTTCCCCTCGCCATGCCGAAACTGCTGCGCACCGTGCGTGCTTTGCGGCCGCGCATCCTGCAGGGCTGGATGTATCACGGCAACTTGGCGGCTTCGCTGTGCCATCGGCTCGCCGGCAATCGCGGCGAGCGCACGCTGATGTGGAACCTGCGGGCGTCGAACATGGACGATGCCCGCTACGGCCGCTTGATCCGCCTCAGCGCGCTGGTCTCGCGTTCGGTCGAAGTCGCGATCGCCAATTCGCAGGCCGGCATCGACTTTCACCGCGCCCGCGGGTTTCGCCCGAAGCGCTTTGTGCTGATCGATAACGGCGTCGATGTCGCGCGGTTTCGCCCCGACCCCGGCTTGCGCCGGCAGGTGCGCGGCGAACTCGGCATTGGCGAGAGCGAGATCGTCGCCATCCACGCCGCCCGGGTCGATCCAATGAAGGACCACGCGACCTTGCTTGCGGCGATGGCGCAGCTGCCGTCGCTGACCGCCATTCTCGCCGGCAGCGGCACCCAGGCGCTCGATACGCCGAAAAATGTCCGGGCGCTGGGCCCGCGCGGCGACCTCGAACGGCTTTACGCCGCCGCCGATATCGTGGTCTCGAGCTCGGCGTTCGGCGAGGGTTTTGCCAATGTCATCGCCGAGGGCATGAGCAGCGCTCTCGTGCCGGTGGCAACCGACGTCGGCGATGCTCGTCGTATTGTCGGCGATACCGGCACGATCATTGCCCCGCGCGACGTTCAGGGCCTCGCTGCTGCGCTGGGGGCGGTTGCCGCGCTTTCCGACGTGGAGCGGCGCCGGCGCGGGCAGGCGGCTCGCCAGCGCATCGCCGCAAATTTCACGCTGGAGCGTTCGGTCGACGCCTACGCGAAGCTCTATGCGGCGGCCTGACGGCCTTTCAGCCGCCGCAGCATTTCGACCCCGCCGCCGGTGAGGACGCAGAGCACCGGCTCGAGTGGCAGCCGGTATTTCGGCGAGGCGACGGGGCCGCTGGCCGCCAGGATGAAGCCGCACCACAAAGTCAGCATGACGGCGGTCGGCCAGTTGGCCTTGTCGCGCAGCACGGCAAAGGCACCGGAGAGCTGGATCAGGCGCATGAGGCCGACGCCGGCAATGCCGATCAGCAGAATCCAGGCGTAGAGCGCGTTGTCCGAGTGGAACAGGAAATTTGCAATCTTCTCCGACGGCGTCTTGCCCCGGGTGGCAAAAAATCCGGTGCGCGGCAGTTGCGCGACTGGGGGCGAAATGATGATGGCGGGAGCGCCGAGATTGATCGCCATTCCGGTCACCCAGGCCTTGGCGAGCGGCGCCAAGCCGAGCTGCGCCAGCCGCTCGCGTCCGATCGTCTCGAACTGCTTGGAATTGGCGAACGGGTTGCTGCCTTGCGCGCCGAAACGGTCGCGCCGGAGATTCTGCATGGCCTCGGCGCTGCGTTCCCAAGGCGTGCCGTCCTTGGCCTCCTGCACCAGCGGGACGATCCATAGCGCGAGGTGGGCGCCGCCTTGTGGGGTCAGCGCAAAGGCGTCGTATTGGCTCAGGTTGCGGCCGATGACCGGGGCAATGAGCAGGCAGAAGATCGCGGCCGTCGCCGCCACTTGCTGGACGTGGAGAAGTCGCCAGCGCCCGCGCACCGCCTGTGCGAGCAGCAGGAGAACGACGACCACCGGTGCCCATGGCGCGATGACGATGCGATCGAGCGCCGCGAGCCCGAGCCCGAGGCCGAGCCCGGCCGCCGCCCGCCACGACGGCTGGCGCAGCCAGGCGGTGGCCGCGGTCAGCGCCAGCGCGGCGAACAGCACGAAAATACTGTCGTTGTAGAGCAGCCCGGCGACGACGATCTGGCTGGGATTGACCGCGGCCGCAATCGCGGCGGCGGGTGCAAAACGGGGCTCGATCAACTGCGCGAGCCGGTAGATCATCAGGCAGGTGACGCCGTCGAGCACGCCTTGCAGCATCGCCCCGGTCAGCGGCGCGAGGCTGCCGAACAGCGCGACGTTGAGCGCCAGGAACAATGGATAGATCGGCATCACGCCGGGATCGGCGCCGAGCCAGGCCCAGCCGCCGAGCGTGCCGGCGGAAGCTTGCGCCACCATGGTCTGCGCCGCCGCGAGATAGCCGTGCGAATCGGCGCCCATCAGCCCTTCGCGGCCCATCGCCGCGAACAGCGCCACGTCGTAGACCCAACGGATGGCCACAGCCGCCAGGAAAATCCGGAGCCGCGCGTTGGCGAGCGGCTTTTGTACGGCGCTTGTCGGCGAAGTCATCGGCTTTCCCCGCGCCCTACGCCTTGCGTTCATAGACGGCCAGCAGGCGAAAACCGGCGAGCCTGCCCAACAGATGATGCAGCTTCCATTCGACGGCAAGCAACGGTGCGGCAAGCGCCGACGGCAGCAGGCTCCATTCGCGAAAGCCGCCGGACAGCGGATAGGCGAGAAACGAGAAATAGTCGGCGCGCGCAAGCGCAAGGGCAGGCACCATGCGGGCCGCCGCCGTGCGATGGCGGCCGGCGAGCAGGGTCGGGATCGCCTGGTTCGAATCGTAGGGGTTTCTTGGTCCGGAAGCGTCGGCCAGCGGGTCGGCCGTCATGTCGACCGGCTCGTCATGGAAGCGGCGATAAAACGGGCCGCTCAGCGGCGTGATCGCCGGTTCGCAGGCAATGACGCGGCCGCCGGGGCGCAGCACCCGCGCCGCCTCGCGAAGAAACCGCAGCGGGCTTGGAATATGATGCAGCACGTCGACCATCACGATATTGCCGAAGCTTGCGTCGGCGAACGGCAATTGCTGGGCGTCGCACACGAGATCGAGCCACGGCGCCGGCAGAATGTCGCTGCTGATGGCGGCGGGCGCAAACAGTTTGAAGTTTCCCGAGCCGCCGCCGACCTCCAGAATCGGCCCCGGTGCGATCTCGTCCAGCATGCGCCGGTAGATGTCGCCATAGACGGCGCGCAGGACCGGCTTGCGCTGCCAGATGTCGCGATAGGTTGCCGGCGCCTTTTCCACGTCGCTAGAACGCCCTGAGTTTCAGGAAGGCGAAGATCACCATGCGCAGCAGCAACAGGCCGTGGCGGAAGCGCGAGATGTTGGTCTCGCCGTATTCGCGCGCGGCGTAGCGGATCGGCACCTCCGCGGTCTTCAGGTTGAGCCGCGCCGCGCCGAAGATCAGATCGAAATCGCCGAACGGATCGAAGTCGCCGAAATAGGATCGGTTGCGGGCGATCTCCTCGTAGTCGCGGCGCCGCAGCACCTTGGTGCCGCACAGCGTGTCGGTATAGCGCTGGCCGAGCAGGAAGCTGAACAGCCGCGCGAAAACATGATTGGCGACGTGGTTCAGGAACTGCATTGCCTGGTTTTCCATCGGATAGACGAGGCGCGAGCCGTTGATGAACTCGCCCTTGCCGCCGGTCAGAGCCTCGTAGAATTTCGGCAGGTCTTCCGGCGGCATGGTGAGATCGGCATCGAGAATCATCAGCACGTCGCCGCTCGCTTCGGCAAAGCCCTTGCGCACCGCGTCGCCCTTGCCCTTGCCGGTCTGCTGAAACGCCTTGATGTCGAACTGCGGATAGGCCTGCTTGACCCGCTGCACCTCGTCCCAGGTGCCGTCGTTGCTGTTGCCCTCGACGAAGACGATTTCGATGTCGGGGCAGAAGCGCGGAATGCGACGCACCGCCGCCTCGATATTGCCGCGCTCGTTTCGGCAGGGGATGACGATCGAGACCGACGGCGGCCGCTCAAGCGCCGCCGGCCTCGGCCGTGCCACCACGTAATTGCGCAGCGACAGCTTGCGGATCGCCGGCAGCGTGGCGATGAAGCGGTTGACCAGGGGACCGAGGCCGAACAGGCGGAACGGCAGCAGCATGCGCCATTCGCGCTTGACGACGTCGAAATCGGCGAGATGCAGCAGATTGGCGATGTCCTGGTTGGTCAGCCAGTTGCGGCGGACGAAGCGGTGGCCGGCGGCGAGCTTGGTGTAGAGGAGCAGCAGCGGATCCCACAGCCGCGTGTAGTAGGAAACGATCAGCCGCGTCTCCGGCTTGCAGAAGCGGGCGAGATCCTGAAAGGTCGCCAGGCAGTCGTCGAGCGAGCCGATGGTGTCGGACATGACGATGAAGTCGAATTTGCCCGCCAGCGCCGGGCAATCCTTGAGGTTCTCGACATCATCGCAGATGAAGGTCAGCCCCGGATATTTGCTCTGGGCGCGCGCAATCTTGGCGGCGCTGAAGTCGACGCCGACACCCTGCGACGGCTTGAGCGCGTTGAGCAGGTGGCCGTGGCCGCAGCCGAGCTCGAGGACGCGCTTGCCGGGCGGCACCAGAAAGCACATATAGCGCCACTCTTCTTCGAAGTAGTAGGGATGTCGCTCCATCCAGCGATCGCGTTCCGGAGACAGCTTCTCCGCCTGCTCGAGCAGCAGCGCCTTGCGGCGCGAGTATGGCCGCCGCGCTCTTGCCGGCGAAGCGTCCCGTTCGATCGTCTGCGTGTTCGCCTGCATCGCCGTGGTCTCGGAAAGACGCGCATGACGCGCATCCTGCCCTTCGATACGACGCCCGCTCCGGCCCCGGCAAGGGCTTGTTGCAATGCTTCGCCGCTATCCTTTACAGCGGCGGGACGCTAGAGATCGCGGCTGCACAAGGCTTTTTAAGCATGGCGCACGGACGCAAAATCGCGGTGGTCGGGCTTGGTTACGTCGGCTTGCCGGTGGCCGTCGCCTTTGCCCGCTCGGGCGCCCCGGTGATCGGCTTCGACGTCAACCGCCGCCGCCTCGACGAATTGCGCGCCGGCCACGACCGCACCCGCGAGGTCGAACCGGCCGACCTGCGGCAGCCGACGCTGCGCTACGAGCACGACGCCGAACGCCTGCGCGAGGCCGATTTTTATATCGTCACCGTGCCGACGCCGATCGATGAGAGCCGCCGTCCCGATCTTAGCGCCATGCTGGCGGCATCCGCGACGGTCGGCTCGGTGCTCAAGCGCGGCGATATCGTGGTCTACGAATCGACCGTCTATCCCGGTGCCGTCGAGGAAGAATGTCTGCCGGTGCTGGAAAAGACATCCGGCCTGCGCTCCGGCGGCGATTTCACCGTCGGCTATTCGCCCGAGCGCATCAATCCCGGGGACAAGACGCACCGCTTCGAGACCATCACCAAGGTGGTATCCGCGCAGGACGCCCGCACGCTCGATATCGTCGCCGAAGTCTACGGCTCGGTGGTGACCGCGGGCATTCACCGCGCGCCGTCGATCAAGGTGGCGGAGGCCGCCAAGGTCATCGAGAACACGCAACGCGATCTCAACATTGCCTTCATGAACGAGCTGTCGGCGATCTTCCGCCGGCTCGGCATCGACACCGGCGACGTGCTGGCGGCGGCTGCGACCAAGTGGAACTTCCAGAAATTCGAACCGGGCCTCGTCGGCGGCCACTGCATCGGCGTCGACCCCTATTACCTGACGCATCGGGCCGAGAAGTCCGGCTATCACCCCGAGATCATCCTCGCCGGCCGGCGCATCAACGACGGCATGGGCGAACATGTCGCGCGGCAGTGCCTGAGCGCGCTGTCGAAGCGCGGCCGCGACAAGCCGACCGTCACGGTGCTCGGCATGACGTTCAAGGAGAACGTCCCCGACGTGCGCAACTCGAAAGTCATCGATATTCTGCGCGAGCTCGGCCGCGGCGGCGCCACCGTGCAGGTTCACGACCCCGTCGCCTTGCCGGAAGAAACCGCGCAGGAGTACCAGGTCGCGCTGACGCCGCTCGACAAGCTCGTCCCGGCGGACGCGGTCATCATCGCCGTGGCGCACAACGAATATGTGTCGAAGGGCTGGGCTTTGGTGACCAGACTGCTCAAGGGCGGCGAGGGGCTCGTGCTCGACGTCAAATCGCGCCTCGATCGGGCGCAGAAGCCGATGGGAGTCGACTTGTGGCGTCTCTAGAACCCGTCCTTGTCACCGGGGCCGCGGGCTTCATCGGCTATCATGTCGCGCGGCGGCTCGCCGCGGCCGGCCGGCCGGTGGTCGGGCTCGACAATCTCAATGCGTACTACGATCCGAAGCTGAAAGAGGCGCGCCGTGCCGAGCTCGAGACGTTCAAGAGTTTCCGCTTCGTCAAGCTCGACCTTGTCGACCGCGGCGGCATGGCCGCGCTGTTCGCCGAGCACAAATTTCCCTACGTCGTTCATCTCGGCGCCCAGGCCGGGGTGCGCCATTCGCTGACCGACCCTTACGCCTATATCGATTCCAACTTGACCGGGTTCACCAATATTCTCGAAGGCTGCCGGCACAACGGCTGCCGGCACCTGCTATTTGCCTCCTCGTCCTCGGTGTACGGCGCCAATACCAGGATGCCGTTCTCGGTGCACGACAATGTCGACCATCCGCTCAGCTTCTATGGCGCCTCGAAGAAAGCGAACGAGCTGATGGCCCACTCCTACTCGCATCTCTACGGCCTGCCGGCGACCGGCCTGCGCTTCTTCACGGTGTACGGCCCCTGGGGCCGGCCGGACATGGCGATGTGGATTTTCACCAAGGCGATCATGGCGGGTGAGCCGATCAAGCTGTTCAATCACGGCAAGATGCGGCGCGACTTCACCTATGTCGACGACGTGGTCGAGACCATCGTGCGCATGGTGGAGCGCCCGCCCGGCGGCAATGCGAACTGGTCGGGCGAAGCGCCGGATCCGAGTTCGAGCGCGGCGCCTTGGCGCATCTACAATATCGGCAACAACAATCCGGTCGAATTGCTCGAGGTCGTGCGCCTGCTCGAGGAGGCGATCGGCAAGAAAGCCAAACGCGAACTGATGCCGATGCAGCCGGGCGACGTGCCGGCCACCTACGCCGATGTCGACGATCTGATGCGCGACGTCGGCTTCAAGCCCGCAACCCCGATTGCCGACGGCATCGGGCGCTTCGTCGAATGGTATCGCTCATATCATCGCGTATGACGGTCAACCGGTCGGCAGCCCGGCGGCCGACGCCGCGCCGCGCTCGCCACGGTCGGCGGTGAGCACCCAGACGATGCCACCCGCGGCGCCGAGCAGCAGATAGCCGGCACCGAACAGCAGCGAGACGATCAGCCCGTCGCTCGGCGGCAGCCCGGCATAACCGAACGCGGCGATCATCGCGCCTTCGCGGAGGCCCCAGCCGGCGATCGAGATCGGCACCACCGTCACCAAGATCACCGGCAGCACAAGGTAGAGCGAATAGACAAGCGGCAGGTTGGCGCCGACGGCGCGCGCCGCGGTCCAGGCGACCAGCACGGTAAAAAAGTGAATGAGGAAGGACAGGCCGAAGATCGACGCCAGCGCGGGCGGCGAGCGCAGCACGTCGAGCGCGACCGCGGCGGCCGCGGCGAGATGACGGGTCGGCGACCAATGCTGCAGGATGCGCAGCCGCTCCCAGGCCAGCACGACGAACAGCAGCCCGGCGCCGATGCAGCCGGGGCCGGTCACCAGGAGCGCGGCGCGGCCGATCGGATTGCGCACCAGTTCCAGCGTCCAGGGCAGGCAGGCCACCACCATGATCGCCAGCGCCACGATGCCGACGACGCGGTCGAGCAGCACCGAATAGGCCGCCACGCGCCAGTTGGTCATTTTGCCGACCAGCCAGATGCGGATGGCGTCGCCGCCGACGCTCGACGGCAGCGTCTGGTTGAAAAAACCCGCGATCATGCTGAAGCGGAGCGCCTGGGCGAGCGCGAAGGGGGCGCCGCAGCGCTCGACCAGCAGCTTCCAGCGCAGCGCCAGCACGAACAGCTGCACGATCAGCAATACGAGTCCGAGGGCGATCCAGCGGGCGTCGATCTGGCTCAGCCGGCCTTTGACCGTGGCAATATCGACCGATTTCAGCGCGAAATAGAAGAGCAGGGCGGAAACAGCGGTCTTGGCGATCAGGGAAAGCGCCTTGCGCATTGCGTCTCCTTGAACCGGCTCAGCCACTCGGTGCCGTTTCGCCTGTGGGAAGTCAAGCCGTGGCGGCCGTTTGCATTGAACGCGGCAGCACCCGCTCTATAGTACGCCCGCACGAATGCGATGAGGACAGTGAGGACGCCATGGCCGCGCCGGCACTTGCGAAACTGAAGGTCAAGCTGTTCACCGACGGCGCCGACAAGGCGCAGATCGTCGAGATGGCCAAGCAGCCGTGGATTGCCGGCTTCACCACCAATCCCTCGCTGCTCAAGAAGGCCGGCGTCAGCGACTACGAACGTTACGCCCGCGATCTGGTCGCCGCTGTTCCCGACCGCCACATTTCCTTCGAGGTGTTCTCCGACGACATCCCGGAAATGGTGGGACAGGCGCGCGTCATCCATGGCTGGGGCGAGAACGTCTACGTCAAGCTGCCGGTGACCAACACGCGCGGCGAAGCGCTGTTCGACGCGGTGCGCGCGCTGTCGCGCGACGGCGTCAGGGTGAACATGACCGCGATCTTCACGTCCGACCAGGTTGCGCGCGCCGTCGAAGCGCTCGACGGCGGCGCGCCGGCCTGCGTATCGGTGTTCGCCGGGCGGCTCGCCGACTTCGGCATCGATTACCGCCCGACCATGCGGGATGCGGTCGCCCGCGCGCGCAGGACGCGCAACGTCGAGATCATCTGGGCCTCGACGCGCGAAGTGTTCAACGTCATCGAAGCCGATGAGATGACCTGCCACATCATCACCGCGCCGGCCGACATCCTGAAGAAACTGCCGCTGATCGGCAGCAAGACCGACGCCGAACTTTCGCGCGCGGCGGTAAAATCGTTCCGCGAGGATGCGATCGCCGCCGGCCTGCATCTCGCCGTTCCGGCCTCGCGCGCCGCCGAGTAGGGTAAATTTTCCCCCGGAACCTTGTTGTAACGCTTTGAATCAAAACGTGTTCACCGTCTTCACCGTGAGCGGTCGCATGGCGTCGGCACCCATGCTAGGGAAATGCGGGCCGGTCCTTGCGGTCTGGGGGAAGTCTTAAAGCAATGACCCAATCGGTGAATCCGGACGCGGGGCGTTCATTGCGTGTCGGCGTGATCGGCGTCGGCGTGATGGGCAGCAACCACGCGCGCGTCTTTGCCGGACTGCCGGGCGCCGAGCTGGTCGGCATCGCCGATCCCGATCAGCGCCAGGGCGATTTCGTCGCGCGCACGCTCGGCTGCAAGGCTGTCGGCGACGTCAAGGACCTGCTCGACCTCAAGGTCGACGCCGTCACGGTCGCCGCGCCGACCCATCTGCACCGCGACATCGCTCTCGCCTGCATCGAGCGCGGCGTCCACGTCATGGTGGAAAAGCCGATCGCCTCCTCGGTCGAGGAAGGCCGCGAGATTATCGCCGCGGCGCGCCGCGCCGGCGTGACGCTGATGGTCGGCCATGTCGAGCGCTTCAACCCGGCGGTCGAGGCCATCAAGGAAGCGCTGCGCAACGAGGACATCCTGTCGATCGCCATCACCCGCGTCGGGCCGTTCCCGCCGCGCATGTCGAATGTCGGCGTGGTCATCGACCTCGCCGTGCACGACATCGACCTGATCCGCTGGTTCACCGATTCCGAGATCGTCGAGGTGCAGCCGCAGCTGTCGAGCGCGGTGGCCGAGCGCGAGGACATCGCGCTGCTGCAGTTCCGCACCGCCTCCGGCGTGCTCGCCCACATCAACACCAACTGGCTCACGCCCTTCAAGGCGCGCAACGTCACGGTGGCGACGCGCGGCAAGTACATTATGGCCGATCTGCTGACGCGGCAGGTGACCGAGTGCTTCGGCTTCCAGCCGGACGGCAGCTATTCCATGCGCCATCTGTCGGTCGGCCACGCCGAGCCGCTGCGTTCCGAGCTTCTCGGCTTCCTGCGCGCCGTACGCGCCGGCACGCCGCCCCCGGTCACCGGCGAGGAGGGCGTCGCCAGCCTCGAAATCGCCACGCACTGCCTCTCGGTCCGTCCCTGGGCCGCGCCCAAGGGCGAAACCAAGGGCGAAACCAAGGGCGAGACCAAGTCCGAGCGCCAGGCGCCGCGCGTGGTGGCCGGCTGACAACGACACGCTTTGCGATGAACCAGCACACCAGTTTGCCGCCGATCCCGTTCATCGATGTCGGTGCGCAGCGCCGCCGCCTCGGCCGCGCCGTCGACGACGCGGTGGCGCGCGTCATGGCGCACTGTCAGTTCATCCTCGGCCCCGAGGTCAAGGCGTTCGAGACCGAGCTCGCGAAATTCTGCGGCGCCCGCCACGCCGTCAGCTGCGCCAGCGGCACCGACGCCCTGATGCTCGCGCTGATGGCGAAAGGCATCGGCCCGGGCGACGCCGTATTCTGTCCGTCGTTCACGTTCAGCGCCACCGCCGAGGTGGCGGCGCTGGTCGGGGCGACGCCGGTCTTCGTCGACGTCGACGCCGACACGTTCAACATCGACGCCAAGGGGCTGGCCGCGGCGCTCGACACGGCCAAGCGCGCCGGCCTCGCGCCGAAGGCGGTGATCCCGGTGGATCTGTTCGGCCTGCCGGCCGATCACGATGCTGTTGCCGCCGTCGCCAGGTCGGCCGGCCTTTTCGTGCTCGACGACGCCGCGCAGGCCTTCGGCGCCAGCCATAAGGGCCGTCCGCTCGGCACCTTCGGCCACGCCACCGCCACCAGCTTCTTTCCCGCCAAGCCGCTCGGCTGTTACGGCGACGGTGGTGCGGTCTTCACCGACGACGACACCCTGGCCGAAACGCTGCTCAGCCTGCGCGTCCACGGCCAGGGCAGCGACAAATACGACAATGTCCGCATCGGGCTCGCCTCGCGCCTCGACACCATCCAGGCCGCGGTCCTGATCGAGAAGCTCAAGATCTTTCCGGACGAGATCGCGGCGCGCGACCGCGCGGCGCGCCGCTACGCCGAAGGCCTCGGCGACGTGGCGATCGTGCCCAAGGTACCGGCCGGCCTGACCTCGGTCTGGGCGCAATACACGCTGCGCATCGCCGGCGGCCGCCGCGACAAGATTGCCGCGAGCCTCAAGGCCGAAGGCATCCCGACCGCGATCTATTACCCCATCCCGCTGCACCGCCAGCAGGCCTACAAGCACTATCCGGTCGGTGCCGGCGGCACGGCGGTGAGCGACCAGCTGGCCGCCGAGGTGCTCAGCCTGCCGATCCATGCCTATCTCGACGCCGCGACGCAGGACCGCATCATCGATGCGGTGCGCCGCGCGCTGAAGCGGTGAACCTCGCCGCGCGGCCCCGCCGCTCTTTACCGATGAACTGGCGCGACACTCATATCCGGCTCCGCCGGCTCGAAGCCGAAGCCATTGCCGTCATACGCGAGACGGTGGCGAGCTTCGGCAATCCGGTGATGCTGTATTCGATCGGCAAGGATTCCAGCGCGATGCTGCACATCGCGCAGAAGGCCTTCGCGCCGTCAAAGCCGCCGTTCCCGCTGCTGCATGTCGACACCACCTGGAAGTTCCGCGAGATGATTGCGTTCCGCGACGAGACGGCGGCGCGGCTCGGCATGGACCTCATCGTCCACGTCAACGAGGAAGGGCTGGCGCGCGGCGTTTCGCCGATTGCCTCGGGCTCCGCCATCCATACCCAGGTGATGAAGACGGAGGGTCTGCGTCAGGCCATGGACAAATGGCGCTTTGACGCGGCCTTCGGCGGCGCGCGGCGCGACGAGGAAAAAAGCCGCGCCAAGGAGCGCATCTTCTCGCATCGTTCCGCCAACCACGCCTGGGATCCGCGCAACCAGCGGCCCGAGCTGTGGCGCATCTTCAATACCCGCATCAAGACCGGCGAATCGATGCGCGTCTTTCCGCTGTCCAACTGGACCGAACTCGACGTCTGGGAATATGTTCGCGCCGAGAATATCCCCGTGGTGCCGCTCTACTTCGCCAAGGAGCGGCCGGTGGTCGAGCGCGACGGCACGCTGATCATGGTGGACGACGACCGCCTGCCGCTCAAAGCCGGCGAAAGGCCGAAAATGCTGCGCGTGCGCTTCCGCACGCTCGGCTGCTATCCGTTGACCGGGGCGATCCGCTCGGAAGCGGCGACGCTCGATGCCATCATCGAGGAAATGCGGACCTCGACCAGTTCGGAACGGCAGGGCCGCATCATCGATCACGACGAGTCAGGCTCGATGGAGAAGAAGAAACGCGAGGGCTATTTCTGATGAGCGCTCCGGTTCAAGTCGCCGAAGCCAGAGCCGGGCGCGCCGCCGATCTGGACACGCGGCCGGCGCTGCGGTTTCTCACCTGCGGCTCGGTCGATGACGGCAAATCGACCCTGATCGGCCGGCTGCTCTACGAGCAGAACCTGATCTTCGACGATCATCTGGCGGCGCTCGAGCGCGATTCCAGGAAGCACGGCACCACCGGCGCGGAGGTCGACTTCGCGCTGCTGCTCGACGGGCTCGAAGCCGAGCGCGAGCAGGGCATCACCATCGACGTCGCCTATCGTTATTTCGCGACGCCGAGGCGTTCCTTCATCGTCGCCGACACGCCCGGCCACGAGCAGTACACCCGCAACATGGCGACCGGCGCCTCCAATTCGGAGCTGGCCGTGCTTCTGGTTGACGCGCGCAAGGGCCTGCTGGCGCAGACCCGCCGTCACGCCATCATCGCCAGCCTGCTCGGCATCCGCTATGCGGTGCTCGCCGTCAACAAGATCGACCTCGTCGATTTCGACCGCGCCGTGTTCGAGCAGATCGCCGACGGCTTCCGCAGCTTCGCCGACAAGCTCGGCTTCAGGGACATCGTCTGCATTCCGATGTCGGCGCGCTATGGCGACAATGTCTCGTCGCGCAGCGCGCGGACGCCCTGGTACAACGGCCCGCACCTGCTCGAATACCTCGAGACCGTCGACGTCGAGGACGATCGCGCCGGCAAGCCTTTCCGCCTGCCGGTGCAATGGGTCAACCGGCCGCATCTCGATTTCCGCGGCTTCGCCGGCACCGTCGCCAGCGGTTCCGTCAAGCCAGGCGACGAGATCGCCGTGCTGCCGTCGGGGCAGGTGACGCGGATCAAGGAGATCATCGGCGCCCAGGGCGCGGTCGAGCGGGCGCAGGCGGGCGATGCGGTGACCGTCACGCTCGCCGACGAAATCGATATTGCCCGCGGCGACATGCTGGCGGCCGCGCGCGAGCGGCCGCAGGTGGCCGATCAATTCGCCGCGCATCTCGTCTGGATGTCGCCCGAGCGGCTCTTGCCGGAGCGCTCCTACCTCCTGAAGATCAACAACGCGACCATTGCCGCGACCGTCACCGGCCTCAAGCACCAGATCGACGTCAATAGCTTCGCCCAGCTCGCCGCCAAGACGCTGGCGCTGAACGAAATCGGCGTGTGCAATCTGTCGGTCGCCCGGCCGGTTGCCTTCGATTCCTACGCCGACAATCGCGAGACCGGTGCCTTCATCCTGATCGACCGCTATACCAACCAGACGGTCGCCGCCGGCATGATCGATTTTGCGCTGCGGCGCGCGACCAACATCCACCATCAGAAGATCACCATCAGCAAGGCCGAACGCACCGCGCTCATGCATCACAAGCCGGCGGTGCTGTGGTTCACCGGCCTGTCGGGCGCCGGCAAGTCGACCATCGCCAATCTGGTCGAAGCCGGCCTGCATGCCCGCGGCGCCCATACCTTGCTGCTCGACGGCGACAATATCCGCCACGGCCTCAACCGCGATCTCGGTTTTACCGAGGAGGACCGCGTCGAAAACATCCGCCGCATCGGCGAGGTCGCCAAGCTGATGACCGATGCCGGCCTGATCGTGCTGTGTTCGTTCATTTCGCCGTTCCGCGCCGAACGCCGCATGGTGCGCGAACTGCTGCCGGAGGGCGAATTCATCGAGGTCTTCGTCGACACGCCGCTCGAGGAATGCATCGCGCGCGATCCGAAGGGGCTCTACAAGCGCGCGCTGGCCGGCGAGATCAAGAACTTCACCGGCGTCGACCAGCCCTATGAGACGCCTGAAAACCCCGAAATCCGGCTCGAGGCCGGGCGCAAGGACGCCGAGCGGCTGGCGCACGACGTCATCGACGCTCTCGCAACGCGCGGGATCGTGTAGACTTCGCCCATGGCCGAGGCCGCCGCCGGGACCGCCGCGATGGATGAGATGACGCTGACATTCCGCTGTGCGCCGGAGCTCGCGTCGATTCTGCCGCCGCCCATCCCCGCGGTGCAGGGCCTGCCGGACTGGTTCAAGGCCATGCCGCAGAAGGCCTTCAACGCCATCCTGCAGGAGGACAGCCAGACGGTGAAGCGCTGCCCGCCGTTCATCGACGCCATGACCTACGGCTTCCTGCTGCCGCTGGTCTGCGATCTCAAGGTCGAGAACGGGGAGTTCAGCTGGGATTTCGACCTGCCGCCCGGGCCGTCCGGCGCCGCGCGTTCGCCCATCAGCTTCCACGACGGCAGCCAGGTCGCCGGTTCGCCGTTTTTCGAGCAAGACAGGTTCATCGTCAAATTTCACAATTTCTGGACGGTCGAAGCGCCGCCGGGCTATTCGCTGCTGTTCACGCACCCCGCCAACCGCGCCGACCTGCCGTTCACCGCGATCACCGGCCTCGTCGACTCCGATCTCTACCGGGAAAACCTGGTGCATTTCCCGGCACGCTGGCACGACGTCGATTTCAACGGCGTGCTGCCGAAGGGTACGCCGGTCGTGCAATGCATGCCGGTCAAGCGCGAAAGCTGGCGCGGCAATCTCGATCGGCTGTCGGACGAGTCTGTGCGGCGGATGGAGAATCTGTCGGCCGCGATCGGCCGCGAGCAGGGCGTCTACCGGCGAAATTTCCGCGCCGGCAAGCGTTAGGTCGGCTCGCCGCGCAAGCGCCGCTCGGCATCGCTCGGCCGCAGCCAGAAACGGCCGCCGCGCGACGTCGCCAGCGCGGTCAGCGCTTCGCCGTACGACTTGGCGCCGCTGCGGGCGGCGCCGCGAAACATGGCGAAGGCCTCGTCCTGCTGACCGAGTTCCAGCAGGCAGACGCCGAGGCCGATCTGCGCGGCGCTATCGGCGGGGGCGGTCGCCAGCATGCGGCGGTAAAGCTCCGCGGCCTGCCGGAAATCGCCTTCCCGCTGCATGGCGCGGGCAAGCCCGAACAAGGCATCCATGTGCTGCGGCGCGCGCGCGAGCGCGTCCCGGTAGGCAGCGTGCGCCGCCGCGCGCTCGCCGAGGATCATCAGATTGTCGCCGAGCAGCGCCAACAGGTCGGGCGCGTGCGGCGCCAGCGCGAGCCCGCGCTTGAGCACGTCGACCGCCTCCCGGCGCCTGTCGAGAAAGCCGAGCAGGCTGCCATAGATCAGGAAGGCGGGCGGGTAGGGCGGCCGCCGTTTGATGGCGCGCTCGAGTCTTTCGATCGCTTCGTCCTCGCGCCCGGCCTGCTGCAGCGCCATGGCGAGCTGCGTTTCGATCTCCGGGTCGTGGGTGCGGCGCGCGGCCTGCGCAAGCGGCTCGACCGCGTCGGAGGCCTTGCCCTGACGCAGCAGCGCATAGCCGAAAATCTGCAGCGCGCGCGCGTCGGCGGGATTGCGCTTGACGACATCGGAGGCGAGCCATTCGGCTTCCTGGGCGCGGCCGCGTTCGAGCGCGGCCACCGCCTGTAGCAGCGCGGGGTCGAGAAGTCCCTGGGGACGGTCCTTGGCGCTCATCGGCTGGGGTCGCTTGCGTTAAGCCGCTTTACTCGCGCTTGTAGATGTCTTCGAGGCGCTCGATGTCGTCCTCGCCGAGATAGCTGCCGGTCTGCACCTCGATCAATTCAAGCGGGATCTTTCCCTTGTTGGCCAGCCGGTGCACGGTGCCGATCGGAATGTAGATCGACTCGTTCTCGTGCACTGCGCGGTTGTCCGCGCCGATGGTGACCTCGGCGGTACCTTTGACCACCACCCAGTGCTCGGCGCGGTGGCGGTGCCTCTGCAGTGACAGCATGCCGCCGGGGATGACGACGATGCGCTTGACCTGGAAGCGATCGCCCATGTCGATCGACTCGTAATAGCCCCAGGGCCTGTGCACGCGCTTGTGGGCGCTGGCTTCGGGGCGGTTGCCGGCCTTGAGCCTGGCGGTCAGGTCCTTGACCTCCTGGGCGCGGGCGCGTGGCACCACCATCACGGCGTCGGAGGTGCTGACGACCACGAGATCGTTGACGCCGAGGAGCGCGGTGAGCCGGCCGTCGGAATGCACGACGCAGCCGGCGGCATCCATGGTCACAGCCTCGCCCTTGACCACGTTGCCCTGCGCGTCGGGTTTGCTGATGTCGAACAGCGCGTCCCAGCTGCCGATGTCCGACCAGCCGAAATCGCCCTCGACCACCGCGGCGCGGTCGGTCTTCTCCATCACCGCATAGTCGATCGACTTCTGCGGCGCGCGGGCGAAGACCTCCGGCGCAAGCCGCAGGAAGCCGAGATCGGTCTTGGCATTCTTGACCGCCGCGTCGATCGCCGCCGCCATCTCCGGCTCGAGCCGCCGCAATTCCGACAGCAGCACGTCGGCGCGGAACAGGAAGTTGCCGGAATTCCACAAATAGCCTTCGCGCAGGTAGCGTTCGGCGGTCGCGGCGTCGGGCTTCTCGACGAAACGTTTGACCTTCGAAACGCCGCCGCCGATTTTGTCGCCGGGCAGGATATAGCCGTAGCTGGTTTTCGGCTCGCTCGGCTTGATGCCGAAGGTGACGATCGAGCCTTGCTCGGCGGCGCTGCGGCCGGCGAGGCAGGTGGCGAGAAATTTCTGGACGTCGAGGATGATGTGATCGGCGGCGAGCGCCAGCACCACCGCCTGCGGATCGCGCTGGCGCGCCACCGCGGTCGCCGCCGCAATCGCGGGGCCTGAATCGCGCCGCATCGGTTCGATGACGACGGTTGCCTCGACGCCGACCTCCTCGGCCTGGCGGCGCGCGAAGAAATGGAAATCCGGCCCGGTGATGACGATCGGCTGAGCGAACATGCCGTCCTTCACCCGCAGCAAGGTCTCCTGGTAGCTCGAGCGCTCGCCGACCAGCGGCAGGAACTGCTTGGGCAGGGCGTCGCGCGACACCGGCCACAGCCGGGTGCCTGCGCCGCCGGCCAGCAGGATCGGGATGATCGGGGAAGCCATGCGCGGATGGGGCTCTATTTTCGGTCCAAGAATCGTCTTAAGCCAGATCGGACGGGGTGACTATCGCTACCATTGGTGACCGGCCAAGCGGGTAAATCCGCGGCGGTTTGGCCCCATTCTGGTACCACAGACTGATGATCGAGCGCATCCTCACGGTCGGCGGCTACACGCTGGTGTCGCGGGTCAGCGGCTTTTTCCGCGACATCATGCTCGCCGCCATACTCGGCGCCGGCCCCGCGGCCGACGCATTCTTCGTGGCGCTGCGCCTGCCCAACCACTTCCGCGCCATCTTCGCCGAGGGTGCCTTCAACGCCGCCTTCGTGCCGGCCTATGCCCGTATCCGCGAAGCGGGCGGGGGAAAGCGCGCCGGGGTGTTCGGCGACCACATTTTTACGCTGCTGCTGGCGAGCCAGATCGTGCTGCTCGCCATCGCCCTCATCTTCACGCCGGAGGTCATCGACCTCCTGGCGCCGGGCTTTTCCAAGGATGCCGGCCGCTACGGGCTCGCGGTGTCGCTGACGCGCATCACCTTTCCCTATCTGCTGCTGATCACGCTGGTGACGCTCTACGGCGGCATCCTCAACGCGCTGCAACGCTTTGCCGCACCGGCGGCGGCGCCGATCCTGCTCAACCTGTCGATCATGGTCGCGCTGCTGCTGGCCGCCTTCTTCCCGACCGCGGGCCACGCCGCGGCCTGGGGCGTGCTGATCGCGGGCCTGCTCGAATTCCTGCTGGTCGCCGGCAGCGCCCGGCGCGCCGGCGCGCTGGCGAGGCTGCGCTGGCCCGAGCTCGACGCCGACGTGCGTCAGTTCTTCCGTGCGCTCGGGCCGGCGACGGTCGGCTCGATGGGCGTGCAGCTCGCGCTGTTCGCCGACACCATCATCGCGAGCTTCCTGCCGGTCGGCGCCTTGTCGGCGCTGTACTACGCCGACCGCATCAACCAGCTGCCGATCGGCGTCATCGGCATCGCCGCCGGCACCGTGATCCTGCCCGAGATGTCGCGCCGGCTGGCGAGCGGCGACCAGGCGGGCGCAGCGCACGCCCAGAACCGCACCGTCGAATTCACCCTGCTGTTGTCGATTCCCTGTCTTGCCGCCTTCTTCACCATCCCCGAGCTGATCATGCGCGCGCTGTTCATGCACGGCGCCTTCACCGCCGCCGACGCCGCGGCATCGGGCCGGACGCTTGCCGCCTACGGCTTCGGTCTGTTGCCCTTCGTGCTGATCCGCAGCGCGGTCGCGACCTTCTTTGCCCGCGGCGACACGGCGACGCCGGTGAAGGCGGCGCTCGCCGCCGCCGCCGTCAACATCGCCTTCAAGATCCTGCTGATGGGACCGCTGGCGCAGGTCGGCCTCGCGCTCGCCACCTCGATCGGCGCCTGGATCAATCTCGGTCTGGTGATCTGGTTCGCGCACCGCGCCGGCCACGACCGCATCGACGCGCGCCTGCGCAGTTCCGCGCTCAAGCTTGTGGTGGCGGGGTGTGCCATGGCCGCCGTGCTTTGGTTCGGCAAAGCGCCGCTGGCGCACGCGCTTGCCGGCGTGCACTGGCAGGATCTGGTGACGCTGATCGTCCTCGGTGCCATCGCCTCAATCGTCTATGGCGCGATTGTGATTGCCATGTTCGGGCCTGCCTGGATTGCAAGATTTCGCGGCGCGGCCGGTCGCTGAAACGAAGTTTCTTATTGATCCATCTTGGTATTGCCCAGCCGGCTCGGTGGACTTAGTTACCCTCCCGGCGTATGTGGACCGGGCCGGCGACAGGGATTCATGAAAGATACACCGCCAATTCCATCACTTTCATTGATGCGAGTGCTGCGCCTTGGCGCAGCGCTTGCGTTTGCGACTTTGGTCGCAGCCTGCGGCGAAGACCAGAAGCAGGCCGGCGCGCCGCCGCCGCCGGCGGTGACGGTCGCGGCCCCGGTCAAGCGCACGGTGTTCGATTTCGACGAATATGTCGGCCGCTTCACCGCCATCAATTCGGTCGAGGTGCGCGCCCGCGTTTCCGGTTATCTCGACGGCATCCATTTCAAGGACGGACAGATGGTGAAGCAGGGCGACCTGCTGTTCACCATCGACAAGCGGCCGTTCCAGTACACGCTCGATCAGGCCCGCGCCAATTTGCAGACCGCGAAGTCGAACCTCGACTACACGCAGGCCGATCTCAATCGCGGCCGCGAGCTGGTCGGCCAGCACACCATCACCGAGCAGATTTTCGAGCAGCGCGCCCAGGCCTTCCGCAACGCGCAGGCCAGCGTCAGCGGCGCGCAGGCGGCGGTGCAGCAGGCCGAGCTCGACCTGCAATTCACCGAACTGCGCGCCCCGGTCGACGGCCGCATCGGCGACCGCCGCGTCTCGGTCGGCAACCTCGTCACCGGCGGCACCAGCGGCAGCACGACGCTGCTTGCCACCATCGTCTCCACCGACCCGATCTATTTCGAGTTCACCTTCGACGAGGCCTCGTTCCTGCGCTACGAGCGCATGGCCAAGCAGGGCACCGACATCGCAAGCCGCGGCGGCGGTGGCGGCGTCGCGGTCGCGCTCAAGCTGATCGACGAAAACGATTTCGCCCATACCGGCCGCATGAACTTTGTCGACAACGTCATTGATCGCGCGACCGGGACCATCCGCGGCCGCGCGGTGCTTGCCAATGCGGACGGACTGTTCACGCCGGGAATGTTCGCGCGCGTGCACGTGCCGGCCTCGCCGCCCTATGAAGGCCTGCTGGTTCCCGACGCCGCCATCGGCACCGAACAGGCGCGCAAATTCGTGCTCACCGTCGCCTCCGACAACACCGTCGTGCCGAAATACGTGACGCTCGGCCAGACCACCAAGGACAACCTGCGCGTCATCAAGGACGGCATCGGTCCCGACGACCGTGTCATCGTCAACGGTCTGCTGCGCGCCCGCCCCGGACAGAAGGTGACGCCGCAGGAGCAGGGCCAGACGCCGCCCGGGCAGCCAACGGCTCAGAAATAGGCGCCGGCGACATGCGTATCTCGCATTTCTTCATCGACCGCCCGATCTTTGCCAGCGTCGTCTCGATCATCTTCGTGATCATTGGCGGCGTCGCCTTCGTGCGGCTGCCGGTCGCGCAATATCCGGAGATCGCGCCGCCGACCATCACCGTGACCGGCCAGTACCCCGGCGCTAGCGCCGACGTGGTGGCGGCGACCGTGGTGACGCCGATCGAGCAGCAGATCAACGGCGTCGAGAACATGATCTACCTGTCGTCCAACTCGACGGCCGACGGGCGCTTCACCATCAACGTCACCTTCGACATCGGCACCAACCTCGACATCGCCCAGGTGCAGGTGCAGAACCGCGTCGCCATCGCGCAGCCGCGCCTGCCGGCCGACGTGCGCAACATTGGCGTGACGGTGAACAAGAGCTCGCCCGACATCATGATGGTCGTGCACCTCTATTCGCCGGACCACTCGCGCGACACCTTGTTCATATCGAACTACGCCACCATCGAGGTCACCGACGCGATCACGCGCGTCGACGGCGTCGGCTCGCTGATCGTGTTCGGCGCCCGCGACTACGCCATGCGCATCTGGCTCGACCCCGACCGCTTGCAGTCGCTGGGGCTGACCGCGGGCGACATCGTCACCGCGCTGCAAGGGCAAAACGTGCAGGTCGCCTCGGGCGTGCTCAACCAGCCGCCGGTCGACAAGCCCAACGCCTTTCAGATTTCGGTGCAGACCCAAGGGCGCCTCGCCGATACCGCTGAATTCGGCAACATCGTCGTCAAGCAGACCGCCGACGCCGTGGTGCGCATCAAGGACATCGGCACGGTCGAATTGGCGGCGCAGGACTACTCGACCAATTCCTACCTCGACCGCGACCCGGCGATCGCCATCGGCATTTTCCAGCGGCCTGGCTCGAACGCGCTGTCCACCGCGCGCGCCATCGAGGAGACGATGGACAGCCTCGCCAAGCGCTTCCCGCCCGGGCTGAAATACACCATCGTCTACAATCCAACGCAGTTCATCCAGCAGTCGGTCGAGGCCGTGCAATCGACCATCGCCGAGGCCATCATCCTCGTCGTTCTCGTCGTGATCTTGTTCCTGCAAACCTGGCGCGCCGCCATCATCCCGATCGTGGCCATCCCGGTGTCGCTGATCGGCACGTTCTTCGTGATGGGCGTGTTCGGCTTTTCGCTCAACAACCTGTCGCTGTTCGGCCTGGTGCTCGCCATCGGCATCGTGGTCGACGACGCCATCGTCGTCGTCGAGAACGTCGAGCGCAACATCGAGGCGGGCCTGTCGCCGCACGATGCCGCGGTCAAGAGCATGGACGAGGTCGGCGCCGCGCTGATCGCGATCGCGCTGGTGCTGTCGTCGGTGTTCATCCCATCGGCCTTCATCACCGGCATCTCCGGCCAGTTCTACCGGCAATTCGCGCTCACCATTGCCGGCGCGACCGTGATCTCGCTGATCGTGTCGCTGACGCTGTCGCCGGCGCTGTGCGCCTTGCTGCTCAAGCCGCACACCCCCGAGCACGCGCCCCATCACATCTGGGACCCGCCGATCCGGGCGTTTTTCCGCTACTTCAATATCGGCTTCGACTGGCTGACGCACGCCTACGGCCGCTTCTCGGCGAGGGTCGTGCGCATCGCGGCCATGATGTTGGTGATCTATGCCGGCGTCATCGCCTTCGGCCTCAACGAATTCAGAAAGACGCCGATCGGCTTTATCCCGCAGCTCGACCGCGGCTATCTTATCATCATCACGCAGCTGCCGCCGGCGGCCTCGCTTGCCCGCACCGACGACGTCAACCGCCGCGCCGTCGACATCGCGCTCGGCATTCCCGGCATCGCCCACGCGGTGAACATCGTCGGCTTTTCCGGCGCGACCTTCACCAATTCGCCGAACGCCGGGGCGGTGTTCGTCACCCTCGATCCGTTCGAGAAGCGAGCGGCCGATCCGCGGCAGTCGGCGGCCGCCATCCAGGCCCAGCTGTTCATGAAATTGCAGGCGATCCAGGACGGCCTGGTGTTTGTGGCGGCGCCGCCGCCGGTGTCCGGCATCGGCAACGCCGGCGGCTTTCGCATGATGATCGAGGATCGCGCCGGCCTCGGCTCGCAGGCGCTGCAAAACGCGGCCTACGCCATGATGGGCACCGCCGCCCAGACGCCGGGCCTGTTCCAGGTGTTCTCGCTGTTCGAGAACACCACGCCGCAACTCTATCTCGACATCGACCGCACCAAGGCGCAGCTCCTCGGCATCAACATTCCCGACGTGTTCGCCGCGCTTCAGGACTACCTCGGCTCGATCTACGTCAACGATTTCAACCTGTTCGGCCGCACCTATCGCGTCATCGCCCAGGCGCAGAGCGACGACCGCAGCGACAGCAAGGACGTGCTCAAGATCCGCGTGCGCAACACCGCGGGCGAGACCGTGCCGCTCGGCGCCTTCACCACGGTGCGCACCATCACCGCGCCCTACCGCGTGCCGCGCTACAATCTTTACCCGGCGGCCGAGCTCGATGGCGCCGCCGCCCCCGGCTACAGCCAGGGCCAGGCCATCAAGATCATGGAGCAGCTCGCCGCCAAGATACTGCCCGACGGCTTCAGCTACGAATGGACGACGCTCGCCTTTCAGCAGATCCGCGCCGGCGATACCGCGATCTTCGCCTTCGTGCTGGCTGTGGTGTTCGTGTTCCTGGTGCTGGCGGCGCAATTCGAGAGCCTGACGCTGCCGCTCGCGGTGATCCTGATCGTGCCGATGTGCCTGATCGCCTCGATCGTCGGCGTCGTCATCCGCGGCCAGGACAACAATATTCTCACCCAGGTCGGCTTCATCGTGTTGATCGGGCTTGCCGCCAAGAACGCCATTCTGATCGTCGAGTTCGCCAAGCAACTCGAGGACGGCGGCCGCAACCGCTTTGACGCCGCGGTCGAAGCGGCGCATCTGCGGCTGCGGCCGATCCTGATGACGTCGTTCGCCTTCATTCTCGGCGTCACGCCGCTGGTCTGGGCGGTGGGCGCGGGCGCCGAGCTGCGCCAGACGCTGGGCACCGCGGTGTTTTCCGGCATGATCGGCGTCACCACCTTCGGCCTGATCTTCACCCCGGTGTTCTACGTGGTGACGCGCTGGCTCGGCCACTACGCCGCGAGCCTGCGCGGTCATGCCCGCCACGACGCGCGGAGCCCACGGCAGCGATGAAGTTCGGTTTCGGACAGCCGCTCAAGCGCAAGGAGGACGAGGCGCTGCTGCGCGGCCAGGGGCGCTACGTCGCCGACGTTGCGCCCGCCGGCGCGCTGCACGCGGTGGTGCTGCGCTCGCCGCACGCCCA